>Ga0129307_1001725_pt1 | contig 21242 bp, 20 predicted proteins | sample P1105metagenome_FD_94437 | JGI IMG/M metagenome (GOLD analysis project Ga0129307, IMG submission 94437) | Capybara group fecal microbial communities from Wisconsin, USA - P1105 metagenome | ecosystem: Host-associated > Mammals > Digestive system > Large intestine > Fecal | place: USA: Wisconsin... | reverse complement strand
TTTATTTTTCAGACTGCTTCGGCGGTCTTATTGTCGTACCTATTTTTTCTATTGTGAAAGTTTTGTGAAACATTCGGTTTGACTATTGACTTTTTATTGCAGGTCTGGGATCAAAGTTGATTACTCATAATACTCATTGCAAAGCTCGTCATACTCCTGTTCAAGCTCCTTGTACTCCTCGCAGAGATTGTCATACTTCTTCTGGACCATGTTCTTTTCATGGACACTCTCCGCAGCGGTCAGGCTGCCCATAAGCTGACCTGCTTCAAAGCCACGGAGAAACCACTTCTTTCGCACACGTTCCACCGCCTTGGCGGAAACGCCGACAACTCCTGCTGCACCTGCCGCCGCTGCCATACAAATACCGATCTTCTTCATTTTTCTCATTCGGTCGCCCTCTCTTTCTTATTCATCGTCCTTGCTTTCGTCAAGGTAGTCGGGGTAATCATCGTCATTCTCAACGATCTCCGTTTCATCGTCATAGTCGGACTCTACCTGAACCGCAGACTTACCGCCGTTCTTTTTCTTCATGAAGAAGAAACCAGCCGCACCGACACCGATCAGAGCAATAACACCTACCAAAAGATACATACTGCCCATATTTGCAGGCTGCGCCGGAGCCGTTACCTCATCGCCTTCGGTGCTATCTTCACCGCTTGCAGTTGTCTCCGCAGTATCGGCGGCATCTGCACCGCCGTCACGCTTCACTCTGCCGTTAGCCTGTTCAGCCGCCTGCGCTGCCTGTTCGGGAGTGATCTTGCTGCTGTCCTCATCGTCCTCCGCACCTGCGTAAAGCAGAGCGTACAGGTCATAATCGTCCACACGGTACAAAAAGTACACATTATCCTCGCCGTTCTTGGCTGAATAATTTATCAGAACATAGAACACATGACCGTCCTTTGTAGTGACGGCGATGAACTGCATTTCCTCGCTGTTGTACACGATCTTTTCCGACTTGATAAGGGTAGCGTTGCCGTCCGTGTCATAATACGGATCGTTTTCGTAGTCGGGAGCAACATCGGTTGTCCCTTGTTCGGCAAGCTCACCCATGACCTCACGGAACTTCTCCATATCATCGGAATCACCATCCGAAACAGAAGAAGTATTTTCTGCGGAAATGTCCGTTTCATCATCTTTTAATTCCGCACTGTCATCTTCGGGAATATCGTCAATACTCTCGACCGCAGGCGCACCCTCTATTGGTGCTTCCTCGGCAGATGCCGTAATGCCGACACTCGCAGTAGCAAGCATCATTGCAGCGAGGACAGCACTAAAAAATCTTGCTTTCATTTGTCTCCTCCTCGGATCTTCTTTTATTTATTGTGATTTCGCCGTTGGCAAGAGCTTCAAGCATATCGTCCGTAATGCCTTTTGACCGCAGACGCATAAGCGTGTCATGCTCCTGTGTCACAAGCGAATTTACGTCCTTTATCTCACAGCTAAAAACCACGGCGAGCTGAGAGTGTTCAAGCACCCTCGCTTCGGACTCCAGTTTGGAAAGCTCGTCCTTGTCTGACTGGATACGCTTTCGAAGGAAGTCCTGCCGCTGATGATTTTCAGCGATTTTTTTATCTAACCTCTCCATATAGCCCCCTTAGTACAGCACCAGACGGGGATCAATGTAGTCCCAGCCGTAGCCGTCAGTATCTATATAAATGTGGAAATTTACATTGTCCGATGTTGTTTTTGCGAATTCCTGACCTTCCTTTACGGTATCGCCCTTAGAGAAACCGCTGAGGAGCTTTCCGTTGGCAATGGTGACTTCCGTATCACGCTTTGTGCCGCCCGTGCCGTCATACCAGTACATCACATCGTCCTTGCGGAGCGTGATCTTGTTCTCTGAGGTGTTCACATCGGTTATCTTGCACTTAAACGGAGCTTTCAGCTTTGTACCGCTGTCGGCATAGACCTTGATACCCTGATACAGACCGTCGCTTTCCTCATTCCAGCCGTTCATCTCATAGCCGTACTCACGTTTCAGCTTGTAATCACGGATAGAGTCTTTCGGGAGCATATTCCGTAAAGTCTGATGATTGCCGTACATGGAGTTGCCGTCCTCATTCCCGACAAGCAGATCGTAATATGCAAGCCGTTCCTTTTTATGTGACATAGATTTCAGCTTATCCGCAATGACTTCATCAAAGGTCTTTTTCTGCTTGACGTTGTAATAGAGATTGCACTCAGTTTTCCAATACTGCTTTTGCACATATCCGTAAAGTGCGGAACAGCCGCTGTCACCCGTCCACGCTCTGGCATCTGTCTCCGTTATCATGAACCACGCATCATCGCCCGTCCAACCGTAGAAAGAACGGTACTGATTGTTGCCGTCATGATTGCGGAAGAAGAAATTACCGCTGCTGTCAACCCAATAGAAAGGTGCTTTAGTGTGTGCGCTGTCGGCATAGTAGCGGTTGTCGAGAACATAATATCCCGTGAGAGCAAAATCATCATTCGCATCAAGCACACGATAGCTGCCGTTCAGGTAACAATATCCGTCACCGTCAAGATACTGCCCAAGCTCCGAAGTATAAGAGGTAGGCTTGAACTGATATGTCCAGTCGCCGCTGCCCTTGTTTGCCGATTGTTCGCAGTAATAGTAACTGCCGTCCGTACTGCTGCCGCCGCCGAAATAAACGTAATTATCAAGGCTTTCCCACCGTGACTTGTTATCGTACCAATACACAAACTCATATTCGGCATTGAAAAGCTCCTCTAAAAGCGTCTTAGTGTCGCTTTTGAATTTCCAATATTTTATATCACCGTTGTCCTCGGCATCGAAATCGTAATAATACGCACAGAGGAAGCTCCACAGCTTGTAGCAGTCAAAATCATACTGCGGCTCCCAATCATAGACCGAGGACTTGCCCCAATACCAGTTGTCGGGAGTGTCTGTCAGGTCTTTTTTCTTAGCACCGAAATCGGTCAGACCTTTCTTCCAATCGGAGGGATCGCTCACTTTGAGTATCTTCTGATTGAGGTCATAGACAAGCTTTGTGTAATATTTTTCCGCTTCGGATAAATCATAGTCCTGCGCCGCATAAGTTCCGAGGGTAAAGCCGCCGCCCGAAATCGTTGAGGTAAATATCATCAGGATAAAAGCAAACACAAGAAAGATAATAAGTATCGGCACGGCTGCCGCCGCAAAGAACTTTTTGACCTCTTTTTCATAGACATTCTTCACGAATTTCCAAGCGGACTTGAAAATATCCGATATAGACTTCTTTGTTTGCTTTTTCGGCTTAGGCTTCTTTTTCCGCTTTTTGTAGCTGTCATGCTTGTCTTTCAGCCTGCTGTCCTCACGTTTCAGCCTGTTTTCGGATTTTGACTTTTTATCGTTCAGACTGTCACGCTTTTTCTCCTGCTTTTGTAACCGCTGGGGTTTGCTGACTTTCTGTGCGGCAGGCTCAACGATTCGCCGTTTTGCGGAGTCGATAGCATGAACAAAATCGTTGTCCTGATCTTCATTGACCGCCTTTTGCCAAGCTGACGCTCGCATTCGCCCTGTGGTATATTTCACTGGCTTTAATACAAGCAGCCCCGGATTACTGAGCTTTTTGATCTTCTTCTGATTTTTCAGCTCTTTGACACGGTCTTTCCATTCAGATTTGAGCTGTTTACGCTCAAATTTCAGCTCACGCTTAGTCTGCTTATATGCCTGCAATCGGCGTTTGTTCATCGCCTTGCGGAGCTTGTTGCCGTGGGCTGGCTTTACCTTCGCCCGATACTCAGCTTTCGCTTTTCTCAGGTCAGCCTTAGTCGCAGCCATTTTCGGCTTTTGCGTTTTCGCCTTATATAGCTTGTTATCGGCTTTTTGAAGCTGAAACTTCGCTTTTTCGAGCTTATACTGTTTCTTTGTTTTCAGGTGATGATGTGTACCCTTGACGGCATCGACCGCAACTCTCCCCATAAAGAAAACACCACGATGATAATCGTCCACCGCTTCACGGGTGTATTTCTGTTTGAGCTTGTTGCGGACTTCACGCTGGGCGAAGTCGGCAGTTTTGATACCGATCGTCTCCGCTGCAAGAGCCGTATCGACCGCCGTCTGCGTGACATCATGTACCGCAAAATTCGTGGCGGCTGCCATGCCCTTGAAAACCTTGCCTTTTTTTGACTTTGGATTCCAAGAATTGATTGTCCTTGTGACCGAGGGAACATCTCCCTTGATACGGTATTTCAGGCTGACTGCCTTGTGTATGATACCCCTGCCGCCGTGATGAACTTTCTCACCACGGACGATATGTGCGTGAGTATGAAACCGACCACGGCTGTTCTGCTCACGGCGGTATTCTATCTGGAACTGTTTTGTCCGCTTGCTGACCTTATCGTACCTTGCCTGCGCTTTACGGAGGTTATTTTCTTTTCGTTTTAAGCTCATATATCCTCCATTTTGCAATGGTTACGAAGTCTCCAAAACTTTCGTGGTCATCAATTTATACATCTGTGTATCTGTTGGGAAGTGGTCTGTAAAGGGCAGTAAGACCTTATCATAACGGATAAGCCCCTCACCCGGACCGCTGTTTGTGACATACTTCATCTGTTCCTTTGAGATATGGAGCTTTTCAGCAAGAATGTCACGGTCGCCTGCCGCCTGATTGAGCATATACACGAAGTCCGAATTATCAAAGATGTTCTCGACCTCCTGAGAAGAAAGCAAGTCCTTGACGTTCTGCGTAATGCCTGTCGGCACACCGCCCCATTTACGGAAACGCTTCCAAATCTCAGCGGAATACTTCGCTGTCTGTCCCTCTTTCAGCAGGAGGTGGAACTCGTCGATGTAGTAGCGAGTGATCTTCTTTTTCTCACGGTTCGCTGAAACCCTGTTCCACACGGTATCCTGCACGATCAGCATACCGACCTTTTTGAGCTGATTGCCAAGCTCTTTGATGTCGAAGCAGATGATACGATTGCTCATATCAATATTTGTTCTGTGGTTGAACAAATTCTGAGAACCATTGACGAACATTTCAAGGGAATTGGACACCCTCAGCGCTACCTCTCCCTCGTTTTTCAGCTCACGCTGTAAATCAGAGAGAAGCGGCATCTTCTCAACGGTCGGCTCGTTCTCGATAAAGTTCTTGTAAATACGCTGTACGCACTTATCTATAATGGAGCGTTCCTCCGCCGAAAGTCCGTATCTGCCACCTACGATGATCTCGCACAGGCTGATAAGGAAATCCGACTTGTTCGCTATAACTTCCATAGGATTGCTGAACAGGTAATCGTCAAGCGTTATGTCCATAGGGTTGATATGCTGTTCGCTGTTTGAAGCGATACGGATAAGCTGTCCGTGGAGTGCGGACACAAGCGGATAATACTCGCCTTCGGGATCGCAGATGATAATATCATCAAGTGTTGTCAGAAAGCAGTCCAAAATCTCTCTTTTGACGGAGAAAGATTTGCCTGCACCCGGCGTTCCGAGTATCATACCATTCGGGTTCTTCAATCGGGAACGATTCGCTCTTATCATGTTGCCCGACAGCGTATTGATACCGTAGTAGGTAGCCTGTCCGTCCTGAAACAGCTCTTTTGTTGTGAACGGCACAAAAATCGCAATGCCCGAAGTGTGCATCTCACGGCGAACAGGAATCTCGTTATAGCACAATGGGAGCGTAGAAACAAAGGTCTGCTCCTGCCTGTAATCGTATGGGAACATGGTGCAGTTGTTTTTCTGACACACACGCTTCAGCATTTCCGAAAGGAGCTTTAATTCCTTTTTGCTTTTCGCATAGGCTCGCAGGCTTATGGAAATGTGGAATAATCGCTCATTCTTGCTGTTCAGATCGCCGAGGAGTTTTTCAATGTCCTCGATATACATCTTGATCGCAGGGGGCAGAATATCAGGATCATAGCCGGACTGTGAAGCCTTTTTCTGCTCATCTATCTTCATCTGCTCAACATTGGTGAGCTTCTTCTTGACAAATTTCAGCGCATCTATCTGGTCCAGAGGATCAACGTGGATATTCACGCAAAAAAGGTTCTGCATTTCAAGGAAATCCTTTAATATCTCGTCAGGCAATTCGCCTGCAAGAATATTCATGCCCCATACTGCACCGTAGGCATTGCCGATCTCAAAATTTGCCTTGTTGAATTTCAGCGATGGCGGACTGATGAAATCTTTTGTGTCCATTCCGGCTTTCAGCATACTGTCCCAATCGAAGATAAAATGCTGATTGCGGTAGGGGTTGAGGGCATAGTATAACGCTTCAAGCCGCTGTCTGCCGTCAAGCATTTCGGCTTCAACTCCGAAAGCCTTAAAACCCTTTATTACATCGTTTTTGATACCGAACAGCTTTGCCCTCGCTGCCTTGTAGCTGGTGCTTTCGATACCGAAAGTCAGGAATTTTCTTGCACTCTGTCCGTTACTGCCTTTCAGCAGCTTGTCCGTAAGCATTTTGCTGTACTCCTGACGGATAGCGTTGAAATCGTCCTCCTGTTCGGGTATCTGCACCGTTTTTATCAGCTTGTCTTTGGAACGGTTTTGGTTCTCAAAGGTGAGCTGAAACTTGATAGTGTTATCGAAGAGATTGATGATGTCACAATATTTGCTGAAAATATTGTTCTGCTCCTCAAACTCTGAAATAGAATAATTGGCATCGTAAAACTGCATCGTCAGGGAAAAGAAATTCTCCGACACCTGACACACGCCGTCACGATACATACACAGGAACGGGATAGTGTTCTGCACAGTCGCATTGCCGCCGTTCCCCTTTTTTATCTCCGCCATTCTTGCGGATAGTATCTTTTTCTCCTCTTTTGTCAGTTTAGAGGCAGGCTTGCCCATGATAACCTTTGACTTGCTGCGGTTATCACTTGATTTGGCATCTTTCTTTCTAAAGCCCATTTAATGACCTCCGTATAAAGCGGAGTGCCGATTTTCAAGCTGTATCAGCCCTTCTTCTCGGCATCTCTCAGCTTCTTTTTTATTCTGTTGTATTCGATATGCCGTTCTAAGCATTCAAATATGTTGGTTGATCTGTAATATCGCTTTCGTGGTCTTGTGAAATATTCACGAATGAATTTTGCCTGTTTTTCAAGAAATACACCGTTTTTCTTATACAGTCCGCAGAGTATCGCAGGGGCAGCGACCGCACCCATAGCGAATATTGCTCCCGACATTCCGATGATATTTCTTGTCAGAAAGAAAACAGGCGCACCGAGAACAAGACCGATTCCAAAGCATATTACCTGACGTTTGGTAAATCCCATGATGAACTTTTCCTTAATATCATTAAGGTCTTTCGGGACTTGTACATAATGTGCCATATTGTCCTCCGTCTTGTTCTCAATGAGCTGCAAAACAGCTCTTACTTATAGCTCCTGTACGCAGTACCGTGAAAATAAGCGCCGCCGTGTATCCGAGCAGCATCGCCATTTGCATGATGATACCGTCAGAGCTGGAATTGAGCGAGGTAATCGCATTGCTGAAAAGTGTTTTGAAAATACCCAGCGCCACCACGATAAAGAAACCCTGAAAAGAAAGAGCCAAGAGCTGCTTTATCCAGTTTTTACCGATACTTGCCCATTCACCGCTGTCCATCATCGTCGCCATAGGGATAGGCGCGATAGACAGGTACATGAACACCTCGATGATACGGCTTGCGAGGGTAATCACTATCGCAACGATCAGTATCATAATTCCGAGATGAACGATCAGGGATATGAACCACACCGTCATCAGTTCGCCCAATGACAATCCGCTGAGTGCTGATGTTTTTATTTTCAGTGTTGTGGATAAATAGTCACCGCTTCCGAAAAGCGTAGTTATACCGTTGGAGCATACATTTGTACCAAACGAAAATAGTGCCGAAGCGATGTAATATGTGTTGGCAACCAAAATTACACCGCACAGAGCTTTGATGATCCATTTTATGAAAATGCTGTCATCGAAGTCCTTGAAATTGTTGCCCCTAAGCACCATCTGACACAGTTCATTCAGAAGAATGATCGTCAGGATAAAACCGCCTATCGGGACAACTACGTTATTGCAAAGCGTTTCGATTGTTGTCCATATCGTAGTTCCGCCCGAAGCACCGCCCGTAAAGCCGGAGGGGTGCTGTGTCAGGTAACTCGATACAAGACCTCCGCTGCCGCCCGATCCCGTTGTAGTCGAGAAAGTATCGGTCAGCAGTTCGGAAATGCCGTCGAATTGGCTTTTTATGCCGTCCTTGAACAAGTCACAGCACCAATCCTCTAACGCATCAATCGCATCGCTGATTACTCCCATTTATTCATCACCTCCGTCCGAGAGTTTGACCAAAGGTCTGTCATATTTGACAAGTTTCCGTAGTTCGAGCTTTGTTGGGAGGAGGTTTCTGCAAAAATACGCAGAGCCGAAATGATTGCCTTTTGTGGTGCATTGCATATTCTGCCTTGTATGATAGTCTACACGACCGTCAAAGGATAGCATTTGTATCTCGTTATTGAAAATCTTGAACCTTGCTTTGCCCTGGATACTGTTCACAGGCAAGAGCAAAGCGAAGGGCTTCTGAAAAGAAAAAGCACGTTTCAGGACTTCATTCTTCTTTGAAAATGGGGGATTGCTCACAAGAATGTCCCATTTATCAGGTTCAAAGTGAAAGAAATCCTTGCCCTCTTTCAAACTGCTTCGCTCTACATCAAATCCCTGTTCGGTAAGATACTGATAAAATGCGCTCCATTCCTCATCGAACGGACACCATATCTTCTTGTCTTTCGGCAGAAATTCCAATAAAGGCTCTACCGCATAGAATGGTGTATATACCTCATCTCCTGCACTTGTACGGTTCGCTGTCAGATAACCGATGTTTATTCCCATAATTTTGTTCTATGAAATATCGCTCTCCCACGTTCCGCCCGCCCATGAGCGACCTTTCAAATTGCTATCCGATGATTATCAGACAGCACCAGTCATCATGGTTTCGAGTACAGGAACGAGGATAACAGCAAGCAGGATCAGACCAAGACCAGCCATAAGCTGCTTCATGCCCTGAGACTTCGCACCGGGGTTATCATTACCGTAACCTTCGAGGAGGTTTACGACACCCCAAAGCGAAACACCGCCGCCGATCAGGCAGATAACGGACTTGAGAACGGTGCAGGCAGTAGTGATGAAGGACGAGGTATCAACCTCGCCGGTGCCTGCTGCGAATGCCTGAGTAGTGCAGGTCATAGCCATAACGCCTGCAACGGTTGCAAACATGGTTGCCTTCTTTGCACCACGGGTGAGCTTAGAGAGCCACTTGTGCTTCGGTGCAGAGGTAGTGGTTGCTGTCTCCATAGCGGTTGCATCGACCGCAGAAATATTCAGTTCGTTCATAGGTAAAAAGTCTCCCTCAAAAAAATAAAGTAAAGATTGTCCGCAGCTTCAACCGATTCTCTTTTTATTCGGTTTCTTCGCTGTCTGAGTTAAAAGCCGACATATATCTCTTTTTCTTCGGTTTCCTCAGATATTACAGCATCAGCGTTATCTGTTTCTGTTGCTGATACTGTTGTAACTTCCTGTCCGGCGGCCGTCATATCAAAACCGTACTCCGTGACCTGATCTCTTGGATGGAGTTTCAGCCACATCCTCTTTTTTCTATCAACGTACTTTTCGATGTCGAACTCGTTATCCTGATTAGAATCAAGGAGTAATGGGTATTGCTTATGACGGGTAATATCAAACTTGTCCGAGAAGAACGGATGCACTCCTCGCACCTGCAAGATACATTTTCCACCGTCCATGACCGCCAGTTCGTCCTGAGATTTCAGCTCTTTTCCGAGCTTCTGATAGTTCATTCCGTAGCTTTCCGATTGTCCACGGTTGGTAGAGGTATTGAAACTGTCGATAGTTTCCTTACCGAGACTTTCGGATATTTCTTTCAGCGTTGACTTCTCCTTACCGCCTAAAAACAGCATCGTATCACAGTTGCCCTCAATCGTATCTGCATTATCTTTATAAATAGCCTTTAGCTGGCTCTTAGCTTGCAAGATGATCGACGCACTGATTTCACGGCTTCGGATCGTCGCTATGAGTTTCTCAAACTGCGGAATTTCGCCAATATTGGCAAACTCGTCTAACAAACAGCGCACATGATAGGTCAGCTTTCCACCTGGGGAATTGTCTGCTTTGGTGCAGAGCAAATTGAAAAGCTGAGAATACATGATAGCCACAAGGAAGTTGAATGTGGCATCAGTATCGGAGATGATTATGAAAAGCGCACTCAGCTCGTCACCGAGCTTATCAAGGTGCAGCTCATCGTAGGAGGTGATCTCCAGAACCTCATCTATTGCAAAAGGCGCGAGTCGAGTCGAACAGCTAATTAGGATAGACTTAGCCGTTTTTCCGGCAGCGAGCTTATACGCCTTGAATTGTTTGAGAGCGAAAGCACCCATACGCCGTTGGTTGGCATCGGGTTCTTCTTCAAACAAATCGCCGTAATCTGCCATAACTTCGGGATCGTCATGTGTTGTGCCGTTCAGCCAGCACTCCACGATCTCAAATTCAATGTCGATAGCATTTCTGAATTCCTCATCGTCCTCACGGCATTCCGAAGCGTTTATCATGTCGATCAGCGTTTCAAAATTCCATTGATCTTCGGGGTACATCGCAAAAATCAAAGCAATATACGCAGTATAGAGTAACTTTTCCGCTTTCACCCAAAAATCATCGCCGGACGGCTGCTGAGAGGAAGAAGTGTTCTTTATAAGCACTTCCACGAATTTCAGAATGTCTTTTTCACGATTTTTCTCGGAAATATACGCAAACGGATTGTAGTGCATAGACTTTGCGAAATCAATGGTATTGAACACCTTGATTTTGTACGGCTCATAGACGGGAACATATTTGCCCTTTTCGTCTTTGAGATACTCGCCGCCCACTTTCTGATACACGATTTTTCCGTTCACACGTTTCGGTCTGCCCCTTTGCAGCATTTTCCCGCACTCAACGAGAACTGTTCCTTTCGGATCGGTCACAACGTAGCTGCTGTGCATTTGCATCAAATTCGGTTTGACGAAAAAGCGCGTCTTACCTGAACCTGAGCCACCGATAACAAGAATGTTCTTGTTACGGGCATATTTCGGTGCAGAGGGCTTGCCCATAGTCAGAGCTTCCGTTTTCGTGAGAATTACATTGTTTTCGGGGCAGGATAAGTCCATATACGGCTCAATATCCTTTTCACAGCCCCACACGGCAGAACCGTATTCCTCACCCTGACGGAATTTCTTACGATTTTTCGATTTGATATAGAGAACAAGTCTCATAACACCCGCCAGTACCAAACCGAACAAAATATCCAACGGGTGTAAACTGGGAAAGACCTTAGCAAAAGCAACACCGAGATTACTCATAAAAGGGAGTATCTTCTCCTGAAAGCCGCTGCCCTCCGCCGTGCGGTACGCATAGCCTATAAGGTTTCCGACATACGCAAAAATGACATAGGGCAGAGATTTCAGAATGACCTTTTTTAGCTTTCTGGTATTGACCTGCACTCGGCAGATAAGTCCTTTCCGTCATTATCGGCATAAAGATAAGCCGTAAAAATATCATCAGCCCGTGCCTTCGGTACAGGCGAAAGCATATTGTCTATGCCTCTCATCTTCTGTTCTCCCTTGATTTTTCTCTCTGTTTCTGTTTGCGGGGTCTGCTTGCCACCTTCTGAGCCTGCTGCTGCATCTGCTCACGGGTGAACTCACCACGCTTTTGTGTTTTGCCCTGTCCCTTGCCGACATACTCTGAAAATGCTCTCTTGAAATCCTCTGTCTTAGCAGCGGAAAAGAAAACATGATAGGTAGGCGGAGTGGTGCTTTTATCTCTTTTCAGGGCAAAATCCACATCATACTTCCTTGCGGTTTTCAGAAAATCTCCGATATTCCTGTCCGAAACCTCAATGCTGTCGAGCTTGGACGGCGACTTTGCCTGCAACTGCTTGTAGGTCATTCGCCCTTTTTTCTCTGCCTTGCCCGACATAAACTCCTGCAATGCTGATTTCAGCACATCGGCAGTCATTTTCTCAGCCTTGATCGAAATATCTATGGTTTTCTTCGCACCGCTTTCAAAGTCGGACGGCATTATGTTTCACCGCCCGACTTGACCTCATAGACGGCATAGGCTTCTGTACCCAGCCAGTCATGGAGGTCTTTGAGTGCATTTTCGGCTTCTTCGGGTGTCTCATAGATACCCATAGGAATGCGATTGCCTGCGGTATCCGTGCCGATCATCTCAAAATCGGGCTTGATCGTGCCACTTTCCTCGTCGATCTCGGCATCTTCCCAATTAGTGGCAACACCGATCTTGACGAGGTTGTCATAATTCAGGAACTCCCCGAACTGCGTAACGATTGTCTTAGGCATTGTTCTCACCATCCTTTCCGTAAAGCTCTGCGAGCCTGTTGTGATATTCTTCCTGCGTTTCATCAAGATCAATTAACACGCAGCTCATGAGGTTATAGCTCACCTTATCACCGAGCATATCCATAACGATTGACTCAAGCTCGTTATGAAAGCTGCGGAAAAGAGCATTGACCTCATCGAATGACGGATTCTTGGACATAGTTACACCACCTCCTTTCACGGTCAGACAGCGTAGCCGAGATCACGGGCAACCGCATAGGCAGCCCAGCGGCTCTCGCAGCCCTCGTTGAAATGATATGTCAGAACCTCGTTGTAGAGGGAACTGATGAAATATTTGCGATAGTCCTTGATATTATCGACCTGAGCCATTTTTACAAGAACGCTCTCAACGATGTAAATATCTGCTTGCAGCATTTTGGATTTGATAACGCTTCTGGGGAAACTTTGCCCTCTCAGCGTGGTGTACGGCAGAGGGGAGCATATCTCGTCCACGATGAAGCCGACGATATTATCCGCTTCTTTGTAGCCGTCCCGACCGTCCTCACAGAGCCAGTCTCCGAGATGACCGTAGCTGATATTCCGCTTGACGATCTCTGTATAAATCTCTCGTTCTTCTGCGTTATATCCGTCATTCTTTCTTTCAACAGAATTTCCAACAGCCCCATTGTTGAAAACTTGGCTTTTGGGCGCAGAAGGAATGATAGAGGATTTATCGCTCAGTAATTGATTTTTTTGTATTTTGTTGTTTGTATTTAATTGTCCCTGATTTTCAGACAGCGGAGTTTCAGCAGGCGGAGTGTCCAGATACGGGTTTTCCACCTCCTGTTTTTCAGCCGAAGAAGAAACAGATTTTTCAGCCTTGCCGCCCTCACGGATAGTGATAGCCTTACGCCTTGTTTCGGCTTCAAGCTCAATAGCTTCGTCCTCGCTGATGGGGACATCGAAAAAGCTGTACACATATTCAAAGCAGTTATTCACGCTCTCATTTGACAGGAGCTTGGTGCGGACGAGATAGCCCATATTCATGAGCTTGCCGACAGCATTATGCACCGCCGTTTTTCCCTCTTTGCAGATTGCTCTAAGTCCCGACATGGAAAAATGCCAGTAATCGGGCAGAGAAAGCACTTTGAGAAGAAAACCGAGAAGTTTATTCGGAAGTTCCTTATTACGCAGGAGTTTAGTGCTGATCATCGTATAGTTATCAGTTTTCTTGACACGGTTCAGAACAGCATTATCCACAGTAAAGGTTTCAAGCTCATAATCATATTGAGGAATAGAGGTGTCTTTTGCGGAATACTCATAAAAATTGTAAACAGACTTGATCCTGCCGTTAGAAGTCTCGTTCGGCATGAATGTTTTAATTTCAAGATAGCCCCAATCTTGCAGTTCTTTAAGAGTGCTGTTGATAGCTGTCTCACCGTCGGGACATAGTGCGATCAGCCCTGCCTTAGAGAAATTCCATGTCGGAGGCAGGTCTATAACCCGTCCGAGCAGACCGATAGCAGACCAGCTCAGATTGGTTGACCGCACGAAACAGTTGCTCAAAACGGCATATCCGTTGAATTTATGAATCTGGCAGACGGTATCGCCCACGGTTTTCTGTTTTCTCTTGCCCATTTTCATTCACCTCTGTTTATGCACCGTACACAAATTGCATATTCGATATTCGGAGCTTGTTGACCGCATAGACATAGCCATACGGCTTTTTGACTTCAAGGAGGAAACCTCTCCTGTACAGCTCGTTCACGGCTGCTCCGATCTCCTCATAGCTGAACCGTGCAAGTTCCTTGACCTGACACAACTCATCGGCTGTGGAGTAGTCCCTGTCGGAATTGTTCAGCATAACGGTCAGCACCGCATCGCAGGCGGCAGCTTCAAAATGATAGTCGAGCAGACTGATTTCAATCGGGTTTGGCATAGAAAGACCTCCTTGACAAATTTCATCTGAAAACAAAAAATCGCTCCTCATTGCTGAGAAGCGATGTACAGTATTCGATTTTAGGCATAAAAATAGCGGACAGCGCTTCTGTTATGAAACACTGTCCGCTTTGTCCATTTATTCAGTTTGTCAACAGACTTTCTACCGTTTGTTTAAGTACGAACATCGTGTTCGTACAGGTTTCTACCAGCTTTCTACCAACCTTGTCGGCGGTAGGGTTCTACCAAATTTCTACCCAAAATCTTTATTTGGGCTGATTTTGGAGTTTTACGAAATAGCGCAATTTTCATGTTCTCTACCACGAAAAACATCGTAGAATCGGGTTCTAAATGCCTTCTAATGACCACTAAGGGATACTAATGCCGAATAGGAGTAATTATATCACACATCACTATGACATCCTGAAGGCATTTATGAATGAGGTACATGAAGCCGTAAATAAAAATAAGCTGCAGATCAAGCATAAGTTCAAAAATAAAAGGGAAGCTGGCTGTATCACAAAGCTTTCTGAACGTCTGGCTTCATGCAACATTTTTATGAATTTTTCATCAGATGGTCAAGGGATCGTGGTGGATGTAAACAGAACAATTGCTGCGGCGAAATATTTAGGCGGCGGTTATCTTGAAGATTATGTCTGCTATACAGCGGATAAGATACTGTCTGAGATCGCTGCGGAACATGACGCAGAATATGTGGCTGTAAAAAATGTTGAGCTGATAAGACCTGCTGATAAAAAGAAAACTGTTTTCGAGTTAGACGGTGTTATCATGCTCAGAATGGCAGATACCGGTAAATTTCATATCTTCTGCATAGAGGCAAAGAGCGGTAAATGTTTCAATGATTTTAAATCTTTTTCACAGAAATTAAAAAGACTTAAAATGGTTCCGGATAACTGTATGATCGTAGGACCGCAGCTGGCTGAGAGAGCATCGTCGTATGATTTCCGTGCTTCACTGGATATGAAAAGCATTGAAGCGGATCTGAGAGAAATGATCGGAGCTGCTATAGAAAGAGGCAATATTGCCGCTGCCGCAGAAAAGGCCGAAGCTCTGAAAAAAGCCCAAGAAATTGCCTCATTTCACCGTGTGAAACAGCTTGTTGAATCGACGAAGATAAAGAATCTTTCTGATAATGAACTTAAAGCAGAAGCCTTTTTTAATAAAAGACAGCAGCTTTTGAATGAAGGAGAGGAAGAAGCCGCAAAGAATTTCTTCAAGCTGCATCCCGAGCTTCATGAGATGTTTATCGTGGATTACATTAAAAATACGCAGTGTGAGGACTATGGCAATAATATCAGTTCTTTAACCGAATCAGAAGCAAAGCAGTATGAGATCGGCATATTAAAGCGTATCGCCGTTACATACAACGCATATGCGGATGAATGCTACAAGCAGATAAGCAAGATTGAAAACTATCCGATAGACGAGAGGTTCCGCAGCCTCTATATAGATGACAAGCTTAATCTCAAGCCTATGAATTACCTGGAAAGAAAAAAAGAGGCTTTTAAGGACAAGCATAAAAGATAAATGCTGACATCGGATATCCCCTGACAGATGAACACCTTCACGGTGGCTGTCAGGGGATTTATTGTTTTCTGACTGCGTGACGGTTTGTGCGGTGTTGCCTATATATTTATCATAAAAAGTGTCTGTGGATATTGACATTTTTACAGCAATGGGGTATAATATAGATAATAAATTGCTTTTTATTTTGGTGAAATCTAACAATTGGTTGTGCGCCGTGAATAGAAGTGTTTATTAACAAACAAGATACTGAGAGTAATATATTTGAATCAGCCATAGTTAGTCGGTGGAGCAATAATGTGACACGTTCTAAATCTGTGACAGGGCAGGCAGCTTCGGCATCCTGCCTTTTTACATCAGAATGTTGCATTTATGACGCAGTACTCATATTTAGCAAGGAGGCGGATCTTTTGCTTGATATAATAAAAGAAAATCAGCTGAACCTGATGATGCTGCTTAGCGGCATATGCGGTATCATTTCGATTTTCGTACTATTTACCAAAGCTCTCTCACCCAGAAGACGACGATGTTTGTTTCTGATGGATATCTTCTCCGTACTTCTGCTGATGGCGGACCGTTTCGCATATGTTTACCGTGGGAACATCAGCAGAGTCGGCTTTTATATGGTAAGGATAAGCAATTTTACGGTTTATTTCATGTTTCTTCTTATCCTGTTCACGTTCAATTCCTACCTTACCGATCTTTACATTACGGACGGAAAGCTTGAATCTCCTCCGAGATGTCTCAAAGCAGCGAAATATGCATCCTGCATCGGCATTGCACTTGTGATAATATCCCAGTTTACTGGGCTTTATTACTACTTTGACAATATGAACCGATATCATCGCAGCAGCAGTTTTATCATATGTTATCTGATGCCCGTCATAGTAATTGTACTTCAGCTCATCGTTATTATCGGAAACTACAGAAAGCTGCCGAAGATGATGAGTTTGTCGCTGGTATTATTCACGACTTTCCCGCTTACGGCTTCGGTGATACAGATATTCACATACGGTGTATCACTGACCAATCTCACCATTGTAGGCATGGTAGTGGTGCTTTACATATTTGCTATCGTGGATATGAACAGCAAGATCGCAATAGCAGCGCAGAACGAAATTGAAATGCTGAAAAACGAACAGAAGATAATGCGGCGTATGGTCGAACAGACAGCTTTTGCTTTTGCTGCCGCTATCGATGCCAAGGACGAATATACACACGGTCATTCCGAAAGAGTTGCGGTATATTCCGAGATGATCGCCCTTGAATCGGGAAAGAAGCCTGTGGAATGCAAGGAGATATACACCATGGCACTGCTTCACGATGTGGGAAAGATAGGAGTTCCCAGAAGTATTATCAACAAGACTACAAAGCTTACCGATGAAGAGTATGAGACCATAAAATCCCACACTACTATGGGATATCAGATACTTTCAAAGATAACAGCACAGCCCTCGCTGAGTATCGGTGCGCATTATCATCACGAGAGATACGACGGCAAAGGCTATCCGGAGGGGCTGAAAGGGGAGAAGATACCCGAGGCCGCAAGGATAATCGGAGTTGCCGATGCATACGATGCGATGTCCTCGAAAAGAAGCTATCGTGATGCACTTCCGCAGGAGGTGGTACGTGCAGAGATAGAAAAAGGTCTCGGGACACAGTTTGACCCGAAATTCGGAAAGATCATGCTTAAACTGATCGATGATGATACCGAATACAAAATGCGTGAAAAATAAGTGTATATGATAAAAGCGGAGTTTACCCGTCAGGTAAACTCCGCTTTTCTGTTTATGAAATTGATTCTTCTGTCTGCAATTCTTCCATAACGGTCTGGCTGTCTGAAATGTCAATCATAAAAATAATCGGGCTTATTTTTATTCAATGCTGCCTAATCCGAGCAGGAATTTCTGGATCGTCAGAGCGTCCATATTTGTAACGCCCTGCCGAGCTGTTCGTCGGATATTGTTTCTTCGATGCTTCTTCCGTCGGGGATACACTCTGCAAGCTCGTCAAGAGATACCGAAAAATCCGCATTCCTTTTCGCAGCGGTATTGTATTTTCTGCGGTTCAGAGCGCAGTTCTTCACCAGCCTGCACAGATATGTTTTCAGATTATCAGGTCTGTTCGGCGGAATCGAACTCCATACATCCATATAGGCAGAGTTCACGCATTCTTCCTGGTCTTCTTTCTGAGACAGGATATTCCCTGCCGTAATAAATAAAACAAAGACCACTCATCCGGCAAATGGCCGAACAGGTGGTCCTTGGTTATTTAGCTCATATAAGTGAATCTGTATTATAAGCCGAGCAGTTTCATCTGGATACCGAGAGCATCCTTTACTGTGATGCCGTCGTTGGTGTTGTTGACATCAGCATTGAAGCTGCCTCTCTGTGAGAGCTGATACTTGGAAGGGTTGCAGATAGTCTGCATTACCAGTACAGCGTCGCTGATATTGGTATCACCGTCTAAGGAAGCATCGCCTGAGCGGACAGGTGCGGAATATTCTGACGGATCAGGAGCGTTATCATTGGCCTTATCCATGTCAAACAGAAGATCAGCAAGAGCGATGATATAATCGTAGTAATACTTGCCTGTAAGTATATTTCCGCAGGCATCAGAATTACGGTCGTAATATCTCCATGTTCTCTCATCATAATTGATGTAGAGAGGAGAAGCAAAGAACTCGCTGTAAAGGTCAAAGTTCACACTGCCGTTCTTTGCGATATAGATACCTGCAAAGAGCATATCGTAGTCATCAAGTACAGTTCCGTTATCATCGCAGTCAAGGGCCTTTATAGCAGCCTCAGCAAAAGATGATTCGTCTTCTGTAAGATTGACCTTATAGCCGAGCAGATCGATCACATCAGCTGTATCATTGAACATATTGCCTGTATCATGGTAGCAGGATGACAGTATTTCCATATCCTTGTCATCAAGGATGCCGTCGCCGTTCATGTCAGGTTCTGACATTTTTCCGCTCTGTACAGCTTTTTCGTAGTCGGGATAAGTGGTATCGAAATAATCATTATTGTTGCAGTGCCAGCTGAGGATGTCACTGTAATCTTCATACTTTATAAATCCGGCTTCGATCGCATCAACTCTTGCTTCGCCCATGTAGCTGTAATTATAGCCGTCATAGAGTTTGCCTGTTATCGTATCTACAGTTTCCTTGAATCTGTCATTCTCTTTGAAGGAATCATCAACTCTTGAATAGAGGTATTCTTCGCATTTAGCGGCGTCAAGCCATTCCTCAGTGAATCCGCAGCAGTTTACGAATTCTCTGGTAAGCATGATCTCTCCGTCATCCCATTCACTGATGGTAAACCAGTGATCGATGAGGTGCTGAGCGCAGTTCTTCAGAGTTGTCTCATCAAGGGGTATCTGTACCGAATATTTATCCTCGGGGATAACAGTTTCGATGTCAGGAAGAGCCTTGCCGGTAATGGAGTAAAGACGATGAACTTTACTGCAAACAGGCGTATTAAGATCGACACCATATTTTTCTGCGATCTCATTCTTGTATTCAGTATCTTTCAGGTATGAGCCGTATGAAAGATATTCGGTAAACAGCCAGTAATCAAGAAGGTCCTTAACATCTGCTGCGCCGTCAGCATTGAAGTCGAGGCTGACATCATGCTCCTTGTCATACTTTACGATCTCCTTATATTTCATATCGGAAGACATCCATGAGCCGAAATTAAGAAAGAAATACCAGCCGTCTTCAGAAAGCTTGCTGTTGTCTTCGGTCATGAAGTTTTCGATATTATAATCCTCCGGATTCAGGCCGTTTTTGTAGATGTAGTAGCTGACAAGCTGACTTGTTTCATTGCCGTTTTCCACGACGTCGTAGTAAAGATCCTGTACATCGAATTTGCCGTCACCGTTCAGATCGGTTTTTTCACTGCCTGATTCATAAACACTGTACTGGCTCTCGTCGTACATTTTATTTCTGTCGGGATCAAAGCGGAGTATAGGTGATGCGTTTGCAGTGATGGGGGCTGCCATTGTTGAAGCTGCGGCTAAGGCAGCGAAAAACTTTTTCATAATAACATTCCTTTCGTCGCTGATTATAGTTTCATTGACCGGTACATTTATGTCAGTTGTAACGACCGGTACGGACATTTCTGTTCTGGCGGCTGCTTCCGTAATACGTGAAGTAACAGCTCTGCTCTGAGTGACGGTTGTTCGGGATACTGAGGTCTTATCTGCGGCTGCGGATGTTGTAGCCTGAGCTTTTTTGGAAGCTGTCGTGATGGCAGCTGTTTTTTTCTGCGCTGCTGTGACCTTATCCTCTTTGGATAAAGCAGCGTCGGTTTCCGTCTTTTCATCGATTACTGATGAGGGATCGTCAGTTATAAGCTGCTGAGAATCGTTTCCGCCGGACGGCTTTTCTCTGTCAGGAAGATTCTTCCACACCCCGAAGCCTGCTGCTGAAACGACACAGAAGCAAAGTGCTGTAAGTGCAGTTCTTTTCACCATCTGCATCTGTGCTTTTTTCTGAGCGATCTTTTCGTCTCGTCTTCTGAGAACGTCTCTGGTTATCTCATCCCATTCCCGCATATGTGATCCCCTCCTTTTCCAACTCTTCACGGAGAGCTTTTTTTGCCTGATATAATAAATTTGTCATCTGCCGGCTGCTCTTATGCATTATAGAGGCTGCTTCGGAATTGCTGAAACCTTCGATATAAGTCAGACGTATTGCCTGGCTGTACTGGCTCCGCAATTTTTTCAGCGCCCTGTGTATCATCAGTTTCTGTTCCTCTTTAAGATAGTTTTCCTCGATATCCTCACCCGATCTCATCTCCAGACAATCATCAAGAGAGGTATCGTTCTTTTTCTTTTTCATGCGTCTGAGATAGTCGATAGCGATATTCCTACCAATGGAATAAAGCCACGTCTTGAAGGAACTCTTTCCCGAGAATTTCGGCTTTTTATAGGCGATTTTGAAGAAGGTTTCCTCCATCAGCTCTTCGGCGTCATGGATATTATCGGTAAAACTATTAAGATAGATCGTGAGACCGTCCTTGAAGTCACGGACAATGTCTCCCAGTGCTGAATCATCCCCGGCAAGATAACGGTAGTAGCTACTTGCACCATTATCCATTGAACGGCTCCTTTCCGGAAAGATTAATGCCTTTCACTTTATTAGACGAGTGTTTGCTTAGGAATGTCTTAGAAATTTTCAAAAAAATTTTTTTGGCAGTGATAGCCCTTTTGCATTCATTATATCATATCGATGTGCACCTTTCAACTGCTGACTTTATGAAAATCTTACTGATCATGCTATTAATATGCGCACGGCAACAGCATTTACTTTTTTGGGGCGATTCATAATTCTTGTGAACCATCCGTAAAGCATCGCTACTCTTGCTTTACTACTTCGTCAGGGGGACGCTGTCCCCCTCATTCACCCCCTGCAAGGGAGATAACATCCCCCTTGACCCCGGAATGCCGCCTTCGGCGGT
>Ga0129307_1001719_pt1 | contig 21351 bp, 16 predicted proteins | sample P1105metagenome_FD_94437 | JGI IMG/M metagenome (GOLD analysis project Ga0129307, IMG submission 94437) | Capybara group fecal microbial communities from Wisconsin, USA - P1105 metagenome | ecosystem: Host-associated > Mammals > Digestive system > Large intestine > Fecal | place: USA: Wisconsin... | reverse complement strand
TGCTTGGGGCAATGAAGTGAAGTCAGATATTTCGATGGAAGGAAGTGATGTGAATGGCGTATGTGCAGGTTCCGAAGGATCTGACGCGAGTTAAAACAAAAGTCCTTTTCAACCTGACAAAGAGACAACTGATCTGCTTTGGCAGCGCGGCGGCGGTAAGCGTTCCGTTTTACCTGCTGACAAGGCATTCCCTTGGTTCAACACTGGCAGCGTGCATCATGATCGTGATCGCGCTCCCGTTTTTTCTCTTTGCCATGTACGAGAAGGATGGCAGGCCGCTGGAAAAGATCTTGAAGAACATCATCCAGATGAAGTTCAAGAGACCGGGTGTCCGGCCTTACAAAACGGATAACTTCTATGCGGCCATTCAGGAAGAAATTTATGAGAAGGAGGTTCTTGGCATTGGCAAGACACAAACCGAAGCATCTGGAAACCGGAAAGCCGGAAAGAAAGCCGGTCAAAAAGGCGGCGGTCAGAAGAGTTCCGGCAGTCACCAGCGCAAAAACCAGCGTCAAAAATAATCAGGAAGTCGGCTCTATCTTGTCCGGCGAACAGAAGAAGCGCTTGGTCAAGCAGAAAATGAAGAAAAAGAAAGAACGGAAGGTTCCCCGCAGTGCGCAGCAGAGCATTTCCTATCAGGAGATGTTCAAAGACGGTATTTGCCGTGTCGATGACCGGCACTATACCAAGTGCATCCAGTTCGGAGATATCAACTACCAGCTGGCGCAGAACGAGGACAAAACCGCAGCCTTCGAGTTCTGGTGCGATTTCTACAACTACTTTGACTCCAGTATTTCTCTCCAAATCAGCTGCATGAGCCAGTACGCAAACATGGCTGAGATGGAGACAACCATTGAGATCCCGCGCCGGGATGACGATTTCAATGATATCCGCGAGGAATACGCGGGTGTGCTGAGAACGCAGCTGGCAAAGGGAAACAACGGCCTCATGCGCATGAAGTATGTGACCTTCGGCATTGAGGCAGAGAGCGTCCGCGTTGCGAAGCCGAAACTGGAGCGGATCGAAACGGACATCATTAACAACCTGAAGGCTATGGGTGTTGCAGCTCATCCGCTTTCCGGTTATGAGCGCCTGAAGGTGCTGTACAGAACGATGAATGAGGAGACGCAGGAGCCGTTCATTTTCAACTATGACATGGTAGCCCGTACCGGCCTGTCCACAAAGGACTTCATTGCTCCCACGAGCTTTGACTTCCGTGACAGCCGGTATTTTCGTATGGGCAAGACCATCGGTGCGGTGTCCTTCCTCCAGATCCTTGCTCCGGAGCTTTCGGATAAGATGCTGGCAGATTTCCTCGACATGGATAACTCCATCATCGTCAATCTCCATGTGCAGTCCATTGATCAGGCAAAGGCCATCAAGCAGATCAAGACCAAAATCACTGACCTCGACAAGATGAAGATTGAGGAGCAGAAAAAGGCCGTCCGTTCCGGATACGACATGGATGTGCTCCCTTCCGATCTTGTAACCTATGGCGGTGAGGCAAAGAAGCTGCTTGAGGACTTGCAGAGCCGAAACGAGCGTATGTTCCTTGTTACAGTACTGGTGCTCAATACAGCAAAGACCAAGCAGAAGCTGGACAACATCATCTTCCAGACTGCCGGTATCGCGCAGAAATACAACTGTGCCTTGAAGCGTCTGGATTTCCAGCAGGAGCAGGGACTTATGAGCAGCCTGCCCATCGGCCTGAATCAGATCGACATCCAGAGAGGCCTGACTACTTCGGCCACGGCTATCTTTGTTCCCTTCACAACGGAGGAACTGTTTCAGGGCGGTGAGGCGCTGTACTACGGCATCAATGCGATCAGCAACAACATGATCATGGCTGACCGAAAGCAGCTGAAGAACCCTAACGGCTTGATTTTGGGCACGCCGGGTTCCGGCAAATCGTTCTCTGCGAAGCGAGAAATGACCAATGCCTTTCTGATCACTGACGATGACATCATCATCTGCGATCCCGAAGGCGAGTATTCTCCGCTTGTGTCACTGCTGAAGGGACAGGTCATCCATATCTCCCCCAACAGTAAACAGTATGTCAATCCTATGGACATCAATCTGAACTATTCGGAAGATGAAAGCCCGATCAGTCTGAAGGCAGATTTCATTCTGTCCCTGTGTGAGCTGATCGTTGGCAGCAAGACCGGACTTGAGCCGGTCGAAAAGACCATCATTGACCGCTGTGTTCGCTTGGTGTACCGGGATTATCTGGAGAACCCGACCCCGGAGCACATGCCAGTGATGGAGGATCTGTACAACTGCATTCTGGATCAGGCAGAGCCGGAAGCGAAGCGGATTGCAACGGCGCTTGAAATCTACGTCAAGGGTTCGCTCAATGTGTTCAATCACAGAACCAATGTGGATATCAGCAACCGTCTTGTCTGCTTTGATATCAAGGAGCTGGGCAAGCAGCTGAAGAAAATCGGAATGCTTGTCGTGCAGGATCAGGTTTGGAACCGTGTAACAATCAATCGCGCTGAACATAAAGCTACTCGTTACTATATGGACGAGTTCCACCTTCTTCTGAAGGATGAGCAGACGGCAGCCTACAGCGTAGAGATTTGGAAGCGGTTCCGCAAATGGGGCGGCATTCCGACCGGTATCACGCAAAATGTGAAAGACCTTCTCTCCAGCCGCGAAATCGAGAACATCTTTGAAAACTCTGATTTCGTGTATATGCTCAATCAGGCCGGCGGCGACCGGCAGATCCTCGCCAAGCAGCTCAACATCAGTCCTCACCAGCTGTCCTTTGTGACGAACAGCAATGAAGGTGAAGGGCTGCTTTTTTATGGGAACACCATCATTCCTTTCAAGGACAAGTTCCCGAAGGATACGGTCTTGTACCGCATCATGACCACCAAACCTAATGAAATTACTGAAAATGGAGGAATTGAGAATGAGTAAGAACCTGAAGAATGTCGCCATTGTGGAAGTCCCTGAGAAAGCGCTGAACCGTCTTCTGGAGATCACGGACGGTCTGGTGCGTATGCATCTGGAGCTGATCCGTCTCTACGAGCAGGAAAGCTACCTGAAGAAGCACCATAAGGCTTACCTGCATGTGCGTGACCACGCGGAGGCTGTGTGCGAGAGCGATAAGCATACCATTTCGGAGATGCTGGAGTCCCTGCATCCGGACAAGCTCTTTGCCGAGGAGGATGATGGAGACGATGTGATGGATGTCTTCGATCCTAAGAAATGCGCGGACTGTCCCTGCTACGACGAGTGTGATGAGTACGTCAACAGAAAGCGTGTTTCTCCCGGCAGCGTAGCCGTTGTCATGATGACTACGGAAACGCTTGGTCAGATGCAGGATGACATGATCGCTCTGACCGGGCAGATCGACCAGCTGACCGGTATCTTTCGCAACATGGTTGCCAGAGGCTCTATCAGTCCGGAAGCGTTGGAGACTGTGCTTGCAGGCGCATCTAAGCTCTCGGATGAGGTCTTTGACCGCTGGGATAACGCGGATATGGTTGCCATGCTGTGACTCCCTGCGCGGGGAAGGAGGTGAGATACCGTGCATGATGATCTACAGCTGGGCGTAAAGGAAAAAGTCGTTCAGAAGATGACCCGTGACGGCCTTGTGGAGGAAAACCTTTCTAAAGGAACAAGCCGAAAAGTCAGTGCAAGGGCTGAATCGGACGACTTCGATTTCAAAGGAGAAGAACCTGCCCGGACATCATCCGGGCTTTCTTCTTCCCCGTCGAAAGCGCGAAAACGCAGATACGCCAAAGAACTGCGTGAGGCTGAAGCGAAAGCAGAAGGTACTGAGGCAGTTGCAGAGGAGAAAATGCCGATGGATGAGGTTCCGGAGGAAGGAAGCGGTGCTGAGGCTGCGGAGGCAGAGCTGCCTGCGGAAGCAGAGGCTCCAAAGCCGAAGAGCCGTTCAAGGCTTGCAGAAAGCTCCGTCCGATCTGAAGGCCGTTCTCATAGAGGGCAGAAGACAGATGCCAAGCATGCGCAGCAGAAACAGCGTGTTTATGAGGAACAGGCCAAGAAGAAGGCTTCCAAGCTGAAGTTCGACGATGAGCCTGTCCCAACCGCTAAAGGCGAAGGCGTTCTCCGGAAAGCAGGAAACGCTGGAAAAACTGTTGCTGGCAAGGCAGGGCTTGTTGCCGGAACATCTGCCCATGTGAAGGTCTCTGAGGCCGAGCAGGACAACAGCGCAGTAGAGGCGGCTCACAAAACAGAGATGGTTGCTGAAGGCGCAGTTCGGAAAACCGGGCAAAAGCTCTCAGAATCAAGTAGGACAGAGAAAACTCATCCCCGTAACCGTTCCAGTTCGCTGACGCATGAAGCTGAAAAGCCCACGTCCAAGCTTCACTTTGAGCAGTCTGAGCCGGAGTCTTCGGTACAGAAGGCTAATGTTCGGAAGACACAGCAGAAGAAACAGATCAAGCGACAGTATGCGGAAGGTGTGCGGTCAGCAAAGAAGGCCGGAGAGAATGTATCGGCTGCCAGCGCAGTGCCGAAACGCTCCATTAAGGAGCGGATCAGCACCGGTGTAAAGAAGATTACCAAGAACAATAAAGGTGCTGTGATTGCGGCGGCAGGCGGTGTGCTTGCCGTTATTTTGATTATCAGCGCCATTGGTTCTGTTGGATCTCTCTTTTCCGGAACCACAAACGCAGTCGTTGAGACTACCTATCTTGCTTCAGATGAAGATATCCAAGCCGTTGAGTCTGCCTATGCAGCAATGGAGGCAGATTTGCAGGCGAAGATTGACAACATCGAATCGACCTATCCGGGCTATGACGAGTATCAGTACCAAGTGGATGAGATCACACACAATCCTTATCAGCTGATTTCCTACTTCACTGTGAAGTACGGTGAATTCACCTACGATCAGGTGAAGGACGAATTGAAGGAAATCTTTGATGCACAGTACCGGATGTCTACAACCAGCGATACCAGAACCGAGACTGTGACAAGGACAGTGCGTGTTGGAGAGTCCCTTGGCAGTGTTGTGACCAGCGGTTACTGCAACTGTCCGATCTGCTGCGGCCAATGGTCAGGCGGCCCTACAGCCAGTGGGGTTTATCCGACCGCCAACCATACCATTGCCGTTGATGCGTATAATCCCTTCGTTCCGATGGGTACGCACGTCATCATGAACGGGACTGAGTATGTAGTTGAGGATACCGGGAACTTTGCGAGATATGGCGTTCAGTTTGATGTCTACTACGATGATCACGCGACAGCCAGTGCTCACGGTCATAAGACTTGGGAAGCATATCTTGCTGACAGCAATGGCAGCAATACCATTGAAGTCACAGAGACGGTGACAATTCGCCGCCTCAGCGTGACGGTCGCTAACAACAATCTGGATCTCATTCTGCGGAACCGCATGACTACGGAACAGCAGCAAGCGTACAACCTTTATAACGCCACCTACGGCAACAGGGACTATCTGTTCCCGACAAACACGCTCCCGATTGTGGACGGTATGTCATATGAGATCCCTCCGGAAGCATTGAGTGACGCGAAGTTTGCTGCCATGATCCATGAGGCTGAAAAGTATCTTGGCTATCCGTATGTGTGGGGCGGCTCCAGTCCTTCCACAAGCTTTGACTGCTCCGGCTTTGTCAGCTGGGTAGTGAATCATTGCGGCCTTGGCTGGGATTTCGGCAGGCTTGGCGCGGATGGCCTGAAGAACAAGTGCACCTATGTTTCTCCGGCAGACGCAAAACCGGGCGACCTGATCTTCTTCCAAGGAACCTATGACACGACTGGTGCTTCTCACGTCGGCATTTATGTGGGTAACGGCATGATGATCCACTGTGGAAACCCGATCCAGTACACATCTATTGAAACAAACTATTGGCAGGCGCACTTCCTGTGCTTTGGAAGGCTGCCTGAACCTTAATGAAGGAGGAATTCGATTGAACAAGAAAATCCAAAAAGTTCGAGAGGACATCCGCAAAGCGGAAGCCCGTCTCAAGGAAGATGAGGAGTACCTGAAGACGCTCCGTGCGCGGCAGCGTCAGCTAGAGGACGATGAGATCATTGCACAGATCCGCAGTATGCAGGCTAAGGGCGGCGATATCATGGATACACTCCGCAAGGTACAGGAAATGAAAGCCGGATATGCTCCGGCCACTACCAATGAAAGAGAGGATCTTGAACATGATGCGTAAGAAAGTATTTCGTGTTGGGGCAATGCTGGTTCTTTGCCTGATCATGGTGCTTGGAACAGCGACGAGTGCTTTTGCCTACTACAACGAAGACGAGGCCAATGAAGGAAGCACTGTAGTTGTTGAAGAGCCTGCGGAAGAAACCACTACTGAAACGGAAGCTCCTTCCGAAACAGAAACTCCGGCAGATGAGCCGCAGGGTCAGATCACTCCTGACGGAAACCTGACGCTGGTGGACGATCTGGACTACAGCAGCCGTGCCGGTTTGCAGTTCATGACCGTCACTTCTAAGGACGGCCACGTGTTCTACATCGTGATTGACCGCACGGCCAATTCGGAGAATGTATATTTCCTGAATCAGGTGGATGCGGCTGACCTGATGGCGCTGATGAACGATGAACAGAAAGAGGAATATCTGAAGGAGCAGGAGGCAAAGCAGCAGGAACAGCAGCAGACCACTGTCACTCCGGCACAGCAGGAGACGCAGGCTCCCTCTGAGACTGAGCAGCCTGCGCAGACCGAGGCTGAAAAGCAACCGCTCAATAACAGCATGGTTATGATCGCAGTGTTCGGCGTGATCGGAATCGGTGTGATAGCAGCCTATTACTTCCTGAAGATCAAGCCGAAGAAAAACGGCTCCAGTATTGATGAAGACAGAGAATTCTATGATGACGAGGAATATGAGAACGAGGATCAGGAACCTGCCTTCGCGGAGGATGACGAGGAATAAAGCATGAATGTGCTTCTCTTTCGAGGGGTGCCGCCTTAGTTGCGACACTCCACTTTTTATCCTCACAATCAAAAACAAAATCTAAGAAAGAAGGTAAAGCATGAATTTGAAAGGAAAAACGAAAAGAATTCTTGCGGGTGTGCTTGGTATCCTGATGATGCTGGGCTTGATGCCTGCAACCGCGTTTGCTGCCACCTCTGAAACTGGTGTGGCGACGTTTGATTACTGCTATCAGAGTGATGGCACAAATATCTGCTATTGGGCTTCCTTCAGCGCAGATGGCTATACCGCAGGCGATACTTCCGGGACTACTCACCGCTGCGCGATCTATGTCAACGGAGACGAGGCCTACTGTATTGAGCCGGGTGTTCATCTCCTCTCTGGCGATACACTGAAGTCCAATGCTTCTGAGCGCTGGAATGCGCTGAGCGCGGATAGACAGAACGGCGTGAAGACGGTTCTGGCATTCGGCAAGCCGGGTAACAGCGGCAGCATCGGCGGTTCCGCTGGCTCTCAGAGCGCTGCTACTCAGGTTCTGGTTTGGGAGATGACATGTGGTATCCGCGATCCGAAAACCCTGAAGAGAGTGGATGACCGCATTATCAATTCTCTTTGTGCCGGTGGACACAATCAGGAAGTTCTGGCTGTCTACAACAACATTGTTGCAGCCATGACCACCTACCATGTGATGCCGAGCTTTGCAGACGGTTCCAGCAGGGACATGACCTACGAGAACGGCCAGTATGTCCTGAAACTGACGGATACCAACGGGGTGCTGTCCTCTTGCACGGTTACTGCTTCCAACAGCAACGTAAAAATCACCAAGTCCGGCAACACTCTGACGCTGACCAGCAAGGACTATTTTGACGGCAACGTGACAATCAGCTTTGTGAAGAGCACCAATATCAGTGCCAATGCGCAGCTCGTGGCATGGGGCGATCCCAACCTTCAGGATGTCATTACAGGCATTGAGAAGCCGGATGACGTAACGGCCAGCTTCAAGGTTGCTACTCCGGGCGGCAATCTGGACATCGTGAAGACCAGCGAAGACGGCAACATTGCCGGTATCACAATGACGGTATCCGGCAAGGATTTCAACCAGACCGTGAAAACGGATGCCAACGGCAAGATCAGCCTGAAGGGGCTTGTTCCCGGCACTTATACCGTGACGGAGCATGTTTCCGATTATTATGAGCCGCAGGATGCAAAGACCATCACGATCACTGCCGGTCAGACTACTACGGTTTCCTTCTCCAATGTTCTGAAGAAGGGTACGGTTTCTGTTGCAAAGAACTCTGAAGATCAGTTCAATTCCGGTGTTAAGTTCCATCTCTACGGAACGAGTGCATCCGGACAGCAGGTGGATCTGTACGCCACCACCAACGATGCCGGTATTGCGACGTTTGAGAACGTCCTGATTGCCGGAAATGAAGGTTATACGCTGGAAGAGGTTGATACGGCTGTCCGCTATGTTATTCCCAAGGATCAGACCATCAATGTTTTCTGGCAGGAAGAGACAAGCACGGTCGTTCCTAATATCCTGAAGAAGTTCAACGTAACGGTCAACAAGTCTGATGCAGAGACCGGCGCAGCTCAGGGAGATGCAAAGCTTGCCGGAGCCGTGTATGGCCTTTACGAAGGCGATACTCTGGTTGAGCAGCTGGTAACGGATGAGAACGGCCACGTGACTTCCGGCTATCACGTTTGCGGGGACAACTGGACAGTAAAGGAGATCACTCCCTCTGAAGGCTATCTGCTGGATGAGACCGTGTATCCGGTTGGTGCTTCTGCTGGCAGCTATGAGGTCGAGTTCAACAGCGCTCCTGCCGTGGACTCTCCGGAGCAGGTCATCAAAGGTCAGATCTCTATTATCAAGCATCACGACGATGGCTCCACGCAGATTGAAACTCCGGAAGAAGGAGCTGAATTCCAGATCTATCTGACTTCTGCTGGCAGCTATGACAGTGCGAAGGAATCTGAACGCGATACCCTTACCTGTGATGAGGATGGCTTTGCAATCAGCAAATGGCTTCCCTATGGTATGTATACTGTGCATCAGACGAAGGGCTTCCCGGAGACTGAGTTCATGAAGGACTTCACCGTGTTCATCTGCAAGGATGGTCAGAACTACAAGTATCTGATCAACAATGCCGAGTATGCCGCCTACATCAAAGTGGTCAAGGCAGACGCTGAGACCGGTGCTACGATCCCGCTTTCCGGTGCCGGTTTTGAAATCTATGATGCTTCCGGTCAGAAGGTCGAGATGAGCTATACGTACCCGACGCTCACCACCATTGATACCTACTATGTGAGTGACGATGGTATGCTGCTGACTCCGGAAGTGCTGCCTGCCGGTGATTATTCGCTGGTTGAAGTGCAGGCTCCCTATGGGTATGTGCTTGACTCCACTCCGATCCCGTTCACTGTGACCAGAAATGAGAACGAGGAGCTGGAAGGCCTGAATGTTATCACAGTGACTGCTTACGACACGGCGCAGAAGGGTGTTATCCGGATCACGAAAAGCGGCGAAGTGTTCTACACCGTGAATGTGACCGGTGACGAGGTTCCGGGTGATAAGGACGGCAAGACCACGATCCTTACCAACTGTGTTTATACTCCTGTGTACGAGGTTCGATATCTGGCAGGAGCAACCTATCAGGTGATCGCTGCGGAAGATATCTATACCGGAGATGGAACGCTGCGGGTTGCTGCCGGTACGCTGGTTGCTGAGATCACTACCGGGGATGATGGCGCAGCTTCTACTCAGGAACTGTATCTTGGCCGATATACAATCGTGGAGACAAAGGCACCTGAAGGCTGTGTGCTGAATACGCAGGCGCAGGATGTAACTCTGACCTATGCCGGTCAGGAGGTATCTCTTACTTTTACGGATGCAGGCTTTGTCAATGACCGCCAGAAGGTATCCATTGATGCTGAGAAGGTTATGGAGCAGAGCCAGAGCTTCGGCATCGGCATGAACGGTGAAGTCACGGCGGTTTCCTTTGGCCTCTATGCAGGCGAGGATATCATGGCTGCTGACGGATCGGTGCTCCCGATTGATGGACTGATCGAGATTGCGTTTGCCGACGAAAACGGTCATGTCGCCTTCAATGCGGATCTCCCGTTTGGTCACTACTATGTAAAGGAGCTGTCCACTAACCCCTATTACGCAAAGAATATGCGTGTGTATTCTTTCGACTTCAACTATGCCGGTCAGGAGATCGCACTTCAGGAAGTTCACCTGAACAATGGAGAACCCATCGTGAACGAGCTACTGCTTGGCAGGATCGAGGGTGTCAAGGTCGATGAGGGCGACGCAGTTCTGGAAGGCGCTGTCTTTGGCCTGTTTGCGAAGGACACGGAAGAGTTCACCATGGAAAATGCCCTGCTTACTGATACGACCGATGCTGAAGGCCGCTTCGCCTTTGATGAAGTGCCTCTTGGGGATTATGTGGTCGTGGAAATTGCAGCGCCCGAAGGTTATGTGCTCTCTGATGCCCGTCACTTTGTTGCACTGACTTATGATGAGCAGATCATTGGCCTGAAGGTCATCGACTACCCGATCTTTGGCAGCATTGAACTGACAAAGTACGATGCGGACTACCCGGACAACCACCTGAGCGGCGCTGTGTTCCATCTGTATGCGGACACTGACGGAAACGGAGAGTTCGATGCGGAGAACGATCAGCTTGTCGGCGTGATCCCGGAGGTAAACGACGGTGTGTACCGACTTGATGAAGTGGCTTATGGCAGCTATTTCGTCAGAGAAGAGACCGCCCCTGAAGGCTTCCTGAAGGATGAGAACATCTACGCTGTTTCTATCGTGAATCACGGAGAGACTGTACTGGTCGAGAATGAGGCCGGTGTGGGCTTCAAGAATCAGGTCATGATGGGAGAAGTAACAGTCTTTAAGACCGATAAGGCGACTGGCAGCAAGCTGGTAGGCGCTGGCTTCCGCGTCTTCGATGCAGACGGCAATCAGGTTGCTGAGGGCGTGACCGGTGAAGATGGAACCGTGACGTTCAAGCTCCGTTACGGTAAGTACACGGTGGCTGAGTATCGGGCTCCGGAAGGTTACGTGCTGGACGATACGCCTCTGGCCTTTGAAATCAAAGAGGACGGTCAGGCGCTCTCCTTCGACATGGAAAACCTGAAAATCACTGGCAAGCTGGTCATCTCTAAGGCCGATGCGGATACGGAAAAGCTGCTTCCCAATGCTGGCTTCCGGATCTACGACGTGAACGGCGAAGTGGTCAAAGAGGGCTATACCAACAGTAAGGGTATCTGCGAATTTACCCTTGAATTCGGGAAGTACTACTATCAGGAGTTCGATGCCCCGGATGGGTATGAGATCGACGATACGAAGTACGAGTTCTCCATCACGGAGGATGGCAAGGTCGTTTCGGTGGTAATGACCAACAAGAAAACACCTACCGAGACTCCGAAAGATGATCCGAAGCCCACGGAGCAGCCGAAGACAGAGACCGTGAAGACGGACAGCCCGAAGACCGGAGATGAGTCCAACGTCAAGCTGTGGACTACGATTGCTGCGATTGCGGCGGTCGGCGGCATTGCTCTGATCGGACTCTCCTTCCGCAAGAAGGGAAAACGGAAGGGCAAGTAAGATGAAACACCATGTACTGAGATGGGTCGCAGTGTTCGCAGCGCTTATTTGCTTCGGCATTGCGGCCTTTTTCATGTGGCAGGTATACCAGCAGGAGAAGGAATACAAGGAAGGTGATGATGTCTACGCGCTGATTGAACAGATGGCAGCGCAAAGCAGCACTGAGAATGCTCCGGAGGAAACTCCGGGGCATTCTCCTTCCCCGGAGGACTTTTCTGAGGAGACTGCGGTGGAAGAACAGTGCGTGGAACTTGAACCAACCCCCAATCCGGAGGCTGCGCTTATCCCCGATATCAACTTTGATGCTCTTGATGGAGTCGGCAGCAATTTGGTCGCATGGCTGTACAGTCCCGAGACGGTGATCAACTATCCGGTCGCACAGGGCGCAGATAATTTCTACTACCTGAACCATCTGGCTGATGGAACGGAAAACGGAAATGGATGTCTGTTCATTGACTGGAAAAACGCTCCGGACTTTTCAGATGAAAACACGGTTATCTACGGTCATCACATGCAGAGCGGAAAAATGTTCGCAAGCCTTGTGAACTATGCGGATCAGAGTTATTTCGAGGAGCATCCGGTGGTCTATCTGACTACCAGAACCGGGAAATACAAGATCGAGTTGTTTTCCGGATATACGACGGACAGAAACAGTTCGGCCTACACGCTGCGATTTGCCACAAAACAGGAATTCGCGGACTGGTTGCGGGAGGTCTCTGATAAATCGGACTTCAGAACCTCTATGCGCCTTTCCACGGAAGATCATATCGTAACACTGTCAACCTGCGCCTATTCGTTCTACGATGCCCGGTATGTGGTACATGGACGGCTTACGCTGGTTGAGGAAAGGAGCGGAATTTGAGATTAGTCATTGCAGAAAAACCGAGTGTCGGTCAGTCGATTGCTAAGGTCATCGGCGCTTATGAGCGGCATGAGGGCTACTATGAAGGCAGCGGCTTTGTTGTCTCATGGTGCTTTGGTCATCTGGTAGAGCTTGCTGCGCCGGATGCCTATGATGAAAAATACAAGAAATGGCGCAAGGAGGATCTGCCTATTCTGCCTGAGAAGTTCCGATGGGTGGTCACTACGGAAAAGAAGGCGCAGTTCGCACTGCTGAAAAGCCTGATGTCTCGTGAAGACATTACAGAGCTGATCTGTGCTACTGATGCTGGACGTGAGGGTGAACTGATATTCCGGCTTGTCTACATGAAGGCCGGATGCAAAAAGCCCTTTAAGCGTCTTTGGATCAGTTCTATGGAGGACAAGGCCATTCAGGAAGGCTTCGCGTCTCTGAAGGACGGGAGCAGCTACGATAATCTCTATCAGGCTGCCCTTTGCCGGTCAGAGGCTGATTGGCTTGTAGGGATCAACGCCACACGGCTTTTCACTACGCTTTATGATAAACGTCTGACCGTTGGCCGTGTGCAGACTCCGACGCTTGCCATGATCGTTGAGCGGAACCGACAGATAACTGATTTCAAGAAAGAAAAGTACTTCAATGTACATCTGGATTGTGACGGTCTTGATGTCACCAAAGAGAAAATCTTCTCTGAAGAGGATGCGAAAGCTCTGAAAGTTGCCTGTGACGGTTCAGAGGCTGTCATCAGCAGTGTAAAACAGAGCCGCAAAACAGTCAGTCCTCCGAGGCTTTATGATCTGACTACGCTTCAGCGGGAAAGCAACCGGTATTATGGCTATACAGCTCAGAAGACACTGGATGTAACACAGAGCCTCTACGAAAAAAAGCTGGTGACGTATCCGAGGACAGACAGTCAGTTCCTGACGGAAGACATGGCCGGTACTGCGGAAGAAATGATCCGCACCATTCGCCGCGTCTTTGACTTCGGGGCTGCCTTTGTGGGTACTCCCGATATCCAGCGTGTTATCAACAACCGCAAGGTCACTGACCACCATGCAATCATTCCTACGGCCGAGATTGGAAAGCAGGATCTCTCTAAGCTCTCCAAAGAGGAGATGGATGTGCTGAAACTGATTTCCCAGCAGATGCTTTGCGCAACCGGTGCAAGGCATGAGTATCTGGAAACGGAGGTTGCTGTGACCTGCGCTGGTCAGGAATTCAAAGCTAAAGGAAAAACCGTGCTGGTTGAAGGATGGAAAGCTGTTGAGGCGGCATATAAGGGTAGCTTCAAGGCAAAGGATAAGGAAAAGGAAGAGCGCGTTCTGCCTCCTGTGAAAGAAGGCAATGTGTTCCATACTGCCGCTTCGATCTCAGAACATTTTACCTCCCCGCCGAAGGCCTACAGTGAAGACTCCCTTCTTTCCAGCATGGAGACTGCTGGTAATGAAAGATTCGATGAAGATACGGAAAAGAAAGGCCTTGGCACTCCGGCGACGAGGGCTGCGATCATCGAGAAACTGGTATCATCCCGGTATGTAAAACGCAAAGGAAAGCAGCTGATCCCTACGGAAGATGGGATCAATTTAATAGCCGTCATGCCGGAAGAAGTAAAATCGGCCAAGCTGACAGCAGAATGGGAAAACACCCTGATGCAGATGGAACGCGGCGAGTATAAACCGGAGTCTTTTATGAGCGGTATTGACGGCATGGTGCAGTCCTTACTGAGAAAGTACAACACGATATCTTCCGAGGAACAGAAGCGCTTTTCCTCTGAAAAACCGAAGCGAGAGCCGGTCGGTATTTGTCCCCGCTGCGGCGCTCCGGTCTACGAGGGAGACAAGAACTTCTATTGCTCTAACCGCGAATGCAAGTTTAGGCTTTGGAAGGAATCCAAATGGCTCTCCGGCATGAAGAAAAAAGTCACAAAGAAGATGGCAGCATCTCTTCTGAAAGATGGCCGTGTCTTCGTGAAAGGCCTGTATTCTCAGAAAACCGGAAAGACCTTTGACGCGGATCTTCTTCTGGAGGATACCGGAGAGTATGTCAACTTCAAGCTGGATTTCAGCAAGGAAAGGCCGGGTGATGCGAATGGATGAGTTTGTGTTTCATTCTGTGGATGAACTGAAGCGATTCCTAAATTCTCTTCCGGATCATGTCCTTGTAAAGATTACTGTCAGCAAGGAGGACACGGATGAGCAGGAAGAGTGACACGGGGCAGTACAGTCTTGGCGACTACCAGCTGCAAGAAGTCAACGTGCGCTTGTGCTTGAAAGAGGGAGCTGTGCTTTACAGTACGGCTCCCTTATCTCATCCTGAAGCTGCCCGTGACGTGATGCGAGATGTGCTGAAAGACCTTGACCGCGAGATGGTCTGCGTGGTGAATCTGGATAACAAAATGAAGCCGATCAACTACAACGTGGTCAGTATCGGAAGTATTGATCAGTCTATGGTTCCGATTCAGAACGTATACAAAAGCTCCATCCTTTCCAATGCGGCCAGCATCATGCTCCTTCACAACCATCCCAGCGGAGATGTTTCGCCTAGCAGCCCTGACTTCGATGTGACCAAGAAGCTTGTAGAAGCCGGAAAGCTTATGGGTATCCCTGTGATCGATCATCTGATTATCGGAGGAATGAACGGAGATATCTACAGCTTCCGCACTGAGAATCCGGAGCTTTTTACCGGTGCGCCGGATTTGGAATTTATCAGAAATAACGTCGTGGCAGAAGCGACGGTACAGTTTGGAGGTAGAGAACATATGGAGAAAATGAGTTACGAGGAGTTCAAAGCTTGGGCGGCTGATGAGATCCGAGCATGGCTTCCTCCTGAATATGCGGATGCGGACGTGAGCATTCACCGTATGGAGAAGCTTGGGCTTGCTTATGACGGCATGACGGTCGTTCGCAGTGGTCAGAGAGCTGCCGCAGCGGTCAATCTGACCGCCTTCTATGACATGTATCAGGAAGGCAGAACCGCCGGGGACATTATTCATGAAATGGCAGATGTCGCAGTGATGCAGGCTCCTCAGATGGAATACAGCGTCTTCAGCGATTATGAGGCAGCAAAGGATCGCCTTTTTATCCGAGTTACCAACAAAGAGACAAACGCTGATGTGTTGGCAGGTATGCCGCGCAAGGAAGTCGAGGATCTGGCAATTACCTATCATGTTCTGGTCAACCATGATCAGAACGGAATTGCGAGTGCTCCTGTAACGGATGACCTGCTGCGCCATTATGGAGTGACCGCAGAGCAGCTTCATGAAGATGCGATAGCGAACAGCCAGCGGATGCTCCCGGCGCAGCTGGATTCCATGCAGAACATGCTCTCTGGCATGATGACACCAGAAGCATCAGATACACTTCGGGATGAACCATATCCGGGTTCAACTATGCTGGTTCTGACGAACAACGTGCAGCTGAATGGCGCGGCGGCGCTCTTTTATCCGGGCGTGATGGATCAGGCAGCGGAACGGCTCGGAGGGAACTTTATTGTGCTTCCGTCTTCCACACATGAGGTCATTATGATTCCGGCTGATGGTATGACCGACTTCAGAAGCCTTGAGCAGATGGTAAAAGACATCAATCGCTCTCAGGTCGCTCCGGAGGAACGCCTATCAGATCATGTCTATCATTACGACGCGCAGGAGCGCCTGTTTGAACGTGCGGATCGGCATGAGATGCGTAAGGAACTGGAGAACCGACCGCAAGAGAAGGCTTCGATCCTGAAGCGGCTTGCAGAGAAGAAGGAAGAAGCCAAGATGCTCAATGACAAAAGGCCTACGCATCATAACAGGTCTTCAGAACTGGATCTGTGATATGGAGGTGTGGAATGCAGGATAAGAAAAACGACGCGCGTAGACGTGCTCTCAAGCGGCTCTCTGACTATTGTATCTTGCTCTTTCTGTCGGGATACGGAGAAGACAAAAAGGACAAGCCGCAAAAGCAAAAAGGCAGCATGGCTCTTGGAACTGGCGGCGGGTGTTTGCTGTGAGCCTGAGCAGATACGAGCGTGAGACTATCATCAATTTCAACGAGGAAGAGAAAACTGCGGATGTGTACACACACAGTCCGGCGCTCAAACAGAGGCTGAAAATGATGGCGGCAAAGTATCCGCAAGATGTGCAGATGATCCGAAAGAATGGAGCCGGAGGGATCACGTATCGCGTAGCAAAACGGCTGATCCATATCAGCCTGCCGAAATCCGCTGACTGGAAAGCGTCCAGAAGCGCAAAGGCCAAGGAAGCCGATTATGCCTCTCATTTTAAGGCGCACAAAACCAGTAAGCACTGAAAAACAGAAACATGAAACTGAAGGCAGGGGCAAGGTATCAAGGCTTTGTCCCTGCCTTCACTATGCCAGTAAGTACTGGAGAAAGGAGTACAGATGCCCGATAACAAACAATACCAGCGGGTCAAAGAAATCACTGACCAGCTGGAGCAAGGTATTCAGGACTTGTTCAATTCAGAGCAGTATATGACTTGGCTGCGGACGATGAGCAGGTTCCATGATTACAGCCTGAATAACACGCTGCTGATCGCCTTCCAGAGGCCGGACGCAACGCTTGTTGCCGGTTATACGGCATGGCAGAAGCAGTTTGGCCGTCAAGTCCAAAAAGGCGAAAAGGCCATTCATATCATTGCGCCTACTCCCTATAAGGAGCAGGTCGAGATGGAAAAGATAGACCCAGCTACGCAGAAGCCGGTGCTGGATGCAGACGGCAATCCCGTGATGGAAACTCAGGAAGTGCTGCGTCCTGCCTTCAAGGTAGTCAACGTCTTTGATGTATCTCAGACCGAGGGTCGAGAGCTTCCGACAATCGGCGTTGATGAACTGACCGGAGACGTGGAGCGATATGAGATGTTCTTTGAAGCCCTGAAAAGAACATGCCCGGTTCCGATGGAATTTGAGCAGATCCAAGGAGGTGCTAAGGGCTATTACCACCAGCTTGAACGCCGCATTGCCCTACAGGAAGGCACGAGCCAGCTGCAAACGATCAAAACGGCCATTCATGAGATGGCACATCAAAAGCTCCATGCGATTGCTCCGGATCAGAAAACTTCTGAGATGCCTCAGCAAAGCAGAAACAGCAAAGAGGTCGAAGCGGAGTCTGTAGCCTATACCGTCTGTCAGCATTTTGGGATCGACAGCTCTGACTATAGCTTCGCATATATTGCCGGATGGTCTCATGGTAAGGATACCCCTGAGCTGAAGGCCTCCCTTCAGACAATCCGGAAGGCTGCTTCTGAGATGATCACGGAGATTGAAGGTCATATGCGCGAACTGGAGAAGGAGCAGCAGAAGGAACGTCCTGATCCAGAGCAGGAAGAATCCAAGGAAGCTACCTTTATGACGGAGGATAAGAGCTATCTTGAGATCCACCTGACGGATACCGGCGAGTGGGATTACACCCTTTACGATGCCGCATTTCAGGAAGTGGATGGCGGTCGTTTCGGAGAAGGTCGAAGCTTGACCATCAAGGAAGCCTGCGACGAGCTGTTGGCCGAGTATGGCCTGAGCACAAGCAATGTGAAGGAGCTTACCGGTCTTGAGACCTCCATTGCGGACATCCACGATCAGATTTACGGCAATCCGGACTTTTCTCCGGAACAGGTTGCCTACATGGTCGAAGTCGCGCAAATGGGGTATGACCTGAAAGCCTTTTGGGTACACGGCAAGCCTATGGATCTGACCGAGTATCCCATCAGTGCAGAGGATATCGCTGAAATCAAGTATCAGTTTGAAGCCGGAGGCATTCCGAAGATGCTCTACACGAAGGAACAGTGGCAGCAGATCCAGTTTGGATTTGAACAGCGGTTGGACTTTAATGTTTTTGCCCATCCAGAGTATTCCCCGCAGCAGATGGCTATGCTCCAGCGAGGCCTGATTGCTGAAGAGAAAGGCTATATCACACGCGAGGAACTGCTTCAGATTGCTGATCCCTCTATGCCTGCGGATATCATGAAGCAGGCAATGCAGGAGGTTTTCAGAGCACATACTGCGGAACGCGCCGCTGTCATGGCTCCGGACGCCGGTCTTCAGGAGAGCGGTCTTTATCGCTATTACTCTACGCAAAGGCCGATTGCACCGGGGACATTCCCGAAGGAGCAGAACGCGCCTGTCAACATAGTGAATTTTGATATGCGGTCTGCTGTGGAAGGCGGTCAAATGCAGGCGTGGGGCTATTTGGAGTATCCGAAGCCTCTGACGCAAAAACAGGCTGCGGACTACGAGTTGAGGCCAGCTGGTCGGAGCCATACAAAGGAAACTTCCCGTTCTGAGCAAGGTGGCAAAAAGAAATCCATCTTGCAGGATCTGCACGAGAAGCAGGCCATGCTGGAGCGTCAGAAGAAGGCAGCAACACAAACGCATAAAAAGAGTAAGGAGATGGATCTTTCATGAAATTGAACGTAGAAGAATTGAACCTGTTATTCCTGTTTGATACATCTTCCAGAGAGGCGGCAATTCAGGACATCCTGAGCCGCCTTCCTTTTGTGGAGGATGCGGAACTGGAGGATATCTGTGAACAGACTGTTCTGAAGCTGGAGCAGATGACTGACGAAGAGTTCTCTGCCCTTGACTTCAGCGTGTACAAGGAGGATGACGATGAGTGATTTTGAATTACAGGCATTCGTAACGAACCTTGGCAAGTATAACGAGGGTGAGCTTGTCGGTGAGTGGGTCAGCTTTCCGGTCACGCCTGAAGAGATGAGAGCTGTGCTGGATCGCATCGGCATTGGACATCCGGATGATTTCGGAGTGCCGTATGAGGAGGTCTTCATCACAGATTACGATACTGACCTTTATGGAGTATCTGGAGAGCTTGGCGAATATGAAAGCCTTGATAAGCTCAATTATCTGGCCTCCCGCCTTGAAGAGCTGAGTCCTGATGAGCTGGAAAAGTACAAGGCGATACTGGAAAGCGCGGATATTCCGGAAAGCGGGATCGACGGGCTGATCAATCTGACATTTAATCTGGATCGCTACGATATCTACCCCGACATTTCGGACGAGGAAGATCTTGGCCGGTACTACGTCGAGGAGAGCGGTATTTATGACACGAAGGCAATGGGCGCTCTCGCAAACTACATTGATTATGAGGCCTTTGGCCGGGATGTTGCTTTGGATGAGGGCGGTCACTTCACGGATCACGGCTATATCCGGGATGATTATTCCAGCTGGGAATACGAGTTTGACGGTGAGCTGGACAGCATTCCAGCTGAATATCGTTTGAGCGGTTCCGGTGAGATGCTGGAGGAGCCGGATGAGAGCCTTTTGATGGCAATGGAAGCTGCCGGTTATCAATATGATGCGATAGAAAGCTCCAAAGGCAATCTCCGCTTCATCGGTGAAGCAGGTGTTGTGATGCAGATGGAGAGCTGGGATGAGGCACGAGAATGGCTGGAAGGTGTCGTTTTTGACGATCCCGAAGTGGCCGAAAATGTCCATAATCTATTGCATCCGGAAAAGCCTGCTGAGATGACTGTGCTGGTTGTTGAACCCATGAAGGAGCCGCGAGTGGTGACAATGCCTACTGGCCTTGAAGCTCTTCAAAAGGCCGTTGGAGGCTACATTGAGGCGGTCTATCCTTTTGAAGACCCCGTGGCGCTGATTTGTAACGAGGAAGGCAAGTTCGCAGGTCTTGAACTGAATCGCGGTCTCTACGATGACAAAGGGAAGCTCTACGATATTCTTGCAGGTACTTTCCTTGTGACAGGGCTGACTGAGGATAACTTCGGCTCTCTATCTCCGGAACTGATCGAGAAATATACCGATATGTACCGGACACCGCAGATGTTTATTCGCGTCAATGGTGAACTGATGGCTGTGCCGGTTAAAGAAGCCGGAAAAGAAAAGGCCGATGCTCTTGCAGCAGAGATCGTGGACTTGTTTGCAAAGAACGGCTTTGACGGCTATTACGATGAACCGGCTGATGTTCTCAGCCAGAGAGCAGCGAGTGTGTCTATGCTGATTCAGTCTGGCAACGACTTCCCTGTGAGGAACATGCTGCTTGAGGTTTCAAAGAGCAATACGGAATTCTCCAGAGAAAGCCTTGAGGCTGTAAAAAAGCTGGATGCTTTTTATCAGGAACAGCAGGTTCCGCGTTTCTCTTTGTATCAGATCGAATGGAACAATTCTTCTGCCCGTCATCTGGCCTATGCGTCTCATAAGGAGCTGGAGCAGCAGGGGCAGGCAGTGGACAGCAGGAATTATGCATTCGTCTACAGTGGGGCATTATCCCCCGGCGACACGCTGGACAGCATCTATGAACGCTTTAATCTACAGCATCCCGCCGATTTTAGAGGCCATTCCCTGAGTGTCAGTGATGTCATTGTGCTTCACCAGAACGGTCAGGATCAGGCGTTCTATGTGGACAGCTTTGGCTTCCAGCAGGTTCCGGAGTTCTTTGCCCACAATCCGCTTGAGAAGGTCGAAGAACTTCTGGAGGACGATTACGGCATGATCGACGGCATCATCAATAATGGAGATCGCCGCAAAGAACAGGAGCAGGACAAGAAGCCCTCTATTCTGGAGAAGCTTCAGGAGAAAAAAGAAGAGGCTGCGCGGCTTCATGAAGAAGCAGCAAAGCAGCCTAGAAAACGCAGTCAGGATCTTGACCTGAGCTAACACAATGCCCGGTGCGGGTTGTCAGCGAACTGGCAGCCTGCACCGGGCACTTTTTGTTTTATCTCGACAAACTTGAATTCAACTGTCATACGCAGTAGTGAAATCTGCGCCGCCATTTAGCCTATCAAGCAATTCCAATAAACCGTGCTGACCGTGTACTGTCATCCATACATCGAGTTCATGCTTCGCATTCAGATAACGGAAACGCCTGTCCTCCGCTTCCCCCGCATAGAACTCTGCCGGGGTGTCCATATTCTCAAGAGCAACCGTGTTTTTTCCGTTGTCGGTCTGCGCGATCCATTGCGCTTCACTATATCTTTCCCGGTAGTCATTCTGTAAAGCAAGCCCTTCATCGAACCAAG
>Ga0129307_1001717_pt1 | contig 21382 bp, 26 predicted proteins | sample P1105metagenome_FD_94437 | JGI IMG/M metagenome (GOLD analysis project Ga0129307, IMG submission 94437) | Capybara group fecal microbial communities from Wisconsin, USA - P1105 metagenome | ecosystem: Host-associated > Mammals > Digestive system > Large intestine > Fecal | place: USA: Wisconsin... | reverse complement strand
TTGATGACATTCTAGCAAATGATGATAGCGAAAACGCTATGCTGATTTTCTTTGCGGTTTATGAACGTGGTGATGTTTCGCAAATGCACCGTGACAGACGTGCACAAGCGGCTGCAACTGCTGATTCGTTATTCAATAAAGATAATATCAAGGCTGATAAATCTAAATGGAATGTAGATGGTGCCGAATTAAGTAGTAGCTCTACCTTTGTTTCTACAACTAGCGGTAACGAAAGTAATGACGAGTGCGCCACAGATGAATCTTCTGAAACCGCCGCAGACGGAACAGGTGAGGTGCCAGCGGATGCCACAGAATGGGGCTATACACCTAGTAGCGCACCTGCTAGTTTAAGTGCTTATATCCACAACCCAGAAGATGTAGGATTATCATATGGTGGCTCTACTGGTTGGGTAGAATCAACGGGGCAATGTGTTGCCTTAACAGAAAGTCTTGGGAATTTAATTTGGGGTCACAGCGGTGTTGTTATCGGAGACGGTTGGGCGCAAGCCTCGGCGTGGGCTAAAATATTTGGTAATGAAGTCAAATCAACACCTAAGGCGGGTGCGATATTCTCAACAAATCAGGCTAACAACCATACTGGGATAGTCTCTCATGTCTTTAAAGACGGTTCTGTTCTTATTATTGAGCAAAACACTCCACTATCAGGTGCGAATGCTGGAAAAACGAATACGTGGAATTATCGTATAGTTTCTCCTAGTACACAAACATCAGAAGGTTGGACGTTTGCTTATCCAGATAACAAAGAACCTAATTGGTAATTTTCGTAGAAATTATCAAAAAACAATAAAAAAAGAAAAAAATAAAATATTTTAATAAAAAAGGCTTGCGGAAATAATATTCTTATGCTATATTAAAGATGGTAACAGAATAGTTATCATGAAAAAACTTTTTTTGTATAAAAATTTCTTTATCTTTATTTATACACTAATACAGAAATTGTTGTGAAATTGTTACCAGCGAACCTCCGTGTTCGCTTTTTTTAAAAATCTTATACTAAAAAACACTTTACAAATACAACAAAAGGAGACGTATGAAATTAGATAATAGACTTGTTGAAAAAGATACATATTATTATAAAAATGGCTATTATCGGAGCTTGTTCAGGTTAGTCGTTACTTTCGGTCGAGGACTTAACATGACGGTAGCAGATGTCATTCGATTAAAAGGAGTACCGATTGAAAAAGATGTCTCAATTAAGTATACAACTCCTCAAAAAAATATGAGCCATGCAAAAACCATAAAATATCAAGGAAAATTTGCTCGTAACGACAATGCTACGCGCTCACTTAGTAGTGAAAACTTTGAAGATGACTATGCTCAACTAATCAATTATGCTAAAGCAAAACATCACAAAGAATATAAACAATTACGACATGATGACACCGAAAAAGGAGTTGTTTATATTATGTATATCGCCATCAAATCTAAAACGGTAGATGGTATTGATAGACAGCTTAAACAATTTGAAGATTACTATACTGGTATTCATTCAGAATCAATGAACGATAAACTCAAGTATTTTGTTTTAGAACCTGTCATTGGTAGAGTTGCTTCAAGTTACGACCACCTCTTTGATAATTTGGAAGATGATAACGAATATGCTAGCACTTCTACACAGGAAAATTTTTCTGGGCTTGATTTTCCAATTTTACCAACATTACAAGATGAAGTAGGGCTACCGATTGGTTACGACCCATATGCAGTTGCTAAGAATCGTATTATTTTTGATTTTGTTGGTAGTACAAAATCAAAAGCAGTTATTGCTATTCCAACGAATGCGAGTGATATTTATTTTTCTTACAAAAAAAGTAATGAGAGAGCTCCCATTTCAAGTGTTTTAGCAATGACTTGTGCAAATCAATTTGTTATGGAAGGACGTCGTGTTTCACATATTGTTCTTAATGATTTTGATTATTTTGATTTAACTAACGCAGAGTTGAATTACAACGATAAAGAATTTGTTTCGGTTATTGATGTCTCTAAAAAATCAGTTAACGCTATCCAGCCTTTTGGTGAAAAGAAAGACCAAGAGAAACTATATAAATCCTATCAGAAAAAGATTGTAGCTATCTTTCAAATTTTACAAAATTTCACCATGCCAGAATACTCGCAGAGCATTTTACAAGAGACGTTACGACAAACATACGCTGTTAAAAACTGGTCTAGTGATTCTGATATTTATATAGAAAGACAAAAACTAGTCGGACAAGACCCTAGTCTGTTTCCTACAATCGGTGACAGCTTCAACAGTCATTTTAGGACAGCTATTGACGTATCTTTACAAAACAACATGGAGAAAAAGGCAACCTTACAGGATAACTTAAAAATTTCTCTTGAGGGTATCATCTCACAAAATATGACACTCCTAGGACGTAAGACCGAATTAACTCCACCAACAGCATATCAAACATTCTATGATTTTAGAGCTGTTGGTGATACGGCAACTAAACAAATTCAATTTGTGAACTTGCTGAATTTTATTGGAGCCAGTCTAAAAGAGGGGGATTTAATTGTTATTCATGGTGCAGATGTAATTGACAAAAGGTTGTATGGTATCTATTTGCATGACGAATTAGATATTATACAAAGTCGGGGTATTAAAGTCTTATATTCATTTGATACAACATCAGAAAGTGTAGTGAATGGTAGTTCAATTTTTGAACTTGGAGATAACTTGCTCTATCAAAACTTTATGCATGATATAGATTGGTCGATTATCGGACGTGTTGACGATAGTACATTGAACTTACTTGAAAAGAAGATATATAGGAATAAATTAGATGATTTAACTAGGCAAGATATTACCTCGGATATTACCGCTCGTACGTTAGTTGTCAGACCTTCAACTATGACTATTCATACTGTTGATTTACGCCCATATTGTTAAAAAACAAAAGGAGAAGAAATGTCAAAGAAGAAGTTTTCACGTTTTTTAAAGAAACGCTCTAAGTCATTATTTAGGCGTTCCGCACGTAAAGGAACTAATCTTATCTTAAGGTGGATAATTGCTGGTTTGCTTTCGTTAGTGCTGGCTACATTTGGAATAAACGCTTTTGTTAGCACGACTTATAACCCAAATAACATTGTTCAAAATGGAACATTCCAAGAATCTGATGGCTTGGTTCAAGCAACGTATAATACAACCATTCAACATATTGGGAAAGCATGGAATGCCCTGCGAAATAGCCTAGGATTTGAAGATGTCGGAATTAATACATCAAGTGGAACTAACCTAGCAGATAGCCTAAAATCAATCATCAAAACTAATCAAAACAGTAGCAGTAGTGATACTGAATGGACGTTTGATGAATCTAGTACTTTATCAGACTATTACTTGGTAACTGGAACATCTGGTATTGATACTAGTACCTTTCCAGCAACAGGAACAATTAGTTATGGTGGATTAGATAGTTTAGGACGTACTTTAGAAGTAAAAGGTAGTTTAACCTATGCGGATAATGTTCAACCGTCATATAGTTATCGAGGAACATTCGGAGCAGACGATAACCCAAGCGGTTGGACAACGAATGAGAAAGTAGCTATCAAGTGGAAAAATGGTAAAGTTTATCATGGTTACTTTTGGAATCGTAGTCACTTGATTGCAGATAGCTTAGGTGGTGAAGCAACGAAACAAAATGCGATTACTGGAACACGTACGCAAAATGTCGGAGGAACAGACCAAAACGGCGGTATGCGGTATCCTGAAAAGAAAGCTCAAAAGTGGATAGAAGAACACCACGATGGTGTGTTATATTATTCAGCGACACCAGTATATAACGGTAATGAACTAGTCCCACGGATAGTTGTTGTGAAAATGCTATCTAGTGATGGCTCAATTGACGAAAGCGTAACTGTTTATAATACTGCTAATGGCTACGTGATTAATTACGCAACTGGGGCATTTACTGTCGAAAAATAAAAAGTAAAATTTTTAGTCTCATACTTCCACCTTTATGACTAACAAAAAAAGACCTTGATGGTCTTTTTTATTGGTACTATGAAAAACTGATAACTAGCTTTTTATCTAATGCAATAGCTAATTTGCTAAGAGTTTCAACACTAGTATTTGCACCTCTTTCAATGCGAGCAATAGTAGATTGAGGAAGATTAGCTTTTTCTGCCAACTCTTTTTGAGTATATCCCATTTCTTCTCTTGCTTTTGTTACGGCAACTGAACTTAACAATTTATCTAACTCTTTTGTATAGCCCTTTTTGAATTCTTCGCTTTCTAAGCGTTTATTTAGATATTCTCTAAAATCAACTGTTTCCATTTTGTTTTCTCTCCATTTCTTCAAATTCTTGTTTAAGGTATCTAGCGTGTTCTAATTCCTGCCTTGGTGTTTTTTGAGTTTTTTAGTAAAACCATGTGTGATGATATAACTGTTATCTACTTCGTGAAAGTATAATGCTCGCTGGATATTACTTGATACTTTGGAGCGTACTTCATAAATATCATTATCTAGCTTTTTGCACCATTCTTTTCTAAATGTGTCAAGCAAGCCAATCTCTTCAATTGCACTAATAGTAGCAAGTAACTTTTCTTGGTCTTTTTGTGGTAGGCTTTCTAAAAAATCTAAGAACTCAATTTTTTCATTTGGTCTCTTGTAAAAAGTGAATTTAGGCTTTTTCATACCCTAATTATGTCATATATTGGTTATTGAAACAATAAAAGAGATTGAAATAGGAGTAGCTCACCTTTGCACCAATTAGTGAAAATTTTTATATAAAATAAATAAAAAACACTTGACAAATTAACGTTTATTTATTATTATATACTTAAATTGAAAAAAGGAGGTCTGCGATGGCTGATTTGGCTGATTTTTATGAAAAAAAGATGAATCACTCCAAAAAAAATGAAACGAACATCGTAAAAACTCACTTTGACCCCTCGGTTATCCACCGTAAAGGCAAAAATAGCGATACCGAAATCAAGGGCAAAATGGGTTTGTCTGCTTTAGGTGCTGAAAGTAATGAAAAGAAGTACACTAAGAAATTAGGACTAGAAATTGCTATCCGAAAAGAACGTGTGACAACTTTACAAGAAGCTATGGAATTTTCAGGATATTCAAGAGTAACAGTCATTACTTATTTGAAAGAAATCGGCGTTAGTTTGAAAGACGAAAAAACAGGAAAATATGTCGGAGCAAACAGAAACGCCGTTCAACCTAAAATCGTTTATTACGATGGTGACCCATTGAAAAATGGTAAAGTGATTGAAAAGTAAACGTCAAAGCGAAAAGATTGTTAAAAAGGAAGTGATGTTATGGTTATTGTTGGATTGTTAGTGTTTCTTTTAGTCATTGCTGCCCTATGTATTGAATGGGTTGATTGGTTTGCAATTGAAGCAGATGATAACGGAAATTTGTTGCGATTGCCTAACGGGAGACTAGCAACTAAATTCAATAAAAAATTCCATTCTCATTAGTAAAAAACATTAACGGAATTTACTAATCGTGTATAATTTGATAAACTAATAAAAAAGAAAAAATAAGGAGTAAAAAATCCATGAAAAAAAACGAACGTAAGTATGTTTTGCGCAAAATCCAAAAGAAACTTGTTGTAGTAGGTGTTATCGGAACGACTTTGCTTGGTGGAGTGGCTGTACAAGCTGATGAAACATCAACGTCAACAACAAGCCCAAGTGATGTTATTGTAGAACCTTCAACTCCAACAACAGACCCAAGTGACGTTGTTATTGATGAGCCAACAACACCAACAGAGCCTTCGACAGACCCAAGTGACGTTATTATTGACGACCAAACAAATCCGTCAACAGACCCAACGACACCAAGTACAGATGATACTGGCACAGATTCTGGTTCTTCTACTGAAACAGGAGACAATACTACAACAGACCCAGCAACACCGACAACACCTGATGTTGACGATGCAGGCGGAGTAAATACAGACCATACTACTGTTCCAACAACTGACGGTGGAACAGCAACAGTAACGCCTGATACGTCTGTTCCAACTAATAACCCAAATATTAGTGCTGAAACAGCGAGCAATGCTGGTGCATCTCAAGTCGGCACAACCTCAACAGTTACAGGACAAATTGTACAAGATGTAACATCAGCTTCACCAGTTTATACGAATACTGGTGCGACTATTCTAAGCACATTAAATGGACAATTGTTGCTATCAACTGGTGAATATGTAGCGCCAGAAACTGTCGGAGCAACAACTAATAGCGATAAAACAATTAGTGTGACAACAGAAGATGGTACAACAATCACTTTGCCAGAAACAGGAGACAAAGTATCAGTTGGTATCATTGCTAGCTTAACTGGTATTTTCATGCTATTGGCGTCTGTTTTCTTCAAAAAACAAAAACGAGCTAAATAAAAAAGGAGATATAACTATATGGCTAGTAAAAAAGATTTAGCGAAGCTAGTAGCTGAAAAAACAAATTTTCCTCTTAAAAAATCTGAATTTGCAGTAAATGCAGTCTTTTCTGCTCTTACAGAATTTTTAGCAGAAGATGAAAAAGTCCAGATTACTGGTTTTGGTACTTTTGAAGTTCGTGAACGTGCAGCACGTAAAGGGCGTAACCCACGAACAGGTGAAGCAGTAGAAATTCCTGCTAAGAAAACACCTGCTTTTAAAGCTGGTAAATTGCTTAAAAATGCAGTAAAATAAATTGTGTTGATAGATAATGCGAAGCTGATAGAAATATCAGCTTTTTAATTTTGTGTTTTTACTAAAAAACACTTGACAATCAAGTGACTAATTTGTATAATATAGACAACTTTAAAATATTTGAAAACTATTAATTCTAAACAAATATATAGTAAGGTGATAGGAGACATTCGTATGTACACAGTAAAAATTCGGCTGAACCCTTTAGAGTATGAGAAACTCTTTGAAAAGTGGTTCAATAAAGGCTACACGTTAAAGAAAGCTACGGTACATTGGTTTAATAAACAAGAACGTGACCGAAAAAATAGCGAAGAATATAAATATCTTGCTGAAAAGACTAAAGAGCAAGAAGAGCTTAAAAATAAAATCAAAGAGACCAAGGATAAAGCAACTAAAGAGCAACTTAAAGCGGAACTCAAAGAGTTATCAGAGTTTCTAAAAGAGAGTTGGAATGACCTAAACAGCCATTATAAATTGAGTGGTGGAAAGTTTGTTAAGTACAAAGAGTTAGGACAAGCAAGTTATCTTTATAATCTCTATGCAAAACAAGCATTGATTCATTGGTCGTCTTTTGAAAGCATAGCGACAGACCTTAAAGCAGGCTACAATAAACGGAAGAAACAGCAAGATTCCGATAACTATCTGCGTGCAGGTCGTTATAATGATTTTACAACGTTAGAGTTCAGGAAAGTTAGTGAGCGTGTAACAGCTGAAGGGATTTATTTTGAAAAATTAGATAAGGCTACTCATAAGAAAGTCAAAATCTTAATTCCTTTTGACTTTAAAGAAAATGATGAAGAACGTTTAACCTATGGTCTTGAATTTTATCGTATTCCGTTGTTCAAAATCAAACGTAAGTTAAATCCTAAAGGAAAATGGATTTATTATGCTTTAATCACTTTTGACGGTAAACCTTACGGAGTAGATAACTACGAAACTGGAAAAGGTACAGTAACAGTCAGTGTTGATGTTGACCGCCTAGCTATTAAAGCAGAAAACAGCCAATTAGATAGTCCTATTTATTATGATATTTCTAACGATTTTGGTTATTCTGAAAAATTGAGTGAACTTGATAGACAAATTGAGTGGAAACGGCGAATTAATAACCCTGATAATTTTGAAGAAAATGGCGTTATCAAAAAAGGGGCTAAAAATTGGTATTTTTCTAAAGAATATCGTAAACTCATTGCTAAAAAACGCAATCTTTGGTATAAAATTGAAGAATCACGAAAACAACGATTTAATAAAATTGCTAAAGAAATTGTACAAATGGGAGATGAGATTGTCGTTGTTAAACAAGATTTTAAGAGCCTACAAAAGCGTTTAGAGTATGATAAGGAAAATATGAATTGGTTTGATAAACGTAAGCAAAAAGGGGCTGAAATCATGTTTAATGCACCATATCAATTTATTTTAGCGTTAAAAGAGCGAGCTGATTATAAAAATATTGATGTTGTAGAAATCACTAAAAAATAATCAAACCTTATAGGTTGTTTTTGGGCGATTATAAATAATTTATGCTATACTAAACCTAAGGTCAGTTTGGAGACCTGCTCCATGAGGGCGAATAAAGTTGTTTAGCTAGAATCTACGGAAAGATAGTCAAAATAACTTTCAATGTTGAATACGAGGCTTAAGAACTAGTTTATTTAACACAGTTCCAAAGGAAAGAGGAACTGGTTAATTCTATCAACAACGGTTTGAGAACCGTTCTATTTAGCATAATTCCAAAGGTATATCTTTTGAAATCAGCAATAAATAACTCGGTTTAACACAGCTCCAAAGTCCCTATTAGAAAATGGTGCTAAAATAGCATTACTAATAGCTCTAGAGATTTTAAAAAAGACAGACAATGAACTGCACCCCAAAAGTTGGACAGAAAAAATCTAACTTTTGGGGTGTTTTTGTATGAAATTAAGCTATGAAGATAAAGTAAAAATATATGAGATGAGAAAATCAGGCGTTACTTGGTCACAAATTCATGACCAGTTTGGTGTGAACACTAATAACTTAAGGTATATGTTCCGCTTAATTGAGCGTCATGGCATAGAGATTATAAAAAAGACGACCAATCGTCACTATCCCCCTGAGCTAAAACAGGAAATCATTGATAAGGTTCTGATTGAAGGATATTCTCAAGGGAGTGTTTCTCTTGACTATGCGCTTCCTAATATGGGAACATTACCAAATTGGATAGCACAATACAAGAAAAACGGGTATACTATTGTTGAGAAACAACGAGGGAGACCAACAATGGGACGTAAACCTAAAAAGAAGCCTGAAGAGATGACCAAGCTAGAACGCCTTGAATATGAAAACTTATGTCTTAGAGCGGAGAACGCCGTGCTAAAAAAGCTGAGAGAGTTCCGATTGAGGGACGAAGCAGAGCACGACGAAGCACAGAGATTGTTCAAGGATTAGTTAACCAATTCCCTTTAAGCATTCTCTTGAATCAATTGAAGTTATCCCGTTCCAGTTACTACTACCAATTAAATCGTTTAAGGTCAGTAGATAGGGAAGCGACTCTCAAAAAAGAAATCAAAGCCATTTTCAAGGAGCATAAGGGACGTTATGGCTATCGTCGAATTTGTTTAGAACTCCGTAATCGCGGTTATCATATTAACCATAAAAAAGTCCAACGGTTATTGCGTATCCTAGGTTTAAAAGCTACTATCCGTCGTAAGCGTCATTATTCTTCTTACAGAGGGGAAGTTGGGAAAAAAGCAGACAATCTCATTCAAAGAGATTTCAGAGCTAATAAACCTTATCAAAAGGTATACACAGATGTGACAGAGTTTTCAATCGCTTCAGGAAAGCTTTACCTATCGCCTGTTTTAGATGGCTTTAATAGTGAAATTATCAGCTATGATATTTCAACTTCTCCAAATATGTACCAACTTCAACGAATGCTAAAGCAGGCCTTTCCTAAGGACAATTATCAAGGGGCTATCCTTCATAGCGACCAAGGGTGGCAATACCAACACGATTATTATCATCGTTTCCTTAAATCAAAAGGGATTCTTCCCTCCATGTCGAGGAAAGGGAATAGTCCTGATAACGGAATGATGGAATCTTTCTTTGGTATTTTGAAATCTGAACTGTTTTATGGTCACGAACAGGAATTCAAGTCGCTTAAACAGTTAAAGAGAGCTATTGAGGACTATATTCATTATTATAACCACAAGCGTATCAAGGTTAATCTAAAAGGACTTAGCCCTGTGCAATACAGAACTAAGCCCTTGGTTTAATCATTTGATATTTATTGTCCAACTTTTGGGGGTCAGTACACAACTGTCTTTCTTTTTTTACAAAAATAACTAAAAAACACTTGACAGAGTATGCAAAAAGTTATATAATTATATATGTATAAAGATAAAGAAAAGGAGATAGTCATATGGCTAAAACCGACACAAAAAAGTTGAAGAAACTAAAGATGTCTATTCTGTTTTAAGCAGTATTCAGGACGAACTTAAAGTAGCAAAAGATAAGTATAATTCTTTTGGTAATTTTAACTACTATAATGTTTCAGATGTTTTTACTGCTTTAAAATCACTACTGAAAAAGTATAATGCAGTCCTTTATTGGGGTGATACTGAAATTTTGCTTGTAGGTAATCGTTATTATGTTGTAGAAACTGCCATTTTAAGGGTTGAGGGTGAAGAAATTCGTGTCCAAGCTAAAGCACGAGAAGCCGAAAAACCAAAAGCTAAAATGGACGAAGGGCAACTTTCTGGAAGTACAAGTTCATATGCTCAAAAATATGCTTTAAATAAAATGTTTTTGATTAATGATGGCAAGGACTTGGATAGTCAGACAAAAGATGATTACGAACAGCCTCAAGCTGAACTGTCGCCAACAGAAGCGTTCCAACAGGAACAAGAACGAAAAAATCAGATTCGAGATATTTTGATTAACAAAATCAGACCTTACGTTACTGATGAGTTGATTAAAGATTGGCAAGCAATGCCTGCTGATGAAGCCATTGCAAAAATGACAGAGTATCACTCAAGTTTAGAAATGACAAATTAAAGGACGGTAATTTATATGATTAATAATGTAGTTTTAGTAGGACGAATGACACGAGATGCAGAGTTACGATACACTCCTAGCAATCAAGCAGTAGCGACTTTTACAATTGCAGTTAACCGTAATTTTAAGAACCAAAACGGTGAACGTGAAGCCGATTTTATTAACTGTGTAATTTGGCGACAACAAGCTGAAAATTTAACAAATTGGGCTAAAAAAGGAACACTAATTGGTATTACAGGACGTATTCAAACTCGCAACTATGAAAATCAACAAGGTCAACGTATCTACGTAACAGAAATAATTGCAGATAATTTTCAAATCTTAGAAAGTAGAGCACAACGTGACGGAAATGGGGCAGTAGAAAACACACAGCAGCCACCACAGCAAAAACCAAATTTTGCTCGTGAGGAAAGTCCATTCGGAAATTCTAACCCAATGGATATTTCAGATGATGACTTGCCGTTTTAAGTTTTCAACTATCCCACTAACGCAAAAAAGCAAACTATAATTAGTTTGCTTTTGCGCTAGTGCTATACTTTCTATGAAAATAGAGAGTAGAGGGAATATGGCTTTAAGTAAAGAAGAAATTCAAGTACAAATGGATAGTGAAATTAATGACTTTTATGAAAGAATTGAAGAGATTATCCAAGATAAAGGTTTCTCACGTTCGGAAGTTTCAAGACGAATGGGTGCAAAAACAAGACAAGTTTTTAGCGAACAAGTTTCAAAAAGGATGAAACGAATCTCACTAAAAACAATTTTGAATATTGCTAACAAGGGGCTTAAAGTTCCGTTAGTGACACTATTCGGAGAAGAAAGTCATAGCAATAAAGTTGATGAGGATAAAATCCTAAAAAACTTCAATAATATTTTGTACCATGAACTTTTTGTTGAACGAAGCAACTATAATCAAGCAAGGCTTCAAAAAGAATTTACATATTATCCAATTGACCTTAGAAAGATTAAACAAGGTGTTTTAGAAATAACTCTTATGAGTATTGTAAAAGCTCACGTTGTTTTCGGAGTTCCCTATGCAGAGTTGTTAGAGGGTGAAAATTACGAAGATAACACACACGAAGTTAGAAAATTGGTACTTCCTAAACGAAACGAAAATAAAATTTTTACTCGATATGCTATTATCAAAAGATTTAGTTTTAAAACATCAGATACAAAAGCTCTTAGAGATTGGATTTTATCAGATAATCAACTGACACCTGAAACATTTAAAACAGCTATTGAAGATTATCAAAACCTTGGGATGAACTATTTAACATTACGTTGGTTAACAAATAATCCAGTTGAATTGGACGTTAATAACTATGTCTTTTGTTCAAAACGACCTAAAGATAAAACAGATAAGCTAACAGTTGATGGTGTGCCAGTTCGTAATTGCGAATATCCACCTGAAAATACAATTATACATGATATGGTTAAGATAAATGATTTAGGTTATGTCAAAAATAAAACAAAAGAGCAATTAATGCAACTTGGTTTTAAACCTAGAAAACATAAAAACAAAGGTGATTATCATATCATGGAAGTTGAAATTAGTGATTACAACATCTTGTTTGATTATCTTAAAAAACACAGCATGCTTTATGTAGCTTGCTACTACCCAGAGGGAACAAAAGTAGATGAAACATGATAGGAGTTGGTAAAAGTGCTTGAGTATCAAAATCTTAACGCCATTATAGCTAATAATGAAAAAAACAACTCTAAGATAGAGGATATTGAAAAGAAATTAGATGAACTCAAAGAAAAAATTGATTCAGTTAAACCATATAAAACAACAATCGAAGATTATAACGATTTAATAAAACGCTATAATAACTTGTTAGAAGAACTAAACAATTTTTAAATGGAATAAGGTCTCCTTGTTTTTGCAAGGAGATTTTTTAGAAAAAAGGAGAAAATAATGTTAGAAAAAGGTAAAGATGTTAAAAAAATGCTATTTATTTTTGGAGTTTTTTTCTGTCTAGGTGGTATCATTGCTTGCCTTTACATTCAATTTAAAACTCCCACGACTTTTAGTCAGGCAGAGCGAATAGATACAACTTTAACAACGAAAAAATTGACACAATCTGATGATGAACAATTAATTATCCTTTATCATAAAGCATGCCCAGTCTGTCAAGAATATCAGAAAGATATTTTAAAAGAAGTAAGCAAGTCACCGTACAAGAGAACAGCCTACTATATCGATTTAGATAAAGAACATAAGCAATTTGAAACGTTAAAAGCATACTTAGGGAAAACAGACATTTTCGACGGTGCAAAAACACCATATTATGTGCTACTTAGTAAAAACGGAAAAGTGAAAGCATATGGACGTGTGGCTAGTCATAAAAGTTTAGTAGAATTTAGAAAAGCCATAAACTAAAAAACACTTGACAACAACACTATTATTTAGTATAATTAACTCATAAAAAGTTATTGGAGAGACTAAGAATGGAAACTTTGACACCAGAAAATTATTATCAAGACAAAGAAAGGTTGAGTACCAGCCGTTTAAAACGTTATATGGAATGTGAAGCAAAAGCGTTAGCAATTGATAAAGGTGAATGGGAGGACGGATTACCTCAAACAGCATTATTAGTTGGAAACTATGTTCACAGTTATTTTGAGAGTGATGAAGCTCACCAAGCGTTTTTAGACGAAAATAAAGATAGTATCTTAACTAAAAAGGGTGAGTTGAAAAAGGATTTTAAGATTGCTGAAAAAGTTATTAAAACTCTAGATAGTGACCCAGAATTTTTATTACGTTACAATGGTTCTGAAAATGATAAAGTCTTTAAAGAGTATATCCTTGATGAAAAACTGTACGGAGTACCTTTTAAAGGCAAACTAGACAGTCTTAATCTTTCTAAAGGTTATTTTATTGATTTAAAAACAATGCGTTCAATTTACGATAAGAAGTATAGTGAAAAGTTAGGAGTAAGCGTTCCAACGATTGTTTATAACATTTTTGAATACGGTTATCATATTCAAACTTATGTCTATCAACAATTATTAATGCTACAAGAATTAGATTTTTTCACGCCATACATTATCGCTGTATCAAAGGAAGATGTACCTGATAAGAAATTAGTTCGTATTGATAACGAAGTCTTGCAACAAGGAAAAATTGAGTTAGAAAGTGTTATCTTACGAGTTGCAGATGTTGCTTTAGGGGGTGCTAAACCAAAACCTTGCGGACATTGCGATTATTGTAAAGCTCATCAGTTTTTAAATTCTGAACCAGTTTTAGTAGCAGAACTTATCATGCAAAATTAAGAATTGATAAGCACCTCTAACAGGGTGCTTTCTTAACACAGTAAAACCAGAAGGAGAAGAAATAATGTCTGAAAAACGAATAAGTAAAATTAAAAATGTATTCAAAAAGCACTTTCCTATCACGAGTAAACGTGGAAAAGCGCTCTTAATAATTCCAACACTTTTAGTTGGTCTTATTGGTGGAATGGTGATGTCTTACAATTACTTTGAAAGTAACTATGTTGAAAATATCGCAACTTATAAGGGCGGTTCTGTCACTACTAACGAAGTAGTGCAAGCTTTAAAAGGAAGTGATGACTATGTTGACGCAACTAGTCAACTACTTATTTACAAGGTATACGAAAAGCTGTATAGTGACCTTGTTACCACCAAAGAAGTAAATGAAGCCTATGACAACCTTAAAGAACAAGATAGTAGTTTTGAGACAACATTAACTAATAATGGTTACACAGAGGATAGTTACAAAGAAATCATTAAGAAACAAATGATTTACGAAAAAGCCATTAAAAAGCAAATCAAAGTGAAAAACAGCGAATTAGAAGAAGCGTTTACGGATTTTGTTCCTGAAATTGATGTGCGATTTATGACGATTTTAGATGAAGATTTGGCAAATGAAGCACTGGATAAGCTTAATAATGGTGACGATTTTAAAACAGTCGCAAAAGAATATAGTCAAGATAGCTACCAAGGCAAAAAGGTGACCTATAAATATAGTGATACATACTTACCAAGCAAAGCTATTACAGAAGCTAACTCTAAAGAAGTCGGCGAATACTTTAAATACGAACACACAGTTAACGGAACAACCGTTTGGTTTATTATTAAAGTCGAGGGCAAGACTGACAAGGGTGATGACTACACAAAATATAAGTCAGAGTTGACCGAGATTGTAAAAGATGAAAAAGCGGAAGATTCGGACGTTGTAACACCTATTATCAAGAAAGACTTTAAAAAAGCAAATGTAGAAGTATCAGATAGTACAGTAAAAGCTGCTTTAAAAAATTATTTAACAACAAGTTCTAAATAAAGCGTAAAAGCGCTTTATTTTTTGTTACAATTAATAAAAAACACTTGACAACTAAACGATGAGTGATTATAATAAGAACTGTAAACAGAGAATTATTATTTTTGGGAAATAAAAAAGAAAGGGACTTTAATTATGAAAAGGTGACTTAAATTTTGGTAATGCCATTCTTGATTGAATGGCTGTTCGTAAACTATATTAGGATTAGGGATACCAAAACTCCCAGAAAGGAAAAATAAAGAATGAAAAACGTTGACAACAGAAAGCAATTTGAGTTTCAGGTAGGTACTGAACATAAAACTGGAAAAACTGTTATGATGAACTTGATAGATTTTTCTAATATTTTAGTGACAGGTAGGATAGGTTCTGGTAAATCACAAAGTTTGCATAATTGGATTTTAACACTTATGGCTAATAACACGCCTGATGATATTCAATTTTTTATCATTGACCTAAAACGTGTTGAATACTCAAATTATATTGATAGTCCATACCTTCCTACAAACCCAATTTTAGGTGAAACACGTGCTAGAGCATTTTTAGGGTGGTTAGAAGAAAATGTTAAGCATCGATATGATTATTTAAGAAAGACTAAAACTTTAAGTATTGATGAATACAATCAAAAAATTGCAGAACACCCTACATGGGCAAAAGAACAAAATTTACGACATTTTGCTCATCAAGTCGTGGTTGTTGATGAATTTGCAAACTATATAGTATATCTACCAAATTTCAGAGCCAGTCTTGTACGAATTATGGAAACAGCTAAACTAGCTGGTGTCCATTTTATACTTGCAACACAAAACCCAACAGTTGAGGTCATTGGAGCTGAAATTAAAAATAATTCTACTCATATTTCTTTAAGGCAAACATCTGACCCAAAAGGTAGAGAAGCTCTTATTGAAGATTGGCTTGACCCTTTGGTAGTAAAATTACCAGATTATATCAATGATGATAAAGAAAAAGCAACATTGAAATTTTATCAAGATAAATACCCACGCGCTAAGCAAATTGATTGGGAACAAGAGCTTATTGATTGGGGAAAAGCTAAGTACATTGACGGAAGCCTAACACTAATTGAAGATGAGATGACTGCTGTAAGAGAAAAAGAAAAAGCAGAATTACCACCATATGTAGGCAATTACCTTAAAGAGTGTAAAGCTGACGGTTTGCGTTTAGATGAGGCTTTTGATTTCACTGAAACTCCTCACCACATAATTGCATGGTTTACTGAAAAACGAATTAATTCAGAGTTATTTGCAAAAGCATGGATTGAAGATGATTGGAATACTATTCCTAAACACCTGTATATTGTTAAAAGCGGAAACACTTTCTTTGGTGGTTGGGAAGATACTACACCAAAAGTTGTTATTAGTGACTTACTTGGTTTTGAGGATTATGTTAAATTTTTTGATACCAAAGAAGAAGCAAAAAGTGTCGCTAAACATTTGGGTTGGGAAGTGGAAGATTATCAAAGTTATGTGAATGAGTTGAAAGAGGAATAAGTAATTATGGAAATATGGACTAAAATTACACTTAGAAAAACAACAGAAGAAGAAAAAACACGGTATGGGTATGAAGCTGAATTTTACGATTGCAAGCTTCCAAAACTTGAGGAAGAAGTGCTTTTAACTAACGGTATTGATGTTTGGACTGATAGGTGGGATATTCCTGATAATGAGGGAGCAGGTTTTGATGATACTGTTGACATTGAGGGCTTATATTGGGCTTCATTCCCTGAACTACCCACAAAATCACCTAATAATTGGAATAAATTAGAGTTAAGAGAATGTGAGGAAGAAGAGATTGTCGTCATTGGCGATACGAGATTTGATTCTACCTGTGATGATAAAATCCCTGAAATTTATGAAAAAGTATTTGTGAGTGACGGACAGAATGTCTGGACAGATGTTTGGGATGAATTTGACTATGGTAGTGTTGGCTTTAGAGATACAGATGTAGAAGTAGGAGAAATGCTGTATTGGCAATCACTTCCAAAATTGCCTAAAAAGGGAGATAAATAATTATGAACATGCAAGAAGCTATTAATCAAGTAGAGACCAATCCTAATCTAAAAATTCAAATTAGTGGTTCTTAAAAGAAATTACTAACTTTTAAATAGAGGAGAATTACATGGCTGACAAATATATTGTTAAATCACATAATACTAGCATAGTAAATAAAGGGAAAAAAGAACCTAGTAATGTCCAATTATTTTTGGGGTTCGGAGTACCATATCAACAATCAGAAATTCTAACAGCTATCGAAACAGCAAATAAATTTATTTCTGACGAATTTGTTGAAGCACGAGTTAAGTTTCTGAATACAAACGGTGCTACTTGGTTAGCAATCTATAAAAAAGGGGAATTGTTAGCAGAATTAGGAGCATATAGTGATGAAGAACTCTTTGAAAAGGCTGGTGAAAAATTATATGGTGTTAACCGCCACACCCTTATTGAAATAGAATTGGAAGTAGTGTAGCTGTTAAAAGTGACCCACAATGGTTCTAGATAGGTTCGATTCCTATCGTGGGTATTAAAACTATCGGTTAAAAACTAAAGAAGGGTGAGTGATGACCTTGATTTTGATAGTTTTGCAAGTGAGCGCTCCTTAGATACATTCCAAATTCCAATACTTAGAGAAACTCAATGTAAAACTCAATTTTCTTTGTGTATCTAAAAAAGGTGTAGGGAACTTCAAACTTATTATTTGACATTTTTGACACTCGTTAACTGTTATTTGATAAATAAACCTTCCTTATGTTTTAAAATTCCACTACACGATAGTTGCCTAGGGTTTTGGAACTAATCCGAGGTTCGCTCCCTCGGCTAGGTTTATAAAGTTATAATTAAGGAAAAGGAGACCTATGTTCAATGGTGAGAGATTAAGGCAGTTACGTTTATTATATGGTATGACAAGGAGAGAACTTGCTACTAAATTAGATATATCGGAACAAGCTGTATGGCAATTTGAAAGAAATGAAACTATTCCTAAAGCACTAGTTAAACTCAAAATGGCTAATCTGTTTGGAGTACGTTTAGATTATTTCTCGCAAGTAAGTTGTGATACTAATTTTGATATGACAGCGGTAGCTTTTAGAGACGAAAGCAATATGACAAGAAAAGTTACTGATAGACAGGAAGCGTATTTGAACACCTTAGATAGTTTAATTGTTTATCTAGAAAGCATTGTTACAATACCTAGTCAAAGAATTATAGAGCTGACAAAGCGTGTTTCCGAGAAAATCCACGATAATATTAGTTTGGAAGAAATCGCTTTATTTGCAAAAGACTTTCTAGGAGTTTCTAACGATAACAGTGATTTGTTATATCAACTAGAGGTGGCAGGCGTATATATTGCTGAAAGAACGTTCCCTGATGATGAAAATACTTATAGTATATGGTCTAACAATCATAAACCATTTATTATTTTAAAAGTTGGAAAGACAGCTGTAGGACGAAACTTTGACCTAGCTCATGAATTAGGACACCTCTTATTGCATAAGAATATTGAATTTAGTGCCTTATCAAGAGACGAGTTCTTAGAAATAGAATCTGAAGCTAATAATTTTGCCTATTATTTTTTGCTTCCTAAAGAACCGTTTTGCGAAGATATGATTAATTTGGTTGGAAAACGAGTAAGTAATCCAAATAATTATATTGATTTAAAACGGAAATATTCTGTTTCTATACCAATTCTTGAAGAAAGAGCGTTTAAGTTGGGTTTAGTTAGTCCATCTCAACGTGGTTACTTTTACAGATTAATCAACAAAAAAGGTTATAAAACATTTGAGGTGCTAGATAATGAAATAGTGGTGAAAAGACCTTCTAAAATACGAAGTATGCTTAATTCTGTTTTGTTAAACGTTTTGACCTTAGATAGCTTACTTCATACATTAAAGGTTGATGAGCACTTCTTAGCCAATTTGTTATCGGTTCAACCACAATTTTTTGATAAATACAAAATGAGTGATGAAGAGAAATTCGATAACATTATTCACCTGAAAGATTTTAATAGAGATTCAACATAAATAAAGGAATATGAAAAAATGGAAAAAGTTGCAGACTTTAGTAAGTATCTATCACCTAACATGTGTGCTATTTGCCATGTAAAAGAGAGTGAGACCCTATGTGATTTTGTGACTGGCTATAATAATTTTATTTTTGATTTGCCAATTAATAGCCAACACAAACACCAAACATGTAGTTTGCCTATGTGTAAAGATTGTCGAGTGAAACATGGCTTAGCAGACCTGTGTCCTTGGCATGACAATATGTTAAAGGAAATAAACAACAAATATCCTAAAGACCTTAAAAGATGTGCTGACGAGTACAAAAATTATCTTTTTGAGGAACAACTTAAAGCAAGTCTTACATTGACTAAAGATAAGTTTCAAAATAATGCGAGAAGTGAAACAGATAGCAATATCCAATATCGTGTTTTAACCTCACCTAAAATAGCAGGTTATCAAAGTAAGTGGCAATCAAAAGATAAAGCAATATCGACACTTCACAAATATGAAGAAATACTTATTAAAAATCAAGAACTTGGTATGTACGAGATACACTTACTTCTCCAAAAAAGAGAGAAGGGAAAAACTGATATTAGTGTTGAACGTGATTTGTTACTAATGTTAGAAAAAAACGACAAAACAGGAAATATTAACCGCTATTTTAAAGTGGTATATGACAATAATAAAAAAGGAGAAGCAGATGAAAGCTGATGTAAGAGAAAATTTGGAATATATGCTAGACCGTTTCGATAAAAAAGATTTAAAACTTATGCTAGAAGAAATGACAAAAGATGAATATTCAACAGGATTTGAAAAACGGCTACATATTTATGAGATTATTCTAACAGTCGTTATGTTAGTTGGTATTGTAGCGAGTATTATAGGGATATTTGCGACAAATTTTCGTTGGGAAGTGATAGTAGCAACAATAGCTATATTGTTTATGGATATTGTTACTCTAGATAGTCTTTGGAACGATAGAAATAATGTAGCACATCGCTAGAGGTAAAAATGGTATTGAAATTAAAAGAGTTTTTTGATTTAGATAAAGTTACATTTACAGTTGAAGAACTAGAACTCCCATACGAAGATAAAAACTCTTTAATCACAGAAAATTTGGACGTTAAGCACCAATACAGTAGAAAGGAAAAAAGATGAAGTTTTTTGATTTATTTTCAGGTATTGGTGGCTTCCGTATGGGGTTAGAAAGTCTCGGTCATCAATGTGTGGGCTTTTGTGAAGTAGATAAGTTCGCTAGAGCAAGTTATAAAGCAATATACGATACAGAGGGGGAGATTGAATATCATGACATCAGAAGCGTTACAGATGAATCTATTCGACGAATCGGAAGTGTGGACATTATCTGTGGAGGATTTCCGTGCCAAGCTTTCAGCGTTGCGGGAAAAAGACGAGGATTTGAAGATACACGAGGAACTCTCTTTTTTGAAATTGCAAGGTTCGCATCTATTCTCAAACCTAGATATTTATTCCTTGAAAACGTCAAAGGATTGCTTAACCACAACAACGGAAATACCTTCGAGACAATCCTCACAGTCTTATGGGAACTGGGGTATGATGTGGAATGGCAAGTGCTTAACAGCAAAGATTTCGGAGTGCCACAAAACAGAGAGCGCGTGTTCATTATCGGACATCTTAGAGGAGAGCGTACCAGAAATATATTTCCTATCCGAAGAAATGCAGAAAAAGTTTCAACTAAAGTTATAGGAACAATGCTAGGTAAGTTTGAAATGACTAATAGAGTGTACAGCCCAGAAGGGCTTGCTCCAACAATTCAGACTATGCAAGGTGGCGGTCAAGAACCTAAAATTATTCAAAAAGGCAGAGGGTTTAACAAAGGTGGTGTACACACAATCTCTCCGACATTATCAAGTAATTCGTGGCATGAAAACAACTTGTTACAAGTTTATGATTTTTACAATAAGTCCTATCGAGATGAAATCGGTACATTAACAACAACAGGTCACCGAGGATTTACAACAATGGGAACTTTTGGAATTACAGACGGCCATCGTATCCGTAAATTAACTCCAAAAGAATGTTGGCGACTACAAGGTTTTCCAGATTGGGCGTTTGAGAAAGCAAAAGAAGTCAATAGCAATAGTCAGCTTTATAAACAAGCAGGTAACTCGGTAACCGTACCTGTCATTCGAGCTATAGCAAAACAATTTGAATAGTTTTTAAAAGCAATCCCTAAAATATTTTAGGGATATTTTTGTATATTTTTAGTAAAAAACACTTGACAAATTATATTACATATACTATAATATAATTGTAAAGATAAAGAGGAAAAAGAGGTGTCTATCATGGTAACACTAACACAAAAAGAATTGAAAAAACTAAAAAAAGAAATTATTGAAAAT
>Ga0129307_1001715_pt1 | contig 21397 bp, 19 predicted proteins | sample P1105metagenome_FD_94437 | JGI IMG/M metagenome (GOLD analysis project Ga0129307, IMG submission 94437) | Capybara group fecal microbial communities from Wisconsin, USA - P1105 metagenome | ecosystem: Host-associated > Mammals > Digestive system > Large intestine > Fecal | place: USA: Wisconsin... | reverse complement strand
CTATACTATTCATGGAACAACTCTCTTTTCATGATATTTTTGTTTTTGTTAGCACTTAACATTATATCATATTGAGAGTTGTTTTTCTATTTTTAGTGTCTATGATCTATTGTAACATAACACAGGAAGATTTTGCGTAAAATAGCCATTTGTACATTAATTGTTCATGCATGATGGATAAATTGCTAATTAATTGTAACTTAATCGTAAACAATTTACCTTACTAATTGACTTTATCGGTTTTATATTGTATTATAATATTAAAGAAAGGGATACTACATCGGTAAGGTCTGAATTTTGAATTTTCCGCAGACCTGCCGCTTAAATAAAAAATATTAATACCTTTCTTGTTTTCACCAATCTCCTTCCTCCGCTTCCCTGTGCGGAGGATTTTTCTTGAATTTTTAATCGGACGGTAACTTAAAAAATGGATATCGAAATTAATATCATTAAGCAGTACGGCAAAACTATATGGTCGAAGCTGCATGAAGCAATAAAAGAATATGAACTGATACAGAAAGGCGATAAAATTTGTGTCTGCATCTCAGGCGGCAAGGATTCCATGCTTATGGCAAAGTGTTTGCAAATGCTGGAAAAACACGGTACTTACAACTTTACTTGTAAATTTATAGTAATGGACCCCGGCTACAGTGAGGAGAATCTCATAAAGATAAAACAGAATGCCGAAAAGCTGGGTATACCGGTGGAAGTGTACAGCACAAGGATATTTGAATCCACGGAAAAAGCCGAAAAGAATCCATGCTTTCTCTGCGCAAGGCTGAGACGTGGCTGGCTTTACAAGAAAGCTCAGGAGCTGGGATGCAATAAGATAGCGCTTGGACATCATTTTGATGATGTTATTGAGACGATACTCATGGGAATGCTCTACGGCTCGCAGGTGCAGACCATGATGCCAAAGCTCCACAGCGAGAATTATGAGGGAGTGCATCTGATACGTCCGCTCTATCTTGTGCGTGAAAGCGACATTATAAACTGGGCTTCCGAAAATGGACTTGAGTTCATTCGCTGTGCCTGCCGTGTTACCGAGAAAAAGGGCGAGGGCACTTCAAAACGTGGTGAGGTAAAACGTTTGCTTGCGGAGATGAGGAAGAATAATCCTGCGGTAGATATGAATATTTTCAGAAGCGTTGAGAATGTCAATCTTCAGACACTCATTTCCTACCATAAGGGTGACGAATACCATAGCTTCCTTGAATCCTTTAATGAAGGCCTTACATTAAAAGGTACCAGAATAAAACAATAATAATGACCTCCCTTCTAAGGGAGGTCATTTCTATACATAGTGATCAGTTCTTTATCTGTGATGCGACGAGGCTTTCACCGCAGTATTTAGCCCTGAGCTTCGGCTTTTCGATCTTTCCTGTGGGGTTTCTTGGAACATCTGCGAATATTATCTTATGAGGTCTCTTGTATCTTGGAAGCTTCTGACAGAATGAAGTTATCTCCTCTTCCGTGCATGAGCATTCTTCCTTGATGGAGATGATAGCAGCTGCGATCTCGCCCAGACGCTTGTCAGGAAGTCCGATAACAGCAACGTCCTTGATTGCAGGGTGACTTCTGAGGAAGTCCTCGATCTGTACGGGATAGAGGTTCTCACCGCCGCTGATGATAACATCTTTCTTACGGTCAACCAGATAGATGAAGCCGTCCTCATCTTCCTGAGCCATATCTCCTGTCAGGAGCCAGCCGTCCTTGAGAGTTTCAGAGGTAGCCTTTTCGTCATGGTAATAGCAGGTCATCACGCCGGGGCCCTTAACGTAGAGTTCGCCTACTTCGCCTCTGTTTACAGTATTGCCGTTTTCGTCAGCAATCTTAACTTCCCAGCCGTAGCCTGCTTTTCCGATAGCGCCTACCTTGTGGATATTCTCCACACCGAGATGAACGCAGCCGGGGCCTATTGATTCGCTGAGGCCATAGTTTGTGTCGTACTGATGCTTAGGGAATACCTTCTTCCATCTTGCGATAAGTGAAGGAGGTACAGGCTGAGCACCGATATGCATAAGTCTCCACTGATCCAGATCATAGTCCTTCAGATCAATGTCTCCCCTGTCGATTGCATCGAGGATATCCTGAGCCCACGGAACGAGGAGCCAGACGATAGTACATCCTTCTTCCGAAACGGTCTCAATGATAGAACGTGGCTTTACACCCTTGAGGAGAACAGCCTTGCTGCCTGAGTAGAGACTGCCGAACCAGTGCATTTTGGCTCCTGTATGGTAAAGCGGAGGAATACAGAGGAATATATCGTCTCTTGTCTGACCGTGATGTTTCTGCTCGACCTTAGCTGAATGCATAAGGCTTTCGTGATTATGGAGAATAGCCTTCGGAAAGCCGGTAGTACCAGATGAGAAGTAGATAGCTGCGTCGTCGGAATCAGTAAGCTTTATTCCGGGAGCGGTGCTTCCGCAGTTAGCAACGAGGCTGTCATAATGCTCTGCAAAAGAAGGACATCCCTCGCCTACGTAGAAGAGAAGACGGTTCTTGCTGATATCTTCGGCGATTTCTTCAATGCGTCCGATGAATTCGGGACCGAACATAAGAATATCCACATCAGCCAGATCGAGACAATACTTGATCTCGTCAGCAGTATATCTGAAATTGAGCGGTACAGCCAGTGCGCCTGTTTTGAGGATGCCAAAATATATCGGGAGCCATTCGAGGCAGTTCATCAGGAGTATGCCTACCTTGTCGCCCTTCTTTATGCCTCTTTCGATAAGCATATTTGCAAAACGGTTAGCCTTTTCGTCGAAGACTTTCCATGTGATCTCACGTCTGTAATGGCACTCTGGATTAGGTTCGATAAGCTCGTATTCCTTCCATGTGACACGTCTGACTTCGGTTATTTCGGGATTTACTTCAACCAGAGCAACGTCATCCCCGTAAAGCTCTGCATTTCTTTCAAGCAATTCTGTAATTGGCATGATTCTGTTTCCTTTCTGCTTACGCTTTTATGAATAAAAGCCGCAAAGCACTAAACTATCTTTTATTTTAACACAAAAAAGCGAAAAAGTAAACAGTTTTCCAACTTTATTATTAACAAAAAAGCTATCAGTTTTTTTGATAGATTGCACAAAAGGCACTTCCGTTCATTCGGAAAGTGCCTTTGATGATCATTCGTTATTTCTCAGTATCTCATTCAGATCTCTGAACTGATGCTGGTAATCAAGATTTGAGACAGTGACAGGCATTACTCTTACATAATCGCCGATATTGCTGCCTGTACTTTTGCGGGCAAGGTAAATTGCCATGTCGAGCGAAGATCCGAGAATATTTATTACCTTGTCAAGGTGACTGTATGAAAGTTCATGCTCGGTTACCGAATTCTTCATGAGCTGATACATATTCTCGGAAATAACCGCCTGCTGCAAATAATCTGAATCCTGCTCCTCTTTCGGTACAGAACGGAACTGTTCGTATACCTCGCTGTATTCTTTATAGAATTTATTTATCGTTGTTCTGCTGTTGAACAGTATTTTTTTTGATCTTACAAGCCTTTCAAACAGTTCCTTCAGAGCGGGATAATTCTTTTCAAATCTGTTCCAGTAGCTGTTTATCTTCAGCTTTTCCAGTCCGCCTTTATCGAAATCGATACCTGAAGGGTCCAGCTTATCTGTCAGTTCGCATAGCTCCTTCAGATCACAGGCAGTAGACATGAGCACTGATTTATTGCCGGAAGTATTCATAAGACGTCTCTGAGCTGTATCCAAAGCAGCTGCCATTGCTTTATCAAACATTTATATATCTCCTGATCCGGAATTACAGATTTGCGTTGAACAGATTCTTCAGCTGATAGATAACATCATCTGTATCAGCGTTGATCGTTGCTGCTTCGTTGATCTCGGAAATGGCCTTCAGCTCATTTAAGTTTGCATTGTAGCCTATAGTGTAGATCGGGATCTGAGCTGTAGCTATAGCGCCGTCGATATCGCTGAATTCGGAACCTGAGTTTGACTGACCGTCACTTAAAAGGAATATCATAGGAGATACATTAGGGTTATCCTTAGTGAAATCCCTGAGCATGATCATCGCCTGTGAAAGTGCGGAGAAAGTTGCGGTATTTCCGGATGCAGTCAGAGAATCAACGGCTCCCATGAAGTAAGCCTGCTGATTGAGGTCGAACTTAGCCAGCTCCAGGTCAACGTTCACATTTGATGAGTATGAAACAACGCCTATATAGTTTGAAGAATTGATGTACTTGATACTGTTTCTCAGTGATGCTTTCAGTGAATTGAGCGGTGCGCCTGACATTGAACCTGATGTGTCAAGTACGAATACAGCTGCGATAGGCTTGCCGCTGTTCTTGTTGGTCTTCCAGAGCTTCTGCATCTGAGTCCATGAGTTGCCGTTGACCTTGATATTGTCACCCTTGTAATCGTTCATCTGGTTGAATCCGTAACTGTCAGCAAGTTTCTTAGCCTTGTCAGACTTACAGAAATCTGCGAACATTTCGAGAGTTTTCATTTCTGTATCGCTGAGCTTACCGATGGCTACGAGAGGGTTGTCGTGTCTTATGCCGAATGGGATGAATTTGTAATTCCTTGAAAGAGTAACATCCTGTATGTAGGACTGATACTCCATCATCATACAGCCGAATGTACCGTTTTCAGCGGCTGTTCTCATCTGAAGAGTGTTGTATGCAACGAATGGGATATTATCCTGGAATGACTTGAATCCGTTAACAGCTTTATTGCCAAGAGGATCTGAGCTGTCAAAATTATAAAGCACTGAAGCAAGGAAGTTAAGACCTGTGGTAGATACAAGCGGATTAGTGTAGCCTGTGGTAAGTGTGCCGTCAAGAGTTGCAGATACGATTGCATTGATATCAACAGCGCCGTATTTCTGCTCGATATCGGAATACGTAGCAGAATCGACAAGAACGCCTGCAACATTGCCGACTGTTCTGTCAGTGATAGTGTGAACCTCTATTCCCTGGCTTTCGAGTATATCGCACCACATATAAGCTGATGGAGAGATAGCGGAAGGGACACTTGTATTTGAAAGGATGTAGTCTATCTGTGTACCTGATGAAATTGAACGAAGCTTTACACCTACGTTCTTACCATCAATTTTATTGTTCTGGCTATTGAATTCCTTGGCCATTTCCAGCATCCAGCCGTCAGTGCCTGTACCTGCTTTTTCGGGAGATGAGAAGATCTCAACTACCACATCGCAGCCAATAGGATTCTCGACCAGAGGGTATGTCTTATTGATGTCAGGAAGTTCAACAGCTTCAAAACTGTCGTCGTAAGTTATCGTTCCTTTTTCAGCGTAATTCTTTGTCAGCTTGACATCGCCTACGCTTTTTCTGAGAACCTTGTCAACATCTTTGACTTGTTTGGGCTTGCCGGAAGGATCTTTGCCGCCGCCTGAAGTCATGGCAGCGATAAGAGCGATGATCATACCGATTATTACGACAAGAACGCCGAATATTATGGGTTTCTTCTTGGTTTTCATAATGTTTACCACCTTTTCGTTTTATTATTGATCTTCGATACTTTTATAATCTGATGTTGTTTCAATAAGGTCCTGCATTTCGAGCAGAGGATCTTCTGATATTTCGCTGAGACAAATAAGTTCATGAAGAAGATTGTCGAATTTGCCTTCGATCTCCTCAAGCCTTATTACGCTTGATTTGACTTCTTCGATGTATTTCCTGCACATCTCATCATTTTTATTATCCGCCCAGGTACGATAGTCGAAAACGCATACTCGCTTTTTTATGGCTTTGAGATGCGAGGAACTGAGCTTCAGTACATTGTCAAGCACCGACAGATAATTCTGGTAAGTGATATCATTTTTCTCAAACGACTCGGATAGGATCTTCAGAGTCTGATCGTACTTTATGGAAATGTCTGATGAAGTGGTCTGCAAGCGATCTCCTAATTCGGTGTTTCTGAACGGATTATCCCTTATCAGACCGTCATGGTAAGATGTTGCAAGATCGCTGCTAAGCATTGCGAAATTATTGTTTCTGTCAAGGTAACGAAAAGCACGGAACCAGTTTTCAAGCTCTTTGTATCTGGAGTATTCTGTTTCCTTGTTCATAGGTATCTCAGGGAGTGATCTCTCTCCTATGGCAGACGAATAAAGGTACATTCCGTAAGTACCAGTTGCTGCAAGCATAGTAACAACGCCTATGACCGTAGTGAGCATACCATGAGTGAATATTCCGATGCACCCCGGTGAGCACAGCAAATATATCGATATCAGATAAGCAAGGCTGATCAGCAATAATTTGATTTTCACAATAGTTTCACCTTCCGATTTACCATAGATTACAAGTGAGAAGCGGTGCTTCCACTGGTTTATGGCGATGATCATGTTTTAGCAAATATAGCTTTATAAGAGCTATATTATTATACCATTCCTGATAAAATATGTCAATATCCATATAAGAGTTACAGCTGGAACTGACAAACAAGCAGATCACCGTGATATTAAAGGCTCTGTGCGAAGAGAACCGTGTGCAGGTGTACAGCAAAGGTGTTTCGATGAAGGCTAATCAGGAATGGATGAGAGGGTATGAAAAAAGCAAGTTCTCAAATGAGAACTTGCTTTAATGGTGCCGCTGACCGGACTTGAACCGGTACGGATTTTACTCCGAGGGATTTTCGTACTACTCTATGTTACCATAGCCACACAAAAGTATGTTGTAGTCTGGACTTGGTCTTTACCATATCCTAACGGACTTAGGTAGTCGGTGTAAAGTCTCTACACTCACCCGAAAGGGTTAGCACGGCGTTCTGTTTGTGCCTTCGCCGTTTTAGCCGACTTCTACTCTATGGGTTTCTCCATAGGCACTCTCTGCGGATAACTCGCAGACTCATATTTCTATGAGTACAAACATCAAAGTCCCTTGTGTCTGCCAATTCCACCACAGCGGCATTATGGTCGAGGTGACAGGATTTGAACCTGCGGCCCCTACGTCCCGAACGTAGTACTCTACCAAACTGAGCCACACCTCGACAACGTTAATATTATACTATATTTTTTTCTTAAAGTCAAGTATAAAAATATCTTTTTAATATATTTTAATAATTTAATTAGTTCAGGCGGAAAGAGTTTCCCCTTTCCACCCTAAGTTCTCACTTGAATTTTGCACAGAATTCATCAATTTTTCCTTCGTTGTCAGGAGCAGGCTTATCCTTTGGATCAGCAAGTCCCAATGTTGCAAAAAGTGAATCTATTCCCAATGTTTCCTGAAGTTTCTTATATGTTTTTTCGTCGCCGCTGGCAGTGAAGCAGGTGAATGCAGCTATCCTCTTCCCTTTCAGTTCTGCGCCATGCTCGGCAAGGAAAGTGCTGATAGGAGGAGCGTATGTGCTTGCCCAGACAGGTGTTCCTATTATAATAGTATCATATTTTTCGGCGTCAAATGTATAAGGTTCGAGCTTAGGCTTTTCTTTCATAACAACACTTTTGCCGCCCCAGATAAGCTGCTTCCAGTAGGTTTTAGGGTACGCTTTTACAGGTACAAGTTTTATCAGGTCAGCTCCTGTTTTCTCAGCTATTTTCTTTGCTGTGAATTCGGAATTGCCGTTGAGCGAATAATAAACGATTGCTGTACTCATATTATGCACCTCAGAATTTTATTGTTTTTGGAGCTTCTGTAAATGATGAGAATACAGCTGTTGCGTTCTTGAAGTAGAGCACCTCTGTGTTATCGTCTTCAGCTGAATACATAGCTTTCAGAGATGGGTATGCGTCAAGCATATGTGCCTTTGGCTCATAGCGGTCATCACGTACAAGCTCACCTGATACTCTCAGCCACTTACCGTCAGCAAATGCGCAAAGCTCAACCTTGGGATTCTTCTGTATCTGTTTTGATACTTCCTTTGACTTCCCTGTCTGTATGTAAAGCTTATCCTCGAAAATATCGATAGTACCAAAAGGTCGTACTCTTGGCTGGTCGCCTTCCACGGTTGCAAGATAGTAAGTCTCGCATTTCTTTAAAAATTCATATACTTCATTCATGATGATGACCTCCTTTAAAATCAGTAATATAATTATACCATATTTTTTTATGATTGTAAAGCATTTATCCAAAAAATTCTCGTATTAATGTCATTTATTGACACATTTGTCAAATAATGCTATAATATCAAAAAGGAGTGAGAACTATGATAACTTATAAAGCACACTATAAAGATGAATTTCACGATCTTGACATAGATATAAGCCATGATACCGGCAGAGCACTGACATTTACAATAGACGGAGTCAGATTTAAAGGTGCCAACTTCAATGACTTTGAACTGGAAGAACCTGAAAAATATTCCATGGATGACCTGCCTTTCAGATTATTTAAAGAGGGCGGCAAGATATATCATGAGAAACTTGGGATCGAGTTAGATTCCGAATATTTCTATACGCTTCAGCGCTATTCTCTTGAAGTAACTATTCCTGTGACTGTTATCCGCATATCGGACAGCAGGAATACGGATGCTTTCATCCGTCTGAAAGTAAAACTTCGTGAGCGGAATGAAAATGACAGAAATAATATTATATATCGCTGCGACGGTGTACGAGTGTTCCCTGATGCCTCTGATGTTGAAAACTTCTCACTGCATATCGGCGATGAGATCATAAACGGTCAAAAAACCCTGTATTTTGAAGATGCGATGAAAAGTATAAATTCACAGATAAAAGACACCTATGAACTGAAATGCTGTCTCACCTGTCAGTATTCAGACTACTCCCCTTACGGAAACGATGGATTTGGTTATATGCTCTGCTATAGAAATCACAGAGATGAATACCTGAAAGTCAATGACAAGGATTCTTTTTTTGAGTATGTTGCGGATCTTGACTTTGAATTGGAATATGAAACAAACCTGTGCAAAGAATTTGCCCCCCGCATCCTTTGTGAGGGATACAGGGGGTATGTATAATAACTATATCATTTTATGCGCTGCACTTCGGTGCGGCGTTTTTTACCATCTCCAGTCGCTGAATACACCTGCAAGCTTGGATTTTACATTCTCGCCTTTCTGCTTGTAGTATTCGTTGATTGCAGCTATACCGATAAGGATGAGACCTGCTGCGAAGAGATATACCCATCCGCTGAGTGATCCGAGGAAATCCTTTGCTGAGTAGAGTATGATAGCAGCGATTGCTATTGATGAAACTGAGAACCATACCTTTGATTTTATCATGAACGATACTATAAGTATAGCTGTTGTAACTGCGAGTACAAAGACTGTATTTCCGGCATTCTCAAAGTAAAGTGCATCTATCATGAGTGCAGAGAATGTGCTGATGAATATAACATTTGATGCTATCTTTGCGCCTTTTTCGTGTTTTCTCCAGATTATTCTGAATGCTGCACCCAGCATAGCGACTATTGCAAATGAGATCTTGTTTGTGATCATCTCATTCTCAGTCAGAAGGAACGGTCTCTCGAAAAGTGCCATAGCTGAAAGGACTGCTGAGATCGAAAGCAGAACAGAAGCGATGTCATCCTTGGTATTTTTCTTGATCAGGCAGGCTGTGAAAACTGCTGCTGATATATATACGAAGAATTCGCTGATATTGCCCAGGTCCATCATATAAGGTATGATGACCCATCCTGAGAGAAGTGCTGTATCAAATACGATCCTGCCGTCTTTCTTTGAGATTATTGCTTTGCCGAAAACTATCTTTGAGATAGACATGATCATCAGGAAGCTGCTGAAAAGTATCGAAAGCATTGCTGCATCGCTGATCTTGGTGTAATCTTCAAGAAGCTGCATGAGATATACGGAGAACAGCACTCCTGAACCTACAGCCATTATGTTGTTCTTCATGGTGTTTGCTATGCAGAAATGAGCGACAAGTGAGATTATCGGGATGACTAAAAATGCGGATGAGTGAGTGTGTGGCATGAGGATAAGAAGTGGAGCCGCCATATTTGCATAAAGCGCTATATCAGTTTTTCTCGGATGATTTGCGTGAAAATCGAATGCAAACTTAGGAATGGCTATCATCAATGCTGTTATTGCTACAAGTATGATCGCAGTTACGCCGTAGGTAATATGTATGTTTGACGGAGTTTCTGCTATATGTCTGATCCTGAGCATAATTCTTATATCTGATGCAATAACCAGAGGAAGTGCCGGCGATATCAGACCTGCTGCGATCTGTACGGGGGTTCTCCTGTCGAAGCAGTAGAGATAAATGATAGCTGAAGTGAGTACTGAGAAGAATAACGGGATGAGCATTTCTTCGTTTATCCCTTCGTTAAGTGCGGCCATGCTGCCGAGGCTCATTGATGCCAGTGCAATGCTTACAGAGAATACATTTCTCATTTTAGGTACGAAGCGGTTGAAGAGGAATATTACTGTTACCATTGCAAGGAATATATTTATTGAAACAGCATCTGATAATAATTCTTCATTGTTGAGCGTGGCTGATGTTATGTAAGCGAGCATTACTGAGAGGAGCGTCTGGATAACAAGCATCCATTTCTGATTCTTGCTGATACCGTAGCCGATCAGCTGTGCAATAGCAAGAATGTAGATGAAGAATGTGCCGAATGTGGGATCTTCGGATGTTGCGATTGCATATGACAGGTATATTAACGCATAGCCTACTGATGTGATAGTGCTGATGAGCTTTATAGGCTCTGAGAACTGTGTTTTCTCATGTACTCTGAATATGTAGATGATCGCTGTGAGAATAGTCTGGAAGATCATGAGCACTGATGCAAACACTGACATTGATGTTTCGTTATCGATGAGAGCTGTCTGGAGCGCTATGAATAAAAGTGCTGCTGATAACATTGAAAGTCCTGAATATACAAAATGGTTTGTCTTGTATATCTTGTGACCGATGAAGCATCCCACTGAAGTTATCATAAATGCGGATGCGAACATGAGAAATCTGCCTCCGCCTTCAAATGAGAGCCAGCGTCCAAGCATAAAGTAGTAGCTTGCTATTACGAGGGCTACGGGGATGAGAAGGCTTCCTACCATGAAGAATGCGGAAGATGTGCCTTTGAGCTTTACCAGCTTCATGAAAATAAAGCTTATGATGAATGCGACAACTGAAGCTGTGCAGATAATGAATACTCTGCCAAGAGGTGAAGTCGAAAGCCAGTTTGCAGCACCGAATGCGATTCCTGAAAGAACTACCAGTGCTGTACCTATGAGAAGCATTACCGCTGAACTGCTCATAGGTTCTCTGTGCTTCTTAGGCTTTTCGGAACGCAGCTGTGCGGGCTGAGGCATCGGCTGATATAGATTTGCTGTGTTTGTCATGGTATCAGCGTCAAATCTGCTCACATAGTTCGGGTCTCCGTAAATATTGAGGTTGTTCTGTCTCTGCTTCTTATTGTGAAGGTGTACGATAAGAGCAACGATAAAAGCGGGTATGGCGATCGGAAGTCCTAATATCAATGTGATTACGAATAATTCTAACATAGTGACCATCCTTTCTGAGATGTCTCGTTTACTGTAACTATATGATATCACAGCACAAGGCAAATAGAAAGGTGTTGAACGTCACTTCTTCAGTGACATTTGTCATTGATCATCGCATGAATGCAGATACTCTATAAGCTGGCGCCAGTCGGTTATGGGGAGATAATCGAAGTCGGTTTCGGGGCTCTTTTCTTTGTCTGCCCAGAGATTCTCTATCTCCTTCTCGTCGTAGTGCACGGGAAACAATCCTGCATTATGGGAGCCTATAACGTCATTTTTCATACTGTCACCGCAGTACCATACTTTATCGGCTGTAAGACGTGCTTTTCTCAGTGCAAGGTCGAATATCATTCTGTCAGGCTTACGGAAGACATATTCACTGGTTGCAATTATGAATTCAAATCTGTTTCGTGGAATGAGTCTGTTGATGCGGTCTGTCAGCGCCTTTTCCGACCAGCCGATATTGCTTACCACGCCGGAACGAATACCTATACTATTAATATAGTCGATTAGCTCGTCAATATGCGGCATGATATCTCCCGGAGTCGTGGCTTTCCAGTATATCTCCTCCACTTCCTGATATGGTATATCAAATTCTATGCCAAGATATTCGTAGGCAAAACGTTCGGCATTATGCTCATGGACTTCTATCTGTATCTGTCTGGCACGGTAAAGTTCCTTGTAGATCCCCTTTACGAAAACGTCTATCTGCTCAGCGGTAAGGCCGTCAGGATTGCTGATTATATGCGGCATCAGGGCTTTGGTACCGTTGAGCGTGGAAAAATCAGGTTCGCAAAGGAGCGTGTGGCCGTAATCAAAAAGTATCATTTCGGGTTTTTTCACAATTTTCAACTCCTTTTTTACATTATATCATATATATATTGTTTTTTTCAAGGATGATAATGAAAGTATATACGTATTTTTGCAGAAATACTTGATTTTTGTAAATAACTGTGATACAATAATAATGATACAAAATGTATAAGAGGCTACAAAATATACAGGAGGAATAACATGGACTTTTTTGAACTGGCAAAATCAAGATATTCTGTAAGGCGATATACAGACAAGCCTATTTCACATGAACATCTTGACCGTATTCTTGAAGCTGCAAATGAAGCACCTACAGGCTGCAATAATCAGCCGTTCAGGATCTTTGTGGCTCAGAGTCAGGAAGCACTGGATAAGCTCAATAAACTGAGCAGGTGCATCTTCGGTGCTAAAACTGTTTTTATCTTCGCTCTGAATACGGATGAAGACTGGAAAAATCCACTTGAGAAAGGTATTCGTGCAGGTGTTCAGGATGTAAGTATCGTTGCTTCTCATGTAATGTTCGCTGCATGGGAGCTTGGTATCGGTACCTGCTGGGTGAATTATTTCTCTAACTCAAAGCTTGATAAGGCCTTCGGATTTCCCGATAATCTTAAATCCGTGCTCATTATGCCTATGGGTTATCCCGCAGTTGATTCAGATCCTATTCCAATGCATTTCTGCTGTAAAGCACTGGAAGAAACAGTACGTTTTATATAATACTCCCCTTTTAGTCTTTGTAATTAATTTACTCCTCCATATTTCCCAGCAGCAAAAAAAGAAAGAAGGTTAAATATCATGTTCAGAGAACTCGTCAGAAAAAATCAGCAGCTTTCTCAGGAAGAATGTGTCAGCATCCTCAAATCAGAGCTGAGAGGCGTTCTTTCAGTTCTTGGTGACGACGGATACCCTTACGGGGTACCTATGGATCACTGGTACTGCGAGGAAAACGGAAAGATCTATTTCCACAGCGGAAAAAACGGCCATAAGATCGACGCTATCAAAAACTGCAACAAAGTATCATTCTGCGTTTATGACAAAGGCAGACGAGAAGACGGCGAATGGGCTCTGAACATAAGAAGTGTCGTTGTTTTCGGCAAAATAGAGCTTATTGATGACTATGACAAGGCAGTAGATATAAGCCGACGTTTCAGCTACAAATTTACTTCTGATTCCGAATACATAGAAAAAGAAGTGGAACGTGCAGGCAAGAGAGTGCTCGTTCTGGAGCTTACGCCCGAGAATATCTGCGGCAAACTCGTCAACGAATCATGAACCTTTTTCACCTTCTTTGCGTAATATATCAGAGGAGGTGATTCTTTTGAAAGCTTACGGTATCGATGTTTCCGAATGGCAGGGCGATATAAACTGGTCTCAGGTTCAGACGGATTTTGCTGTTATCCGTGCAGGATACGGCAGATCTGCACTTCAGAGAGATAAGAAGTTCACAGCTAACTATGAAGGCTGCAATGCCAACAATATCCCCTGCGGCGCTTACTGGTACTCCTATGCGGTAACTCCGGAGGATGCCCTTCTTGAAGCGGAGGCCTGTCTTGAAGTGATTAAAGGCGGTAAATATGCCTATCCCATATACTACGATGTGGAACAGCCAGAGCATTTTGCTCTCGGAAAAGCAGGAGTATCTGAAATAATCCGCACTTTTCTGAATAAACTTGAAAGCTGCGGTTACTGGGTAGGACTGTATATGAGCGCATACTATCTCAGCAATTACGTTGAAGATGATATACGCAACAGATATTCGATATGGGTCGCACATCATGATGTGGATTCACCGGATTATTACGGCAGCTATGGTATGTGGCAGCGTTCATCGACCGGCTTGGTAGGCGGTATTGTCGGAAATGTTGATCTTGATATCTGCTACGTGGATTATCCCTCGGAGATACGCAAAGCCTGCCTGAATGGTTTTGCTGCTGAGACAACAAAATATGTGGAACTGACTATAGACGGCAGCACTTATGCAGGTGAGCTGACATTGGTGATTTAGTTAGATGTTTACATTAAATAACAAAAATATATAGATTCAATCAACAAAATGTGGTAAAATAGTAAATAATAACTCTGAAAGGGTGATTTTATGTTGTTTTACTTCACAGGTACAGGAAATTCACTTTTAGCTGCACACAGACTGGCCTCGTCTGACGAAAAACTCATCAATATGGCTGATGCTGTCAACAGCGGAAAATTCTCATATATTGTTCCCGAAAACGAAAACGTGGGATTTGTCTTCCCGGTTTACTTTTATTCTGTCCCTGATATCGTAGAAAGGTTCTGCCGCAGACTTAAACTGAAAAATCAGAATTATGTTTATGCTGTTATCACCTGCGGCGGAAGTATCGGAGGAAGCGGCGGACTTCTCCGGGAGATGCTGAGCAAGCGGAATATCGAACTTAATAATGTTTTTGAACTGCTTATGCCCGATAATGCAATGCTTTTCTATAATATTCCAAATGGCAGTGAGGTGTCCGAAAGACTCGTCAATGCGGAAAAGAATCTTTCAGGGATTAAGAATAAGATATCAGCCCATGAGAAAAAAGTTATCAAAGGCTGGGCAGCAGCTAAAATCGGACGCACTGCATACAGACTTTTCAGAAGCACAAAAAAATTCTATGTCGATAACAGCTGTGTGGGATGCGGACTGTGTGCGAAAAATTGCCCTGACAAGGCTATAGAAATGAAAGGCGGTAAGCCGCACTGGATAAAGGATGTCTGTACAAAGTGTACCGCCTGCATAAACCGATGCCCATCTAAAGCAATTCAGTACGGCAAAGCAACTGTAAAGCGCAACAGATATGTAAATCCTATTTTAGGCGGCAAATAAATAATCGGAAAGTCCTTGGCGTGTCCGGGGACTTTTTTCTTTGAAATGTGAAACGTTTTTTGTCTTTTCGGTAGTATTAAAGTGAAAGGAGGTCAGTATGGACGATAAAGAAATAATCTCGCTCTACTTCAGCCGCAGTCAGGATGCTGTTGCTGAAACAGATGCAAAATACGGGAAATACTGCCGTAAAATAGCCGCAAATATTCTCTCGGACTCACGAGATGCCGATGAAGCTGTCAACGAAGCCTACCTTGGCGCATGGAACTCTATTCCGCCCCATGAACCGGAAAATCTTGGAACATTTCTTGGAAAGATAGTCAGAAATGTCTCATTGAAGATCTATCGGAAAAATACCGCAGTCAAGCGCAGTTCCGATAATTATTCGCTTGCAGTGGATGAACTGGGAGAATGCGTCAGCGGCGGTAAAAATGCTCATGAACAGCTGGAAGCGAAAGAAACTTCGGAATGCATAGACCGCTTTCTCGGAACTCTCAAAGCCTATGAAAGACAGGTGTTTGTGTGCAGATACTGGTACTTTGACAGTATTTCCGACATAGCCAAACGTTTCTCATTCACAGAAGGAAAGGTACGGTCAATGCTTTTCCGAACCCGCAAAAAACTAATGAAAGCACTGGACAAGGAGGGGCTTTTATGAATACAGATCAGATTTTAGATGCTATCGGCAATATCAGTGACAAATATATAGCCGAAGCTTATAATACAGGAAAAATAAAAAAACACAGTTTCAGGCCATTTGCCATAGCTGCTGCGGCTGTTCTTTGCATCGCAGCGCCGCTGCCTCTCGGAGTTGCGGCAGGCTCGGAAAATGCCTATAATGCGCTGTATATGATCGCTCCTTCAGTGGCTCAGACTTTCAAGCCTGTTGAAGAATCGTGCGTAGATCAGGGCATACGCATGGAAGTTATCTCAGCTGATATTAACGGAAGCGAGGCAAGTGTTTTCCTTTCAATGCAGGATCTGGAGGGTGACAGGCTGGACGAAACTGTGGACCTCTATGACAGCTACGACATCCATCTTCCATACGATCAGTACGGTCATTGCAGTTTCAACAAATACGATCCCGAAACAAAAACGGCTTATTTTGTGGTTCATATCGCAAGAATGGACGGAAAGGATATCAGAAGCGGTAAGATGACTTTTTCCGTTGGCTGTATCCTCTCTCATAAGAAAAAGACAGAGGAATTCATTGACGAGATCGATCTCAGCAATATTCCCGAAGCTACAGACACTTTCTTCCCCGAAAATATGAACGGATGGGCTGAAATGGATGGCGAAGAAGCCAAAAATACAAAATGCATAAGGCCGTCTGACCCTCCCCTTTTCTATCCGTCAGAAGGTATTGCGATCACGGGATATGGTCTGGTCGATGGAAAGCTTCATGTTCAGATGATATCCGAAAACAGGCATAGGACCGATAATCACGGCTTTATCAGTCTCATCGGCGGCAGCGGACAGACCGATCATGGCAAGGGTGTGTACTTCGGCGACTATACTGAATGCATTTTCGATGTGTCGCCCGATGATCTTGCTGACAGCAGACTTTACGGTGAATTTGTTTCCTCTCCGCCTTATATGGAAGGCAACTGGGAGGTCACTTTCCGTCTGGACAAATAGCGCTTTTGTCATTTTACACCTAAAAATTCCGCCTCATCAATAGTTTTTGTATCATCATGTAAAACATATGTTTTATAGCCATAACAAATTGACAAACGCCATATATTGTGGTATAATGTTAGGAAATTAGAAAGATGATCATTTGTCTTGATTAGGAGGAAATTCTATGTCTGTTAATATTCCTGAGATCTTTGCCTGCAACGTTTTCAATGAAGAGGTCATGAAAACAAGACTTCCCAAAAACGTTTACAAGACATTCAAGAAAACTGTCCGCTACAACGAGCCCCTTGATATGACTACTGCCGATGTTCTGGCCAATGCTATCAAGGAATGGGCTATCGAAAAGGGCGCTACTCACTACACTCACTGGTTTCAGCCTATGACAGGTTCAACTGCTGAAAAGCACGACAGTTTCATAACACCTGCTTCAAACGGTATGGCTATGATGGAATTCTCGGGAAAAGCCCTCGTCAAGGGCGAACCTGACGCTTCCTCCTTCCCATCCGGCGGTCTCAGGCAGACAAGTTCGGCAAGAGGCTATACTGCATGGGATCCTACTTCCTACTGTTTCGTTAAGGAAGGCAGTCTCTATATTCCGACTGTTTTCGTATCATATACAGGAGAGGTCCTCGACAAGAAGACTCCCCTCCTCCGCTCTATGCAGGCTCTCAGCAAAACTGCTGTACGTTTCCTCAAGCTTTTCGGCAATGACAAGGTTACACAGGTAACATCTACTGTAGGTGCTGAACAGGAATACTTCCTCATCGACAAGAAAATGTACGATCAGCGTGAAGATCTTATTCTCACAGGCAGAACACTTTTTGGCGCAAAGCCGCCTAAGGGTCAGGAACTTGACGATCAGTATTTCGCTAATCTTCGTCCGAGAATTGCCGCATATATGGAAGAACTGGATGTCGAGCTGTGGAAGCTTGGCATTTACTCCAAGACTAAGCATAACGAAGTTGCTCCTGCACAGCATGAGATGGCGCCTATTTTCACTACTTCAAATCTTGGTACCGATCAGAATGAGCTTGCAATGGAAGTTATGGAGAAAGTCGCTCTCCGTCATGGTCTGGTATGTCTCCTCCACGAGAAGCCGTTTGAAGGTGTTAACGGCTCAGGTAAGCACAATAACTGGTCAATGTCTACAAATGACGGCCAGAATCTTCTCGACCCGGGCGATACTCCTATGGAGAATCTTCAGTTCCTCACTATCCTCTGCGCTCTTATCAAGGGCGTTGACGAGTATGCCGATCTTATGAGACTTTCTGCTGCTTCCGCCGGAAACGATCACCGTCTCGGTGCAGATGAAGCTCCTCCTGCTATTGTCTCAATGTTCCTCGGTGAAGAGCTCGATGCGGTGCTTCAGGCTATCGAGAATGACGAGGTCTACAAGACCGAGGCTCAGGCTTTTGAGATCGGTGTTGATGCTCTGCCATCCTTCCCCAAGGATTCAACTGACAGAAACAGAACTTCTCCTTTTGCTTTCACAGGCAACCGCTTTGAATTCAGAATGGTGGGTTCTTCAGATAATATCGCCTGCCCTAACGTTCTGCTCAATACTATAGTTTCGGAAGAACTGGATCAGTTCACCGAGATCCTTGAGCCTTATAAGGACAGCGAAGGATTTGAACAGGAAGTCAAGAAGCTTCTCAAGAGCGTTCTCAAAGAACACAGACGCATCATCTTCAACGGCGACGGCTACTCTCCCGAGTGGGTCAAGGAAGCCGAAAGAAGAGGTCTGCCGAACTACGCTTCAACTGTTGACTGTATGCCGCACTACACCGACGAGAAGAATATGCGTATCTTCCGCAAGTTCGGTATCTACAACCAGAATGAGCTGACCGCAAGAACCGAGATACACCTCGAAAAGTACTCCAAGACTGTACGTATCGAGGCAAGAACTATGGTGGAAATGGCTCGCAAACAGCTTCTCCCTGCAACTCTCGGTTATGTTCAGACTCTCTGCTCATCCATCGCTACAAAGAAGCAGATCGGTATCAGCTCAGTTACAGAAGAGAAGATCGCAGGCAAGCTTAGCGATCTTGCCGAGAAGTTCTACGACTCCATCGAAAGACTGGATCAGCGAATAAACGAAGCTAACGAGACCGAAGGCATCCGCACTCAGGCTGAATTTTTCCACGACAGAGTACTGGCTGAAATGGACATCATGAGAAGTATCGCAGACGAGATCGAACTCAATATGCCTGCTTCACAGTGGCCTATCCCCGCTTACTCAGAGATCATTTACAACGTTTGATATAATTGCCGCTTCTTCGGAAGCGGCTTTCCTTTATAGAGGTGAACTTATGAAATACACAAGAGAAGTTGTCGGCAAATACGACAATGATACCATTCGTGTCTATCAGGCCTATAATCAGCGCATTGCCGCCGAAGCAGTGAAACTTCAGACTTTCGGCGAAAACTTCAGCACTAAACGAATGACATGGATAAAGCCGTCTTTTTTATGGATGATGTACCGCTCGGGCTGGGGCACTAAAAAGGATCAGGAGTGCATTCTCGCTATTGATGTGCGCCGTGATTTCTTCGATTGGCTTCTGACTCAGGCTGTTCTGACATCTCCCGATTCAAAGGCTTTCAGCGGCGAGGAATGGTCAGACCGTTTAAGCAAGACCTGCGTTTACGTTCAGTGGGATCCCGACAAGGGCATAAAAGGCACTCCCATTGACCGTGATGCTATACAGATAGGTATCAAAGAGGAGGCCGTTCAGAAATACCTGAAAGAAGGCATTTGCAGGATAACCGATATTACCGCTGATGTAAAAAAGTGGAACGAGCTGCGCAAAAACGGAAGGCTTTCTCTCAAGAATCTGCCTGCCGAGAAAGTGTATCCCGTAACAGATAAAGCCATCAGAAACAGGCTGAATATGGAAATACAAGGCAACTATGTATAATATCACCGATATATTGACATATTTTTAGTTATATGTTATAATTCGTTTATAAATCCTTTTGGAGGAGAATTTTATGGCTGTAACTGCAATATGCGTTTTTTTTCTTCTTCTCGGTCTCTGCGGTATGACAGGAACTCTTGTCTGGGCCATCCGGCGAGGCAACAATAACCGTGTGACACGGCTTTTTGCTGCTTGCCAGATATCGATAATTCTCTGGCTTGTCTCACAGCTGCTCATCCTTTTCTCAGAGGTGCGGTATCAGTACTGGATAAGCTATATCATCGGTAATATCGGAATTGGCTTGTTTGCTCCGTTATGGCTGGGATTTACATATGAATTCAGCGGTGTGAAAAAGCTGAAAAAGTTGATATACTGCATTATTCCGATTATTTCGTGCTCTGCGGTGTTTACGGTCATATCAAATCCGCTTCATAATATGTACTATGCTTCCTTCGACGTTCATAAAGTGGAGTACGGTCCGCTTTTCTATATCTATCAGGCTGTGTACTATATATGTATAATCGCAGGCATTACCATAATGAGCCTTAAATTCGCCAAGGAAAAGCGTCAGATAAACAGGCAGGCGGTGCTTCTTATTCTTTCGGCTGCTGTTCCACTTTCGGTAAATACACTCACGCTGTTCCGCATCATCAGGTCGAGAATCGAACTGACTCCCCTGTTTTTCGCTTTTTCGAGCATTATGGTTTTACTTGCTGTAGGACGATATGATCTGCTCAACATCAACAGCATTGCTATGAGGGACACGGTAGACAGTATGGATATCGGCATGGCTGTGTTCAACAGCAGCGGAAATATTACTTACAGTAACAAGGCTGTTGAGAAGATGATCGATATGGACGGGGTCAGCGATATAACCGGCTTTATGTCCTGTCTTACAGATGAAAAAGAGGATATATCTTCGGGAGAATTTCATGTAAACGGCTGTTACCTTGCTCTTGAAAGAAGTGTTTGCAGCAACAAAAAAGGAAGTGCAATTTCCACTGTTGCTACATTGAATGATGTTACGAAATTCCACGAGCTTGCCGCTGCTGAAAAGAAACTGAGTATTGAGCACGAACGCAACCGTATTGCTCAGGAAATGCATGATTCGGCAGGGCATACTTTTACTATGATCAGTTCACTTGCAAAAATAGCAAACTTTGAGCTGAACAAGAATGAGCCCGACATAGGAGCAGTTCTTCGTAGTTTAAATGAGATAGACGGACTGTCAAGAAGCGGCGTAACTCAGCTGAGATGTTCCATCAATAATCTCAGGGAAGATACTTTCATGAATACCGTTACTCAGGCGATACAGACTGTCGTTGACGCTGTAAGAGGTGTTGAGGTGGATTTCTGCACTCAGGGAGACGAAGATGAGAGATATTCTTTCTGTATCCGTGAAATATATGATAACGTCCGTGAGACTATTACTAATGCCATGCGATATTCCGAAGCTTCACGCATTGATATCATAGCTAAATTTACGGGATCTTCACTGGAAGTTTATATTCTCGATAACGGTAAAGGGTGCAGGAATATCAAGGAAAACAATGGCCTGAAAGGTATTCGTCAGCGGACTGAATCTCTCGGCGGCACTGTAAGATTCATGTCCGTGGAGGGCGAAGGATTCAGCACTATAATAAAGATACCCGTTAAGGCAACACCGCACAAAGCCCGCCTGACGGCTTTGCACTGAATCTGCGGACATATTTTCCGTCATCTTGCACAGAAATCCCTTGACATACGTCAGTATGCCTGCGGAATTTCTATACAAT
>Ga0129307_1001714_pt1 | contig 21401 bp, 20 predicted proteins | sample P1105metagenome_FD_94437 | JGI IMG/M metagenome (GOLD analysis project Ga0129307, IMG submission 94437) | Capybara group fecal microbial communities from Wisconsin, USA - P1105 metagenome | ecosystem: Host-associated > Mammals > Digestive system > Large intestine > Fecal | place: USA: Wisconsin... | reverse complement strand
CGTCGCTGTGGCCCTGAGAAACACCCTTGCCCCAGAACGTGTAGTCCTTGCCTTCCGGGAGGATGGACTGGGCGTACACGCGGTTCAGGCTGAACATGCCCGGGTCCCAACCGACAGAGATCATCGCGATCTTGCCAGCGGCCTTGGCGGCAGCGTCAACAGCGGCGAAGTGCTGCGGAATCTTGGCGTGGGTGTCGAAGGAATCGATCACGTTGAACATGGCGGCGTACTTCGGAGTGAGCACCGGCAGATCCGTAGCAGAACCGCCACAAATGATGAGCAGGTCCACCTTGTCCTTCCAGGCTTCCATTTCAGAAACGTTCAAAACCGGAACGCCAGCCGTCTGGATCTTGACCGTCGAGGGGTCACGACGAGTGAAAACAGCCACGAGTTCCATATCCGGAGCCTGCTTCACGGCGCATTCCACACCGCGACCCAGGTTACCGTAACCGAGAATAGCAATCTTTGCCATAACAATATCCTTGTTAAAAATTTTTGCGTAGAAAATATAGGAAAATCAAATTCCCGTGCTGCCGAAGCCACCACGGTCAGCACCTCCCAACACGCCCTCTTCGAATTCGAGACGTGGCTGAATCTCCATGATGCGGAACTGCGCGATGCGGCTTCCCTTTTCGATTACCACGTCACGAGAGGCATAGACAGGCATTTTCCACCAGTCATTCGCGCCACAATAGCTCGAATCCACCACACCCACCGAGTTTGCCTGTAAAATTCCAAAATTTTTGAACGTGGAACTGCGCGGGGCGATATGCGCCTCGTACCCCTCGGGCAACTTCATCGCAACGCCCAAATGAATGAGCCTGAACTCCCCCGCCTTGAGCGTCACGGTTTCCGCCGCAGCGAGGTCAATCCAGTCGGACTTGCCGCCAACGTATGTGAGTTTCGGGATAGAATCATCAAGGTATTGAATTTTGATTTTTTTCGTGGTCATAGTGCAAATATATAAAAGTGTATATTTAGAAAGTAAAAAAGTCTTGTGAATCCTATTGCGTCCTCTGCACGCTCCAGGATGACAGAACAAACAAGGCAAAGGAACATTACATGAAAAAAGAAATCAACGTACTGGACTACGCTAGCGAAATTTTGAGTTCGCTCAATCGCGGAGCTCTCCTCACCGCAGCCGCCGACGGCAAGGCGAACACCATGAGCATTTCGTGGGGCTCGCTTGGCATCGAATGGAACCGCGTACTTTTTACAACATTCGTGCGCCTGAGCCGCTACACGTTTGAATTTCTTGAAAAGAATGGCGAGTTCACCATCAGCATCCCGCGCGAAGGTTTCCCGAAAAAACTTATCGCCCAGTGCGGCTCCAACAGCGGCCGTGACATGGACAAGGCCAAAGAATTCGGCTTCAACTACGTGGCCGGCGAAACCGTGAACGTTCCCGCCGTCAAGGAATACCCGCTCGTACTCGAATGCAAGGTTGTCTATAAACAGCTACAGGACGAAAAAGCCATCGCTCCCGATGACCTCGAAAAATTCTACCCGAAAGGTGAGAACGGCAAGCGTGACATCCACATGGCCTATACCGCGGAAATCACGAAAGCATATATCTTGGAATAATTTCGAATATAAATTAATAAAAAGAGTACTAGCGACATTTTACACAACGCAACAGCCTGTTTCTTGCATTTATACTAGGCTGTTGGTATATTTGTGTCGTAATCAAAAAGGAGTTTAAATGCAAACCAACGAAGTTCTCAAAAGCATCCGCGAAAAGTATAACCTCACTCAGGAACAATTTGCAGAACGAGTGAACGTGACCCGTCAAGCCGTAAGCCGCTGGGAAACCGGCGAAACGCAGCCGAACACCGAAATGCTCAAAGTCTTGTCGAAGGAATTCAACGTCTCCATTAATACGTTACTCGGCGCACCACGTCAGCTTTTCTGCCAATGCTGTGGCATGCCGCTCGGCGACGATGCGATGATTAGTCGCGAAATCGACGGCAACTTCAACGAAGATTACTGCAAATGGTGCTACACGGACGGGAAATTTGCCTATACAAACAAAGATACACTACTCGACTTTTTGCTTTCGCACATGCCGAATCCCGAAAAAACTCCCGATGCAGAAAGACGCAAGTTCTTTGACACGCACCTTTCGCAGCTGAAACATTGGAGACAATAAACAATTTCAAAGCACCAAAAGCCATTTTTTGTATTTTTAAATAAAATTATTATTGTTCAACAAATACCAAAAGGAGCTTTGATAATGAAAACACGCATTCCTGAATCAATCATTCTCGCCCTAGCCATCGTGGCATTTGGTGTTCTAGTCTATTTCGGCATCGATAAAGCAAGCGACCGCGGTCGTGTAGTCCATGTACGCGGCCTCGCCGAAATGGAAGTTCCTGCAGACAAGGTTTTCTGGAACATCAGCTACGGACTTCTCGGAAACGACATGAAGGAACTCTTCAAGGACATCGCCAATAACAACAATACCATCAAGCAGTTCCTCGTCGAAAACGGCATTCCTGCCGAAGATATCACCTTCAACCTGCCAAGCATTAGCGACAACGAGGCAAACGTTTATACAAAGAATAATTCCCGTTTCCGCTACTCCAGCCATTCCAATCTCACTATCGCAACGGATAAAGTCGATGCCGTTCGCAATCTCCAGCAAAAAATGGTCAACCTGATAGACAAGGGCATCGTCATCAACAACAACTACGCTTCATACGAGTTCTCTGGGCTGAACAACATCAAGCCGCAAATGATTGAAAAAGCAACCATCAACGCCCGCGCTGTCGCTGAGAAATTCGCCAAGGATTCCCAGAGTAAATTGGGAAAAATCCGCAATGCATCTCAAGGTGTTTTTTCAATTAACGACCGCGACGAAAATACGCCTTACATAAAGAAGGTCCGCGTTGTCACCACAATCGATTTTTCTCTCGAAGACTAAAAACGACAAAAGCAACACTTTTTTATTCATTCAAGCCATCTCTTTTCGAGATGGTTTTGTTATATTAACAGCATGGAATGGAACGAAAGACAGCTTAAAGAACCCCGTTTGATTGATATCCCTATCGCCCACGACCAGCGCGGCAACCTAAGCGTTGTCGAAGGTGGCGAACTGATTCCCTTTGACATCAAACGAGTCTATTACCTGTACGATGTTCCCGGCGGAACAACACGCGGGGGCCACGCCCATCGCAAACTGCGCCAGCTGATTATCGCAGCCAGTGGCAGCTTTGATGTGATTCTAGACGATGGCAAGACCCGTACGAAGTATTCCCTGAACCGTTCTTACCACGGGCTTTACATTCCAACAATGCACTGGCGCGAAATCGAGAATTTTTCATCGGGCGCAGTCTGCATGGTACTTGCTTCGGAACACTACGACGAATCCGATTACATCTACGAGTATGAGGATTTTGTGAAAGAAGTAAATAGGGATTAGGTTTTAGGACTTACTTTTCATATCTCGCGTTTAAACACGGAAGCGCACCGAACGACTCCTTGAAACGGTAGAGATTTTCGTTCAAATAAGCGCCGCCATCTTCAGTTGAAATTCCCCATGAGAATTTTTCGCAGCCCGCTTGAGCGGCTTCACGCATAGCTTTTACAAACAGCGCTGTCGTAGCACTCGTTTCACGCTTGGAATCATCGGGTGCAAGGTACTGAAAATGGAAGGTTTTCGCTTGTTTGAAATAGAAAATCATCATGCCCGAAAGATATTCGCCATTCTGCCAAATGCCTCGGAATAATATTTCTTCTGGGAATCTCTGTTTGAGATCGCGCAATTCTGCTAAAGAATGCACAGGTTTGGTATTGTAACGCGCCTTTGACAGCACAAGAAAATCGTAAAATTTTTCCAATTCGCCATCAGGAATTTCACCGTAGGTCAAGTTCAATTTTTCGGACTGTCTGAAATTATGGCGACATTCACGTTTGCAATTTTCCAGCGGATCAACGCCCTTAACAAGCGGAGTCCAGCAGCTGAGTTCAGTATGGCGGCTGTAACCTGAATGTTCAAGCGCATAATCCAATAAATCCGTCGGTACCGTTGCAAAAAGCGGAGATGTCGGTTTTAACTTGACACCTTTGAAATTTTGGACAATATAATCATCAATGGACTTGACGATTTCAAGAATCTTGTTGCCCGAATAAAAATCTTTCGAAATGATTGGGCCACCAAAAGTCGAACCTTGATGAGAAACAAACTTGCCCTCAACATTACAGCCAGGAACAACGGCAACAACAATGCCGCTTTTTTCCACAAAGAACGAAGCATCAGTGAATCTACCTTCAGGATGGTAGTTCAAAAACTTGCGCGTCTGCAAGAAAGTACCGTTCATGGAATCTTCCATGACGAAACGATCCCAGCGTTGTTCCTGTTCGTGACTGTAGGGCAAGATTTCGTACATGTCCATTTTCTCCCGCGATTCGTGTTACCCAGATTTTTGAGAGGAGTCTTCAGATTTTTCAGCCGCTTCCTGAGCCGCTTTCTTCGCAGCTTTTTCAGCGGCATGTTCCAAGCGAGCGGGTTTGCCAGCCAAATTGCGGAGCAAGCCAAACAGCGCCGAGAGTTCGTTACGCGTCGGATGCAAACGCTGCAAAAGCGTATTGAGGAAGCTATCGCGCCACGCCTGATCGTGATATTGGCCCGTCAAATAACGGTCGAGGAACTTCTTGAATCCGTCAATCTGCTGAATAGTTGCCGGCCCCGTTTCGGCAACGCCCCGCGTTGTGCGCTTCGCGCGGCCCTCGCCGTTTGCGAGTGCCCCGGAACGGCAAAGCTCGTACAAGCTAATCGAAACAGCCTGCCCCAAATTCAAACTCATGAGTCCCGGCACCGGTATTTCGCACTGATATGTGCAAGCGTTCACTTCTTCAAGCGCAAGCCCGCAAGATTCGCGACCGAACACCAGCGCAATCGTTCCATCTTCGGGGAGCATATCAGACAAGTTCTGCACCATCGTATGCTTGATGGAGCTTGCGAAAATGCGGCGGCTGTAAGCAACGGCGCAAGAGCAATCGCCAATCGCATCCTCGAACTTGTGAACGACCTTCGCGTTATCCAGAATGTCGTGGCTATTCGCAGCCGTATGGTAAGATTTGTCCAAGACCTTGTCGCGTTTCGGATAGACAATATAAAGTTCCGGCAATGCATAGCAATGCATGGCGCGAGCGACAAAACCCACATTGTGCGGGTGTTCCGGTTCAACAAGTACTACTCTAAATTTACGCATAATCAAAAACTCTTAAAAAATCTTCCTGGATCCTTCACTGCGCTACGCTTGTTCAGGATGACGCCTCATTGACTACCCACTTAAACCCTTTTCCGCGAATTTCATTTTCGATGGTCTCGCCGGGTTGAATTTCGGCACCCTCAAAAATCACGGAATGTTTGACTTTCACGTCGGCAGGCAAAGCAACACCGGGTTCGACAACGGCCTCGTTCGGATTATGCCCAAGTTCCTGCAAACGCGCTTCCACAGCAGCCATGAGACCTTCGGGCGAACCCATATCAATCCATGTTGCATGCAATTGCGACATATCGACAAACGGGGCACGGCCAGCCGCAATTTCCTGTTTCCAGAATTCACGGATGTCAAATTCGCCATCACGAATCCGGGCCAAAGCTTCGTCGCTGTACCACGATATTCCGGAGAACGTTGCGGCACGACCTTCTTCGCTTCCGAAACGCCCGGCAACGCCCGCAAGGCAACCATCCGCACCCACGCGGAACGTGTTCACCTTCGGAAAATCAACCGCCAGGAGTGCCGCCTCACAGCGGTTCGAGCCATCCGCCTTCCCCGCCTCGTACGCAGCACGAGCATTCCGCACAAACGCGCCCAAGTCAAAATTGCAGTACGCGTCGCCATTCATTATCAAAAGGCCACCGCGATACCCCGCCGCATAAATCCGGCGCAAGGGGCCTGCAGTCCCAAGGATTTCAGGCGTTTCAACCCAGACTTTTTCAAAGCCAAGGCGTTCGCCTTCACTTACAATCTGGTCTGCCAAATAATGCGCATTCGCGTGCAAGCGAACATCGCCAAGCGACTTCGCCCGTTCCATCTGGATTTCGAGAATGCTCTTGTCATAAACGCGAACCAACGGCTTCGGGATTTCCGACGTCAAAGGCCTTAGCCTTGTGCCAAGCCCCGCCGCCAAAATCAACACGTTCAATTTATCGTCAGTTCGCGTCATAACACAGCCTTAATTAGACCATTGCAGCACTGAAGGAGGCGTTGCAGATAAGCGTTTCGCCCTGCCAGATTTCGCCCGTATATTTGTAGATGCCATGGCGAGCCATCACGAGCGTAGCCTTGAGCGTCAAGTCCTGCGGCGGAATCACCGGAGCGCGGAAGCGGCAGCTTTCGACACCCATGAAAGCCGGACGCTTGCCTTCAACATCGGCCTTCTTCGCAATCATCGTCAAGAGCGTTGCCGCTTGAGCCATGGATTCAATCTGAATCACGCCCGGAAGCACAGGATTGTTCGGGAAATGTCCATCAAAGAACTTTTCCTTGCCCGTCACGTGCCAAACAGCAACGATTGACGGCTGGTCACCTTCGGTGATTTCCTGAATTTCATCCACGAAAGCAAACGGAGCCTTCTGAGGGAGGAGGGCATGTACTTGTTCTTCATTGTAAAGCATAGGGCAATACCTTTTCTAAGATTGTTCTGTGGCTCAAATGGCCACCGTTAATGATTTCCAGACGAACTTTCGGGAGTGCAGGTTTTGCAAAGCAAAGGTCTCCCAACAAGTCGAGGATTTTATGACGAGCGGGTTCATCAGCGACTCTAAACACGGGAGCAGAAGCCTCCGGAGAATCGTCGAGCAAGAGCCCACAGGATTCATCCACCCCGCCAAGCAATCCTGCCTTGCGGGCTTCGTCAAATTCGTTTTTCAAAATGAAAGTTCTCGCCGCAAAGACATTATACAAGTCTTCTGCCGAGTAAATGGAAACATTCGCCGCCGACTTAAAGACGCGACCGCCTTCGTTTCGTTCCAAGATATATTCCACTTCAAACGCTTCGCTAGGCGTAATTTTTACCGAACCGTAAGGTTTTTGGGCCTGAGCATCATCAGCGACATCCGTGCGGAACAAGTCCCACGCAGCATGTACGGGAGCATCATAAAACGCAAGTTCTTCAGGCACGCCCACATTTCTGCGAAGCGTATTAAAGAACGGGAGCGCACTCCCATCCATCAGCGGAACTTCTGCGACTTTTCCTTCGCCATTTTCTTCATTGCTGGCGACATCGACAACAAAACGGCGAGTCGGCCACATCAAAAAAACAGGCGCAAGGTGTTCCGGCGAAGCAAGCTTTAACGCATGAGCGCCTTCGACAGATTCATAAATTGCTGTACGGGCCACGCTAAATTTCAAATCCGTGAAGCACTTTATGCAATCGGTACTGTAAAAAAAACGACCGCCCACGCGCCATTCGACGCGAGGTTCCAGTTGCGGATTATACTCCTGGACTTCAATTTTTACGTTCGCCTTGCCGTATGACAAAGACGCAGAACAAAATTCCCACTCACGCGGGCTTTTACGAGAATCTTTCTTCATTTAGATAACGGGAATTTATAAAATTATTTCTTGCCCATCATCCGGAGTTTCACGACGGAGCGGCGCCAGACGTCGATTTCTTCTGCCGGATAGCCAGCGTAAACCTTTCCCGCCTTAAGACTCTTCGTCACGCCCGCCTTTGCAGCGACTTTCACGCCCTTGCCAATCGTCAAATGCCCCGCAGACTGCACGCCGCCAGCAAATTCAACATCGTCTTCCATCACGACGGAACCCGCCACGCCAGACTGCGACGCCATCATGATGTTGTTTCCAAGCACGCAGTTATGAGCAATTTGCACAAACGTATCGAAATGGCAATCATCGCCAATCACCGTCGGAGAGACAAAGCCCGCCGCCACAACATCGTTGGCACAAAAGCTACAGCGGTTCCCGATGCGAACTCCCGCCAAATGCGGCACCATCCGACGTTTGCCTTCATATTCATAAAAACCAAAGCCGCGAGGTCCCACGACAACGCCCGCCTGGAACACGCAATCTTCACCAATCGTCACACGCGGATAGACTGTCACATTCGCTTCAAGCACCGTGCCTGCGCCAATCGTAGCGCCTTTCATCACCACGCAATTCGGGCCAATGAACGCATTTTCGCCCACCACCCCCTCGACAACCGCCGACGCATGAACTTGTGCAGAAGCAGCAATTTTCGTTTCTTCAAAAACTTCACGGCGTTCCACAAACTCTTTCATGAACGTCACCATCGCATGGTACGGGTTCTCGACAGGACACACAAAATGCACATTCGGCAAAAATTCCGAACGCCCGTCCACGCAATACTTTTCGTACAAACTCGGCACAAAGAGGAGCCCCGCCGTAACGCCCGCAAAAGCGCTAGCGCTTATACCACCAGCATTCCCTGCAAGGCCCGTTTCCGTCTTGACATCACCCGTCCAAAACGAGACATCGTGATTTCCAGCCTTATCAAGCGATGAAAATCCAGTCAATTTAAAATTCAAAACGCCCTCGTCCGAAGGCATTTTCAAGTTCATTTGTTTTAAAACTTCCGATAACGAAACCGAAAGCATCATTCCTCCAACGAGAGCATACGCACTTGGCATGCAAACTGGATTGTAACGCGATTGCCCAATTTTCCACTCAAATCTTCTCCGTCCAATTGGATAAATTCATCATCCGCAAGATCGAGCGTTAACGACCGGACCTTCCGAGACTTGAGCAAATATTTTTTGAGGAAGAAGCCCACAACAGGAATGTTCCCCACCGCAATCGCAAGCAAGAAATTCAACATATTCGGCACACAGACAACTTCCAAATAGCCATCTGCCATATCCGACTTGAAAAATGGATTTGCTCCACTGGCAAAGCTCGGGATATTGCCAACAATGACAGTCGTATGTCCCGTCAAGTCAATATTTTCCTTAACCTTCGGCGTATTTTCAACCATCGAAAGCCAACCGCTTTTCAAATGGTATGCCCTGTCGGCAAAAAAACGTTTCACATAATGGAGTTTATTCGCAATTACAGAATTAGACGAAATAACACCAGATGCGCGATCCTGATTAAAATCATGCGCGATACGAGCGTCAATGCCTGCCGAAAAATAGTTCGCAAGAGCGTACTTGCCATTAACCGTCCAAATATCAAACGGTCTTGACTTTGCCATCAAAAGCCTACGCACTAGATAGAGCAAGCCCTTATCGACAAACGGCTTATACAAGCCAAGCACGCGAGCCAGATCGTTCCCCGTTCCCAAAGGGATGAGACCAATTTGAACTTTATCCGCAAATTCCGATGTCAGCATAATGGAAAGAACAGACGAGACCGTCCCATCGCCACCGACCGCCACAAGCGTTTCAGTCGATGCAATGGCATCCCTAATTTGTTCCTCCATTCCCTCTTTCCGCGTAAATTCAGATTTCCATTCATCAGACTTGAAATTCATGGAATCCATAATTTCGGGCAGGAACTTATGAATAACCTTACCTTGACCACCACCACTCACCGGATTTATGAGGAAAAAGAACTTATACATTTTTTAACAGTTCGTCCTTTGCGTCCAAGTAGTGTTCAACGCCAGTCTTTACATTCTTGATCTCGTCTGCAGTCAAGGTTCTAATGATTTGAGCAGGAGCCCCCATCACAAGGGAGCCTTCCGGAAAATTCTTCCCAGCAGTTACAAGCGCTCCCGCACCGATAATGCAATTTTTCATGACTAGGGCACCATCCATTATAATCGCCCCCATGCCAACAAGGACATTGTCCTCAATCGTGCAACCGTGCAGCACCGCACCATGACCAATAGTCACCTCGTCGCCAATACTGACGCCGACACCCGTCGAAACATGAATGCACACATTATCCTGAATGTTCGTACGCTTGCCGATTTTAATTTCAGCCAAATCTCCACGCAACACAGCATTGTAGAACACCGACGAATCATCACCGATGCTCACATCGCCCACCAGACAAGCGCCTTCAGCCAAAAAGACTCTTTCGCCAACCTGGGGCTGCTTACCTTTATAACGAATCAAGGAACCCATATTTTTAATTTATAAATTAAATAGATTCACGAAAAACAACATTGAATAAAAAGCGTTGTTTTAACGATAGAATCTCTACTTTTCAAAGGATAAGTTCTATCTTACATCATATGAGTGATACAGAATCTGTAAAAATCCAAAATATTTTCGAAAAACAAGGGCAGAACCGTTGGAAAATCGCCCAAACTAACGCCAAAGAGCGCGTGCAAAAGTTGAAAAAACTCCGCAACGCCATTATTCAAAAGCAACATGAATTCTACGAAGCCGTATGGCAGGATTTTCACAAATCAAAATTCGAAGCATGGCTTACCGAAATATTCCCCGCCATCGAAGAAATTGACTACACCATAAGTCACCTCAAAAAATGGATGAACGACAAGAGAGCAAGCAAAGTATTTTTCTTGCCTACGACAAAAAGCAGACTCCACTACGAACCTAAGGGACGAGTGCTCATCTTTTCGCCATGGAACTACCCATTTCTTTTGTTAGTAAACCCAATCATCTCGGCCATAGCGGCTGGGAACGTCATTATCGCAAAGCCCTCGCACAAGACTCCACACGTAAGCGCATTTCTCGCAAAGCTTTTTTCAGACACATTTCCTGAAAATGAAATTGCCATTATCGAAGGGAACGGCTCAGAAATCGGAGACAAGCTCTTAGCACTTCCGTTCGACCACATCTTCTTTACAGGAAGCCCGAAAGTCGGTGCCCACATAGCAGAAATGGCCGCTAAAAATCACGCCAGCATCACCCTCGAACTCGGCGGCAAATCGCCTTCTATTTTACTTCCCGACGTAAACATCAAAAAAATCATCAAGCAAATCGCATGGGGCAAGACACTCAATGCAGGCCAAACATGTATCGCTCCCGATTACGCACTTTGTCCGCAAGATAAAGTCCAGGAATTTGCAGAAGCATTCGCAAATGAAATCAAGCGCATGTTCGGCGATACCGAAGCAAAGCGATACGAGAGCAAAGACTTTGTCCACATCATAGATAAACGGGCAACAGAACGTCACGCCGCACTCATCAAAGACGCTATAGCAAAAGGGGCTACGCAAATCATCGGCGGCATAAGCGATATCGAGAACTGCTACACGCCCATCACAGTCCTCACAAACGCCACTCCCGACATGGACATCATGCAGTCCGAAATCTTCGGCCCGATACTTCCCATTGTCGCGTACAAGACTCTTGACGAGGCTATCCAGTTTGTCCAAAACCGTCCGAAGCCACTCGCACTGTACATCTTCGGGAAGTCTAGGAGCAACATCGACCGCGTACTGCGCGAAACCACCTCGGGTTCTACCTGCGTGAACAACACCATCATCCAGATTGAAAATTTAGACGTACCATTTGGCGGCATCGGAATGAGCGGTACAGGCAATTACCACGGTTTTTACGGATTCAAAGCGTTCAGCCACGAACGCAACATCATGGAGCAAAAAGGATTTGACGTCGTGACATTTTTCCATCCACCTTACGGAATAATTCCCGGCAGCATGCGCTCCAAAATGCAAAACATCGCAGAAAAAATTCTGCGATGGATGAAGTCAATTTAAATTACTTTACTTGGAATCTATCTTTAATTTCTTGCGGAATGGGGAACGGACGACCTCGTTTCATATCCATCAGCACCCACTGAGTCTCTGATTCAAAAACAACCTTGCCGTCAGAAACACGTTCAAAGCGGCACTTGCGCACGCTCATCACCTTGCTGTAACTTGCCACCCACGTCGTTCCGCGGATTTCATCGTCCAAAAAAGCCTGATTTTTGTATTCCACAAACTGCGTATGAATCATCCAACCGCACCCAAGCTGGTACATGACATCCGTCGCACCAACAGAGTCGGAATGAGCAATCGAAATATCCTGAACCCACTGCACCGCCCACACATTGTTCATGTGGCGGTTATCATCTATCATCTCCGGCGTCACTTTGAAAATCTTTTCAAACTTCATCGGATTTGCATTTTCTTCCATCACTACAGCCATACAGTCTCCTATTACAGATAAAATTTCACCTTATCACTACGGGTCCATCACCGTAGTCGAATCCCTAGACTCAACCACAACATCCAAGACACAGCGGACCGAGAACCTATAGTACTTATTATAATTATAAAGCTTTTTACCATTCAGCATCACACCAAAAATATAACCGTTCGACGAAGAATAATTTGTTGAAGTCCACCATCCCGCATATTCTCCAAGAGAACTGTATTCAGAAAGATGAGTTCCATAGCCAGCAGGCAATGCCGAAAACCCATACTTATTCGAACCGTCCCAAGAAAAATCTCTCAAGTCCAAAATAGATTTCGTAGAATCGGGCAATTCTTCCCATTCATAATTGCTTGGCAAATGCCACCCAGCAGGGCATGCAGTCAATGCAGCTTCTTGGCTGTAAAGGTGCCCATAAATTTTGCAGTATTTGGAGGAATCTCTATAGCAGTAGCTCCCCTCTTTCATTTCGTAGTTCAAATTTTCAGCAAGCCAAGTCTGTTCACCAATCTTAATCGTGCGATAAGTTTGTCCGTCGCGTTCATCTTTGACATTTCCAAAAGCGGTCGAATCAACAGTATTATAACGCTTCCAAGCACCATCGATGCATTTGTAGTAATCGTAGGCTATTCCATTTTGCTTATTGAACACAGAATCGCCTTCGTTGATACTAGAGCATCCTTTATCCAGATAAACTTCGTTGCCACTTGCAGCCACCAACGAATCCGCTTTGCATACATAGTATCCATAGTAATTGCCGCTCACTAATTTATTGTTCATGACGCAGGGCAATCCCTTCATATTTTCTTCAACAGTAATTTCGCGCCAAACCTTGCGGTTGCAAAGGTAGTACGAAGGACCACGGAACACCACAGAATCCTGACTTTTGGCAGCACATTCACCAAAACGGTAATTCATTTCTTCTTGTAAAGTAGCTTCTCGCCAACCGTTTTTTTCGCAGACAGCATACTTTTGCGGATAACCATAACCATAAGCATCTATCGTGCCCACTTTATTCAAATAGCACAATCCAAGAGAACGTTCTATTTCTGAAGGTTCTCTCCATCCATCCGTATCGCATATAAGCAAGGCTGACGTAATGCGCCTATTCTTTTGATCGTAATAATTTGCATATGATTGCTTATTATATTTTTTAGCGTCACAAGAACCATCTGAAGCTTCAATCGCAGCAATTTGAATTTCTTTTTCTGTTGCCGTACGCCAACGAGCTTTTTCACACGTGTAGTATTCCGTATTTTCATAAGAACTTTGGCTCAGTGACAAATCCAAGAAAACCTTGGACTTCCCTTCTTTACTGTCATCGCAAATTCCGAGCGTGACTTCGCGAGCACTCGCATACCGCCAAAGACCTTTATCGCAAACGACAAGATCTCCATGGATATTAACCATCTCGCCATCACGTTCTTCGGTGCAGTATCCTTCATAAATTCCCACGCCATAATTCATATTGATGCAGCGGATAGAAAATCCTTTCGATGCATAGCTGCTAGAATCGACTGTCACCTCATCCGAATCAAACGACAATTTGTAACCCACATAGTAGAATGGTCCTTTCTGGTACCCCCCATACAGATTCTTGGTCGATTTGGTCCAAAAACGTGTCTCGTCATGCGTGTAAATTTCATCGCCCCAGCGGCTCCCAGCAGGGAGTGCCGTAAAGCCAAACGCATCTTCGCCACTTGCAACAGCAACCCTAGCTGTGCCAACGTCCGGCTTATAAACAGACCCTGCAGAAAACCAACCTTTCTTGGATTTGAGGCTTTTGCCAACGCCTTCGCCGCCGTTATTCGCTTCAACAAATTCCAAAAGTTCAAGCCACTGATTCTCCGAAGGAATCGCCCAACCAGCAGGGCACAAATCATCATTCAAAACAACACGATAATTTTCGTCGTCATACGGATAAAGCCTGCCATACTCATCGCAGTACGAGCCTAAGCTGTCTTGCGGACAAACGCTTGTCGATGTTTTGTAATTCAAATTCTGAGCCATCCACAACTGATTGCCAATGAGGACTTGCCTATAGACCTGCTTGTCGCGAGCATCTGTAAAAGTAGCCTCTACTTTATAATCAAACTCTTTGACGCTTGATGAAGACCCCGCAGAACTGCTAGACAAATCCACAAAGCAACTTACAGAATCGATAGAGGAACCTGTACAATGAATTTTATCGAGATCGAGATCCGCCTTATCGGTTTCCTTCCACTCGGAATTATTGCAAACAAAATACTGTTTCGTATCTTCGAGGTAAATGTATGAGCCTTCTAAATTTTCATCGCAGTTCCAAAGAGTGAGATAAATAGAGCTACTAGACTTTGCAGAATTTTTTTTCGACGAACTGGATGCAACCGTTTTTACGCTTGAAGATGATTTTGCCTTGGCACTAGACGACGCTGCCGTTTTCACGCTTGAGGACGACTTCGCCTTGGCACTGGACGACGCTACTGTTTTCGCGCTTGAGGACGACTTCGCCTTGGCACTGGACGACGCTGCCGTTTTCACGCTTGAAGATGATTTAGCCTTTACGCTAGACGAGGATTTCGATTTAATGCTAGAAGAAGACTTTGACTTCTCACTAGACGACGAAATTCCATTTACAGGCACCAGCTTACCATCGACGCAGACATAGTAAGTTTGCGATTTCATCAAGAAAAGACGAGCTTCATCCAAATCATCAGAACATTCGACAGTTTCTCGCTCCCCGTTGTTGGAATTAGAATTACTGCCGGAGTCATCACTACAAGCGATTAACAAACTCAAAACAGAAGAAAGAACCGCGAAATACGCCGTCAAAGAAAAATTTTCAAACGTTTTCATGGTTGCAAATGTAGCAAAGACCGCCTAACATAGGCCAAGAGCAATCGCCAAATGATGGCCATATTAAGACTAAGGATTAAGACCGACAAACAACGGCTATCGAACAAAAACGTCATATTTTAGCGAATATCCCTACACATTTTTAATTTTTATTTTATTTTTCTTTGCGTTAAAAACATAAGTGAGAATAAACATGGAATGGAATGATTTCACAAGCCTGACCGCAGAAAACATGCAAGCCATTTGGGACTTTAAAACGAAGGACCCCTTTTCCATCTTGGGCATTCACCCGCTCGAAACTGACCGTGGAATAAAGACAGTCATCCGCACCTACCAGCCGCAAGCAAGCTTTGTCCGAGGCGAATCATGTGACGGTACCGAAGAATTTGACTTTGTAAAAATCGGTAACACGGGATTTTTCGAAGCCATCCTCGACTTGGAATACAAACCATTCTTTTATAAGTTGATTATCCGCCAAGACGACGGAAACGAATACACGCTCGTCGATCCGTACGCCTTCATGCCCGTGTTGAGCGAATTCGACAGGCACCTCATTGCCACCGGCACGCACTACGAACTCTATCGCAAGCTCGGCGCGAACCTCGTCGAACATCAGGGATTCAAGGGCGTCCACTTTGCCGTATGGGCACCGAACGCCCACGCGGTATCTGTCGTCGGGAACTTCAACAGCTGGGATGGACGCCGCCACCAAATGCGCATGCTCGGCGCAAGCGGCATCTGGGAAATTTTCATCCCGAATCTCGGCGAAGGCGAACTCTATCGTTTTGAAATCCACGGCGCAGACGGTCAGCTGCACGTAAAAGTGGACCCGCTCGCAAAGCTCGCCGAAGTCCGCCCTGCAACAGCCTCCATCACGACGCACCTCGACGGCTACGAATGGGGCGACGAACTCTACATGCAAACGCACTGGGCAACCAAAGTCTTCGGAAGCCCAATGAACATTTACGAAGTCCACGCCGGTTCCTGGCGTCGCGACCCGGCAGACCCCGACCGTTTCCTCAACTGGGACGAACTTTCCGAACGCCTCATTCCCTACCTCAAGGAAATGGGCTACACGCACGTAGAATTTTTGCCCATCGCCGAACACCCGCTCGACGAATCCTGGGGCTACCAGGTGACAGGTTACTACTCCCCCACGAGCCGCTATGGCACGCCCGACCAGTTCCGTCACTTTGTCGATCTCTGCCACCAGAACGAAATCGGTGTCATCTTGGACTGGGTTCCAGCCCACTTCCCGAAAGACGCACACGCCCTCGGCCGCTTTGACGGCACAGCCTGCTACGAGCATGCCGACCCGCGACAGGGCGAACACCCGCACTGGGGCACCTACATTTTCAACTTGGGCCGTAACGAAGTCAAGAACTTCCTCATTGCAAACGCCATGTACTGGCTCAAGGAATTCCACTGCGACGGCCTCCGCGTCGATGCGGTGGCATCCATGCTCTACCTTGACTACGGCAAGGGCCCCGGCCAGTGGGTTCCGAACAAAGACGGTGGCAACATCAATTATGACACAATCGAATTCCTGAAGCACCTGAACAGCATCATGGGTCGCCTCACGCCGCATGCAATCCTCATTGCCGAAGAATCTACGAGTTTCCCGAGCATCACGCGTCCGCCAGAGCAAGGCGGTCTCGGCTTCCACTACAAGTGGAACATGGGCTGGATGAATGACTTCCTCAGCTACATCCAACACGAGCCCATCCACCGCAAGTACCACCACAACCAGCTCACCTTCAGCATGGTCTATGCTTATTCTGAAAATTTCATACAAGTTTTCAGCCATGACGAAGTGGTACACGGCAAAGGTTCCATGCTCGGCAAGATGCCAGGTGACAACTGGCAGAAATTTGCAAACCTCCGCCTCACCTATGCATTCCAGTACGCGCACCCCGGCAAAAAGCTCAACTTCATGGGCAACGAATTCGGCCAATTCCGCGAATGGAACGAAAAGCAGTCACTCGACTGGCACCTCGTCAGTTGGGATAGCCACGGCAAGATACTGCAAATGATGAAGGTTTTAAACCACATCTACAAAGAAAGCGCCCCGCTTTGGGAAATAGACCACTACTACACCGGTTTTGAATGGATCTGGTGCGACGACGCGGACAATTCCATCGTAAGCTTTGTACGTAAAGATGACCACGGCAACATGATCCTTTGCGTATTCAACTTTACGCCAGTCGTTCGCGAGAATTATCGCTTGGGAGCCCCTGCACGTGGAGCCTGGAAAGAAATTTTCAATACTGATTCCGAAATGTTCGGCGGTTCTAACGTCGGAAACTTCGGCGAAGTCTGGACTGAAGACATTCCGTGGCAGAACAGGCAATGCAGCCTCAACATCAAGCTCCCGCCTCTCGCCGGTATCTATTTCCAGCTCGAACGATAACGTCAAATTCAAAAAAAGAAGAGTTGTTTTTGCGAAAGCAGAACAAACAACTTAACACAATGAGTTCATTACAAAAGCACCCTGTCACTGACAGGGTGCTTTCGCAATTGTTCTGAGTGAATTCTACGACACGAGCATCATCGAGAACACCATGACGAACAGCGCGACCGTTTCGCCCACGCCGAGCACCATGAGGTAGTTCACGAGGCCCTTGCCCGTTTCGCCAAGAGCGTTGCAAGCGTCAGCAGCGGACTTGCCCACATACCAGGCGCTAGCCATCATGCCGATGCCACCAAAGATGCCCACGCCAAGGTAAGCAGCCCAGTTGCCCGGATTTGCCTGCGACTTGTTCAAGATGTACATCATCAAGAGCATGCCGTAAATCGTCTGCGCAATCGGCGCGCCCACAAAAATGAGCAGCGTAAAGAGCGCGTTCTTTCCTTTGAGATACGCCTTTTTCCAGGCGCCGATGGCCGCCATACCGGCAGTCCCGCAGCCCAGCGCAGAGCCCACCGCGGCAAGGCCCAAGGCCGCCACCGCACCAAGCTTCGCGAGCGTTAAAAGTTGTGCGTTATCCATAAGTGCAACCTCTTTCGATTAAAGCACCATCATGGAGAACACGAGCACGAACAAAGCGACGGTTTCGACGATACCGAGCACCATGAGGTAGTTCACCATACCCTTGCCGGTTTCACCGAGAGCATCGCAAGCCACAGCGGCAGACTTGCCCTGGTACCATGCAGAAGCCATCATGCCGAGGCCACCGAAGATACCGGCGCCGAGGCAGCCGCCCCAGTTCGTAAATCCATTTTCAGCAGCCTTGCTCAAGATGAAGTTCATGAGCAACATGCCGTAAATCGTCTGGGAAATCGGAGCACCGACGAACACCAAAAGCGTGAAGAGAGCGGACTTACCCTGAGCGTAAGCCTTCTTCCACATCGTGATGGCGGACATGCCGGCCGTTCCGCAACCAAGGGCAGAGCCCATAGCCGCAATGCCAAGCGCAGCTGCAGCACCCATTTTAGCGAGAGTCACCATTGTATTCGGTTCCATTATATTATCCTCATTAAGTAGCGGGATTTAACCCTTGGTTTAATTTTTTTGCTTGGCGAAGGGGCTGAACGCGAATCCGCTCCATTCAAGGCCAAGTCCATTTGAAAATTCGAGTGTATTAAGACGTACGGCATGCACGGCAACGCCCATCACGGCAAGTGCTATGTTCAGGCCATGTACGAAAAGCAATATGAAGGCAGCTCCTGCAACACCCACGGCAGAGCCGAAAAGCGGAGAAAGCATACCATTGAACGCTTCAGCGATAGCGGCACCGGACATACCCACCGCAAAGAGACGGATATAGCTGATGACATCGGTGAAGCTGTTCACAATATCGAGTACAAGCATCGGGATGCTGATGAAGTCCTGTTTGAGGCGGCTAGGCGGCACCGTAAAGAGCACGAGCAGCACGACTTCCGCGATGAACATCGGGATGACGAACTTCGGCATGTCGATTCCAAGCACCATGTTGCATGCAAGGAAGAACATGACCCAAGCGCCCATGAGCCAACCCACCTGCGCCATGAACGTCGAAGACTTGCGCTTGATACGCACGACGACGTTCCACGCATGAGCGATGCTCAAGTGCACAACGGCAATGCAGAAGCAGAACAGCTGGATATGCTGCATCTGAGAAGCTCCCACGCTCTTTGGCACGAAGTTCGCCGGCAAGATCGTAATGCTTTCGCAGAACTGTCTGTAGGCTTCAAAGCGAGCCGGATCCATCGGAGCAGATGTACGAATCCAGTAGAGTACGTTACGCACGCCTTCCGGGATAAAGTTGTAGTTCGCGATATCGAGGTAGTAGCTCCATCCTGCAAGTTCCGGCGTAAGCCCGAGGAAGTTTGCATTGATGGCGCCCCAGATAATCGTCGCCCAGCTCATCAAATAGATGAAGTGGAACCCGGCACTGCTCGCTTTCGGCATTTTCGCTCTCGCATAAAGCGCAATGCCAAGGAACAACAGGCCGTAAGCCATATCGCCCACGATCATCGCAAAGAATATGCTGAAGAAGCAGAGGAACACGGAGCTCACATCGACTTCGTTGTAACCCGGCGAAATGCCAATGATATCATAGAGGCACTGCATCGGGCGCGAAAGCTTGTTGTAGCCGAGAAGCGTCGGGATGTTGTCTTCATCCGTCGGGTCTTCAACGCGGATACCCCAGCCGTTCGCCTTCGCAGCTGCCTTGATTTCGGCAACACGCGGTTCCGGGCAGAATCCTTGAAGGGCCGCGATTTCCTTATTCTGGAGCATGCTCGCAGACGCTTCAACGAGATTGTAACGGTCAGTCACTTCGTTAAGACGCGTTTCGATGTCGTCCTTCACGGAGGCAAGCTGCGCAAAACGTTCGTCAACGGCAGAAATCGTCGTCTTCGATTCCTCTTCGATCATTCGATATTCTTCGAGCGACTTGAGAGGCATGGCAAGTTCGGTAAACGCACCGCTCACCTTTGCAGGAGATTCGCCCTTGTTGAATACGGCAATGTAAGTCCCGTTTTCGTTCTTGCAGAAAACATGCTTGCAAGCGTTCTTGTCTTCGACTTCAAAAGGAACTTTCGTAGTATCGGCAAGATAGAGACGAACAAAAACGCCCTTCGCAGCAAGTTCCTTGACGGTCCGCGGATCAAGATTTCCAAAGGAACCCAGCTTTTCAAGTTCTTCCTTAGCCTGTTCCAGCTGGATTTCGGCATTTTTCTTGTCCGTAATAAGCGTCTGGATTTCTTCGACAAGCGTTACACCGCTAGCGCCTTTCGTCGCAGGAGTCACGCCCTTGCGGAGTTTATCCGGAACGACTTCCAAGGCCTTCTGCACGCGGGCAACGGCACCTTTTGCGCCATTGACAGCGACACCCGCAGCCGTCTGGAGCGGAGTCAGATGGATAATTTCCATCTCACGCAGAGCTTTTAAAGTTTCTTCCTTGCGGCTCGTGAGCGTAAGGACTGTCACCTTCTTCATAGGAGTAATCATGCGGCAACCTCCTTACTCTGGGCATCGAGTGCAAGCGCCTTCGCCGTAGCCTTGCCCTTCGCGAGCTTACTACGGGCAACACCGCTTGTCTGCTGGTCGCCCAAGAAGATATTGATTTTGCGGATGTTATCCTTGGATTCGGGAATTTTGACTTTTTCAAACAGATTCACGCGCTGGCTCGTGGTACGCAATTCTTTAGACAAAAGTTCGTACTGACGCTCGAGTACGCGGCGTTCGAGGCGAAGGGAAATCAAGCCTTGCAAGCTACGGATACCATCGTCGAGCCACACCGGAGTCGTAAAGAAGTCCGGAATAGTCACGTTGAATTCCACGCCGCTAAACGTCGGAATCTTCACGCCGGCAATGTTACCTTCGCCTTGTTCGACACTCTTCACCGAGAGATACTTGTTCCACTCAATAGGTTCGGCAAACAGCGAAATCCACGAAGCCATTCCCTTGCGGAGCGTATCCTCCTCTTCGCGTTTCGCCATCACCTTCTCCTGGAGCGTGCGCATTTCCATTTGCAGCTGCTGCTTTTTCAAAAGCAACGTCGGCAAATAACGCTGGAAGCGTTTGAGCGCGTCACGTTCCGCCTTGAGGGCGTTTTTAGTTAACTTGACCTTAGCCATATTACCACTTCTTCGGCCAATATTCGTTGATCATCTTGGTGGGGATACCGGTTTCTTCAGGAGTGAAGCAGTCGGCGAGAATTTCCCAGCCAAGGTCCAAAGCCTTTTCAAGCGGAATGTTCACGGAAAGGTCCATCATTTCCTTTTCAAAGCGCACACCGTACTTCAACAGCTTCTGGTCCCAATTGCTCATGTTGAAGCCCATGGATTGCTTTTCCAAAGTTTCCTTGTAGCTTGCGTACAGCTGGATCATCGTGTTCATGATGGTACGGTGGTCGCTACGGGTCTTGCCGTTCACCTGCTGTTTCAAGCGGCTAAGAGAACCGAACGGTTCGATACGGCCCTTGCGCAAGTAGAACTGACCTTCGGTAATGTAACCCGTGTTGTCCGGAACCGGGTGCGTCACGTCGTCGCCCGGCATGGTGGTCACGGCCAAAATCGT
>Ga0129307_1001713_pt1 | contig 21401 bp, 18 predicted proteins | sample P1105metagenome_FD_94437 | JGI IMG/M metagenome (GOLD analysis project Ga0129307, IMG submission 94437) | Capybara group fecal microbial communities from Wisconsin, USA - P1105 metagenome | ecosystem: Host-associated > Mammals > Digestive system > Large intestine > Fecal | place: USA: Wisconsin... | reverse complement strand
GCAACCTTATCAATCTCTGCAAGGAGACCAACTGTCGTATCAAGCAACTGCCAAATATGTACGCAGAGCGCGCAGGCATTGTCAGTGCAGGCAACCTTCAAAACATCACTATCGAGGATGTTTTGGGACGAGATCCTATTAGCCTTCATCAGGAGGATGTTGCATCTCAGCTTAAGGACAAGGTCGTACTTGTTACAGGCGGTGGCGGTTCAATAGGTTCTGAGCTTTGCAGACAGATTGCCAAGTATCAGCCAAAGCAGTTGATTATCTTTGATGTATACGAAAACAATGCTTACGATATTCAGTTAGAGTTACAGCGCAAATATCCGGACCTTGATTTGGTGACACTTATCGGCTCCGTTCGTGATGCCCGTCGTATCGAGTCTGTTTTTGAAAAATACAGACCAAATATCTGCTATCATGCAGCAGCTCACAAGCACGTACCCCTTATGGAGGACAGCCCTTGCGAGGCTATTAAGAACAATGCAGTTGGTACATACAAGACAGCTTACGCTGCAATGAAGTACGGATGCGATAGGTTTGTGCTTATCAGTACTGATAAGGCGGTTAACCCAACCAATGTTATGGGTGCCACAAAACGTATATGCGAAATGATTATCCAGACCTTTGACAGTATGGTTCGTAACCATCGCGAGGATACGCTGCCAGTGCTTATCACTCATCAGCTTGACATGGATTTTGATGAAAGTGACAGAGTGCCAGCCGGCAGTGGTCACACAGAGTACGTTGCTGTTAGATTTGGAAATGTACTAGGGTCAAATGGTTCGGTGGTTCCGCTTTTCAAAAAGCAGATTGCGGCAGGTGGGCCAGTGACACTTACTCACCGTGACATCATCAGATATTTCATGACAATACCAGAGGCAGTAAGCCTTGTATTAAAGGCTGGAGCCAATGCATCAGGTGGCGAGATTTTCGTTCTTGATATGGGAGAGCCAGTTAAGATTTTGGATTTGGCTCGCAACATGATTGAGCTTGCAGGTCTTCGACCAGATGTGGATATAGAGATTCAGGAGATAGGACTTCGCCCAGGTGAAAAGCTCTACGAGGAAAAGCTTATGAGCGAGGAAGGCCTCAAGGAGACAGAGAATCACTTGATTCACGTGGCAGAGCCAATCAAGTTTGATTCAGATGAATTTTTGGATAACCTTAGTGCTCTTATGAACCTTGCGTATAGCAATAAGGCAGATGGGGTTGTACAAAAGATTAGAGAAACAGTTCCTACATTTAAGGGCTAGTAAAAGGATTAAAACAATGAGCAAAAAGATTTCTATTGTTGTATCAGTTTATAACGAAGAGCTTGGTTTACACCAGTTCTACGACCACACATCAGAGATTTTAAAAGATGCCGCAGCCAAGACAGGCTGGGATTACGAGCTGATTTTTGTGAATGATGGTAGCCGCGACGGCAGTCTTGATATCTTAAGAGAGTTTGCCGCTTCAGACGACAAGGTAATTGTGGTTAACTTCGCAGCCAACCGTGGTCACGAGGCAGCTATGATTGCCGGTATCGATCAGTCTACAGGTGATGGAGTGGTTTGCATGGATGCAGATTTGCAGCATCCACCAGAAGCAATCTATGGCATCATTGATAAGTTTAATGAGGGCTACGACGTTATTTCTATGGTTCGTACAGCTAGGGCCGATGCAGGTATTATCAAGAAAATCACATCGGCAGCCTTTTATCATGTGATGAACAAGATGTCTAAGGCTAATTTTGAAAACAACTCATCAGACTTCTTTGGAATTTCGCGTAGAGTTGCCCTTGTTCTTAAAAATGATTACAGAGAGCGTGTGCGCTTCCTTCGTGGATACGTACAAAACGTTGGCTTTAAAAAGACTAGATTGGAGTTTGAGGCAAGCGCCAGAGTCGCTGGCGAGAGCAATTACAACATCAAGTCGCTTATTGCTCTTTCTTTAAATGCTATTTGCAACTTTTCAGATGCACCACTCAAGATGGGCATCTATGCCGGAGGGATTTCTCTCATAGCGGCATTTATACTGATAGTTTATTCTATCGTACAATTTTTTATCGATGATACAGCACCAAACGGTTACTCAACAATTATTGTCACACTTTGTTTTATGTTTGGAGTGCTTTTCATTATTCTTGGGTTTATTTCAGAGTACCTGGCAATCATTTTTGCAGAGGTCAAGAATAGACCAATTTACATTATTGACAGCATAATCACAAAAGATGGAGAGGAATTGAAGTAGGATGAATTTTACATCTCAAATCGAAGAATTCTTTATCAAAACCAAAAATAAATTAACGCAGCTACAGTTGGCTGCGTTTATTTCAGTTTTGGCCTTTGGTTTTTTAGCCCATGGATACGCATTTTTCAATAGCTTATCTTATCATGATAATTCAGCTAGCCTGTTTTCTCTTGGAGGCACATACGAATCTGGCAGATGGCTCCTTGGGTTTATTTATGATATCCAAATGAAGACAACCAAGCTATTTTCTTTGCCTGTGTTTAACGGCGTGGTTTCTCTGATTTTTATTGGCCTTGCAGCCATGGTGATGGTAGACACATTCAAGATTAGTAAGAAGGTTTCCGCAATTTTTACTGGAGCCATTATGGTTGTTTATCCAGTGGTAACAAGTATTTTTTCATTTATGTTTACCTCTTGGGAATATTTTGCAGCCTTGTATCTTGCTATGTTGGCAGCTCAGATTCTCATCAAAAATATTTCAGTTAAGAGCTTTATTTTGTCATCGGTGGTTTTGGCCTGCAGTCTTGGAATTTATCAGGCCTTTTTTGCAGTGACAATCGCCGCATTTTTGGTTGCTCTTACTATAGCAGTTTTTGTAGGAGAGATTGATTCTATTTCAGTTTATGCCAAGAGGGGATGTGCTTATTTTGCTAGCCTTGTAGTTGGACTCGGCCTATGGGCTGTTATGAAAAAGCTTACACAGACCATCAAGGGCATCGATGCTGTAGATTACAAGGGCATGAGCGATGGCTACGATTTAGCAGCTTTCCCAGCGCGTCTTATAGATGCGGTTAAGTCGTTCTTTGGTTTTAACGCAGCAGGCATTAACAGCGTTCTATATTTGCGAGGTCTTGTTGCAATTATAGTTTTTGTTACAATTCTGCAGCTTGCATACCTTTGGCTTGCATCTAAGAGTATGCTTGCAGTTAAGATGGTGTCATTCGTTGGAATCATTTTACTTCCAATAGCAATGAATGTTGTGTATTTGCTCTCCACTAGTCCAGACTATCATGTGGATAGCCTGATGCTTTATGGAAATATTTTTGTATTTATCATCCCTGTGATTTTAATAGAGTTTATGGAAAGTGATTCTGTCTTCTACGATAAGATTTTAGGAGTTACTAAACGCTTCACATGGATTCAGATAATTGCTATGGCAGTTATTGTTGTGGGATACATCTATTTGGATAATGCAGCTTATTTCAAGGCGGATTTGGCAGAACAGCAGGCGACAGCTTACTACACCGAGCTTGTGGCAAACATCAAGGCCACCCCAGGTTTTGAAGACGATATGGAAATTGTCTTTGTGGGATGGAATGATTTAGAGGATGGCACCAACGCCAAGATTGACAATGTGAATCAGCTTGAGGCGGTTAAGCTGGAGAAGTTCCCACGTTTTACAGATATAATCACTTACGGTGGTTCTCGCTACTTTATGCAGGAGCATCTAGGATTTGGAAATGAACTCCTTGTGGAGGACGACGGCACCTATGCTGACAATTCAAAAGTTAAGGCAATGCCAACCTACCCTAATGATGGGGCTATCGCAGTGGTAGATGGCAAGCTTATAGTAAAACTAGGTGAAACAGAAACGAGGTAATTCATGATAGGACAGGAAATGTATTCCTTCGCTCAGAAGCTTTTTCCAATTAATAGAAGTATCACAGGCGAAGGCGTCCGCCAAACTCTTGCTATGTGTAGCGATTATATTGCGGGAGAGGACGGCGTTACATTTGAAATAAAAAATGTTCCTAGTGGTACGGAGGTGTTTGATTGGACTGTACCAAAGGAATGGAAGATTAACGAGGCATACATCGAGGATGAGGCAGGAAATCGTATATGCGATATGGCTGTAACTAATCTTCACGTTATGGGCTACTCAACTCCTATAGATGAGTGGGTGGATTTGGAAGAGCTAAAGCAGCACGTATTTACGTTGCCAGACCAGCCAGATGTTATACCTTATGTTACGAGCTACTACAAGGAGCGCTATGGTTTTTGCATGAGCCAGACCAAGCTTAATGGTCTAAAGCCGGGGCGCTATCATATGTACATTGATTCCAAGCTTTTCGATGGTAATCTTACTTACGCTGAGCTTGTTTTGCCAGGCTCAAGTGAAGAGGAGATATTTTTTTCAACCTACGATTGCCATCCTTCAATGGCCAACAACGAGGTATCTGGCCCTGTGCTCATGTGCCAGCTGATAAACTATGTTAAGAGCTTAAAGAATCGTCGTTACACATACAGATTTATCATTATTCCTGAGACAATTGGTGCGATTACTTATCTTGCAACCGCAGGCCATCTTCAGCATATGAAGGACCACATTGTAGCTGGATTTAATTTATCGTGTGTTGGTGATGACAAGGATTATTCTATTGTGCATAGCAAGTATGCCGATACACTTGCAGACCGCGTTCTTACCAATGTTTTAAAGACACATACCAACAATCAATTTAGCGATTATAGCTTTTTGAAGCGTGGTTCCGATGAGCGTCAGTACAATTCTGCAGGGGTTGATTTGCCAGTAGTTTGTTTCTGTCGAAGCAAGTTTGGAGAGTACCCAGAGTACCACACTAGTGCTGATGATATGGACTTCATTAGCCCAGAGGGATTTGAGGGGGCTTATCAGGTTATGACTCAGGTGGTGGATGCATTGGAATACAACAAGTATTATGTGATGACTCAACCATGTGAGCCACAACTTGGCAAACGCGGACTTTTCCCTACCGTCAGCAAGAAGGGCAGTTACGATGCGGTAATGGCAATGATGTATTTTATGACTTACGCCGATGGCCGTAATGACTTGCTTGGTATTTCCGAGATTACCGGCGTGCCAGTAAGGGAGCTTATTGAAATAGTAGATAAGCTTTATGATAATGGATTGATTGAGATAAAAGAATTTGACAAGAATAATTAAACTGCAACGTCAGTTTGTTGGAATAGATTAATAATTATGGAAACAAAAGAATTATTTACTAAGTTTAAATCATCCCTAGCTTACATAGGGGTGCAAGCAGGCGACATGGTTTATGTTGCTTCAGATATTACCAATTTACTTTTCATAGCAAAGCAGGAATGCGGCGTTAAGATTAAGGAGAGAGACGGATTCTTAGATGAATTCGTAAATACGTTACAAGAAGTTGTAGGAGAGGATGGCACCTTGCTATTTCCAGTATTTTCTTGGGATTTTTGCAGGGGCAAGGGATTTGACTACAACAACACAATGGGCGAAGTTGGAGCCCTAAATAATTGGATTTTGAAAAATCGCAAAGATTTTTTCCGAACCAAACACCCGATGTATTCATTTATGGTTTGGGGTAAAAATGCCCATAGGCTTGCAGCTATGACCAACCAGGATGCCTGGGGCGATGCAGGTCCTTTTACCTATTTAAGGGACAACGATGGCAAGCAGCTTTTCTTTGATATAGAGGCTTATCAGGGAATTACCTTTGGCCACTATGTTGAACAGTGCGTTGACGTGCCTTATCGCCATCCAAAGTATTTCTTTGGAGACTATACAGACAAATACGGCATCACCGAAAAGCGATGCTACAGCATGTACGTCCGTGATCTGGATGTGATACAGGAAATCAGCGTCAATAACGACTACCTGATTGCCAATGGTGTGGCTAATCGTACTACATTTGAAGGCCTTGATTTGACTTACTGTGATTTGGGGAAGACCTATACTTTGCTATATAATGACATGAAAAATAACAACGGAGCCAACAGTCTTAAGTTTGAAAATTATAAGCTAGACTGGAGCAAACAAAAGACGATTCCATTTGAATTGGGTGGTCTATAGAATAGGTTTATAGTATTAGGTTTTGGGTTTTTTTAATTAATCGAGAGGAAAATATTAGATATGACTAAAGAAGAAATATTAGCAAAAATAAATGAGATTTTTCAGGATGCCTTTGACGACGAGGAACTTGTAGTCACAGCGGCAACAACTGCAAGCGATGTAGAGGGCTGGGACTCTCTTATGCAGATGAACCTCATCGAAATGGTGGAGGATGAATTTGACTTCCAGTTTTCTATGGATGAGGCAACAGGCCTTAAGAACGTAGGCGACATGGTTGATGTGGTGGCAGCACATATTTGAGAATAATTTATGGAAAAGAAAAATTTAAACTTAGTCGATGTAGCAATAGTAATACAGTCTCTTATATTTATATTATTAGGAGTGATGGGAAATATTTCATTCGTGAATATTTCGTATCATTTGTCTCTTGTAATTATTTTGTGGATAGCGGTTTTGACAGTTGTAGATTACGCTAGCAGCAATGATTGGGGACATGCCATAAAAATGGGAATAGTTTTCACAGTTTTATGGGGTGCCATTGAGACGGGAATTGAATTTGCGTTAAATAGTATTATTACTATGGACAATGGTTACATCTCTTATATTGTTTATGGGATTGAGGCTGTATTATTTTTGGTTACAGCAATGGCATTCAACTTGTTATCTGAGGATAATATCAAGTTAGGAAGGAAAATATGGCTAGTAGCAATGTTTGCGGTGTTAATTGCTTTTATAGTTGTTGTGATTAATGTATTTAACTCAGTTGATACTGCATACTCTCAAAACATATTTGAAGAAGTAGTTAATTCCAGAAGTGTTTTTGATAATCCTTGTGAGAAGATAGTAGTAATTTTTTATGGGATTGAAGGTATTTTTGCTAATAGATTTTTGAAAAATAAGAGTCATATTTAATGGAGATACTAATGGAAATATTTAATTATCCAATAGATGTAAAAGTACTTCGCCGTAAAAAGGCAAAGATAAAACGTGAGCTTTTAGATCAGCCAAACCTCATTGAAAAAAGGATTGCTGTATTAGGCGGTTCTACTACTAATGAGGTGGTAGATATGTTGGAGCTTTTTTTGCTTAATTATGGAATAAAGCCAACATTTTACCAGTCTGAGTATGGTCAGTACTGGCAGGACGCTATGTTTGGTTCGCCTGAGCTAGATGAGTTTAATCCGGACATTGTTTATATTCACACTACCTGGCGGAGTATCGAAAGTTTTCCACAGATGTCTGATTCTAAAGAGCAGACTGTGGAAAAGCTTGATGCGGAGTCCTCTCGTTTTGAGGCTATGTGGCAAAAGCTAGAGGAAAAGTTCTCCTGCCCAATTATCCAAAACAATTTCGAGAGACCAAATTTCAGGCTCATGGGCAACCGTGATGTGTGGGATTATCGTGGCCGAAGCAATTTTGTCAGTCAGTTAAATAATCGTATATACGAATATGCGCAGACACATGAGAGTTTTTATGTAAATGACATTGACTATATTGCGGCAGATTTTGGTATTTCAGAGTGGAATGATGCCAAGTATTGGAACATGTACAAGTGCATCAACATGGATGCCATTCCTTATGTAGCACAATCTGTGGCAAATATTATTAAATCAATCTACGGTCGCAACAAAAAGGTGCTTTGTCTTGATTTGGACAATACTCTTTGGGGCGGAATAGTGGGTGATGACGGTGTGGAAGGCATCAAGATTGGCCCAGAGGTTCCAGTGGGCCAGGTCTACGCAGAGTTTCAGAACTACTGCAAGAGCCTAAAAGATATCGGCGTTATTTTAACAGTCGATTCCAAAAATGATTATGATAATGCAATCGCTGGATTGAATCACCCTGACAGCGTACTTCATCCAGATGATTTTGTTGAGATAAAGGCTAACTGGGAGCCAAAGGATATCAACCTACAGCAGATGGCCGATGCTCTTACACTGGGAGCTGACAGCTTCGTATTTGCGGATGACAATCCTGCAGAGCGTGAGATAGTATCAGCGCAGATTCCTGGGGTGGAGGCACCTGCCATGGATGGTGTTGAAAACTACATCAAAATTTTAGACCATAGTGGATATTTCGAAGTGACAAATATCTCAGCTGAGGACATGAAAAAGACTGAGATGTACCATGCCAAGGCTCAGGCTAGCAAGGCCGTCGCAGCTTTTGCAGATTATGGACAGTATCTAGATAGCTTGGAGATGACAGCTACCATCACAGGCTTTGAGCCAATAATTATTCAGCGTGTTGCACAGCTTACTAATAAGTCTAATCAGTTTAATCTCACAACCCTTCGTTGCAGTGAGGACGATATACGTGCCATGGAAAATGATAGCAATCACATCTGCCTAGCTGGAAAGCTTGTTGATAAATTTGCAGACAACGGAATCGTAACTGTTGTAGCAGGTGAGATTGTTGATGGCAAGAGCCTTGATATAAAGCTTTGGCTCATGAGTTGTCGCGTTCTCAAGCGAGGAATGGAAGATGTGATGATGAACATCTTGGTTGAAAAAGCAAAGGCTGCTAATCTGGCGACAATAGTCGGTCATTATTATCCAACACCAAAGAATGGCATGGTTAAGGAATTTTTTGATGCCTATGGATTTGTTCTTGAGTCAGAGGATGGCGAAGGTAATCGCACCTATATTTTGGATGTTAGCAAGTATCAGAGGCCAGAGACTCATATTTCATTTGAATAAATTTTTTTAATAGTAATTTTGAATCGAATATATGCTAAAAATACACATTTTAATCGTATAATAGTCCTAATCAGTTATGATATTATTCCAATATCATTTATAGAAGTACAGCTAGTTAACGGTTAATAGGGGTAAGGGGATTAGTTATGGTAAATTCAAAATTCAGACGTACAAATGAAAAGTTCTTTGACGAGTACAGAATCTTCGATGAGATTATGTGCGAGCGATGGAATTATGACGAGGATGGTGTAGGCAAATATCTCGAGAAGATGAAGGATTCCTATATCGAAGCCAAAGATGCCATCAACGAATGGGATACTACATACCAAAGGCTCACGGCAATCAAAAAAAGATTTGATGATTTAGATAATAACGAGACGTCCTTCGATGACTTCCAGGGCAAGGATGAAGATGTGGTTTGGATGCAAGTCTTTTGCGAAAAGCTTGACGCTAATGCGGACCCACTATCTAAATATAAAACTTTAAAGTTTACATACAAAAAGCGTCCTAAATCACTATGGCAAAAGATTAAGGATATGTTTGGATAGAAAACATTTTTAGCTAAACTTTTTCGGTTAATACAAATCAATATGAGAAATAAGACAGAAGTATGATTTTTGCAATGCAAGAATCATACTTCTTTTTTTGTATTCAAGACTTATGATGTGTGCGTTTATCCTTACAATGTGGTATAATACCTAGGATTATGGATTATTATGCGAACTAGGAGAAAAAGCATTGAAAATATTAGTTACAGGGGCCGCAGGTTTTGTTGGTAAAAATCTAGTCGAGACCTTGAAGTGTGCGGCGGATGGCCGTGATAAGTTTCATCAGATAGATTGTGATGAGCTTGTGGTATACGAATATGACAAGAACGCTACTTTAGAGGAGTTGAATAGATACTGCAGCGATTGTGATTTTGTATTTAACCTTGCAGGCGTCAATCGTCCAAAGGATAATAGCGAATTCATGGAGGGCAATTTTGGATTTGCTAGCATGCTGCTAGATACACTCAAAAAACATAATAACACTTGCCCGGTGATGCTTTCATCATCAATCCAAGCTACGCTCATTGGCCGCTACGCAGGTAGTGAGTATGGGCAGAGCAAGCTTGCCGGCGAGGAGCTTTTCTTTAAATACGCCAAGGACAGTGGAGCAAAGGTTTTGGTTTATCGCTTTCCAAATCTTTTTGGAAAATGGTGTAGACCAAATTACAATTCAGCCGTTGCAACTTTCTGCAACAACAAAGCGAACAATTTAGACATCACCGTAAACGATGCTGGCACAGAGTTAGAACTTGTTTACATTGATGATTTGGTAAATGAAATGTTTGATGCCATCAGAGGTGATGAGCATAGATGTGATTTTGATGAGGATGGACAGGTCGTTCCTGATACAGCAGGCAAATATTGTTACGTTCCTGTATCTCATCATGTTACTCTTGGCGAAATTGTTGAGCTACTAGACAGCTTCGTGGAGCAGCCCAAGACGCTTATGATGCCAGATATTCCAAATGGCTCATTTGCAAAGAAGCTTTACAGCACCTATCTTAGCTATTTACCAAAGGACAAGGCAATATTTGATTTGAAAATGAACTGTGATGACCGCGGTTCTTTTACTGAGCTATTAAAGACTGCCAGCCATGGTCAGTTTTCAGTTAATATAAGCAAGCCTGGTATTACTAAGGGTCAGCACTGGCACCATACCAAGTGGGAATTTTTCATTGTGGTGGCAGGCCACGGCTTGATTCAGCAGCGCCGTGTTGGACTAGATGAAAACGGCAATCCATTCCCAGTGATAGAATACGAAGTTAGCGGTGAGAAAATACAGGCAGTTCATATGCTTCCGGGATACACCCACAATATTATCAACCTTTCAGAGACTGAGGACATGGTAACTTTGATGTGGGCCAATGAGTTGCTTGAACGGGACAGACCGGACACATACTTTGAAAAAGTATAATCGAATCGTAGGATATACTCTAAATTTTTAAATTTATAAATCAATAACATAAGAGGTACATATATGTTTAAAAACAATGGAAAACTTAAACTTTTGATTATAGTGGGCACACGTCCAGAGATTATTCGCCTTGCGGCGGTAATTAAAAAGTGTCGCAAGTACTTTGACTGTGTGCTTGCTCATACAGGACAAAACTACGACTACAATTTAAATGGAGTGTTTTTCAAGGATTTGCAGTTAGAGGACCCAGAGGTTTACATGGATGCAGTTGGCGACAACCTAGGCCAGACTGTTGGAAATATTATTGCAAGAAGTTATGAGCTTATGGTTGAGATTCAGCCGGATGCACTTTTGATTCTTGGAGACACCAATTCATGTCTTTCTGCTATAGCAGCTAAGAGATTGCACATTCCAATTTTCCATATGGAAGCTGGTAATCGATGCAAAGATGAGTGCCTTCCAGAGGAGACCAATCGACGAATCGTTGACATTATCTCTGATGTAAATATGGCATACTCTGAGCATGCCCGCAGATATTTGGCTGATTGCGGTCTTCCAAAGGAGCGCACCTATGTGACAGGTTCGCCAATGGCTGAAGTTCTTCACGAGAATCTAGAGGCTATTGAGGCATCAAATGTTCTTGAGAAGCTTGGACTTGAGCCTAAGAAATATATACTTTTGTCAGCGCACCGTGAGGAAAACATAGATACAGAAAAGAATTTTACAAGCCTTTTCACAGCTATCAACAAGCTGGCTGAAAAATATGACATGCCTATTCTTTATAGCTGTCATCCACGTTCAAGAAAACGCCTTGAGGCAACAGGTTTCAAGCTTGACCCTAGGGTTAGAATGCATGAGCCACTTGGCTTCCATGACTACAATCATCTTCAGATGAATGCTTTTGCGGTAGTTTCTGATTCTGGCACACTTCCTGAGGAATCAAGTTTCTTTACAAGCATTGGAAAGCCATTTCCTGCAGTTTGTATTCGTACTTCAACGGAGCGCCCAGAAGCCCTTGATAAGGCTTGCTTCTTTATAGCAGGAATTGATGAGGCATCATTGCTTCAAGCTGTTACAACAGCTATCGATATGAACGAAAATGGCGACTATGGTATTCCGGTCCCAGACTATGTTGAGGAAAATGTATCGACTAAGGTTGTTAAGATTATTCAGTCATACACCGGCATAGTAAACAAGATGGTTTGGAGACGTGATGTTTAAAATCGAGCGAAACGAAGATTTTGAATAAAAAAGGAGATTAAAATGAATTGCGATTTATTTAAAGATAAGACTTTGATGATAACAGGCGGAACAGGTTCATTTGGTTCCACAGTTTTAAAACATTTCTTGGATTCAGATTTAAAGGAAATCAGAATTTTCTCTCGTGATGAGAAAAAGCAGGATGATATGAGACATCAGCTTCAGGCTGAGCATCCTGACCTTGCAGGCAAGGTAAAGTTCTACATCGGAGATGTTCGCAACATGCGTTCAGTTCAGGACGCAATGCCAGGCGTGGATTTTATTTTCCATGCAGCTGCATTAAAGCAGGTTCCATCTTGCGAATTCTTTCCAATGGAAGCTGTTCGCACCAATGTTGAGGGAACTGACAACGTTTTACATGCAGCAGTCGAGGCTGGCGTAGAGCGAGTAGTATGTCTTTCAACTGACAAGGCTGCATATCCAATTAATGCGATGGGCATCTCAAAAGCCATGATGGAAAAGGTTATCGGCGCTAATGCTCGTGTTGCTGCCGGCAAAACAACTATTTGTACAACTCGTTATGGAAACGTTATGTGTTCACGTGGTTCGGTTATTCCTCTTTTTATCGATCAGATTAAAGCAGGAAATTCAATCACAATCACAGATCCAAACATGACTCGCTTCCTTATGAATCTTGATGAGGCAGTTGCTCTTGTTATGTTTGCATTTGAAAATGGCGAGCCAGGCGATTTATTTGTTCAAAAATCAGATGCATCAACAATTGGTGACCTTGCAAAGGCTGTTCAGCAGCTTTTCGGTGATACAGGCACCAAGATTATTGGTACTCGACACGGAGAGAAGCTTTTCGAGACACTCATGACAAATGAAGAGTGCGTCCGCTCAATCGATATGGGCAATTACTACCGCGTGCTTCCAGATGGCCGCGACCTCAACTATGACAAGTTCTTTGTAAATGGAGAGGTTCACACAATGGCAAGCGAAGCATACACTTCTCACAATACAAAGCGTCTTGATGTCCAGGGTACTGTAGACAAGATTATGACAACTGATTATGTGAAAGAGATGCTTGCTAGTTGGGATAAGTAATTTGCTAGATATTTCTTTAAAAGAATAAACAACAACTTTTCTAGAGATTGCACTAATAAGTGCAGTCTCTATTTTAGTTAATAGAAAAGTTCCTAGAAGTATCATACTTAGTAAAAAGAATAGCCACAAACTTCTCTATAACATATTACTTAAAGAAGTTGTTGAACTTTTCTAAGTAATATGTTATAAAGAAGTTGGAGGAAAATACATGGTATACAATTTTTCTGAAGATTTAAAAACAGTTAGGGATATATTGGGGATGAGTCAAAAAGAGCTAGCAGCGGAATTGGGCGTTCAGCAAATTACATTATCCCGGAGTGAGAACGAGCAAACTCGTCCAAATGAAAAGTTAGTTGAAGCATTGTATGATTTTGCATTTAAAAAGAATATCAGGATAAATCGATTAAAGGAAATGCTATGGCAAGAGAGCTTGCCTAAAGATCATAAGCTTTTATTTCATGGAGCTAAAAGTGAGATTGTGGACTCAATTGATGTTAAATTCGGCAGAGTAAATAATGATTTCGGGCAAGGCTTCTATACAGGAGAAAGCTATGCTCAAGCGGTTTCTTTTGTTTCTGGATTTGATAAATCATCGGTATATATAATAGATTTTAATCCAGTTGGATTAAAGGCCAAAAAATATGCGGTAAACCAGGAATGGATGATGACAATAGCATATTATCGGGGGGCATTAGATGAATACAAAGATCATCCGATGATTAAAGATTTAATTGAAAAATCACGAAAGTGTGACTATATAATCGCACCTATAGCAGATAATAGGATGTTTCAAATTATTAATTCATTTATTGATGGTGAGATTACTGATGAACAATGTAAGCATTGTCTGGCGGCAACAAATCTTGGAAATCAATATGTTTTTATATCGGAAAAATCAGCCCAAAATATCAAATTATTGGAGAGATGTTACGTATCAGCATCAGAAAGAGATTATTACAAATCAATACGAGAAAATGATGCTAAAATGGGTGACGATAAGGTGAAATTGGCACGCAGAAAATATAGAGGACAAGGCAAATATATAGATGAAATCTTGCATTAGTAGGAGGCGAAAAATAATGGAAGCAAAAAAGATAGATAAAGATGGATTACTCTTATGTGAGCTTCAGGGAAAAGCCTTTGAATTATCTGCTACAAAAACTAATTGTAGTTCAGAGATATTTATCAGACGTTTCATGCATAGTAATATAGTTAATCAAATTGATAGTAGTTCAATATTATCAACGAATATGCAACCAAGTGATATACTTGCAGAAGTTGATGGGCAATACGGCAAGTCAGATTATGGCTCAGTTAAGTACTCGGCAAATGAGCTGTTTTGGATAGGTTACTTTTATAGATTTTTTTGCTATACATATAGCATTTCATCTGCTAGAGCATATAAGATAATTAAGCCCAAAGAGCTTCGTGGACTTTTCCTGCCATATCATACCATGGATGTATCACAGGCAATTGAAAGAATTCTTGAAGCAAAAAACCTTTTTACGGATGATAAAATGGAAATCCAAAGACAGTTTATGATTTTCAAAAAATATAGAAATGCGGAAATTAAAAGCAAATAATTCCAAACTAGATTTTCCTTTACTCTAGCGTTATACTAGAATGGCTTATAAATATAGAAAGATAGGAAATATCATGAAAAAGATTAAAGAGTTATATTTTAAATACGAAGAGATAATTAATTATTTAATAGTAGGAGTTTTGACTACTATAGTCAGCTGGGTTGCATATGGATTATCAAAGTTTGTGCTGGATGTAGAGCACAATTCAATTCACATGCAGATTGCGGTTATAATTCGCTGGCTGGCAGGTGTTTTATTTGCATACTTCACAAACCGCAAATACGTGTTTAAAAGTGAGAACCCAAATAAAATCAAGGAGTTTATCAGCTTTGCAGGCTCAAGAGTATTCACATATTTTATGGATGCGTTGATTATGGCCTTTGTTCCAGGCTGGTTACCAGAGAAGTTTTTTGGATTGACAGCCGATTGGGCAGCTACCCTCATTTCAGCTGTATTGGTTACAATAACAAATTATGTTTTGAGTAAATTCCTAGTATTTACAAAGAAAAATAAAGAGGAACACAATGAGTAAGAAAACAAAAAGTATCGTAAGTACAACAATCGTAATTACGATACTTACTATGTGTTTTAAGCTGCTGGGCTTTGTAAAGCAGGCTGTAGTAGCTTATTTCTTTGGAACAACCTTTTATACAGACGTATATTATCTGGCCTTTAATTTTGTGGGGATGCTTGGCTCGGCATTTATTCGAGCAATCACCATTTCAATGGTTAGCATTTACACCAATTGCCTGATTCAAAAAGGCAAAGACGAGGCATCTAAACTTATATCGGCTTGCCTTGAGATACTTGTTCCAGTAGTGCTTGCAGTTATGCTGCTTGCATACGCATTAACTCCACAGATTGCGCATATGCTTGCGCCAGACTATACACCTGAAAAGGCATTGTTGCTACAGCATTATTTGCAGCTGTGCTTCCCATTTTTCTTGTTTGCTGTTGTTACATTAGTGTGGACAACAATGTTTGATGCAAATAAGGATTTTGTGGCAGGTCGTACAGAATCATTTACAACAAGCGTTACGACTATACTTTGTTGTATATTTTTGCATGGCGTACTTCAGGCTGGAACAACTCTGGTAATAGCACAGTACTGTAGCTATGTGATTTTTGGCTTATTCCTTATAATTCGCGGCCGAAGATATTTCAAGTTTACACTGGTTCCCCTTAGGGATGTACCTGAAATAAAGACAGTATTATTGACGGCCATACCGCTTTTCATTGGAAATTCGGTATCACAGATTAACAAAATTGTCGATGGTGCTCTTGCGGCAGGCTTGGGTGATGGTAAGGCAACATCCCTTTCCAATTCGGCAATGCTAGAGGATTTTGTCACAGTAATACTGGTCAACAATGTGGTGGATGTTTTGTATGTAAACTTTTCAATTTACACCGCCAACAAAGACTATGACAAGCTGGTTGAAATCATGAAAAAGGCAATCAACATTATGATATGTATCATGATTCCAATCACCATTGTTACCTGCATCTGCTCTAGGGAGATTGTTTCAATTGCCTACGAGCGAGGAGCCTTTGGCGCCGAATCAGTTGATATGACAAAGGCTGCACTGGTGGGATACGCTGCCGGTTTTGCCAGCATGGGAATTCGCGATATTATTCTTCGCGGCCTCTATTCATTTAAAAATACAAAAACCACGATGATAACCGGAATTATTTCCGTGTTAATAAATATTGTTTTAAGTATCGTATTGTCCCATAACATGGGAATTATGGGAATTACACTTGCAAGCTCAATCAGCTTGACAGTCAATTTCCTAATTAATTCGCAGATGCTAAAGCGTCACATACCAAACTATAGGATAACAAGCCATATACCGGTATTGTTAAAGCAGATTCCTGCTGTTGTTTATACCTTAGCGGTGGTTTTATTGGTTAAACATTATGTTTCAGGAAATATCATGGTATTCTTGTTATCAGCAATTCTTGGACTTGGTGGCTACGCACTCATCCTTATGTTCATGAAGGTTGAGGAAGTGGATTATATTAAGGAAAAAATTATTGCTAAAATAAAGCGCTAACCCAAAAGTGGTAGAATAATCGACGAGTTATGTTAGTGTAAAAAGGTAATGATTATTATAGAAAAGCTAGTGATAATATTTGGATGGTTGTTTGAATAATAACATATGATAAACGTCGACCTTCTTTTTCACTCGTTACTTAGAAGGCACGGAGTGGCTTCTTACGTAACGTAAGTAGAAAAAGCAGAGCGAAAGCGTGTCAAGTTTACATATGTTATTATGAAAACAACTTTATATCCTAGGTTACATAAGGAGGAAATTATGATTCCAGTTATGAATGTGCAAAGGCAATATGCTTCTTTGCAAGACGAATTAGATAAAGCGGCCCTTGAGGTACTTCACTCAGGCGGATATATATTAGGCCCAAAGGTGTCTGAGTTTGAAAAGCAGTTTGCCCAGTATTGCGGGGCGAAGTATGCAATTGGTGTAGGCAATGGTACTGATGCACTTGTTATTGCCCTTCTTGCAGCAGGCGTTGGGGAAGGTGATGAGGTTATCACAACAGCTATGACATTTGTTTCTACAGCTGAGGCTATTGCTCAGGTTGGAGCAACTCCAGTTTTTGTTGATATAGATACTGATACTTTTACAATGGATGCAACCAAGCTTGAGGCAGCATTTTCTGAAAATACCAAGGCTGTTATTCCAGTTCATATCTACGGCCAGGCAGCAGATATGGATGCGATAAATGAAATTGCCCATGCTCATGGAGCTCTTGTAATTGAGGACTGCGCTCAGGCCGCAGGTGCAAAATATAAGGGACGTCGCACATGTTCTCTTGGCGATATAGCTTGTGTAAGCTTTTTCCCTACTAAAAATCTTGGCGCTGCAGGCGATGCAGGCATCATTGTTACCAACAGTGAGGACCTTTACAAGGGATGCCAAGCTTACCGTGTTCACGGTTCTGGCCTCAACGGCGCATATACTTATGCACGTCTTAACAATCAGCCATTTAATGAGGATGAAATTGATTTCCACGGAAATCTTCCAAAATATTACAATTACCTTGTAGGCTTTAATTCTAGATTAGATGCTCTTCAGGCAGCTATGCTTTCAGTTAAGCTTCCACATCTTGATGGATGGAATGAGCGTCGCCGTCAAATCGCAGCAATATATGGCGATAAGATTACCAATCCAGCATTAACTAAGCCTGTTGTAGCAGACTACAATGAGCATATTTTCTACGTATACCCTATGAAGGTAAATAACCGAGCTAAGTTCAGAGCCTACATGGAGGAAAAGGGCGTCACAACAGGCGTATATTTCCCAGTGCCAATGCACGAGCAGGCTTGCTTCGCAAAGCTTGGATACAAACATGGTGATTTTCCAGTTGCAGAGGATTTGGCTGAGCATGGAGTTACAATCCCAATGTTTCCAGAGCTTACAGATGAGGAAATACAGACTGTAATTGATGCAGTTAACGCATATACGGAATAATACATCTAAGATTTCAACCTCCCATAGCAATAACATGCTGTGGGAGTTTTTTTACTTTATGTGAAAGATGCGTCTGAAAGATATTTAAAACCAAAATTTTTTCGAGAAAATTATTGTGAATTGGAAAAAAGTGACCTGATTTTTTTGAATATATAATGTAGGTATGTCTTAAGCAACTTCATGATTTTACATAGGAGAATACTAAAATGAAAAAACACATCAAGAAAATAATAATTGCAATAGCAGCTGTGGTGATAGTGGCAGGCATCTACTTGGCTTATCGTTACAACTATATACCTCATAGAAAGTTCGATGCAGACCATTTTAAAATTTCAACAGTGAAAAGTAAAATCGATGCAGATGACGATGGAGTGGATGACTACACTGATATCTTAAATTCTGCTAAAGAATATGTGGCAACCAAGCCAAAATATAAGAGCAAATACTATCCAAAAACAGGATATTCGAATGACAAATACGGGGTATGCACGGACGTGGTTGCAACAGCCCTAAAGAATTCTGGCTATGATTTGATGGAGCTAGTAAATGCAGATATAGCAGAAAATCCGAAAGACTATGATATTGATAAGCCAGACAAATATATAGATTTTAGACGAGTTAAAAATCTAAAAGTTTATTTTAAACATACGGCAAAAGAGTTGACTTTAGATGTCGATGATTATGAAAGTTGGCAGCCAGGCGATATCGTTATTTGGAACAGTCACATTGGCTTGATTTCAGATGCAAGAAATAGCAAAGGGCAGCCATTTGTAATTCACAATGCCAATCCGGTTCAAGCATCATATGAAGAAGACATTTTGTCTACTTACGGTCCAATTGTAGGACATTATAGAATAGTAGATGAGATATCGGAAGCTGGTATTTGGGGCGTTCCGATTGGTAGACAGGGTTGCAAAAACATCTTGGAAAAACCTGAATTGATTGATTCTTCCGAGTATTTATGGAGCATTGAAGATAAAAAGGACTACAAAACTAAGCTAAATATTCCAGAAATGGAAGGCGAAGTCGAGCTAATCATTCCTGCTGTTCCAGAGGAAAATGATTGGAATTATTATCTTGTAAAAGACAAAAGTACTCTTGAAAAGGGCAAGACAATCTACATGCCAAAAGAGGATGATGAATTTATGTCTAGATATATAGATCCAAGCAATTTCGCTGAATATGACTATATTTGCAATACCAATTTAGGTATTGCTGAAGTGGGAACAAACAATAACTTTTACAGTATTAAGCATGAGGTTTTTATTTCTGATACCCCAAAAACTGTCACTAAAATATTAGTATGTGATTACAATTGCGATAATGTCACAGATATAGTCATGCTAGGGACGGATGATAATGATAAAAAGCGTCTGTGGATTTTGGCAGGTAAAATATGGGAAGACTATGATAGGGGGGACAATACGGAGTATAAGTCCGATAATTTAGCTGTAGATGACTTATATTTTTTGGATTATATAAATGAGAATGAAGCTTATTGGCAGGATATTAATATTTATAACTATAAATTATTCAATGATATTCTTAAGAATGAAAAAGCAAATGACAAGAAAACCGACATGACAGATAAAATCCTGCAGGGATATTTGTTCTTAGTAAGGCAGCTAGAAAAAGAAGATTACATGAGACTAAAATATGGCTTGATTGATTTAGATGGAGATGATTGTCCGGAGCTAGTAGTTGATAATGATTATAAATGTGTGGGCGTATATACATATAGTTATGGAAGGCTTACTACAATAATGTATGAGTACTTTGAGGATAGATTCAGAGATGAAGACGGTTACTTGAATGGTCTAGAATATTCTCCAGGAAATAATAGTATCCGTGATGCTACATATTATACTAATAAGAGCTATTATTGCTTGACTGAGAAATATGGTGAAATAACACAGTTCTTTATACATACTGATGGAAGGTATCTTTCAAATAAAATCTTTGTGGAGGATGAATCGCTAGTAAGAGCTATTATTAAAATGTGTGATAAATATGACTATGAAAGCATGAATGTTGATTTGACTTATGCAGACATTATTGATGAACTAAATAAATCATTTGGAAAAACTGAATAGAGAACTAAAAAGATGATGATTTGTATTAAGCAACGTTAAAAGAAAAATTTTTAGTCGGCTTGTGGTAGTAGTATGTTATAATTTTTATATCGTTTCTTAATTGTTTTTTACTGGTGGGTTTTTCAATTGAAAGGAGAACTTTATGTACGAACAGATTAAATTACCTTATGCCACAGATGCGTTAGAGCCATACATCGACAAGGTGACAGTGGAAACACATCATGGCAAACATCACGCTACTTACACAACCAACTTCAATGATTTAGCTCAAAAGGCGGGCGTGGCGGACAAGTCTGCAGAGGAAGTTCTTGCCAATCTTGACAAGATTTCTGATGAAACTCTTAGAAAGGGAATCAGAAATCAGGGTGGTGGATATTACAACCACAATCTTTATTTTGAAATGTTTTCACCAAATGCTGTTAAGGCACCTACAGGTAAGCTTGCAGCAGCTATCGACAAAAAGTTTGGAAGCTTAGATGCCTGCAAGGAAGAATTATCTAAGCTCGCTGCCGCTCAGTTTGGTTCAGGATGGGCTTTCCTATCAACTGACAAGGCGGGCAATTTAACTGCTTCCAACTCTCTCAATCAGGACAATCCTCTTTCTGAGGGCAAGGGACTTATCCCAATTCTTGCACTGGATGTTTGGGAGCACGCTTATTATCTCAAGTACAAAAATGTTCGCCCTGATTATATCAAGGCATTTTGGGAGATTCTTGACTGGAGCAAAGTTTCAGCACGTTATGAAGAGGTGGTTAAATGATGAAAATGAGAGCTAAAATATTTAAAAACATATCAGCACTTGCTGTTGTTTTAACTATGGCATTGGCATTGTATGTGCAGTCTATGGTGGCTTTTGCATATGAGCCAAAGGGGGCGCCTGGTACAATTCTTGACATACCAGCAGATTTGCAGGGCAAGACAGTAATTCTTCACACCAATGATGTTCATGGTGCAGTGGAAAACTATGCTCAGGTTGCAATGCTCAAAAATGAGTTAAAGAGACGTGGGGCAGAGGTGCTCCTGGTTGATGCTGGAGATTTTAGCCAGGGCACACCATACGTTAGTACAACAAAGGGTGCTGATGCAATCACACTTATGAATGCAGCTGGATATGATATAGCAACTCTTGGAAATCACGAGTTTGATTATGGATATTTCCAGTTGAAGAAGAATTTGCGCCAGGCAAAATTCAAGGTAATTTGTGCTGATATTTTACTTTCAAATGG
>Ga0129307_1001712_pt1 | contig 21414 bp, 17 predicted proteins | sample P1105metagenome_FD_94437 | JGI IMG/M metagenome (GOLD analysis project Ga0129307, IMG submission 94437) | Capybara group fecal microbial communities from Wisconsin, USA - P1105 metagenome | ecosystem: Host-associated > Mammals > Digestive system > Large intestine > Fecal | place: USA: Wisconsin... | reverse complement strand
GGCGGAAGACTTCGTGGAGCGGGTGATGTATTCTTTACCCGTATTCGCATCGACGAACACGACCGGTTGATAATTAGGGTGGATACCTTCTTTCATTATAAAACTTCCTGTGAAGTAAATGTTTGGAGCCAAAATTTAATTGTTTTTCGGGATTTTGGCAAGTTGCAATGGCTTTTTTAGTATTTTTATAGCATGAAATCTTTATTGTCGCTCTTTTCTTTGTCCTGTTTTTTGCTTTTGGCCTGTGAAAACGACCATCCGACCGTTAAAATTATCCAAGTCAACAAAAAAATGGTCCTCGAAGACTGGCCGGACAGCAACTATATCGCCTCTTTGGACTCCATTCTGGCCCTCGAACCTGTCAAAAAGGGCAAAGATTCAGCCGATGTAAGCCTCAAGATGAACGCTTCCAAGGCACCCATTTTCAAATTGCCGCCATCCGTCACCGGAAAACCGAACACCCCAAAGAATGCGGCCAAGAAAAACGACCCGAAACCGAAAAACGACAAGTCCGTCGCAAAGAACACGCAAGAAAGCAAGCCCAACCATTCCGCCGAGAATTTCGTAGCCAAGTTCTCGAACGCGCTCTCGGCACTCCAGTCCGACCCGTCCAACAAGAGCCTTTACAAGATCGTCACCGTCAATGACGGAGAAGACTTGTTCAAGCTGCTCCGCAGGACTTACGGTGCCGGTACGCAGAACCTCCCCCGCTTTTACGTGCTTTCCTCATTGCAGTCCGTCAATCCGGGAGTCATGCTCGAACGCCTGAACGCCGGTGACAAAGTAAGAGTTCCGAGACTCTAGACGAAAGATGATTCAGATGCTCGAAAAGGTCGAGCATGACGAAAAAGGGACGTCATCCTCACAAAGATGAGGATCTATACAAATTCAGTTAATGCAAAACAAGTCTCACTTAAAACAAATCATCTGCAGTAACCTCAGATTGAGCAATGCCGCTATACATTCCATGTTTTAGGCCATATGTTGTTATAAATACGAGGTGCAAGGCTTTTTTTGTTTTAGTTTCGCTCCTGAAAGTCTCGATTTTGTTGCGCAAGTCCATATCATAATCCTTGTCAATAGCATATTCAGACTCACAATATTTTATTTCGCATAAATCAATAATTCTATCGCGACGGTCAATCACCAAATCAATTTGGGCACCGCGATCCCCTTTACTAAACCACGATGACCTTTCGGTGAGAACGCCAGCGATACCAAGTTTATCCTTAATTTTTTCAATATGATCCTTGCAAACCTGTTCAAAGGTGTATCCCGCCCAAGCTCTTTTAGACGGGTTATCCAGCGTATTTTGCCAAAAATGGTCATCCATTCCATGTCGGTCTTTCAAGAATCGGAAATAGAACAACGTATAATAGTCTGCAAGTTGATAAGTTGTCGATTTTTTCAAATTTCCAAAATAGTTGTAGGGCCTTATAAAACCGGAATTGGAGAGGTTTTCCAATATTTGGGTCAACAGTCCGTTTTCGGGAATTCCAGTTTCCCTTGCGATTTCCTTTTTGGAAAGTCCCATGTTTTTTTGAGAAAGAGCCTCGACAACCTTTATGTGCGCTTCTGCATTTTTGAAAAGAGTTACATATAAATTATTAAACTCATTCCATAATTTTCCACGTGTTTTGAAAAATAATTCATCTATGTTTTGAGCCAAAGTTAGTTCCCGTTGCAATTGGCTCAAATAAAAAGGAATTCCCCCCATAACCATATACAATTGAATGACATCGTAACGACTCCAAACAATCCCCATATTTTTCAAGTATTCTTCAGTTTCTCCTAAACTGAATGGCTGCAGAAATATGCGTCCTGTAGATCGATTGTAAAGACCTCCGACATTGTTCAAAATATTGTCAGTCAGCCAGGTAGTTGCAGAACCACAGGCAATAAGCAAAATGTTGTTATCCCACGCGGCATACCCATTCCAAAATACTTCAAATGCTTTTAAAAAATCAGACTTACGCGTTTCCATCCAAGGCATTTCATCAATGAAAACGACTTTTTTTTCACCATTATTCGTTTTTTCTAAACCAGACTGTAATTGCGAAAAAGCATCAAGCCAAGTCTTGGGAATGCTTGATACACCAAAGTATTTCTGCAGGGAGAGGCCAAAATTCGCCAACTGCATTTCCTTACTGCCATTATAAATACCAGTCACCTGAAAATCAAACGAGTTCCCAAAGAACTCACGAATAAGGTAGGTTTTGCCCACACGCCTACGCCCATAGACAACAATAAAATCAGAGCGTTTGGAATTTACAAAGCGTTCCAATCTTCGTATTTCTTTTTTTCGCCCGATAATATGCATTTAACCCCCTTTTTCAGAATTCCCTGTCTAAATATACATAAAAATTCAAGATTTAGACAAACAATCGCCGATTCTTTGTCTAAATCTGTTTCAAAATATAGGATTTAGACACAAAATCCATTATTTTCTGTCTAAATCTACTTTTTTGCTAGATTTTTCGACTCCGCCTTGCGGCTTCGCTCAGAATGACGTGAAAAAAGGAGATTCCGGCACGGGGGCCGGAATGACATGCAAAAAAAAGCTGCGGGCATGACTATTCACCGCTAGAACAGCGTTTTCGCCCCGAATCCTAGCACGCCGTCTAGATAATCGCACCCGTTGCGGAGGGCGTAGAAAATGCTGAAACTCCACGACTTGCGGTACTGCGTAAAGCCGATGCCGTAGTCATGCTCGCGCGCCCAACCGTGGAACGGTTTCATCCGGCGATAAAGCCCCGGCTGGTAAAAGACTTCAATCGACAAGTCATAACCGTCTTGCCAAAGCAAAGCCGCCTGCGAAAAGCCGTACGCACGTGTACGCGTAAGGCCATACATCATTCCCTTGAACGAATTGATTCCGCCAAGCGCGAATAAATCTTCACGAGCAAACGCACCACCCGACGGAAGCAACGCCCCTACCGCCGCCGAATACCGCACAATAAAGTTCTTGTACAGCGGAACGTAATGCACAAACGAAGATTCCAAACGCAAATAGCTATCGAGCGAATCCGGGCGGTCCATCATCCACGCAAGCGATACGTCCAAAGACGTTCCGCTCCGGGGCAACACGCGACGGTCAAACGAAACGTACGACATCTCGAACGTCGAACTTTTCTCGTCATTGCCGATGCCAACAAATGCTGCAACATCAAAGCTAAAGCCGATATTCCGCGATACGCCGATTTCCACCCGCGAATCCCGCGACAGCGAATCGTCTTGAAAGAAGCCACGAACGACAACGTCCCATGCAGTGCCGAAAATAAAGCGTTCGCGATACGAACCTTCCAATCGTCGGGAATCATTTTGCGAATAACCTTCCAAAAGCAAATCGCGACCCGTTCCTAAAATGTTGTACAAAGCGAGATTGACTTTGCCTTCCCAAGACTTTTCGACACTGGAATACGTGAGAAAACCTTCTGCCGCAGAAATCGGGACCGCCCGCATGGAATACGCCGGAATCACGCGGTTGCGAACCGGATCGCGGAACAAGCGCACTCCAGCCGCTTGCTCGTAATACCCCAAACGAGCAAGTCTGCTTTCCGAGCGTTCCAAGTCCGTAAGCGAGACCTCCGCACCTATTTCAAGGCCCGTCAATTTTCGGAAAACATCAACATCAGTCGCTCCCGAATCGAGATTTTCGGCTTCGGCCCACACCCAGCCGCTACCACGTTCAAGTTTACACTGCATAACGCCAGCACTATCGACATCTACCTGTAATTTAGCACCAAGGAACCCATGGTCTTCATAATAACGTAAAAGTTTTCGTTGTGCAGCACCCCAGGCATCGCAAGGAGCACCGACGGTAGCATTCATCGAAAGTTCGTCAAATTCACTATGCTCCCCCGTCCATTCCACTTTTTCAATACGGCAATCCGCAGCAAAACACAGGTTCAATGCCATGCCCAGCACAAACACTACAAAAGCGAAGCTCCGTCCATTTTTCATTTTTAATTCTTCGTTTTTCATTAGAAATACGCCTTTGCTTCGCTCGACAGCTTCTGGAACACATTTTCTTCGGCATCGCCAAAGCGTAAAATATAACGTAACGAGAACGACAAAAAGCGGTTCACTTCTACGGAAACCATCGTTTCAAGCCTGTAGGTAACGCCCTCGCCAAAGCCAGACATCATCTGGTACGGAATCACTCCATCGTTTTTATTCATTTGTATGGACGCAAACGAAACATGAGCATCGACAACGCCTTCTTTTTCGTAAGCTACACGCAATTCCTCTTCCCAAAGATTCGCTCCAAAAGATTCCTCCAAATCATCTTCGCCGGAACCTTCACGGTAACGGACACGCGGCTCCAAGCGGAATCCTTTAGGCAATTTCCAAATGTACTTCCCCGTCAGTTCCCAAATATTCCAATCCAATTTTTGCAAAGCCGTCAAACGAACGGACTCCAAAACGTTATCGACGCTCACGTAATGGTCATCGTTTATTTTAAATCCAGCCGTAAGTTTGTGATCGAACATGTCCTGATAATAACCGATAGACGACATTTTCTTTTCGTAAGTTGCACTTGGATTATACAGAGCCGATAAACCCGACGGATGTTCCCAAGCAAGGCTTGCTTCCCACGAAACCGTTCCCGCAGTCACGTTCCGCAATGACGATGTCAAGACAGGAGGGAAATAAATCTTTTTGCCCGTCGTATCTTCCGCTTCGGAATGGAACGATGCACTCAGCGTAATATCGCGCAAAAATCCATGCGTAATTCCAAGCGATAATCCGGGATTCCATTCCAGCGACGCTTCAAACGAGGCATTCGACGAAAGCACCGCCCCCACGGAATCGTTACGGCCCATGCCTTCATAGACAAAATCGCCATTATCTACGCCTTCGATAAACGAACCGGTCAAGCTATCGTAACGCACATCGCCCGTACCTTTTGCCACCGCCTTGTAAACGGCAGTGTAAGTTTGTTCAGAAGTCATCCCGAAGCTGTATGCGACCGAACCTTGTACACCCATATCGTCATCGCCAAAGTTCGTCGTCAAATCGCCCACCCACGAATCCAAGGCACCCAGCGAATCCGTCACCGCATGCGAATACTGCAACAGGTGCGACAAATTGAACTTGCGAAAATTCGCTTCTGCCGATTGCGTCCACGTCACAGACTTCACGGAATCGCGCCAATCCTCGCCGCGTTTCATCACATGCTTACGCACGTCAAGCACTCCAACGACTTCTTTGACGTTCCACAAATCTTCGTTGAGCGTAGCACCCACAGCAGTTTTCATGTAGCCGCGCTCCGTCTTTTTTCCGCTAGAATCCATCACTGCATAACGGAAATCGCCATTGCCAAACGGCCTGAAGAATCCACGCAAGAACTCCGACGAGAACGTTCCCTGGTATCGTTTTTGCTCCATTTCTTGCGAACTCGAGACATACGATGCAGTAAATTCACTCGTCGCATCCAAATTGCGATGCACAAACGACAATTGCGACCGCGAAGAATTCCACTTTTCATCATCGCCTCGGCGGTACCCCCATGATGCCGAACCGAACCAGTTCTTGCCTAGACGGAACCGGAGAGCAAGTTCATCATGACGCAAGTCGCCTTTCAACAAAGCGCTGTCCAAATCCCACTCGTTTCGCAATACATAAGCATTCCAGTCGCGATCACTCCCGCTAAATTCCGAGATGCCGAAGCCGTTTTGAATAAAGTTGCCATAAACCGAAAAAGCCACCGGGAACGCGTGCAAATCCTGCGAAGAGTCCGATGTCACATACCACCTGAATGCACGACCGCTCGGTCCGCCCACATCATCCGAAACCGTATTCGAATCCATGCGGCTAAGCCCCAGTTCCACATCGGCGTAAAAACGATGTGATGCCTGCAAACGAAGCCGCGCCCCCAACCGCTCCGACATCTTCGGGCGTCGCAGTTCCTGTAGCGTAGAACCGACCAATTCACCGCCATCGTCATGTTTCAACAACTCGTAATCCGCACTGTCTAGCGAACTTTTACGCATGCGATCAACATCGTTTTCCAAATGGAAGCCGGATACGTCAAAGAACACGTTTTCCAACCGCAAGCTACCGCGAGCAGCGTACATCATAAAGATGTCTTCGTTTGCGTAGGAATCATATTCTACATGGATTTCGTCATCAGCACCCGGAATAATTCCGTTTTTAAAATTCAATAAGCCACCAGCATAATTGACTTCGTAATCGCGGTTACGGACAAGCTCCATTCCATTAAACCACACGCGCTCAGAATTCGGCACCAAAGAAACGAATCCACCCGATTCATCCAAATGATACCCATCGCGCTGCCCCTGCACTCCGCTAAACGTCCGAGAATAACGCGAAACTTCGTCCGTTCCCCACGCCCCGCTTACCTCAGATCCACGATAACGTAACGTCGCCATTGCACCTAGCGTCGAACGGCTAAACGACGTAAGTCCCATGGAATTATCGTCCCACGTAAAATCGCCCAAGTGGAGAATCGCATACGGCGAGACCACCCTAAAATAAATCTGATCGACATCTTGAAGTGTCGCTGTCGTCTGCTCCCCCGCCTTGCGATCGACATCCGACAAAAGAGCGTCTATATAAACGCTATCTGCAAGTTTTCCTTGGATCGAAAGCCGTAATTCCTGATCGACCTGCGTACCGCCATCGCCCACCGTCACTTGCATCGTCTTGTAACCATGAGTTTCAATCTCCGCGTGCGACGAATCAGAATTTTTTGAAACATCTGTTCCCAAAACAACAGCATCACCATCATCCGAATTTTCCGATGCACGAGCAACATTTTCGAGAATTGCAGGATCCCATACAGGGAGCGAATCCACATCCAAAGCAAAGGCCAAACTGACAAACAGCAAGCCCAAACAAAGTATGGATTTCATACAAAATTACCGGGAAGGCGTCACCACGCGGAACTGCCTGCTGGCAAGCAACTTGCGACCTGCGACCAAATCAACGCTCCACTCGCCAACCTCAACCAAATCCGACGCCAGCATGGAATTACAAACATCCCCCGTGAGGTTACAGCGTTCCGCAAAAACGGTATCAATGCCCTTGAACCAAATATGAACAAGCGAATCATCCTGAAAACTGGCTGAATTAGAGACCGTCGAAAACACATAAAGTCTTGTATTTTCAACAAAAACACTATCCGTACCAAAAGGTTCCCCGTTCACGATATGCCTACAAACAGCACTTGTGGCAGGCGGCACTTCTATTTCAGAACCTTCAGTAAAATCAATTTCATCATTGATAAAGAAAGTAACAAAGCGATGTACAAAAAAACAAAGAAAGACGACTATCGCAAATACGGTCGTCTTTCTCAAATTCCTCAGTGGCGGAAACTTGCCTGCCACAATCCCCCCTAGCGAACTAGACTGCTCGTATTCTGCGTGAATGCAGGAACGGCATCCTCCAGCTTTTCGACCAGCAAGCGATTGAAATCGTCAATGCGATTCGGAAGCTTGCTTCCCAGAAAGACTTGGACAAGCAGCAGGGATTGATCGACAGAAGATATATAGACAGAATGATTCTCGCCTGTAAACGAAACGGACTGGAACTTTTCACCACCCAGCATCATCCCGATTTGGCGTGAAGAATCGAACGCTGCGATGCTCAACACAGCCAAAGGCGTTGCATCCAAATCTGAACCTAGTGAACCGACTTCCGCAATGATATTTCCATCGCGATGGCAAAGAACAACATATTCGCACTTGACACTAGCCTGATAGGCAGTCATCAAGCGACGCACTTTGTTCGCATCATCTGAATAAATTGTATAATCGCTCATAAATAAATTTCACGTTGTAACAAATAAAATTTACTTGTCCTTAGGCTTATATGGACGTAAGACTATTTCATCATCATCCGCTGGGGCCTGTTTTTCAACCACACGACCGAACGTTGGCATTCTAGGTACCGCAGTCGCTACACGCGGGCGGGCAAACGGCGAAGACATCGCACCCTTCTGGAACAAGCCTGAACCAGCACCGCCGGAGTTCCCTGGATTCGCTTGCGGTTTTGCAGCAAACGAAGGCATACGGAACGGCGAAGTCGGCTGTTGCGGAGTTGCTGCACCAGCATTCTGAGCATTACTTTGCTCTGCACCATTGGGAGCGGCACTAGCATCCGACGAAACAGAAACTTCCTGAACACCCGTATTACCGGCGCCAGCGGCAGCCTTACGTAAAAATCCCTGCTTCACGTTGAACTTTTCGATAACCAGCATGGCAATCGTCTTAAGTGTCGTCACGACACCTTTACCATTATGAGCCGTCGCCGGGAAGAACTGAATTTTCTTGTCTGGATTAAGCTGTTCGTTCAGTTCGTCCAACGTAAAGACGTTATCCATGTCACGCTTGTTGTACTGCAACACGAACGGAATATCATCCAAATTCATGCCGTAGTCCTGCAAATTCTGACGCAAGTTCTGGAGACTTTCCAAATTTTCCGCCTGACGGGAACGCTGGGAATCCGCCACAAAAACGATACCATCGACACCACGAAGAACAAGCTTACGAGTACTGTTGTAATAAACCTGACCGGGAACAGTATAAAGCTGAAAACGAGTCTTGAACCCCTTGATGTCGCCCAAGTTCAAAGGCAAAAAGTCAAAGAACAAGGTTCTATCACCTTCCGTAGCGAGCGAGACCATGTCCGTGCGCTTATCTTGAGGCATTTTCTGATGAATTACCTGGAGATTCGTAGTTTTACCACTAAGACCAGGGCCATAGTAAACAACCTTACAACTAATTTCTCTTGTAGCAAAATTAATAGACGACATTATAATTCCTTGAAACCCAGTACTTAATCTAGTAAAAAAGTTCATTAAACTAAAAAATTATTTTTTTATTTCATCTTTTTTTCAGCAAAAACCGCAATTCCTAGTTTAACGTGGAATATTTTAACTCGACCGCCCCCCCTAGAACGTCCACACATTTTAAAATGTATAAAACAAAACAACCCGACATGCATTTGCATATCGGTTCGTTTATAAATCTTTTAAGATTTTAATTAAGCGAGGCCGTTGATGACCTTAGCAACCTTGGCCTTGTAGTTGGCAGCACGGTTGGCGCAGAAACCTGCACGGTGAGAAACGGCAGCCTTGTCGAGCATGCTGAAGAGCTTCGGCATTTCTTCGAGGGCAGCGGCTTTCGTAGCAGCAGTGCGGATAACCTTGAGGCTAGCACGGATAGCGCTACGAGTGGAACGGTTCATTGCGTTGGCCTTTTCGGCCTGGAGCAAACGCTTTTTGCAAGACTTGTGTTGAGGCACCTTAAATTCTCCGGGTGAAAACCTACTTTAAAAAATGTTAGCACAAAGATAGTAAAAGTTTTGAAGTTGTCAAGGGGTGTGAATAGACGAAAGAACGCCGCTTCGCGGCTATAGACGATAGACGAAAGGTTAGAGAGTCGTGAGCGGTGAGGTATGAGGGCGCGACTTCGTCGCTTTGAGGTTTGGGCTAGTAAACAGTGGTTAGTGCCCCGGAACGGAGTCCGGGGTGACAATATTAGTGGTTAGGGAATCATTCTGTCTTTCGCTGTCATCCCGGACTTGTTCCGGGATCGGTTGTTGCAAAGCAGTTCAGGGAAATGAGGAATGAGCGGTGAGGTATGAACTGTGAGGGCCAAAGGCCCGACCTCACTCCTCATACCTGAGACCTGCCCCCTAACAACCATTGACTAAATTCTAAATTTCAGCACATGATTCCCTTCATCAATCTACAGGCACAGCGAGAAGCTTACAAATCCGAATTTTTACGCGCAGAACAAGAAGTCCTTGACAGCGGTTGTTACATCGGCGGACCGGTAGTCAAAGCGCTGGAAACAGAACTCGCCAGCTACACGGGAGCAAAGCATGCCATCACTTGCGGTAGCGGAACAGACGCACTCACGATTGCACTCCTCGCCCTCGGACTTAAACCAGAAGATGAAGTCATCGTTCCCGATTTTACGTTCATTGCTCCTGCGGAATGCGTCATGCAACTCGGAGGCGTTCCGCGATTTGCAGACATCGACGCGGAAACTCTCCAAATCAATGTAGAAAGTATAGAGCAACGCATTACCCCAAAAACGAAGGGAATTATCGCAGTCAACTTGTTCGGCCAATGCCCGGATTACAAAAAAATCAAGGAATGCGCACTAGCTCACGGATTATGGCTTATCGAAGATTCTGCGCAAGCATTCGGAGCAACGCAATGCGGACAAAACGCCTGTACGTTCGGTGACATTTCCATCACGAGTTTTTACCCGGCAAAACCGCTCGGCTGCTACGGCGACGGCGGAGCGTTGTTTACCCAAAACGATGAACTCGCCCAAAAAATCCGACTGATAGCAAACCACGGCAGCAGCGTTCGATACGTCCACGAAACCTGCGGAATGAACAGCAGACTCGACGCAATCCAAGCCGCAGTTCTACGCGTCAAACTCCGCCATCTGGACGAAGAACTTAAACAGCGCGAAAGAAACGCACAAAAATACAACAGTTTTTTTGCAAGTATTCCAGGAATCACACCGCAAAAAATCGCAGAAGGAAATACCAGCACTTACGCCCAATACACGCTGCTAGTCGAGAATCGCGATGCGTTTTTGAAGCAGTTGGAGTCTGCTCAAATTCCCTACTGCATCCACTACCCCATCCCATTGCACGAACAGCCGTGCTTCAAGTTGCTCGTACAAATAAACAAAATTAAGAACACTATTGACGTTTGTACGAAAGTCGTCAGCCTCCCCATGTGCTCATTTACAGATATCAACGAAATTACAGATAAGCTTAACAGCGTATTATAAAAAAAAGCCGAGGCGTGAAACCTCGACTTTTACAGTATCGTAAATTTTATTTCTAGTTATCGAAATCAGCGAGTTCTTCTTCAGCTTCCTTCAAATCGGCTGCGTCCGGACCTTCGAACTCATCATCATCCGCTTCATCCAAAGAGTCGCCGCCCATGGCTCCCAGCTGGTATTCCACCTTGCGGGCTTCCTTGGACTGTCCCAAATGCAGGATCGTGGCGCATTCTTCACAATAGCCGAGATGCTTATCCACCCAAAATTCCGGAGACACCAGATTCTTGTTGCAGCGCGTGCAAATCTGCGTTGCGGCTTCACGCGTGAAGGCGGCATTCTGTTCTTCGAGTTCCTTCAAAATGCGTTCCGTCAATTCTTCTTGAGTTTCTTCGGCCAAAGAAATCTTGTGGCGGATAGCGGAAGTAGGCTTCTTTTCGAGGTTCTTCATTTCTGAAGTCACCTTCTTCTTGTTAGCGCGTTCTTCCTGTTCGTCAATTTCGACAAACATTATGAACTTGCAAGGTTTCTTGCCACCTTCAAGCAAAACAGAATAAGGATACTCGACTTTTTTCTTCGAATCATGCTTTTCGTGCACTTCAACGACATCGGGATTTTTCACCATTTTCTTTTCGGAATCCTTATCAGCAATTTTCTTTGTTGCAACAGAAGTATTTTCCTTGTCTTCTTTCACAGATACAGCCTCGACCGCCGGTTCAACCTTTTTTACCGGTGCGGGTTTCTTGGCGACTTCAGTCTTCACATCCTTTACAGCAGCAGTTTTCTTGACCGGAGTGGCCTTTTCCGCTTTTGCATGATCGATCTTTGCAGGTTCGGCCTTTGCAGGAGCATCCTTTTTCACGACAGGCTTCTTTGCAGAAGCAGCCTTAACCGGAGCTGCCGGTTTTGCCGGAGCGGGCTTCTTTGCCGGAGCAGGAGCGGCTTTAGCAGGAGCAGCCTTCTTTGCCGGAGCAGGAGCCTTTGCAGGCTTCTTTTCAGGAGCCTTCTTCGGAGCGGGCTTTGCGGTTTTCTTTTCAGAAGCACTCGCCTTCGCAGGCGCCTTAGATGTCGTTTTTTTAGAACTCATATTTACTTCTTTTCCACAATTGTAATGTTCAAAATCGGATCGTTCGTGTCGATGCGGCAGACAGCGTCGTGCCCCTCGATGACTTTACCAAACACAGTATGCTTACCGTCCAAATGCGGCTGCGGAAGATGCGTGATAAAAAACTGCGAGCCCCCCGTGTTCGGGCCTCGATTTGCCATGGAAATCACTCCCGTCTCATGTTTGAGGTCATTAATTTCATCGTCAATGGTGTAACCGGGACCACCCGTTCCATCTCCATTCGGGTCTCCACCCTGAATCATAAAGCCCGCTACAACTCGATGGAAGAGCAAGCCATTGTAGAAGCCCTTGTTTGCAAGATCCACAAAATTGGCGACCGTATTCGGCGCAGCCTTGAAGTTCAAATCGACAACGATTTTTCCTTCGTGAGTAGTAATCTCAGCAAGAATTTGGGAAATTCCCTTATAGTCCTTGTTGAATTTTTTCCCTTCAGCAAACGCATTTGCTGCAAGGCACATAAGAATAGCACAGATAATAAACTTTTTTAACAAAACAAGACTTCCGTAGTTATATCGTTTTGAAAGAACCAATGGTCAACAAGAATATAGTTTTTTTTTGAAGGGTCCACAGCAAGTTCCAAAAAACAGGCACAAGATTTCTATATTTAGGCAAAAACTCATCAACATTTTAATATGCCGCAAAATAACAATATCCGTAATTTTAGCATTATCGCCCACATTGACCACGGCAAATCCACATTAGCCGATAGAATGATTGAACTGACCAAGACGGTCTCCAAGAACGAAATGATGAACCAGCTCCTCGACGATATGGATCTGGAACGCGAACGCGGCATTACGATTAAAGCCCACGCCATCCGCATGGTCTATGAAAAAGACGGCGAAGAATACATTTTGAACATGATCGACACCCCGGGGCATGTCGATTTCACTTACGAAGTCAGCCGTTCCCTCGCCGCTTGCGAAGGCGCCATCCTCGTGGTGGACGCTAGCCAGGGCATCGAAGCGCAGACGCTTTCGAACCTCTACCTCGCTATCGAAAACGACCTCACGATTATCCCGGTTTTGAACAAAGTCGATTTACCGGGTGCACAGCCCGATCACGTGGCGCAACTCGTAGGTGACTTGCTCGGTTACGATCCGGACCAGATTCCGCGCATTTCTGCAAAGACAGGCCTCAACGTAGAACAGGTGCTCGACAAGATTGTCGATGAAATCCCGGCCCCGAAAGGTGACGCAGGCAAGCCGCTCAAGGCTCTCATCTTTGACTCCGTCTATGATTCCTACCGCGGCGTGATCAACTACATCCGCATTGTCGAAGGTACGCTCAAGGCGGGCATGAAAATCCGCATGATGAAGACTGGCGGCGAATACGTCGTGACCGAAGTCGGCACGTTTAGCATGCGCCGCGACCCGCGCCCGGAACTGACCGAAGGCATGGTCGGTTACGTGCTCGCCAACGTGAAGACGATTAGCGATGTGAAAATCGGTGACACGCTTACCGATGCCGCCAATCCGGCCGAAGAACCGCTCCCGGGTTACAAGGACGTGCTCCCGATGATTTACTCGGGTATCTACCCCATCGACCCGGAAGACTACAAGGATTTGCGCGAAGCCCTCGAAAAGCTCCGCCTCAACGACTCCGCCCTTTGCTGGGAACCGGAAACGTCCGAAGCGCTCGGCTTTGGTTTCCGCACGGGCTTCCTCGGACTTTTGCACATGGAAATCGTGCAAGAACGCTTGGACCGCGAATTCAACGTGGACATCATCACGACCGTGCCGAACGTGGAATACCACGTTTACATGAGCGACGGCTCCATGGTGAAAATCGAGAGCCCGTCCAAGCTCCCCGACGCTAGCCGCTACGACTACATCGAAGAGCCGTACGTGAAGGCACAAATCTTTACGCCGAAGGAATACGTGGGCGCGATGATGACGCTTTGCGAAGAGAAGCGCGGCACGTTCGAAACGATGGAATACATCGACGAATCGAAGGTCATCCTCAAGTACGACCTCCCGCTTGCAGAAATCATGTTCGACTTCTACGACCGCCTCAAGTCGCTGAGCCGCGGCTATGCAGGCCTCGACTACACACCGAGCGAGTACAAGCGCAACAACCTCGTGAAGCTCGACATCCTCTTGAACGGCGACCCGGTCGATGCGTTCTCCGTGATTATCCACCGCGACAAGGCGCACACCTACGCGAACGCCATCTGCGTCAAGCTCAAGGACCTCATTCCACGCCAGCAGTTCGACGTGGCCATCCAGGGCGCCATCGGCGGAAAGATTATCAGCCGCTCGACCGTGAAGGCCGTGCGCAAGGACGTGCTTGCCAAGTGTTACGGCGGTGACATCACCCGTAAACGTAAGCTCCTCGAAAAGCAGAAAGAAGGTAAGAAGCGCATGAAGAGCATCGGCTCCGTGGAAGTGCCGCAGAAGGCGTTCCTCGCGGTGCTCTCGCTCAGCGACGATTCCACGGGCAATGGAGACTAGGCAATAGGACCTATACGCACACATGTCTGCATTGGATAGAAAAGTCAGGTCATTGCAACGGCGCCATTCCAGGGCGCACGTGTTTTTCCTCGTCTTTATACTCGGTGTAGTTCTCGCCATTATGATTGGCGTACGTTATTACGTCTTGGAGCCAGTCCGCATGCAAGACAATTCGCTGTATCCCCAATTCCGCAAGAACAGCGTTTTGTGGATGTGCAAGCTCCCCAGCTGCACAGAAAGCGTTACAGACGGAGACTTTGTCTGGGGCATCATGCGAAATCAAGACAACATGGTCCGCAGGGTGCTTGGCGTTCCGGGCGATTCCATTACCATCACGAATAACGGTAAGGTCTATACGCCTCATCGCAACTTTAAATGGATTGGCGAAGACGCTTTTATCGAAACGCGCAGTATTTACATTCCCCGCAAAGGCGATACGCTTTTTTTCAACAAGCTAAGTGATGTTGAACAAGACTACTTGATTTCGCTGATGCACGAGCAGAACGAAAAATTCTACATCAAGTCGAGCCTTTGGCAAGGAAACCGCGAAATGCCCCTTGAACGAATAGGTTCGACAAAACTCGGCAACCGCCTTGTCAGCTTGCAAGAAATCGATTACATGCCATGGCAAGACCGATACCTCGTAGAGCTCCAGATATTTCAATCCGAGCCGGGAAACGCACCCATCCACATAAAGCGAGAACTGTTCAGCGGAAAAGATTCCTCAAAAATTTCATTTTACGTTGTTCCAGAAGACTGTTATTATCTCGTCTGCGAAAAAGCGAACCACTGTGCGGATTCCAGAGAGGTGGGTTACTTTACCAAAAGCCGCCTCCTTGGTCGTGCAGACAAGGTTGCAAATAAATTCCAGAAACAAGTGGACCGCCATTTTTCACGAGCAAAAAGATTCGTAAAAATGGTAATGAAAAAGAAATAAAAGCTCACCAAAACTTAAAATTTTTGAACTTCCACAAAAGCGTCAAGCAAATTATCTTCCAAATTCGCAACCATTTGTTCTTTTGTATTAAATTCATTTTCTAATGAGTCCATTTGATAATGGACAAATCTAGAATCCTTACGCGCAAAAAACGAAAAATGTCTTTATTTGGCAAACAGTAGCTTGCAAAAACATGAAAAAAAGTGCATTTACGCACACTTTTTGAGCGATTCAAAATTCTATGAAAAACAAAGGCTCTGAAATTTTAATGCTTTTAAAGCCAAGATTACAAATTTCCAATGCGTTCAAATTTCTATATTTAATATATTTTTGTCGAAATAAAAAATAGGAGCACCTTTGTTTTCTTCACCGTATTTTGCTGACGACAAGCAGTTTTATCCCATGCGCTTGCTTTTTTGGAAACCATTGCTGTATCGGTGGTTTTTGTTCAAGGCAGGGAAAATCAAAAATACAAAGACTTTTTCGTTTCCAAAATCGTTGCAAGACCGAGAAAAGACCGTATTCTTTCTCCCCGACGATAAAAAAATTGCAAAGGTTGTCCTAGACGAGCTTCCACCGGATTGCTTTAAATCCATTTTATTCGTTGCACACGGCGATTTAGAAATTCTCTTTGCCAAGAAAAAAGCCACGGTTTCCTATTACACCACCAAGGGCTGCCGCTATGGAGAACCGCTTTTCGAAAAGCTTGAAAACCAAATAAAAAGTTACGCTCCTCTCGCTTGCGTCTATATAGGCCCCTTCAAGCCGCAGTTTTTGTATCTCGCATTGATTAGCGGAGCGTCTCTTCGCGCCGGATTTGATTGCGTTCGAGAATATCCGTTTTTGAATGTCAGTCTGCACCAGCTCAAGACGATTTCCCCTGCAAAAATGATGGCCCGCTACTTCATAAATGAAGAAAAGGACGTTAAAGAAGCCAAGGAGTCCAAGGGCTAACCATGCAAAAGTATTCGACAATCATCACTGAAAATGGCGGCTATGCGGACTTGCATATGCACACCAAGCTTTCCGACGGAACGCTCTCGGTCGATGAACTGCTCATGCTTTGCAAACGCAAAGGGCTTCGTTGCATTTCCATCACGGACCACGACAACCTGGACAGCTACAAGATTGCAGAAGAACCGGCCAAGGAAATCGGCCTCGAAATCATTCCGGGTATTGAAATTTCGGCAGTGTGGCAAGGCAAGGACATTCACATTCTGGGGTACTTCTGTGACCCGACGAACCTCGCCCTCAACATGGAACTGGAGGATTTTGCCAAGCAGCGCATCGCACGCGTCAAAGCGATTATCAAAAAGCTGAACGCGCTCGGCATCGGCATCACGTTCGACAAGGTGCATTCGTACTGCAAAGGGAAAATCATCGGTCGCCCGCACATCGCCATGTCGCTTGTGGATGAAGAATACATTTCGAACTTTTCTGAAGCGTTCACGAAGTATTTGGGAGACGGTTGCATCGCGTTCGTCGAAAAGAAAGGCCTCAACCCACAAGAAACGATTCGACTGATTGAAAATGCGGGCGGAATCGCAGTGCTTGCCCACCCATACAAGTCCGGCCTCAGCGACGAGTTCATCGAGAACATGGTGGAATGGGGCATCCAGGGCATAGAAGTCTATAGCCCGGCGCAAAAGGGTGCCGTTGGCCGCAAGTACAAAGAAATGGCCCAAAGGTTCGGGCTTGTCGGAACAGGCGGTTCAGACTTTCACACCGAAAGTGGAACTTACCCCCCAGGTTGCATGAAAATGCCATACACCGTTGTCCAAGCACTTCGAGAAAGGCGCGAGAAATCTCGTGCAGAATGGTTCTGATGAATCGTGGAATTTTACTTCTAGTTGTATTGCTTTCGCTGACTTCCAGCGTTTTTGCCGATGTGATTCACGCCAAGCAGAGCAAGAATCCGGCTCCGCAAGATTCCGTTTTTGAAACGCCAAACGCCCCGGACCCCGCTCCCAGGGAAACAGACGCAGGCCGTTGGGTCATACCGCTTCGCGAAGTCATGCAGCGCACTTACGATGTTTCGGGCCAAAAGTCCGAATGGGTGCTGGGAACTTCTATCCTTGGCAGTCCAGAACTCCCGGCCACATCACTTGGAATCGGGAGTCTCAGCAAACGCTACCCCAGCAAGCTCGCCGGCATTTACACGACACGCTTAAGCTTTGACGCATCGACGCTTTCGCTGAACGGAGAAAACGGTATTCTCTTTGAAGAACGCCACGGCATCCCGGTCGATACGCCCATCACGGATTTAAACTGGGAGCGCGGTCCTTTTGAAGGCAATGCGCTTCGCCTGGAGTTTCGCCGCCTGATTACGGATTCGGTGACGCTCGACCTTGGCGTTTCAAGCCATTCCGACATGCTTTCAAAGCCTTATGAATACCAGCCGGTGACGCACTCGCCTTATTTTGCTTTGGGTCGCGACTCCGTAGATATACCGTTCGGTGGACGCAATATCGCAATGAACAGCATGCACTTTCAACCGATTGTCACATGGCGATTCGGCTACGGCAAGGCTTTTTTCAAAATAAACTATTTCAGTCTGGATAACGATGACAACACGACGCACAAAGTCGTTCTCGATACGCTCGACCCGACTATCCGTGAATTCCAAACCGATCCGTACAACATTTCTATTGAATCACGCACATACGGCGGAGGCGTTGAATTCTACCCCATCAAAAACTTAACACTCGGCACAGAAATCCATTACGGCAATCATGAAATGGAACTCAGTCATCTTTCAAAACTCAAGAAAGGACTCGATACAACGTTCAACGAATGGGGCTATCCTGTAACTAGAATAAATTATTACGACACCACCAAGGTTCGCAATTACGAAACAATCATTGGTAACTTTGAAGCCCGTTACAACATGTTCCTGAATCCCAGATTCCGTTTTGAATATGAATTTGTAAATACCGAAGAAACTGGCCATGACGAGAAAAAACATCCGTATTATCAAGACCGCGAAATCGGCTATGCCGAAGTCTCCGACACGCTATTCGGAAAGGCTTTGTTCCGCGTACAAGCGGGCATGCAGCGCAACAGCTCGCTTTTAAACGAGGTCGAATTCGCGCCAGCGTTCTCGTTAGACGGAACTTACCTCCTCCCCTACCACCTGATGGTAAACGCTTCTTACCGCCATGACAATAAGTTCCCCGACGTAAATCACATCAAACTTATCGAAACTGGCAGAGTGGCCTTTCCCAACGAAGACTTGACATATGAAGTTCGCGACCGCGCCACGGCGACGATTACTTGGAAAATGCGCGATGTATTTTACGGACTTGGACTCCGCTACGAACACGCAAACGACTTGATAAAACCGAGTTGGGCAATCCGCGGAAAGCTCGATACCACGTTCGTCGATACGACGTATATCGCCAATTACGAGACGTACGAAATGCGCGATACGACAATCGCCCGCTCGAACGACTCGCTCGAATCTGCATTCCGCTACGAGAATCTCGATCACGCCCATACGCTCGACTGGATTATGCAAATCGGGTTCCGACTCGGGAATTGGAAATTTTATTTTGAACGCGGTCAAAAAATTACCCGCACAAAGCTGTTCGATACACCATCGCTTTACTACAAAGGCAGCATCCATTGGCAAAACCGCTTTGTCAAAGACAGGCTTGGCGTAAGCGTCCGCGTGGATTTCCAATGGTTCAACAACCGCTATGACTGCACCATCAACGAAAAAGGCGAGCCGGAAATCGTCAACCTTAGGCATTATTTAGCCATGGATTTCGAAGCCCGCATGCAGATTCTCTCGTTTGAACTTTACAGCCGCATCGAGAACTTCAATCACAGCATTTACATGCCAGAATCGGGCTACACGCCTGAAGGACTGCGATTTGCCTACGGCATCGTGTGGACATTCGGGAACTGATTTTTATTCTAAATAGTCCCACGCCACGAAGAACTTGGTAAATTCAAACGTTATTCAATACCCAATAGATTATTTGATGGTTCTTTTTCAATCGGCGATATTTGTCGGCAAGTTGCCGGAATCGTTCTCTGTATTCAGGGTTCTTTTTTTCATACGGGATGTTTTCATCTATGAAAATAATGAGGTCTAAAAAATTTCTACAGAAAACAAATAGTATAGAACCTGCAAATGACTGGCACTCTGAAGAAATAGGAAAATCATCTTGATTTTTAAAAGCAAACATATAGTAAAAAGGAAACACGCCGCGAACTTGAAGAACTTCGTAACTCCATGGCGTGAATTTACGTCTTTTCGATGGACTTAGCGCAGGCCCAAACATCAACTGCCATCGAACTCCTTCTTCCGTGACAACATAAATAGAACAGGCTGAAAAAAATATGAAGGACATGCATGCAAGAGCCGCAATGGGAAGAAACCAGTGAAACTGGAACATTTCTACTATATTAAGGACTTTGCTAAAAAAGTAAAAGCCATAAAGAAAGGCCGCCCCATGAATCAGCCTCAACCCCAAACGTAAGCTCAAAACGACATGTTTTTCCATAAAACGACCTAATATGAGTATATAGAAATATAGTTTCACACGCTACATTCCTAACCACAAACCAAGAATAAAGAACGGCACTTCATGCCTACAGACGAAAGACTAAAGAGAAATAATGGTGCTTCACACATATTTTAGACAAGAAATCTCTCGTCTTTGCACATGTGCTAAATGCTAGGCTCAATCATGTCAAAAAACAAGTTTTTTGCCGCGATATTCGCCTTACGCATTTATCGTCTCTCGTCTAATTTCTATATTTACGCCCGAAAAATTATCTTCAAGGATTCAACCATGAAACGTACACATAACTGCGGCCAGCTTCGCAAGGAAGATGTTGGCCAGACCGTAACACTCGCCGGTTGGGTGGATCGCCGCCGTGACCATGGTGGTGTGATTTTCGTTGACCTCCGCGACAAGTATGGCAAGACCCAGATCGTTTTCAATCCGGACTACAATGCCGATGTTTTGAAGACCGCCGAACAGCTCCGTAACGAATACGTTATTTACGTGACTGGTAAGGTTTATGCCCGTGAAGAAGGCAACACCAACGAAAAGCTCGCTACGGGTGAAATCGAAGTCAAGGCCGATAGCCTCGAAATTTTGAACGCCGCCCTCACTTCTCCGCTCGCCATCAACGACCCGAACGAAGAATGCAAGGAAAACGACGACCTCCGCTTGCAGTACCGCTACCTGGATCTCCGCCGTCCGTGGATCCAGAAGAAGCTCCTCCTCAAGAGCCGCTTCCTCAAGGCTGTCTATGACTTCTTCTATGCTAACGGTTTCGAAAACATCGAAACGCCGTGCCTTTGCAAATCGACACCGGAAGGTGCACGTGACTACCTCGTGCCGTCCCGCGTGAACCCGGGCAAGTTCTACGCCCTCCCGCAGTCTCCGCAGCAGTACAAGCAGCTCTTGATGATTGCCGGCATGGACCGCTACTTCCAGATTGCAAAGTGCTTCCGCGACGAAGACCTCCGCGCTGACCGTCAGCCGGAATTCACGCAGATCGACGTCGAAATGTCTTTCGTCAACCAGGACGAAGTCATGGAAATGTTCGACAAGTTCGTGACCGAAGTGCTCGGCAAGGTCTGGGACTTCGAACCGCCGCGTCATATCCGCCGTATGAAGTGGGCAGAAGCTATGCTCAAGTACGGTTCCGATAAGCCGGACCTCCGCTTCGACCTCGAAATTCACGATGTGTCTGAAATCGGTGCAAAGTCCAACTTTGGCGTGTTCAAGAACTGCGTTGCCGCTGGTGGCAAGATCCGTGGTATCGCTGCTAAGGGTTGCGTTGACTTTACTCGTAAGCAGATCGACGAACTCACGGCTTACGTGGGCAAGTACGGTTCCAAGGGCCTCGTTTGGATGCGCGTCAAGGAAAATGACGAAGTCGAAACTCAGGTCGGCAAGTTCTTCACGGTTGAACAGCTCAACGAACTCCGCGACGCTGTTGGCGCCAAGTGCGGCGACATGATGTTCTTCATCGCCGGTCCGGAAAAGATTGCTGCTACGGCTATGGGCCAGCTCCGCTTGGAAGTCGCCCGTATCAAGGGTCTCCGCGATCCGAAGAAGCGTGAATTTGTATGGATTACCGAATTCCCGATGTTCGAAT
>Ga0129307_1001711_pt1 | contig 21420 bp, 31 predicted proteins | sample P1105metagenome_FD_94437 | JGI IMG/M metagenome (GOLD analysis project Ga0129307, IMG submission 94437) | Capybara group fecal microbial communities from Wisconsin, USA - P1105 metagenome | ecosystem: Host-associated > Mammals > Digestive system > Large intestine > Fecal | place: USA: Wisconsin... | reverse complement strand
GAATCGAAGATCCTCGACATGCTCGAAGGAGCAAAAGTATTGCGATCCCTGCTGAGTGAAGTAGAAGAGCCTTTGGAAGAATTCGATGAGAAGCTCTTCCATGAGATTGTAAAGGACGTCACCATCAACAACCAAGACGAGATGACAGTGTGCCTGCTCGGAGGGCTGAAGTTCACCGAGCTGATTTAGGAGTGTCACCATGAAAAAGACTCGCTTTATCCCATATGGATACACGATAAGGAATGGCCATACGGTTATTGATCACAAGGAAGCGGAAATCATTCAGGAAATCTTCCAGGAATACATAAAAGGGGCTTCTTTAAAGTGCATAGCCGATGACTTGACTCTGCGTCGTGTCCCCTACACGGAGAAAACAGATATATGGGATAAGGCGAGGATAGGCAGGATCATAGATAACGCCAAGTACATCGGTGAAGAAGACTACGATCCCATTGTTGATGAAGAAACTTTCGCCAGAGCCATGGAATGCAAGGTTGCGCGGATACGAAACACTACGGCTCAAGAGTGCGAGGCCATCAACATCCTACGGGATCAAGTGCGATGCGGTTGCTGTGGTGCCCCAATGGTCAGGCGGATTTGCTCCAAAAGGCAGATCAAGGAAAGCTGGGTTTGCACAAACGAACAATGCCGGTTCAGAGTAAGAATCAGAGATAAAGACCTGATCTTCAAAGTCACACTGCTTATGAACCGGATCATAGAAAACGCAGAGCTGATGATACCCAAGCCCAAGCAAAAGAGGCACGACTCGCCTGTCGTTCAGAAGCTTCAGCAGGATATCGAAAAGGAGTTGGATCGGGATTATCCCAGCGAGGATTTCATTATCTCGTGTGTAGAAAGCATAGCAACGCAGCTTTACAAAGAGACATCAGCAAAGGAGGCAATCACAGCGCAGATAGCCAGGAAAAGAGCATTGCTGATGAGACCTCAAGAAGAGTTCAACTCTGACTACTTCACAGACCTGATTGCCTTCATAAGCCTAGGCGAGCAAGGCCATGTCACGCTCCACACGAAAACCGAAACCGAGGTAAGCGAGGACGAATAAATGCCAGTTCAAAAGATACCCAAAAGAACGATCACACTGTTAGAGCCAAAGAAGTCGTTCCTTGTCGACAAGGAGAAATACCATCAGAAAAAGGTGGCTGCTTACTGCCGTGTATCAACGGATGATGAGGAACAGCTCACATCCTACACGAACCAAAAGAAGGTCTATACGGAAATGATCGCAGCGAACCGAGATTGGGAGTTCGCAGGCCTGTATGCAGATGAAGGCATATCAGGCACAAGAGCCGATAAAAGGCCAGACTTCAAGCGAATGATCAACGATTGCCTTGCCGGTAAAATAGACTACATCATCACGAAATCAGTCTCCAGATTTGCCCGCAACACAGTTGAGTGCTTGGAGTATGTACGAATGCTGAAAGGCCAAGGCATTGGGGTATTCTTCGAAGAGCAGGCCATCGACACGCTGAAAAGCGACAGCGAGCTTTATCTGGTCATATATGCCGGATTCGCTCAATCCGAATCGGAAAGCATCAGCAAAAATGTGACATGGAGCGTCCGAAAGAACTTTGAAGATGGCAAAGGAATGTTCATGTACAAAAAGCTGTTGGGGTACAAAAAGGGCGAGGATGGCATGCCGGAAATAGTTCCTGAAGAAGCAGAAATCGTGATCCGAATCTTCAATGCCTATCTAGCAGGAAAACCTGTAGAGACCATTTCAAAGGAACTTCGAGAAGAGGATCTGCACTTCCCCGGCAAGAACCTTACATTCAGCAGGAATATGATCCTTGGCGTCCTCCGGAACGAGAAATACTGCGGTGACTGTATTCTTCAAAAGACAGTGACGATTGACTGCATCTCGAAGACAAGGAAGAAGAACGAAGGGGAAGCTCCCATGTACATCGTGGAAAACAACCATCCTGCCATCATATCCCGAGAGCTGTTCAATCGTACTCAGGAAGAATTAAGCCGTAGAAACGCAATCACCCCAAGTTCACAAAAGAATGCGCTTACCGCATCCGGTAAGTACTCCCGTTATGCTCTGACAGAAGTCCTTATGTGCGGTGAGTGCGGGAGCCGATACAAGCGGGTCACCTGGACCAGCAGAGGAAAGAAAAGAATCGTCTGGCGCTGTATCAGCCGTCTGGACTATGGAACCAAATACTGCAAAGACTCCATCACAGTCCCCGAGGAAGCCCTACAGCAAGCCATTGTGCGAGCGTTGAGGCATTTTAACGAGCAAGACGAGGCAACATACCTTGCTCTCATGAAAGCCACCATTGCGGATGCAATTGGCCTGAATGGAGGCTCCGATGAAGTCGATCTGCTCCAGCGAAGAATCGATGCGCTGAATGCGAGAGTTCTCCAACTGGTAAACGCCAGCATAGCATCGGGCGAGGACATGGAGAGCCATGAGGAAGAATTCCGTGAGATCTCCGAGCAGACGAAGCAATTGGAGAGCCGGATCAAGACCATTCAAGAGGCTCAGAACACGGAAGGGTATCAGGAGAGATTGGAAGAACTCCAACAAACCATCGAGAAAAGGAAAAGCGCAGATCTGACCTATGATGATTCCATCGTGAGGCAAATGATCGAATGTATCCGCGTCTTCCACGATGGCCGGCTGGAAATCATCTTCGGCGGTGGATACGAGATCGACGAGCAGCTTGAAATCGAATAATAGCAAACGCCTGACGAGCTGAATGCAGTTAGTCAGGCGCCATTTTTAGACTGCTGCGGCGTCACCGCCACCGGAAGACATCTTTGCCAGCTTTTCCTTGTGGAGCGCAGTGATCGCCGAAGTGTTGTTGATGAGGTAGGTCGGATCTTTCGGGCAGCCGCGGTTGATCCATTTGGCCTGTCTGTCCCTTGTCGGATGAATTCCAAAGGGAAGAGAGAAATCTTTTGGGAAAACCCACATGTGATAAACGTCCATTACATCAACAAGGTTTTTGACTTTGGGATAAACCTCTATTGCGAGTCGGTCCTCCCCAAACAGCTCGTTTTTGATCTCCATCTTTGTTGACCAGGGAAGGTCTCCCTCGCCATTGACAGTGAATCCGTCCGTGAGTGTGATCGCCGCATGTTCGACCTTCCCCCACTCGGTCATCAGGAGCCTGCTTGTTACTTGAATTCCATCGTCGCTCATCCAACAACGATCCATCTGGGGCATCCAGCTCCCTCGATAGACGCCATAAGTGTCGTGAAGGAATTTGGGCGGGATAGTTTCTTTCCATATTCTATTCATACCGATTCTCCTTACGATTGGCGCCTTGGAGATGGTCCGAGGAGCCAAAAGAATGCAAGTAAAAGTCCAGAAAACATGAAATCATTGGAGGTGCTTTATGTTTGAAAAAGTGAATCCGGCGCATCCGGATAAGATTGCGGACAGAATCGCAGGCGCATTAGTCGACCTCGCCTATTCGAAACAACGCTACTGTCGCATCGCGGCCGAAGTCATGATCGGCCACGGGAAATGCCATATTATCACAGAGACATCTGTTCATCTGGAACAGGAAGAGGTCAATGCTATCGTGGAGCGCATTGCCGGCGACTATGATGTGGATTATGAGGAGTATCCTCAAGATGAGCTTTTGGCTGAAAACCAGAGGTTCGGCTGCCGCTGCGGTGACAACGGTATTTTCAAAGGTGTCCCCATGACCGATGAGCAGCGGAGACTATCTGAGATAGCCAGATCGCTCTACGGAACATATCAGACTGACGGGAAATACATTCTCGATGATGATCGTCTCATCATCTGTCAGAGCAACGCAGATAGAGACGCCGTTGAAGCGGTCTATCCTACTGCGCAAGTTAATCCGCTCGGATACTGGACCGGCGGGCCGGATGTTGACACCGGAGCAACCAACAGAAAGCTCGGCAGCGACATGGGCGATAGCATCACCGGAGGAGGGTTACATGGCAAAGACTTCTCTAAAGCAGATGTCAGTGTAAACATCTTTGCTTGGCTCTGGGCGCAGGCGCACCAGTGCCCCGTGGAGTTTTGCTGCGCCATCGGCGATGAATACATCTGCGGCGTCCCTTACGAAGAAATCATCGATACAGCAATGAAGTATATCGCCCATATTGGTGGATTTGAAAAGTTCGCTGAGTGGGGATTTATTTAATCCCTGCCCAGGCAGCTTCTTCAGGGTGCTGAGCAAAGGGAAGATAATCATCGTCTTCCTCTTCTTGCTCTTCCTCGGTATCACTGTCGAGTTCATCCAGTTCATATTGGCTCTCATCAGTCGAATCAAAGACGGCGAGTTCCTCCTCGTCAACCGGATTGATCCCCGTTATATAGACCTTGTCGGATACATATAGCTTTTGCATGCTCAGCCTTGCAGATGGGCTCTTTTTCTTCCCGTTGTAGGCAATAACAATTGCCTCAGCATATCCCATCGCCCCAGGTCGACGTTCTTTTGCATTCCGAATGAGCTGCTTTAACGGGATCTCACCTATCCGTTCCTTAAACAGATCATCCCGAAGGCTATCCCCATAGGTCACGAGGAGTTTGGCGATGGCATTCAAAATATTCGACGATAGTGACCCTTTCTCCCCTTGCCAGGTAATCACGCACAACCTAAGGACGTGGTCCAGCGTGTGAAAGCCGTACTTGTTATAGATCTGCTCCAGTGTAGTTACAGCGTTGACGTTACCGGAGCTGGCTGTCTTGGCGATTTTAAGACCATAGGACTGAACAATATCCCGGATCATGAGCTGGGTGTTGTTTTTTGCCTCCAAATTTGCCTGGAAGATCTCGAGCGGAGACAGGGATTTAACGTACTTCTGCTGATTCGCGAAAATGTCTGCTTCATGCTCATAGGAGAGGTCATCATAGATCATGCACCAGACAGGAGTATCGCGAGAACCGGATTTCTCCGCTACAATCTCGACAGTATGCTGACCATTAAAGACATAATTCACTCCAAGACGCCGACTGACCTTTACAGGGTTGATTTGGTTGAGATCGAAATCCGCAACCGCCTTAGCTATGTGCTGCGGCGACAGGCTCCGCTGGTATTCTTGGCTCGAAACAAGATCCCGAATTCGAATGAGCTCGAAGTGGACACGAGGAACAAACGGATTGCTCATCATGTCCATCGTTGAATCAGTTCGTTGTACATCCCCATATGGTTTGTATGTATCCATTATCGTTTCTCCACAATACTCATGGTCTCAAGCGTTTTCAGGTACAGACTATTCAACGCCTTGATGAGCTGGTCTCTTGCCCCGTCTGTGATAAGGCCAAAATTAGTCTTCTCACATGCACGATTGAGAGACGATATCCACGCTGGGATCGTAAGGCTAAGGCTGACTGCCTCCGCGTCCGGATCATATTTTGGCATGTCCTTGATCGACGGCGCAGGCCCGACAGGTGAACTCGGATTGGTTTTCATTATTTCCGCCCTCGTGTCTTTATAGGGAACGAATGCCTTGGGGTCAGACTCAGAGCTTTTGGCGATCTTCCGGATCTCCTCAGCAGGGAGCTGCGACAGGCTAACCAGGTTTTCATGTGAAATCTTATAGTAGCCTGACATGAGCTTTGGGAATAGTTCAGGGCATTTTTCCTTGATAACATCCATGGCACGGCTGAACTGCGCATATTTCTGTACTGTTCCATGTGAGATGTGATTCTCTGTCGCAACACGGTCTGCCGTAAGATTCTTTGTCTTTACCTGCTTTGCAAGCGCCTTCTGCTCGTCTGAGACAGGCGGTACATACGGTGAAGTGGCAGGTGGCACGTACTGATTATTCCCGCGGCCGTTTTTCTGCTGGTTGATTAGCTTTTCAGAATTATACTGAACACCAATGAGATACTTCCGCGTTTCTTCTGAGATGTTTCTTCGTCCAAGCTGGTTTTTGCAAATCCATTGAATGACTTCAGCTCGGCTTTCGAATGACATCTCCCTGGTTCGGAAAGGGATCTTGTGCTTACGGCAAATCTCATATCGGTTATGGCCATCAATTATGAAGCCATGCCAAAGGCAAATAGCCTCGCGGCATCCATCCTGCAAGATGTTCTCTTCAAGCTGAATGAATTCCGTTCTTGTGAGAGGCCGAATCAGATCTCGAAATTCCTTGTCAATTTTTAGCCTCTGGAGTGTAGGTTCGTCCATGATATCTATCACACATCAACTCGCTGGATGGTATCGAGGGGGAACACTGCGATCCCGCCCTCAACCCAAGCACTTCCTTCCAACCGAAATACGCCCTTTTCCATGATTCCGGCTATTCCACACAACCGGAAAATGAAGAGTTTGCTGTAGATTTCGTAAGAGTTCTCATTCTGAAGCCGCATTTGAACGATGCGATGCGTCTGATCTTCGGGGGTCTCCTGACCAACAGCACGAATGGCAACTGCCTTTTTCTGTGGGCTGACCAGAAGCTGAATCAGCTTGGGATCGCCGATTGCTCTTAAAGTCGGCCTGTGAATGCGAATGCGATTCTTCTTCGGATCGATCACGATAGACGCCGGGAGAATATGCTGCTCCATTAGTAGCCACCACCCTGTCTGGGAGTCTGGTTTTGCTCCAGCTCGTTCTCTTTTTCGGCGGTATCACCGTCCGACGCTGGCTTGTCCGCCAGAGAGAAAACAGCATATCCGTCGATCACACTGATTTGAAGATATTTCTTGTGCTCGTAATAAGGCAGGCCAAACTGACCTTGCCAATCCTCTGGCAGCACCGGCTTACGAGAGGTTCTCGGCTTCTCACCATCTTTGCTGATGCGTGGATACGCTTCACGGGAATTGAGATCAAACAGGATCATATATTCCCCATTCGTATGGATAACCCGTCCGAGGATTTTGTACCGGTTTTCGTGGCTCCAGCCCATCATCTCAAACACCATAGCCGAAAACAGCTTACTGGTAATTTGCCGCGGGAGTCGCTTGCCTTTGGAGTTGACAGAGGACCAGGGAAATGAATCCCGTTCTTTGTTCACACAAGGCCGGAGGGCGAGTTGTTTTGTCTTGCGATTGACAAGAACTTCCGAGTAGTTGGCATCTGGGAATCGAGTTAAGCATGCTGTGTTGACACTGAATTTCCAGTTGTTAAAGGTGATGGATGGCTCGTGGAGATGAGCAAAGTACTCTCTCCGTACAACCTCAAAAGCGTAAAGATTGAGCTCTTCTCCCAACTCCAACAGATCATCGCCGCGACTGTCTACAGAGAGACTATTCGCTCTCTGAAAGATCTGCTCTTCTGGCTCTTCCTCAAAAACAGGTGGAGTGCTTGGCGCAAGCGGAGGCTCTGAAGCTATTGCTTCAGAGGCAGAAAGATCTGATCCTGGTACTGGCTGTTCTTGCCGACGCTCAGTGAAACCGCGGAAAGGATGCGAAAAGAACTCATTCATACTCTACCTCCGTAAACAAATCTCCCAGCATATCCTTGATGTATGCTCGAATTTCTGAAAAGCTCGTTACATTGAGCTTTTTCCCCGACTCATATAGATGACCGTCAATCATGATTTTCCAGTCATCTTCGCTTTGGGTGATGATCTCGGAAACTGGCCTCTCTTCCAGACTGTATGTGCGGCCGAAGTTTCCTGCCCAATGCTCTGGGATCGCGCGAATTCGCTTTCCATAAGGAGTCAGGGGTTTGGCGGCTTCATCTCCGCCATTCACGCGAGCTGGGTTGAAGAACGCTTCCGAATTGACCGTGTCAAAGATGTAGGCAATTTCGTCTCCCTGCTGATAGAAGGTGCCAATGATTCTGTATTTGCACTTCGTATCCCAACCAAACAGATCGAACAATGTGTCGAAATATGCAGAGCCAGGTACATCCTTAGGCGTATAGGCGCCGTTGACCGTTCGTGAGAATACGACTCCGTTTCGATTCTTTTGATGAGTCGGGCGAATAGCGAGTTTCCGTTCAACAGGATTGACCAGAATCTCGATAAAGTTGCGCGATCCAAATGTTCTCGCACATTCAGTACCGAACTTAACCCGTCTGTCTGCCAAAGTGACAAACGGACGAAGATTGGCGTCAAAGAGCTCTGTCCGAGCAAGCTCAAATCCATCAAGATTGAAGTCGCCAGGCTTCGCCACCACTTGCGTCCCGCTGAGAGGGATCACAAGATTCCCTGCGGAATCACGCTCGTAGGCGCTGACCGAAGCCTGAAAATAGTCCTCCGATCTGAATGCTGCCCAACGAGGATTGACAATGACAAAACCTCGGAGAAGCCCCTCCTTGATAACACTCAGTTCAGGAAGCAAGGACTTGTTCCGATATTTGGCGTTGTCCAGCATACGCTGGACTGCTATAAAGTCATCGCGAGTGATGATTCCTTCGTGATGCCTCTGGTACAAGCTTTGCGCACGCTCACCACGGTTTTTCTTCGATAGATGGGTGCGGAAATTGGGTGTAAAGGTCTTCCTCGTCAGTACATCACCACAATGCCGCTCCTGACGGAGAACCTGGTAGACACCGCTTGATGTCCAATTCACATTCCCCAGATACGACTTGCGTTCAAGCTTGTTGAGGATGACCGCAATCTGCTTGGTAGAATAAGTGAAGAGGTACATGAAGAAGATGAGCTTGACAGTCGGTGCCTCTTCGGGGTTGATAATGAGGTTCCCATCGGCATCATGTGTGTATCCCAGCAGCTTCGGGGTGAGAGGAATGCCATTATCCAGGCGCATCCGAAGCGAGGTCTCCATGCTGCGGCTACGGGTATGCGACTCTTCTTCTGCAATGGTGGCCTGAAATGACAGCGCCATCGCAGAGTCATCATTGAGTGAAAAAATGCACTCGCTCTCAAAGAAAACTCCAACAGGGTTCCGCAGCTCTGCGAGATCCCTGACAATACCAATGCAGTCCGTGATGTTTCTTGCAAAACGAGAGACATTCTTCGTGATGATCATATCCATCTTGCCGGCCTTGGCGTCCGCGATCATCTGATTGATGCTGTCTCTGTGCCGGAGGGAGGTGCCGCTGATTCCTTCGTCTGCATAGATTTCAACCAGCGTCCAGTTGGGATGACGGATGACGAAGTCCTCATAGTATTTTTTCTGAAGCTCATATGATGTGGTTTGTTGGATGTTGTCCGTTGACACCCGGACATAGATGCCTACTTTCTGTGGCGCATCATTGTCGTAGTAATCAACTTGCTTTTTTGCAGGGAAGAACTGATAGTTATCCGGATCGATCTGCACCTGCATTCGGCGCCGGACTTTTTCTTTTTCGAGCTGTTTTGTGCGGCGCTTATCATTATCAATCACTTAACAGCCACCTCTCTTCCGGTTCGTCGGGAAGTAATTGCCAGTCAGGAGACGGCAGGAAAAACGTGTCCCGCATATCCTCCTGGTAGTAAGAGGCGAGCGTGAACATATCCTCTGAAATGAAGTAGATGCCAACAGGAGGCTTCTGCTGAGCCAGAAGGCGAGCGCAGATGCAAACCTCGTAGACTTTCTTGGATACATTCGAGATTTTCTGCGTAATGATCAGGTCGACTTTCCCGTCTGAACAGTCGCCCAGAAGTCGCCGCCACTCCGGAGCTGTTTCCATATTGGGCGGCGATTGCCCCTCATCTATGTAGAACCCGACGAACTCCCAATTAGGACACAGAGAAAGCGTGTCCACAAATTGCGCTTTGTGGAAGTCCAGATAATTCTCGTATTTGGTCTGATTGAAGTACCGAATATAAACCGCAACGCGTAGATGCTTCGTTGTACTTGGCTTCTCATGGCGGATGCTGTTCAACCATGCCTTGTGCTCAACAATTAACTGGTGCCGCTCGGATGATTCAATAGCCCCTTCGTTTATAGGAAGTGGGTCTCCGATAGTGCTCATTTTTTCAAACAGATCCAATTCGTCCATGAGTTCCTCCATGCAATCAGCATGGGCACATTATATTTGGACTTAAAGTGAAGTTGAATAAACCAGCAGTCAGGTGCATGACTGCCGGTCATAAAAACGAAAAAAATTTGGCCAGATCGAGTGAAACGATCTGGCCAAACGAATTATATAAGCATTTTTCAGAAAGGAGTAAGGAAATGTCTACAGGAGAAAAGAAAGGGATCACAGTCAAAATCGACGCAGACCTTCACAATCAGATCCGGCAATATCTTGAAGCCCATGACATGACGATGGCCGAGTTTATTACACTGGCCGCGGACAACGAACTGCATCCCCAAAACACTATGAAAGAAGGAGACAAAATGGCAAACACAAGAACCATCGCTTTTCAGGTCCCGGAGGATCTGTTCCAGCGGATCAAGGATTACCTCCAGAGAAACAACATGACTCAGCGTCAGTTTCTGATTGGGTTAATCGAGGAGGAGCTTGCTCGAGAGGAAATGAGCAACTCAATTGAAAATGAAGACATGCCCGAGCAGGATGAAGATGAGGGTCCCGCTTTGGATGAGGAGATCGCAGAAGAAGAGGATCAGAGTTTTGGCATGTCAATGTGAGGCCAAATAAAAAGACGAGCAGAGGCTGGGTTGAAGCCCAGGGTCTACTCGTCTTGGCTTTGCCGCTGTTCGCGGAGTGTAGATTTCAGTTGCTCGAGGATTTTTAATAGAGCTTCTGATTCGCTTGGAGTGCAATCGAGGAGCATCTGATCCAGCTCTGTTTGGTACGAGCTCCTCACAGAAGGCACATCCAATCCCAAAACCGCATCGGCTGAAACCTGAAGCACAGAGAGAATGCGCATAAAGTTCTCGATACTCATGACAGACTTTCCGTTTTCGATGCTACTCAGAGCCTGAACAGAAATATGAGCCTTGTCTGCCAAGTCGATCTGGCTCATGTGCTTCTCTAGACGCGCGGCTTTGATTCGTTCGCCGATTCGTTTATAGACTGCTGCAGAACCCGTGTCCATCCGCGCACCCCCTAAATAAAGCAGACATTAAGTCTAAATAAATTATAGCAAGTACGCTTTAAGTTAGGAAACAAGTTGACTTTAAGTATTAAAGTCTGCTTTATAATGGAACCATGCTTTTTTTAAGGAGGTTCCACCATGGCAATCAATTACAAAAAACTCGGCAAACGCATCAGCTTCGCAAGAATCGCAACAGGAATGACCCAGGAGGATCTGGCAGAGCGAGTAAACTGCAGCCCTTCGTACATCAGTTACATCGAGACGGGGTCAAAGCATGTGAGCATGGACTACTTCGTGCGGATCGCCAATGTGCTTGGCTGCACAGCAGACGAGCTCCTGGTCGATCAGATCGATAAGACTTTACCTGTGAAGTCCTACAAGTTTGCCTCGTTGTTGCAAGACTGCGAGGAGTTTGAGCAACAAATCATCTTCGAGATGATCAGCGCAGCGAAAGGTTCGATCCGAAAATATGCTCGTTCTGCAAAGAGCTCAAAGCGGTGAGGTGACTGCCTCAACTAAGCGCATGAATCAGCTGGAAATGGTCACGTTGGAGGAGACCACATGTGCATTCGACTATTAATAAAAGGAATAGCTCAGGCTTTAACATGCCAGAAAGGAAGAAACAACTTGTCTATTAGAACCAACTTGGATCAGATCAAAGCAGTTGCTCATGCTCTGTTATATACCGATGTGACGAAGACAAAGTTCTCGCCGGCAATCGTTCAGCACCCTTTCACCTCGTCCGGTGTTGTGGCGATTCGACACGAAGGAGCGATTCAAATGCTGGATATAACGAGCAGTGAGGACGCCCTGCTGCAATGGCAGAAAGCTGTTGCGGAACAGATCGATAAGGCGAATAAGCCATTCGATATTTACATGATGGTCAACAAACCCTATGCCCTGACCTTCTTGAAGTATGCGTCTCCGTATCTATCGGGGACCGACTTCTCACGGATTCTGGCTAACGCATGGATGCGATCTGAAAACCCAAACAATGATGCAAATGTGAGCAAAGAAAAGCTGCGCTCTATGTTCAGCCGTGCAGATAAAACAGCACTTATGAGCAAAGAGGAGCTTGATCAGCTGGAAGCTCTGCCGGAGTCGGTAACAGTGTTTCGTGGTGTGACGAGCTTTAACGCCGACAACATCCGAGCCCTATCCTGGACCCTTAATCGTGAGGTGGCCGAGTGGTTCGCAAAGCGCTTTGAGGAGGATGGTACAGTGTACGAGGCCAGAATCGACAGGGGTCACATCTTCGCGCTTTTTAATGGGAGAAATGAAGCCGAGGTGGTTGTTGACCCTTCATACCTCGAGGATGTTCATGTTGCCCAGGGCATGGACGAAGGCCCGAATCTTGGGCTTTAAGAGAGGAACTGTAGATGGACTTTGCGATAGAAGTACCTCCCGAACTCATTCCCCAGCTTCTGGATCGTTGTGCGATCTCCGAATTGTCGCTTGAAGAAATCGTGGTAAATGCAATCCAGCAACTCTTGGAAAGAGAGAGCTTTAATGACAAATAACATAGGACATGGGCCTTCCCTCGCGTGGTGGACGCTCTATGAAGCACCCCACGCTGAGGGGCGCCCTGTGGCGACTTATGGCTGAAAATGTAAAGGGAACCTATGGGGTTGTCAAGCTAGCGGAGAGGCAAATTCAGCCCTATCAATTCAGGCATGCTGCCCGGTCATAGTTTGTTCATAAATTGTGGATGCTCAAAAAAGTCAATGATTTCCGACTTTTTTAGAGCTTTCGGTCGAGGAGAAATCTATGATTTCCTCAGATACGACTATGAATCCGGCAAAACCGAGATTTTTGAAAAGGCAATTGCTATAATGATAGGCATCCTGTAACTGCGTAGATGCCGAAGAAAGGCAGCACTATGAACATGTCAACCCTCTCTGGTGCAGGCGATACGCCCTCCATCAGTGCGGAAGAATTTGTGAAACGACTGGACGAGATACTGGATTTGGTTAGCAAGGAAGGCATCTCCATTATGATTGAATCCGAAGGGCGGTCATGCCTGCTTACGCCTTGTTGCTTGGCGACCGCTGCAGGTGAAGATGAGGAAAGATAAATGATTTATGTCATGTCCGACATCCATGGAAACATGCGACGGTTCCGCTCCGTCATGGCGCAAATTGATCTCCAGCCAGAGGATACGCTGTATGTCCTTGGCGATGTTATTGACCGATACCCATTTGGAATTGACATTCTCGAGGAGATCATGGCAGCGCCCAACATAAAAATGCTTCTTGGAAACCATGAGTATATGATGCTCAATTCGCTCTATCCACTCAAAGATGGGCTTCCCTGGTATCGCGTTCAGAACTGGAGCACACTCACGCAGTGGTATCACAACGCAGGCGAAATCACTGAGGATGCGTTAGCAGAACGCTCCAAAGAGAGATGCATGGAGATCTTCGACTATCTGAAAGCTCTCCCCCTGAATATCGACGTTGAAGTCAATGGCAACACATACAAGCTCGTCCATGCTGCACCGGTTGAGTTCTTCACCAGCAATGAAACCTGGTATTTCGATGATGAGACAGCCTATGCGGTGTGGAAGAGGGATTTCGATTTCAGCTTGCTCACCGGCGACTACGTAATGGTTTTTGGGCATACGCCGACGATTATGTTTCAGGACAACAAAATCCTCTCCATTTGGACAAGCGAAGACGGAAAGGCCATAGGAATTGATTGTGGCAGCGGCCTGGATGAAGATATATCGCCAAAGTGTCCCGTTCAGGGCAGACTTGCCTGCCTGCGTCTTGATGATATGAGGGAGTTTTACTCGAAAGAAAAAACTGAGTTTGTTATGGATCTATCCGAGAGCGAAATCCAAAGCGATTACGAGAATGCCTAAAGAGTCCGTCCTTCGGGACAGGACTTGTCTTATCATGGACTGGAGGACTGGAGGTGATTGAGATGCCAGAGGGAGCGCGGTTAACAGCCCCCAAAGTCCAGCATTACCTTGACTGGCTGGGGGACATCGAATACAGGAACTATGACGATGACACCACTTACGACGAGAAGTCCTATTCCCTTCTCGAGACGCTATTTGCTGAAATCCGCCATATCAAGCCCGAGCATCATCATGGTAGCTTGAGCTGGTCTCTTTGGCTTCGTGCAGACCGCGGTCCAATGGAGGACTTTGGTGATTGGAAAGAGTGGGTCAGCTCTGGAGAAGTATCAAACAAAGAAGGCTTTATTCAAGTGTGGCGAGACTTCTTCCCGGATGAAGAAGAGTGGTATGAAGCCACATTGTTTGAGGACGAAAAGACGCTCTATCGAGGCGTCGTACTTAAACACAAGCATGTAATCGAAGTCGACCCATCGAAGCCGCATCAAAAGTATCCATACGACATTACGCCATTTGTTCAGTGGCTTATCGATTCGCTTCATGAGGCCATCGAAAAGCTCAAGGCAGGAACATACAACGCGATTGTCGACGCACGGCTTCCCGCCCAGCACCGCGTCGGGACAATTCAAAGAAGTGATTACTGGTCAGTATTTCCGGAGGCAAAGGGAAGGTTTTTCGAGCGCATCACAAAAGAGGATGTTGAAATAGCTCTGGATCTCATGGGCAACCAGCCCGACTTCGATGGGTTTTCAGAACGGTTGCCCAGCATGACAGCGAACAGGTTCTATGAAGCTTGTGCCTTGGGCTATAAAGAAAACCGCTATAAATGCGAAGACCTTGCGCCAAAAGAACTCTACTATCGCTTTGCCGACAGAAGAGATGAAGGCATGGGTGAGTTAGACGGAGACTCTGAGTCGGCTTTTCACGATTGGCTCTGCGATCCACATCGCGGTGGAGGCCACCCGTGGGAAGTCTGTAGAGGCGGAAACTCAACACATGTTGACCTCAGAGTTAGGTATGACGAAAAGGGATACTTCTTCTGTGTCGCCGGCAATGCCGAGACCAGGTGCATTGAGACAATCAAGTTCTTCCTTGCGCTTAAGGAAAATGGCCTCCCCGTCTTTCTTTTCGATGCGAAAGAACTCTCGGATCGTCTGAGAGGCGAAGAGCGGATCGGCATTGTACCAGAGGGCGTTATTCCCAGATACTGTTCAAGTTGGTTTCCCGGCGAGGATATCATCGATTACATGAACCTGCCGTTTGAAAACCGAGAAGAAATAGCCGCATTCACGACTTGGCAGCCGCTGGAACCTGTTGAACTTGCAGAAGGGCTGTGAAGTCGGTGCTTGCTGTATTCACCAATGCAGACTTCGGTGGAAGGCGCATAACTGTCGAAGAGATGCCTTGGAATCGATAATTCTCCCATGATGTCGGAGATAATCTCCGGTGAAGCTGCTCTTGGGATAATGAACACCCTGACGGCCGGCAAACACGAGATAAGAGGTTGAAGGGCTCGTGAGAAAGAGAGCAAAAGGTGAATACGCAAACCCCTAAAAGACCAACCGGAAAAGAGGACAAGCCATGAGCATCCAAACAAAAAAGCTCTATCCTGAACGAAACGGAAGGATCACTGTCACGCGGCATTTTGAAGGTGATGTGCGTGTCGAGGATTGTATTCACGCGCTCCTAAGGCATGTTGATGCGCTGGCCGAAGACAATGGCGAAACATCTGCATATGAGGATACCCATTCTCAAGATTTCCTAGAAGTGTAAGGGGTGGAGTAAATGCCGGAAGAACTTGCGAGGACTGACATATATCAGAGAATGCCTTATGGCTATAAGCGTGGCGTTCATAGCAAAAATGAATATGTTCGGGATGACGCCGTGGCAGATGTCGTCAGGCAGATTTTCCAAATGGCTGCTGACGGACGGACTTATGCATCCATTGCTGAAACGCTCAGTAAGGAGGGTGTTGATCCGCCACAGAAGTACCGTTTAATAGCCTCGGGAGTGGATGCCCAAACGCTTGATACTCACGCATTCGATAAGTGGAATCCGATGGCAATAAGAAGGATTGTTACGAACCCTGTATATCTTGGTCATCTCCCGCATTCTCGTGAGGTGCGGGAAAAATGTGAAGATGCGGGAGATTCGTTGGATTCCAAGATTCGGGTAAAAGATCATCATGAGCCAATTGTCACGTTGCCGCTCTTTCAGGCCGCAAACGCTTTGCGAGGTGCGCCGAGCCAGGAAAACAATCTGACTAATCTTTTCGCAGGAATTGTGTTTTGCGCTAGTTGCGGGTCACCCCTTGTAAGTGGAAAAGAATCCTCCGCCGAGGGAGACTCATCCGAGCCTGTTTTGCGTTGTCCCCGGAAACAGAGAACAAAAAACCGCTGTCCTGCAGCGGCTGAAATCAAAATGAACAAGCTCGAGGGGCTCGTTCTGAGTGATCTGAATGAGATTATCGACGAAATGAATCGCCAGTCTAAAGCAGATGCGGCACAGTCTACGTCTGGCAGCGATGACCCTCATAAAGCAGATATGCAGAGGCTGAGCGCTATCCAAGAACGGCTGGAGATGATCTCAACCGTAACTCTCCGAATCTACGAAGATATGGAGCGAGGGCTGCTTCACAGATATAGCGGCCAAGAGATGATCCGGATCTATCATGCTGAGATCACAGATCTCTTGGCTGAGAAAGATCACCTGTCCTCATTTGAAGCAATTGGAGATCAAGAAACGCCTATTGAACAGCCTTTAGATTGCTTTGAGCAGCTTGGAAAGATCAAAGAACTCAATTCCACTGTTCTCTCGACTTTCATCAAACGAATTGAGATTGGCCCAAAAACCTATCAGGGAGACGCCAAAGGCCGCGCCAGAGCTACTGCCTTCTTTGATCAGGCTGTCGATATCACATACACATTCGGCGCAGAGCAGACTGTTTAGCGAAGGGCAGCCGTTCAACTATGAGTTCAATGACTGTTCGGTGTTCATCGAATACAATACCGACAGAAACGGAAGAGAGGTAATGATAATGAATTTGAAAGAAGCGTTCCGCTACCAAAACAAACTCCAATCCCTCATGGATGAGGCAACAGGCATTCTGAACAGAGATGCCAATGTGACAGTTGTGGAGAGCAAGATCCTCCGCAGCAAGGCCTTGGCCGGAGCCGAGGACGAGAGCGTGATCGCCACGCCGGATACAGAGTTCTCTGACCAGATCACGGAGATCGTTACATTCCTTGTTCACCTCCTGGATGAGAAAGAGAAGCTCTCGGCAGCTATTAAGGCCGCGAAAGCGAGCATGGATCTCGATTTCGATGGCGAGATCAGCCTCAACGCCAGCCGGCAGAACATCGCGCGCATCCTGAAACATATGAATGACCTCCGCAGCACCGAGCAGCTCATCACCAACGGCGGCGTCGGCTACACATTCAACGCCGAGGGGAACCAGGTCTCTTACCGCTGCGACATGAAGAAGATCACCACGATCAACTTCAAAAGAGACGTGGTGCAGTCCAAGATGAAGGCGCTGAATAAGAAGGCCGATGACGTGTCCTCGCAGCTCGATGTTTGCCTGGTGACAACCAAGGTGGATTACGATCCTCCCTACGATGTCAATGCAAGCTTCGCCGACGCATTTGGGACCTTCGCACCGAAAAAGGACTCTGATAAAAGTGAGGACGCAGGAGTTTAATCTCCTGCGTCCAAGACCGACTATTTTGGGTACGGCAAGCGAAAGAGGAAACCGAGATCGGTTCAGGCGCAGATGAATTATAATGCTGCGCATCTTATTCCATAGAGAATAAAAGCTGGAACGGTCCACCCTACGGGCCTTCATATAAGCAATAGGTTTATTGCCGGAAGATTGCCCACCAACCAGCGCTTCTCCCTTGCCTTCAGCGCCAGAACGTCAGGTCGTTCTTCCGCTATTTCGACCATTGTCAAGAGCTCCTACTCACGTCTCCATGAATATCTGTTCTTCGGCCTGGCTGCGGCCAGGCGGAAACCTCAACTAGTTATTGAGTGTTTAATATCATGCCAAGATCTCGTGCTTGAGAAGTATGATTCGTCATGCGACCAACCGAGTGATTGGATCAAATGATCGAAGTCGAGTCGGACTCTTGCCGTATCCAAAATGGCCGGTCCCTTTAAAACAATTTGAGCAGCAGGGCTCACCCTGCTGCTCACCAACGATATGAAGTTGTGGAGTTACAGGAACCAGAATCTCATCCATCGGCATCGCAAAGAGCTTCCCAAGCGCAAACAGATTGTCCACGGTAGGAAGGCTTTTGCCTGCTTGCCATTTGTAGATTGCCTGCGGCTCTTCGAAGCCAAAGTACCTCTGAAGATCGCGCACGGTCAGCCCACGCTCAAGCCTTAACCGCTTGATGTTGTCCCCGGTCGCGGCAAGATCGATCACGGGGAAGGTCTGCATGTACATGGGTATCGCCTCCTTTTGGATAATTAGTAGCACAGAATAACAGAAAGAGAAGCGAAAATCAAGAGGTTTAAACCAGCAGTTTAATACGAAAATTGGCCAGAACGTCCTCGGGAATTCCCAGCCCCTCAATAAGATAGCGATCAGTGCTGCCAAACTCCTCATCAATTGCGGCGAAGGAAGACTCCATATACTTCGGCAGCACAAGAAATACATCCCTGACTGTGGCCGCAACCGATTCAGGACGTCCGGATCGCAATGCCCTTCTGTAGAGAGCATCTGCCTGGGCAATAAAGGTGTCATCGTTCACAGCATAGTCTCTCATGATTTCGTCTCGACTTACCCCGAGAGCAGCAAGAACCAGAGAGGAAACCACGCCACAGCGATCCTTACCAGCCGTGCAGTGCCACAACGCAGCACCGACGTCGTAGTCATGAGCAAAGATGGCCATGAGCGCGGAAGACAGAGCACGTTTGCAGTCTGGGGATGCGATCATCGTCCGATAAAGCTGAACCATATCAGGGAGAGCATAGGGAGTAGGCGTTCCGTCCTCTCGAGTGATCCCGGCAGTCGCTTCGTCAAAGATGGGCAGGCAGAGGTATTCGACATGGTCCGGTAACCGGTCAGGATGTCCGGAGCGTTCTGCTTTCGTGCGAAGGTCAATGGCAAGAGAAAGACGGTATTCTTCTTTGAGCTTTGTTAGATCACGCTCAGTAGCCTGAGAGAGATGTGCGGTTCGAAGCAGCAGCCCTTTGCGGATTGTCTTACCTTCTGCATTGACGATTCCGCCAAGATCTCTGCCGTTGACAATCCCCTCAAATCGAATGTACCGCTTCATAGTCCGCCCCTCCGCGCCTGTTTGCTTGCGCTTAGATTATACCAAAATACATAGATGCTTACAAGAATTTGAGTGAGAATCAGGAGGTTCCTTGAACAGTAAAAACTATTGGCCAATCCAGAAGTTTTCTCCTTGGTACGCCTACTTCTTGTTTTTCGATGTGGGGTCATACCTGGCCGATCAACTCTTCATCAAACGGAAAGTGCGCGTGTGGTTCGGGGATGAATTCAAATGCAAAGATGGTCCCTATGTCGCCATTTTTTGCCACGTTAAGAAGAAAGACGTGACCGCTTTTTTAGAGGCCATGGAAGAGCTGAAAAAAAGCATGCTCATTTGCGGCTACAAAGATTACGAAGAAAAGGTAAGCGAATTGGTCGCCAGACTTGACAAAGAGAAGGAGGCGGTGAGCCATGCAGAATGTGAAAATGATTCCCATGAAAAAGCAGAGCAAAAAGAACCAGCGTGAGTTTCACGCCTCGAAGAGAAGTACCTGGTCCCTGAATCCTGTGACACGGACCGTGGAAAGCAGAAAAGCCTATGACCGCAACCGAGAGAAACGAGCGTGTGCTGCCGCAAGAGACTTCCAGGAATAACCCCGTCGGAAAGAGAAAAACGGGAAGAGCATATCGTAGGCAAATGCGTATCAGAAAGAATGATGCATTGATGCGCATTCTTAGCTACGGTGGCTACGCCCCGCATAGAGGCTATATCGATTGGGGCTTCAATGGCCAGACACTTCTTCACTCAGGAAAGTACATCAAGTATCCAAAAAACAGCAATTGTCAAAGCTGGATGAAGCGAGAGACGAGCCGACGTATGCGCAAATGCCTTGCCGTTTCCCATAAAGGAAATTACTACAGGCGCCTGTTTGATTATTGGTGGACTCTTTATTAGGGAGAGATGACTATGAGAGAGAAGAACGGGTATGCCGTTATTGAATTGACTCACGACGGTATCCCCTCTGCTGAACTTAAACCCGAGCCATTCAGCGACTTCCAACTATCTGTAATAAATGCGCTGGATGCCAAAATGCAAAAGCTCATCCGTAGCGGGAAGCCGGTCATTGTCATAGACACGGCCACGGGGCAGAAAATCTGTTCATTCAACAAATGCAATTTTGTTCCATCGCAATCCCAGATAGATGAAATCGCGCGAGGCCTGGCAGAACGAATGAGGGACATTATGCAAGATCCAGAGCAGAAGGCCAGGTACGAAGAGTGGAAGAAAAAGCAGCCTCCCGCTCCAAGAACACATAAAAAGAAAAAGTAAAAGATCGCAACGAATGCCATGCCGGAAACGGGATGGCTTTAAGCCGTTTCTTGGGGAATGTGGAGCACTAAACTATGAAATTCAAAGTCAGATTGCAGTTTGTTGATGAGCCGCCAGATCCCAGGAATGAGGATGACGTGATCCTATACGAAGCAATTCAAGAAATGCAGCGGTTGTACAACAATTTGAAAGACAGCGAAGACATGGAAGATCAACAGGGCAATTCACAGTGATTCTCATCAAAGTATCATTGCCCGGTATTTCTACGAGCAGAACAGGGAGCAGCGCAGATGACGGACTACACCGAACTTGTAAAGAAACTCCGTAACCGCAGGATGTGTATACAGGCGTTGGGAACGCTGAACGACTATCCGTTGCTTGGAGAAGCCGCCGATGCCATTGAGGAACTGCAAAAATACGCCGACCTGTACAAAGACCTCACCGAAAAAGATGAGAAAGAGGCAATGGAATGATAACTATCATTAGTGGAGACTTGTTGCAGGCCAAAGAAACAGCGATCTGCCATCAGGTGAACTGCCAGAACATGATGGGTGCAGGTGTGGCTAAGGCGATTTACACTAAATGGCCAGAAGTGAAGACAGAATACCATCGGTTCTGTGATGGTAAGAGGCCCCGAGACCTGCTCGGCAAAATCCAAGTGGTAAGACTTAATGAATTCCCAGCGGGGGACAAGGTCGTTATCAACGTCTTTGGTCAGCTCAACTGCGGCCACGATAAGATCTGTTACACGCGGTATGATGCACTGGAATCCGCCTTCGATGAGCTGAACAGGGGTGCGGTGTCCAAATCCATAGCCTTCCCATACGGCTTCGGTTGTGGCTTGGCTGGCGGAAACTGGGAGCAAGTAGAAAGGCTTATGTTGGAACATCTCAACAAAGTTGATGTGACGATCTATATGAAATAAGGTTTTTCGACAATAACAGGATGGACATGAGAAGCATAGACAATTTCAAAGGCGATTTCTTTTTTCTAAGCAACTATTATCAAGCTCCGGTTATTTATTCTGGCCTGCTTTTTGAAAATGCAGAGGCAGCCTTCCAATCTGCGAAATGTCCGGATCGCATGGAAGAATTCTGCCATTTGAATCCGTCGGCGGCAAAGCGCCTTGGGCGCAGAGTAGAGCTTAGGGCAGATTGGAATGAG
>Ga0129307_1001710_pt1 | contig 21435 bp, 27 predicted proteins | sample P1105metagenome_FD_94437 | JGI IMG/M metagenome (GOLD analysis project Ga0129307, IMG submission 94437) | Capybara group fecal microbial communities from Wisconsin, USA - P1105 metagenome | ecosystem: Host-associated > Mammals > Digestive system > Large intestine > Fecal | place: USA: Wisconsin... | reverse complement strand
GACCGTCATATAGGCTTAAAGACAAAAAGTCTTTTCTTGAAAGTCAAAGCGATGACTGAGTGGAGTAATTGTACATTTTTATTTTCCACTTTTTGTACATATTTATATTGACTTTTACACATACAAATCTTTCTGGTTATTATACATCTCTTTTTATCATTTCCAAAGCGGTGCCTGACCCCTTTTAGGAACTCTTGTGACACTAATACTGTATCACAGAAATTACGCATTGTCTCTACACTCACTGTGTGTTTTTTTCGAATTTTTACCGTGAGAGGATAATTCCGTACTTTGGGACACGATGTCCCAAAGCTACATACTTTATGTTGTATTATTGTTTTGTCACATTTCTTATTCATCCTCCAATAATGGCATATTGAATAATTCTTGCAATTTTCTCTGTAACACATCTTTATCGGGCAGTTGTAGCTTATATTCTGCTACCATCATTGGAGATAGTGTCCTACTCATTGCATATTCTACTACCTCATCATCCTTTGATGCACACAATATCATTCCAACACTAGGATTCTCATTTGTTTTCTTCTTTTGTCTATCCAGCGCTTCCAAATAAAAATCCATTTTTGAAATGTACTCGGGTTTAAATTTGCCAATTTTCAATTCAAACGCCACAAGACACTGTAAACCTCTATGATAAAATAATAAATCAATTCTATAATCCTCTCCGCCGACTTGCACCCCGTATTCTTCGTCAATAAACGTAAAATCTCTTCCCACTTCAAGGATAAAGTCTTTCATATTCCTGATTAAACCTTTTCTTAAATCTGATTCCCTAAAATTTGAAGGCAAATCCAAAAACTCTATTACATACGAATCCAGAAACGGATTTTCCTTTAATCCTTTTATTGATTCCGGCAATAGTTTTTCCTGCGACATCATATATCTCTCGTAATATCCACTCTCAATCTGCCTATCTAACTCTCTAGCAGAATAATTTTCTTTTATACATAGAGAAATATAAAAATGACGTTCTTCTTCCGTTTTTGCCTTCGACATTATGGATAAATGGTTTGACCAACTAATTTGTGACAACAGTGTTGACACAAATTCATCATCCTTATATGTTTCATAAAATTTTTTCATACGATAAAGGCCACGACGATTAAATCCTTTTATCCCCGGAAACGCATCTTGTATTTCTTTGGATACAGAATCAATATAAGCATCGCCGAATGATGCATTCGCGGATACTGTGCTCAAGTATTGTCCTACCTGCCAATACATGTTAATTAATTCCTCGTTTACCTTTTTTAAAGCATTATGTCTCGACTGAGTAATGATCTGTATGAGATTTCCTGCTACGGAAATATTGTTACTCATTTTTACCTTCTTTCCGTATTTGTGACAACAGTGTTGACACAAATTTAATACCTAGTTTGTGATTCAAAGATTTTTTATATTCCCTATGATACACATTTTTTATTATTTATAATAGAATTTTTCTTAATTATTCTTTTCCAAAGCCTTCATTTTCAACTTTATACTCAATAAGTTTTAATAAATACATCGGGATTCGGTTTGCGCCTCTCTCCCATTCTTCCAATGCTCTTACAGAAAACTCAAAATACTTAGCAAACTCTTTCTGAGTCATACCTGTTTTCTTTCTAGCTGCTTTTAATCTTTCTCTGCTATCTTCATTCCGAGAATTTGCTTGTTCAACAACTAAAGTTTCGCCATTTGGTCCTTCAATAATATAATCCATTTCTTTTTTCATTTTGCGCTCCTCTTTTCCACATGTTATGTGGTTTCTGTCTAATCCTAAAATACCACATATTATGTGGTATCGCAAGTTAAAAAAATAGCACGAACTAAATCGCACTATTTTCTACTCTCCTCTATTTATGGATGTACAGACGTGTCTGTTCCGGCTCGTCATCCCCTTGCGCCATGCAGTAAAATTTCCAGCCGTACCGCTCGTAAAAAGTCGTATGGTCTGTCACAAGATACAACGGCGATACTCCGTGCGCTCTCTGGTCTTCAACAACAAGATCCAGCAGTTTCCCTGCTATCCCGCGGCAGCGGTATTCTTCTTCCGTATACACAGCACACACATTGGGCGCCAAATCTTTCCTGTCATGGAAATCATTTTCTATCACACCCATTCCGCCTACTATCTTCTCACCGTCCAGGCACAGATACCAGCCGTATTCCGTCTCGCCATTTAAATAGGCATCCATACATTCAAGATAGTCTTCCTTTGGCACGCCCCATTTCTCATGAAACCACTGTGCCGCCTTATCTTTAAGTTCTTCTCTGTCTCTTAATACTATAAACTGTAATTCTTCCATTTTTCTCTTTCCTCTTAGCGCATAATATTTAAGGATAAAATCCTACTTTCCCGTCAACATTTCAGCACCGAATACGACGGCACATCCAACAATCATACTAAGTATCGCATACCAAAATGCAATTCCGGTATGTCCGCCTTTTATCAAATCTGTTGTTTCAAGCGCAAATGTTGAAAAGGTCGTAAAACCTCCACATAATCCGACCTTCAAAAACAAAATCCATCTCTGATCTATATTTGAATTCTTTAAAGCTAGTACTGTTATTAGTCCAATAGCTAAACAACCTATAATATTTATTGCAAATGTTTTTACCGGAAATACCGTATTCTCACTGACCGGGATTTTACCTATCAGATACCTGAGAACTGCTCCGATAAATCCTCCTGCGCCAACTGCCAATATATTCAAAATACAATCCTCTCTGTTCTATTATTTAATAAAAGCTTAAAGTTCCTTTTTCATATAACCACATGTAAATGGAAAAAAGTCAAATTTATGAGTCCCAACATGTACTGCCCCTGCTTTTTCATACCATTCACGCAACCTGACATTTTCCTCAACAATACCAATATTTATCACATTGCAGCCAAGCTCTTTCGCCATACTAAAAGCATGGTCAATCAGCTTTTTCCCTATACCTTTATGCCGATAGTCCGGTAAGACCGCAACATTATTCAATTCACACTCGTTATTCTCCTGAATCAGCAAAGAATAATACCCGCAAAGAACTCCGTCATCCTCAAAGACATACATGGGACGATGTTCTCCGTCCATATGCCACATTAATCTCTCTTCGGTTGTTGAAAATGCAGTAAATCTCGGTGCATTCTCTTCCGTAAATCCAAATTCATCTGCAACGGTCAAAAATGCTTTCTTTATAAGGCTTACACATTCCGGAATCTCTTCCCTTTTTACTTCTCTGATCATTTGTTTCCCACTCCATTATATTAAAAGTTAATTTATAAACAACCATTATTGCACAACATCCTGACTAAACAATCCATCACGGTTACAGTAGAAACAGATTCTCCGCACTCCGCTGATCTTGAACCTTGCCTCAGCTTCACCTTCCGGATACAGTTTTACCATCTGCAAGCGATCCGGGGACACTGCCGCAATGAAGGAAATATAATGTGTCTTAGTCATATCGTGATTGATCCTGACATAATACTCATCTTCCACTCGTTCGATAAATACCATATGATGCTCATCCGTTTGCTCTGCCTCAGCCGGTAACAGCTGAACTCCATGACAATGAATAACCGCCTCACCCATGCCATGAATCACATTTCCACAAACAGGGCAGATATAAAACTTCGACCGCATCATATTCGCCGACACATTGGCATTTTTAATCTGGTATCCGGAAATCAGTTCCGGCACCGATATTCCAAATGCGTCCGATATCGGCTCCAAAAGCGTGATATCCGGGAGACCTCTCATAGTCTCCCATTTTGAGACGGTCTTTTCACTCACTCCCAAAATCTCTGCCAACTGAAGCTGTGTCATTTTTCTCTGTTCCCGCAGTTCCTTGATAGCCGTGCCCGTAATATATTGATTCATCTCAGATCCTCCTTCAATATCATGTTCATAAACAAATGATATTGCACCGGAAGCCTCATAACAACCTACGAAAAGTAGAGTTATCCATTCACAAACTTCAAAAATTTCTTGTCATTCATCTGTTCATTCGTGACATACTTCCCATCACAGAATAGCGAATAAGTTGTGATCGGCGTCGGTGCATTCTGAGCATCATTCCTACTCTCGATCTTCATAGCTCTGAATGGAATGCCATTGTTCTTGGCTGTCTCTTCCAGCACAGGTACATACTTCGCATTGAAGGGACACTGGTTCGTATAATAAAGAACATATCCTTCCTCATCTATGTGCGGATGCTTGGCACACTCTTTGAACATCGGCTTCTCGGCCCCTTTCTCAAAGGGCAGATACCATAACTGTATTCCGTTATCCGCTTCATCACACACTTCAAAGCCTTTATATTTCAAATACTTCGGATCCGCTAGGAATGGTTTTTTCTTTGCTGCAGCAAGAATACAAAGTCCTTTCTTTCCCTTCTCCTTGCTGTCTTTGATGCATTCGGAAAGCAGGTCGCTTGAATATCCATGACCTTTGAAAGAACCGGAAACCCATAGGCAGTCTATATACATATACCCAGGTGCTTCGATTGGATTCCATGCATGCTCTGCCGGAATATATTCTATGAAGCATTTCCCGCGCTCCACGCTTTTTAAGAATACAAGCCCCTCATCAAACTGTGAAGCAAGCCACGCCTTCTTTGAAGATACCTGTACATCTTTATTGTTGGATATGGCACAGCAAATATGCTCCTCTTCCAGATTCTCTTTTGTAACTCTGATATAATCCATAGCCCTCTCCTCCTACTCTTTCTCCGGATCTTTCCAATATCCACCCTTATGGAAGTTCTCATTCCCTAGAGGTTTTGCTGTCAATCGGAACATAACGCAGCCATCCGGGCAAACTACAGTTTTCGTGTACTTGCTGTCTCCACCAAGGTTTTCAAGATCTCCGCCACTTCGAACAGCCTCCATCAACGGATACAGCAGCATCATGGTTTTGGAACAGATTCCGTATCCATCTTTGTTTACCGGACATCCATATGTGCAGGTGTATGTATCGCCTATCTCTTCTCCGTTACGGCAGTACCGCTCTGTGTGATCTCCCCTGAGAAAGCCTGTCACTTCAACCGTAAACTCATACTCTTCATCAAACCACTTCTTCATCGTCAACTCTCCTTTCTCCACTTCGTTCCGGTCCGCGCTAAACAGATGTCCCCCGGACATCCAGCGCCCTTGTATGATCAGTACCCTAAAGCCTGTTATTATATTTGCCATCACTTAAATATCTTCCCTGTAAATAACTGAAACATGAGTGATTTCATTTGCTTCATCCGGGTACTCTTTGTCAAAATGCATACCGATTGCTTCAGCGGTTTTGATGGAAGGTATATTTGTGTACTTGCAATACGAATAGAGTGCCGGATAATCTGTGTTCTGAAACGCCCAACTTCGCACGGCGGCAGCAGCTTCTTTAGCATAACCCCTGCACTGACAGTCACGCCTGATGTGATAACCTATTTCAGGCAACATCTCTCCTTCTATATTTTGAAGGGTAAGCCCACAATCTCCGATTATTTCTCCGGTATCCTTCAGACACACAGCCCACAGTCCGAATCCATTTTCTTCATAACGTTTCATGTTACGCACTATCCATTCTCTGACTCTTTTTTCATCAAAAGAATATGGATAGTGCTGCATGACATCGGAATCCGCCAAAACCGCATATAAAGCATCAAAATCATCCATATTCATTTCGCGTAAGAAAAGTCTCTCTGTTTCAAGAATCACTTTCATATTATTAGCCCTGTTGTTTTTCGTTGCAAAACGCAGCCATCTCTTTTTCCAATAATCGATAGACATTTGCAATCAGATACCCATCCGCTATCGCATGATTCATACGAACCGACACCGGCATTAAGAGTCTCCCGTTTTCCTCACGATATTTTCCCCAGTTGATGATCGGCAGAAAATAGAGGAATCCATCCGGCAATTCTATATTCAGGGAATCATAGGACAACCAGGAAATATAGGATGCATCAAACCAATTCGGGTGATTTTCCATATCAAGGCCATACTCTCTTGTCTGTTTCGCCGCCTCGATATCTTCAGAAGCATTCTTGTAAAAAATCTCATAATCCGGATCAAAACTTGTATATACCGGCGTACAGGTCTCGGTATCCTCATGAAAAATATAATGCGTAGGGTTAATCCTGTCATAACAGATCAGTTCTTCAGTCTGCCAGAAATACCCCATCCTGTAATCATCCCGTGAATTCAATACCTTGGATAAAATGTACAGAAAATTGATATAGAACTTTGTACCACTGTCCTTCGAGTACTTAACAAGCTCTGTCACATCAACCCTCGCTGTCATAGACGTCGAACACTTGCAATCCTCCGTAAAATGGCGGAACACACCCTTCCTGTAGTAGGTTTCCTTATTTACTATCCGATAATTTTTATTGTCACTTTCAAAATAGTTGTTTATTCTCATTTTCTCTATTTCCCTTTATATACTCCTTAGCTGTAGTTTCGGCCTTCAAAGGATATTCAAAGCCATTTTTCTCTGCAACCACAGTTGCAAGATTTCGAAAAAGATCATGTGTATTGAAAAGTGCATTTCTAATATCTGACTCTTCATAATGCGCAAAACAAAGTTCCAATTTCTCCAGAATCCAGTCATCCGCCCAACGATCAATGAAGCGACCGTCATGCCAGACATCCCTACCGTCTTTCTGATAGCAGTAAAGCTCTATCATTTTAAGCAGATATTTTTTCAAGTAGGCATCCACACACATCTTTGCCGACCACAGCTCTCCGCGCATCAATTTCTTAGCCGCCCAGATATTGTGAAAGTAGAAATCGTTTGTCAGATTAAGATATTCCAATTCACTTATCTGCGGCGAAGATACAGAAGGTTTCACATACTCCCTAACCAACTCTGAAAAACCTGCTTTGTCACACAAGAAAGCATAGCCCCGGTTCATTACCCACCCGGCAGTACCGTTTTTTACAGCCTCAGTAAATTGTTCCGGTGTGAATATGATCATGTCCACGTCTTTATCTTCATCATAAACAGCACGATATTCTTTTCCGTTGCCCAGTGTCGGTTCAACGAACTCTATACTGATCTCTCCTAACAGTTTCGGATATTCTCCTGAATACCAGCTTGTAGGATTACCAGTTACAATGATCAGATCAAGATCCGAATAATCATCCGCTTTAACGGACTCTCTGATGGTTGAGCCAATAGCGATCACTGCTTTTACCTCGCTATCCGCTTCACTATAATGACAAATATTCTCTTTGATTTCTTTATACCTGTCCGCCATAATCTAATGCCCCTTATGCTTTTCCTTTTTCTTCTGCTACTTCAACTCAAACAGTCTGTCGCTTTCAGCTTCCCGTTCAATACGGCTTCGTTCCTTTTCTCGCCTTCCGGCAAAGCTCGTTCTTGATTCGGCACATTGCTTCGATATGCATGATCCAATGTCTGGAAAACGGCATCTGAATCAAACCTTTTATATCTTTTCCGCACCAGTAATCAATAAGCCAGAAAGCTTCTTCATCTTTACTGACCGAACCTGTTTCAATTATCCGTTCTCTATCATCATCCGTAAACTTTCTCTTCAGGTCTGTGTATTGCAGCTTCTTCAACAGCTCATTTGTGGAATCCATTACAGCTCTGCAATAATCATACAAGGCTCTCACATCAAGTTTCGCGGAAAACTCCGCAATCCCCTCACCCTTCAATTCATTTCCGGTTGTGATGATCGGGCTGTTTACCCTTTGCAGCCAATCCTCCGTGAATAAAACCTGTGTGTCCTGCAATATCAATGTATGCGCCACGATATCCTCAATCCGGAATATATGCCACAGGGAATACGCAAGCGTCTTGCTGTGATACCCCTTCGCTCCGGCAAAAGGCTGCTTGGAGAAAGCCTCCTCCGGATATGTATCCACTATTGATGTTATCTGACCGAAGAGTTCCTCTCTAAGTTCAAACAACACGGCAATTCCATCTGCAAAGCTATCCTTCTTTCCGATCAGCGACTGCATTTTCTTGTTTTTTTCCGACCACTCCTTATTCATACCACTACCCTCTTCTTTTCATCATCAGACAATTCTTCGAACCAATTCATATTGGTAAGTCGTGAAGTATTTATTCCAAAACCCCCTGGCATTGGGATTTGCAGTGCCGTGTTCAACCCACATATATCGGTATCCTTCAGATATGGCTCTCAACTCAGCAAACCCGAGAAGTTTTTCAGCGAGTCCTGTTCCGCGATATGCTGGATATACAAAGGCCTCTCCCACATTTGCCGACTGTCCTTCCTTGCCGACCATTTCACAGTCTTCCGCATTCCATTCTATTATTCCAGCAAGCTTTCCGTTATCATAAGCTGCAATCAATTCAAGCGAATCACTCGTATAATAATCATGATATACTTCTTCCGTGAATTCATTGCCCGGATAAAAGACCGGACTGCACCGGAGATGCTTTACAATGTTTTCCGTTGCATCCCAGATTTCCTTCCAGTGTCTCTCAATCTCCTCTTTCTCAAGAACCCGTATATCAAGTATTCCCCCGGTAATATCTTTACTTTCAAGTAGTTTCACGCATTTCTCAGACATATTTCCAAACTGCATCATGTGAAACGCACTTATGCATGCAGTATCCCCGCTGTATAAATGAATTGAAAAGTCGCACACGCCTCCGTTCACGACAGTATCTGCCAGCTTTTGAAACAGCTTGACCATTATCTTTTCGCTCTCGGCAAAGTATCCGTACACCGGCACATAACAGTGAGTGACTTCATCTGTCCACTGCACATAATACAGAAAGCCTTCTCCTGCGTTGGAGTTGTTTAACTCTATTAAGTGCATCCCTTCCAGTTTGGAAGCAAATCGTGCTTGAAATTCCTCTCTCGCAACAAGACCATCCGAAATGACCGTGCTCATCTGAGACCTATATTTTTCATACAAACAATCATATCTGTCCATCGTTCATCCTATATATTTGCTTTTATATTCATATCGCATCAATGCCCCTTGCGCTTTTCCTTTTTCTTCAGCTGTTTCATCTCAAACAGTCTGTCGCTCTCCTCTTCCCGTTCCTGCTTGCTTCGCTCTTTCCTCATTAGCTTATTCTGCTCCTGTTGCAGCTTTAGAGCTTGTTGCGATTTCGTGCCTATTCCATTTTCCAGGGTCTGCTTTTTCGCATCACGCTGTGCCCTTTTGGGATTTTTCTTTACTTCCCTTACATCGGTTTTAATCGCCAGACTAAACTTAAGGTGATAGTAATGCCTGTTGATGAACTCCTGGACCTCATAATCCTTTGGTTCAGCACCAAATGTCACCTTCGCTGCCGATATCTTTCCATTTTCAATTCGTTCAAATACTCCTACCCAAAACGGATCCTCAAAGTATACCGTCAGCCGTCCCTGACATTTTTCTTTTTTCACGTCGCCTTCGTCTCCGTGTATTTTTCGCCTCATAGAGCTCTCTGCGACACTCTTTGAATAATCCGTTCATCTATCCTGCGCACAACACTATTGGTATAAGCATTAAAATACTTTAGCCAAAAGCCGCTTCCTGACGGATTGATGCTTTCAAAATCCACACCAAGTCTGGTATATCCCTCAGTTTTCAATGTATTGATAGCATAATTCAACAGGTTTTTGTATACACCCCTGCCCCTGTGTTCCGGTAAACAATATGCCCCCGTAATATGACAGTAATCATCTCCGGATGCAGCAAATGTTTCACCTTCGTCCGACACTTCCATATAAGCGCATAATTCTCCGCCGATCTTCGCTGCAAAGTAGCGTTCCTTATTTCTTTCCGAAGAATTCAAAAAACCTTCCAGCGTATCCGGTTTTCTGTTCACAAAAAAGGGGCTGGTGCAGTAATGTTCATTAAGTCCCAAATTAAGCGGATATACATATGCATAATCTTCCCTAGGTAATTCCAAAAACTCATATCCGCTGCATGGAGTGCAATCGATTGTTTCCATCGGACGAATGGCGTCTACACACCTCATGCCAAATCCATACCGAAAAAACTGTTGCGCGGCTTCCTCATCATGTTCATATAAACAAATTGCATGTGACATCGCTCCGGCTTTTACCCACTTTTTTGCAGCTGCCTGATACAATGCTGCATAAATCTTGCCGTGATTTTCCATGGCTGCTCCATTTGCACCCATGGGCGAAAAAACTCCTCTCACATCAGTGGAACGAAAAGCATTCTCAAATGGTTCCACACTGCAAAGAAATCCCACCATTTTTCCGCCTTCAAATGCCGCAACGCCTAATCCATTCTCAGATAATTGTTTTAGAATCGGAATACTTGATATTAGAGGAAGATCCCGGGTAAACGCCCGCTCATAGTTATATGCACTAAGAGCAATGCCCATTGCCTCCTCTATATGTTTCGGTTCAAAGTCTTGAATAATCATTTTGTTCCTTTCTTCAAAGCGAGTCAGGTTTTACTCGCAATACATACAAATAGTTCCTTGTGACAGTTTAAAACCATTATTTTCATAGAATTTGGAAGCAGGTGCATATTCACTGGTGTAAAGAACAACTCCAGCATATCCTGATTCCTTACTATAATCTAATAGCGTCTTCAGTAATTGCCTTCCAATACCTTGGCCCTGTCTTTCAGGTAAAACTGCCATTTCGTTAATATATATTTCTTTCTTACTTCCTGATATCTTGCATAATGCAAATATACATCCAATTACCACGTCATCTTCTTCATACACATATCCTACAAATCTTTTCTGCTCGTAATAATCCAATAAATATTCTTTTGCATTATCAGGGTTCCAATCAATCCCCCAATATTCTATAGGAAACGCCTTAGTATATATCACTGCACATTGTTGCAGATCTTCCTCTTTCATTTTTCTTATCATAAAAATCTGCTCCTATCTCATGTATACCTTACAAAAATGCCGCAAATGCTTCTCGATGTATTCCATACATTCTTTCTCACACTGCGGCTGTCTATCCGATCTTGCAATCTGCAGAACAGCCGGTGCAGTAAGTTCTACTGCAAGCATCTTCGGATCATCCTTTACGACTATCCCCTCATCCATCATTCCCTTGATAATCTTTGCAAACATCCTCTGTATTCCATCCAGCTGGTGTCTGGTTGTAGCCTCGGAAATCCTTTCATTCCTGAACTGCTCTTGTACAAGAAGCATCCGCGTCTTGCGGATTATGGGATCTTGCATTGTGAATGAGATCCTTTCCATAGTCACCTTTATAAACTCCTCCCGGCTCTGCGGCACCTTCCCGATGTTTTTCTCAGATCCAAACATTACCTCATACCGCTCTTCCGCAGAATCAATCAACGCATTCAGGATGTCCTCTTTGCCCTTATAGTGCTTATATAGCGATGGAGCTTTGATCCCGACAATATTTGCGATCTGCTCCACGCTTGTTCCATCGTATCCATTCTCTGCAAATAGCGTTAATGCCGCATCCAGTATTTTCTCCTTGGTAGACATGGTTTCCTCCATTCTGCTAATAGATATTAGCCTTATTATAGCTAACATGTATTAGCCCGTCAAGATATTAGCCCATCTTCGTTATTATTTTCTGAAGTTCTTTCCGATTGTGCTGCCTCCATCGACAAGCACATCTACAGCTGCAAGGTAACCATTCCTTTCATCTGCTACAGTTGCGATCGCAAATCCAAGCTCATCCGGAGTACCCATCCTTTTTTCTGCTGCATATTCAAGCATGCTTCCACCCTCTTTTTCTTCAAGTTTACCCATATCAGTTGCAATCAGTCCGGGACTTAAAGAGCACACACGGATTCCTTTCTGCCCATACTCAAAAGCACACCTCTGTGCATACCAGACAACAAAGCTCTTGGATAGAGCATACGCAAAACCCGACTTCTGATAATCAGTTCTGGCAAGGTTACTTGTTTTGATACATTTTGCTATAAATTTTGTTTCATCTGTTTCAGCAAGGGCAAATGTCTTTTTGTTTATGAGTATCTTCGGTAACACATATGCAGAATTTGAGGAGATATCCACTATAACGCTGCCCCTTGGCATCACTTTTGAAAACTCCTGATTGATATAAACTGTACCAAGAGCGTTTACTCTGAGTAGTGACTCAGGTTTTGCCATATTGGGAGACATTCCCGCTGCATTGATAACATTTCTGACAGTTCCTTTTGACCCCGCAAACTCCACCAGCTTTTTTACGCTTTCCCGGTCTGACGTATCACATGTGCGGGCATATGCTTCATGCCCACCTTCTTTTAGCTGTTTCACAGCATTTTCAAGCTTGGAGATAGTCCTTCCTGATACGATTATTATCTTATCCTTTGGCATCTGAAGAGCTGCTGAAAGCCCCATACCACTGCCACCACCTGTTACTACGCATACATCGCTCATTTATATATCCTCCTGATTTTATTTTATCTGCACGTTCCTTTGCAGCCTGCGATGAGGCCTTTGCAGCAGCAACGAACTTATCAAGCCAGTCTCTTACCTGTTCCCCAGTGTCTGCCGGTGATGTTATGATTTCTGAGAGTTCATCAAATGGCGTTTCAAATATGATCTCATCAGATACTACTAGATCTATTCCTGCCTTTTCAAACTGCTTCCTAAGTGCATTTACATATTTGTCAGTCGAAAAATCCTGTGTCAGATCAATAATAAATTTTCCACTCTGACATGTCATATTGAGCACAAGACCGCTTGAACAGTTTGAATACAGGTGTACCTCATCCACAAGTTCACCCGGCATATCAAACTGACCTATGTAACTTATAAGATAAGTATTAAGCGCAAGATTTTCCATGAATCCAAGGAGTTTCTGTCTTCCTGCAAATGAATGAAAATGTCCTATGACACTCAGAAGCATATTGATATTATTAAATTCCTTTGCACAGTGATCATGCTCTTTCTGGGCATTGAGAAGCCTTTTATATTTTGCAGCTATTTCACTGTCTGAAAGGTTCTCCTCTTCTCTTCCGTAAGGCAGAGTCATACTCTTAACACAGTTTTTGAAGGTGTCATCACAACCTAATATATGTCTTGCGTCCATAGGGAAATTACTTACTATAGTCTTATCACAGTCTAAAGAAATCTCTTTTATCCCTCTGCTCATCAGTATGCTCAGATATGTGATTGGAGATGCGCCGATGCTCTTTGTGGCATCCATAAACTGCTTCTGCGAAAAACTGATCTCATAACGCCTATGATCATCTTTATTCTTTGTTTCAGGAAGCTTATATCCCTTGCTGGACAGACCTTCAATCTTCATGCTTTTTCCATTTAGCTCGTACTTCTTTTCACACGGATCAGTAAGTTCGGCTACCGATAGTTCAGATGCCAACAAGTGGTGTTCTTCTCTTATCTGCTCATATTCACCCATGCCAGCATTTTTATAATCACTGTAGAATCTGAGCAATGTCTCGAGAAATGTCTTTGCACCTCTTCCATCTGTAAGTCCGTGATGAAAAGAGAGTTTAAGGCTCTTTTCCCAATATGTAACTCCCATGAGATGATAGTTGTTACTATGTCCGCCCAGTGGGATAAATCCATCTTTGTGATGCGCCTCAAGCTTCATTTCATTCCTTACCGCATAGAAATCTCCATCTTTTTCTATGAATCTGACGCCAAAGTAAGGGTATCTGATGAGAGTGTCTGCTATCGCCAGTTTCAGAAGTTCACCATTTATGTCTTCCCTCATCCTGACATCATAAACCTCACTTGGAAGGCCCTTGGATCTGTATAAATAAGGCATTCCTGACAAAGCCTTGTCACCATTCTTAAGTATTGTTTCTACATTCTTATTTTCCATCATTATTGTTCTCCTGTTATCTCTTTAGCAATTTCCAAAATCTCAAAAGCATATTTTTCCTTACCCTTTTTCAGAAGTTTCTTGTATAAAGGATAGTTGACGATGCAGATTGCAGCGCCTGCTATTCCGAGAAGTATACCTATTACCATATGAACCACTCCGGTTCCAAAGACGCTAAGTCCAAAGCACATCCCTGTACCAAAGATCAAAGTCCCAATAATTCCAAGCGTCATGGCTGTTACAAACGCAGGCAGCTTTGCTCTTTCATCAAGCTTTTTAAGCTGTCTGACCTTATTTGTTTCCTTTGGCATGTATTCTTTTGCTACACTCTCCGCATAAACTTTATCTAAATCATTCATCTCATTAATCTCCTTTATTATGCTATTTTTCCAGTTTCTTTGAGCCATCTAATCTCGTCACGAATTGTTTCTCTGTAAGACCTTGTAGTATAACCAAGTTCCCTGCTTGCCTTGCTGGAATCAAAACGGTTGTTCCTTGCAAGATTGTAAACGGAGAAAGTTGTCATAAGCGGCTTTTCTCCTTTCTTTTTGGCTTTTTTCTCAAGTATCTTTGCAATGAAGTTTGCTGCTAATATAGGTAAGAAAAACTTCATCTGTTTACATCCGCTCTCCTCTGAAACAAGCTTTGTAAAATCCTTAAAGCTGACAGGCTCATTCCCAAGAATGTAGCACTCTCCGCTTTTTCCTTTATCCGCTGCTCCAATAAGTCCGTCAGCCAGATCCCTTACATCACACAGATTAAAACTTCCGTCAATTCCGGCGGGCATCTCACCATTGATGATATCAACCAGAGTCTTTGTGGTCTCACCCATTGCAAAGTCCTCAGGTCCGAGGATTCCTGAAGGGTGGACCACGCAGGCGTTAAGCCCTTCCTTTGCAGCCTTGAGCACCACATTTGTTGCCATAGCCTTTGACAATGAATAGCAGCCTTTAATTCTATCAGGATCAATCGGAATCGAACCCTCACATTCTCTTATGCTTCCCTTCTCTTCCTCAGGTATTGCTCCTGTTGATGAGCAATAAACAAGCTTTGAAACATTGTGCTCTTTGCACATCTCTATGATATTTTCCGTGCCGCCGACATTTACGTCCATGACTTTCTGGCTGTAGTCGGGATTAACTGTTACGATGCTTGCTATGTGGAGCACGATCACTTCCGTGCCTTCCGGCGTCTCAAAAAATCTTTCCAGATCTTCTTTATTACAAAGGTCGCCGTAAGATATTTCAACCTCTCCCGGCAAATACTTTGCCGATTTGTCACCCTCAAGGACAAATGCCCTTACTCTCTCATTTTTCTCTACAAGCTTTCTGCACACCGTGCTTCCAAGAAATCCTGCTGCTCCTGTTACCAGATACATCCTATTTGTCTTGCTCATATATCATTTCCTCACTTTCCTACTTATTTTTATTTTTGTTTGGATCCTGAAGTCATTATAGGAAAATGAGCGCATAAAAAGAACAACACTTTTCGCAAAATGTGTTGATTTCGGGGTTTAAGGTCCCGACACGTTTTGCAAAAAGTGTTGATTTATAAATCCTATGTACTTTTTAGACGTTATGGCTTGATGATACACTTCTGTATGACACTTATGATTTCTTCTTTAGACTCTGAACATCCGCCTCTTACCCATTCGGTGACAACTCCGATAATACCCTTAAGATAAAAGACCATTATAAGCGGCTGCTCATTTTCCGGAACTCCGAACCTTGTAAGTATGGGACCAAATATGTTCTTAAACCATGTCTCATAGGTTTTTTCGGCGCCCATCATTTCATTCTTTTCATACATCAGGTAAAAGAGTTTCCTGTTCTCTTCTACAAAATTCAGATATGGCATCAGATATCCCGGGGTAACAAGAAACAGTTTCTCATTGTCCTTATCATCTATATCAATGCTTTCAGCCCCCTCGCCACCAAAGCGGCCAAAGAAATCTTTATATACTGCTTCCACAGTTTCCTGCAGAAGATCATTTACATTATCATAGTGAAGATAGAAGGTTGTTCTGTTTACTCCTGCAGTCTCACATATTTCCTTAACGGTAATATACTCAAAGTCCTTACTATCAAGGGGTGTTATCAACGCATTATGCATCTTCTCAGCTGATTTAAAATATTTGCTCTCATTCTTATTCATACAATTCTTCCCCTTCGAAGGATATCCTGGAATATAATTATATACCAATTTTATCACAATTCTTGGCTAAATCAATGAGATTAGGTATATGTAAATGTCAATGTCGAAATGCTAAAAAACTCCGATGCATTAACATCGGAGTTTTTTATATTAAAGTATTATCTATATTGGCCTGATTATTATATTTGTTTACTTTACTTCATAATCTAAACATACTCTGTTTTTTGTATATGGTCTTACCTTACCATCCGCCACTGCTACATGGGCAGGATGAATTGCATAAGATTTTAGGGAACTCTCATCTTCAAATGTTGAATCAAGCATTAAATCAGCATTGGATGATTCTAATTTATCTATCTGAACACATATATCTATAAGGCCAGGAATCTCTCCTTTAAGTCCCTCTAATCCTTCCTTTATCTCCTGCTTAATTTTACTCTTTTCATCATCCGACAGTTCATCTTTTAACTGCCACAATATAATATGTTTAACCATTACTTCTTTCTCCTTATTTATATTCAATATTCATCTAAAAAGTGATGTCTCTTTCCATCCTTTTTATAACATATAACTGTATCTAGATTAACATTTTCTACACTCTTAAAAATATTAGATTCAATAAATGGATTATCTTTCTTTAATGCTGCAATTAACTTCTTAGTTTCTAGTCTTTTAGAAGATGTAGTGCCATCCTCGTGACAGGTTGAACAAGTATCTGTGAAGTGACAAGCACATTGTAAGAAATGAAGCTCATTATAATCCCTCCATGCGCAAATATCACTTTCTCTAACAAGATAAAGAGGACGAATTAACTCCATACCTTCAAAGTTGGTACTATGAAGTTTTGGCATCATAGTTTGAATCTGAGCGCCATGTAGCATACCCATAAGTATAGTCTCAATCACATCATCATAATGATGACCTAAAGCAATTTTATTGCACCCTAATTCCTTTGCCTTACTGTATAGATAACCTCTTCTCATTCTTGCACATATATAGCAAGGACTCTTTTCTATAGTGTCCACAGCATCAAATATATTGCTTTCAAATATAGTTACAGGAATCCCCAAAGCCTTAGCATTACTCTCTATAAGGGCTCTATTATCTTTATTATATCCTGGATCCATTACAAGAAATGTTAATTCAAAATTACACTGCCTATGCTTTTGTATCTCCTGAAAAAGCTTGGCCATAAGCATGGAGTCCTTGCCACCTGATATACATACCGCAATATGATCACCTTCTTCAATTAATTTATAATTCTTGCAGGCCTTGGCAAATGGTGTAAAAAGCTTTTTATGAAATTTCTTCTGTATACTCTTTTCAGCCTTTTCTTTCTTTACTCGGATATTTGTCTCCCCTTCCATTGTGGATCTTACATATGCAATATAACCACCCTTAAGGCTATAACACTCTCTTTCATCAAGAGCAATTTCATCGTCAAGATTCCTGGTTTTACGCCCTATATCACAGTAAAAAATCAGCTTTTTATCAATTGGAAATGTACTGATAATGCTGTTTATTTTATCTTCATCTCCTCTGAGTTCCCCGTCTATATCAAGCACATGAGCACCCGGTATCATACCATATAATCTAAGCCCTTCATCTCTAACATCAAATAATATATATGAATCCTCATCTAACTTTTTTAATTCTTCACAAGTAATTTCTTTCATAGTAATCTCTTTCAATTAATCTTCAAGCATACTTCAATGTTTTTATCCACCAGTTTCTTAAAGTTTTCTCCATCACTTTTACTTCCAATAATACTACCATAATGTATGGGAATTGCAACCTTAGGTTTAATCTACCTAACCTTTCCCTTGCAACCGGCTTTCTTAAATATTTTCTTATATTTCTTCTTCTTTGCCTTAGGCACTTTGATTACACAGGATTTCTTAACTCCCTTAAACGCGCCCTTTTTAACTTTTTTAAGTTTAGTAGACTTGATGATAAACTTCTTTAATTTCTTATCGCCCTTAAATGCGTTCTTACCTATGCTTTCTAAGCAAGTTGAGTTGCAGCTTACCTGTTTTAATTTTTTACAATTCATAAAGCTTCCAGAGCCTATAGAAACTACATTTCTACCTATGTAAGCCTTGGTTATCTTTTTATTATTCTTAAAAGCATTTTTATCAATTGATGTTACTTTATATGTAATAGCGCCAATAGTAACTTTTGCTGCAATCTTTATCTGCTTAAGGGATTTTTTCTTAAGACCTGTTACTGCAAGCTCACCAACTATGGATCCGTCCTTGCTTCCAGGTTTGGTTACTTTATAAATGTATTTTTTGTCTTTTATCTTTGTTCCCGTCGTAGGTCCATCTGCCTTAGAAATATCCTGTGATGAAGGCACGTCACCACCATCCTTGTCAGGAGTTTCACCCTGTTCTTTATCAGCATTTCCGCCTTGTTCCTTATCAGTATTTTCACCTTGTTGATTAGGATCTACTATAGCAAATGGTATTTCTACCTTTCCACAATAATCATACTTACCTGTAATAACAATTTTACCTTCTCCAATATTAACATTATTTAGATATTCAACATCATAATCACTTTTATCCAAAGTATATGTCTCTTCACCAAATGTCACTGTTACTGTTACATTTGGATATATTGGATCACCTGTATAATCATATTTTTCTTTATCCAAAGATACATCCGATACACTTAATCTGTAATACGGTTCATTATTAGAAACTGTAGCACTGGCCTTATCATAAACTGCATTATCGCCAATTAATTCCTTTGCCACCAACCTGTTATAGGTAATAACAGATTCATTATTATTTGCGCTGACTGCATAATCATAGGTCGTTTCAACATCATTGTAACTTGCTTTAACCTTTGCTGCAGCATATATACCATAACCATTTGTCTTTATAATATTATCCTCTAAATTAGCTGAATATGTTACTATTCCACCGTCAATAATATGCCCTTCTTCATCCTTAATATATAAAAACGTATTCTCATTAGAATCTTTATTATCATTTGCCAAGTTTACATAATTATTTTTGATTTTAAAATTATTATATATTCCATCGTCAACATTGTTAGTTGATATATTATATATTCCATATAAAACTGAACCTTCTGCAGATATTTCATTATTATCAAAATTAATATTACTATTATCGTCAATTTCATATAAAGCAAGTTCTAGTCCAAAACACGATTTACCTTTTAAATAAATCTCATTTGAAGTAATATTGATGCTGACTTCATTAGTGTCATAGCTATACATATTAGAAGAAATACAAATTCCTTCAGCAAAAGCCGTTTCAGTTACATAAAGAAAATTATTTATAATATCCAAACCAGTAAAAGGATAATTAATAAACATTGCATTTCCATAATAGTCTGATTTTATTTGTATAGTATTAAGATAAGCATTAAGACTATCTACTTCCGTATACAAACCATATAGATAATCTCCACCAGTCATATATATATCATTTTCTTGAAGAACTATCTGAGGTTCATCCGGATCTAAATTAGAAGCTCCGGTTGCATGAATACCATATATGGTACCAAAATCTCCAATATTTCCAAGACTATTAATCTCAATATAATTTTTCTCGCAATCCAAAAAATCACAGTATACCAATTCAATTCCCATAGATCGTGCTTTAGCAGTATATGTATTTTCGTCAAAAATATACTCAACCGGACTTGAAGGTAGTTTTAAATCTAATTCATTATTACTGATTGTTACATTGCGTACCGGATTATCACTTGAACCCTTTATCTGAATAGGCTTATTATCATCTCTTTCATCAAGTGTTCCTGTGTAATAAATTTCACAATCCTTAATTGTTAAATAACTACTGTTTTTACCATTAATTACATAACCGTTTGTGTTCTTGCTCTTAGCAAATGTAAATGATACATTTAATATGCTTACTTCTTCCGCATCATTTACAGTGATTGCACTTTCTATTCTGGAATCATCAGTAATCTCAATCTTAATTCCTTTGATAGTAACAGCATCTATTTCTACAATAATCGGGGTGTTTATAATTGTCGCATTTTCACCACTGATACTTACTCCTTTATTTAGTGTAATTGTATCAACTCCAAGGTTTGATATCTCACCCTGAAACTTTATATTCTCAGGAGCATCTGCTTTTATAACTCCATATTCATCAAAGTATGTAAAAAAGTTATTTTTTGTAACAATTGTTTCGTCACTATTTTCCGCTGCTTGTGTAGATTCTCCCCATGTATCTGCTTTAACCTGATTTTGCGGTATCGATGTAGATACAAGAGCTAATGTAAGCATAAAAACTATTAATTTTTTTACTTTTGTTTTCACCATTCTTATTACCCATCCTTTATACTATGATTTAGATTATTTTATAAAATATACATAATCGTCTTTTCTGGTTGCAGGTGCACTCACCGATCCTTCCTTATATCCAAGAGCACAATGTCCAATACCCTATCTATAACATTTATATTTCTTTAATAATATTAGTTCTTATATTACTTGATTGCTTCACAAAAGCTTTTTATCTTCTCATCATTTGCTGTACTTTCTTTAGTCATTGGATCAATCAAAATCATATCAGCAGTCAATTCATTTATACCAACCAATTCCTTTAACTTATCCAATGCTTTTTCTCCGCCACTTCCGCTTTGACAAGCAAATGCTGCGATTTTACATTTTTTAAGAAATTCAGCCTGTTCATTTACAAATGTCCTTATTGGCGGTGTTACATTACCTGCCCATACAGGAAATCCAAAGACTACCTGGTCATACTTATTAATATCTACTTCATACGGGTTTAATTTTGGCATTTCTCCCATAACCGCACTTTTACCACCCCATAAAAACTTACGCATTCCTTTGTCCGGATATGCCTTTACTGGTTCAATTCTTAATGTATCAGCGCCTAACTCCTTTGCCACCTTTTCTGCCACCATCTTACAATTTCCCGACATTGAGTAATATACTATTAAACACCTCATAACTACCCTCCTATGCTTATATCCTACTTTACTAATATGTTTTCATTATATACAAATATTCTTTATAATTCAATTAATATAAATCTTTAACATACCTGGCGTAATAGTATTAACATATTATAACATACTAGAAAAGGCGCCACACGGCGCCTTTCCTTACACTTAATCATCAATGTGCTTTTTCTTATTCTTTATTCTTTATTTTTATAATTGTAACAATCGTTTTTTTTATCATACTACAAAACGGAACCATAAAAAATAGAAATGAAACAAAATATAATATACATAGTTTAATTATGTCTATTTCATCAAAATAAAGAATTGTTAATACAAATGCTGGTATTAAAAAAGCATTGCCAAGTATTCCACATGCAATAATAATTCTAGCATTCTTTTTGTCTTTCATACAATTTCACCTCTACTTATATAATCAGTGATAAAGCCCATATAATGGTGTAAATTCAAAAATTAAATAAAAAGAGCCAAGCGCTCATCTTTCAGTTAAAATTAAGTTACCACACAAAACATAACTGAGGAGGTTGACACTATGGCTCAATT
>Ga0129307_1001708_pt1 | contig 21460 bp, 14 predicted proteins | sample P1105metagenome_FD_94437 | JGI IMG/M metagenome (GOLD analysis project Ga0129307, IMG submission 94437) | Capybara group fecal microbial communities from Wisconsin, USA - P1105 metagenome | ecosystem: Host-associated > Mammals > Digestive system > Large intestine > Fecal | place: USA: Wisconsin... | reverse complement strand
TCAGATTGTATAGAAATTCCGCAGGCATACTGACGTATGTCAAGGGATTTCTGTGCAAGATGACGGAAAATATGTAAGCAGATTCAGTGCAAAGCCGTCAGGCGGGCTTTGTGCGGTGTTGCCATAGATCAAATCATTCCTTGATGAAATAGGAATCATCTCCTGCGCCTTCTACATCATCCTGCCATGTAAATCCGACATTCTCTCCGTCTTCAGCTATCTGAAGATATCCTGTACCGTCTGTGTACTCTACCTCAGAACTTACAAGTCCGTTTTCATCATAGATGTTATGTGTCTTTGTGCAGTTGTTGTAGTTCAGCACCTGTCTGCCGTTGAACTCACCGCTGAAATCCCATACAGCTTCTTCCAATGCTGAACCTGCCCAGCGGATGTGCACATTGTAAGTGCTTCCGCCTGCGTTGGTTACTGTGATAACACCTCTGTGAGCGTGGCTTTCCGAATATGTTCCCTCAAATGCATCCTCGATCATAGGCTTTGACTGCTGATCGTCACTGACAGCCGGCTCGAATGCAGAAGGCTCAGCTCCTTCAACTTTTCTTATAGTGTAAGTTTTACCATTGATAACACCTGTCATATTTCCGTTTGCATCATAGGACATAGCCATTTCTGTATTATCATCAACTGATCCCATGTGGAATACGACCTTATCCTTATACTGTTCAAAATTGAATCCTATACCGATTTTTCTTTCAGGATCACAAGTCCTTCCGCTGTTATCGCCGTTGAACACATAGTAGACCTCTGTTGTTCCGTTGTTCAGCAGTTCATATACGCCCTCTCCGAACCATGAACCAGCTTCGGATGCTGTATCAGCAGCATTTTCAGCGGCAGTTGTAACTTCCGCTTCATCAGTGGAAACGGCTGTTGTTTCTGTAACAGTTTCTTCTGTAACAGTTTCAGCTACTGTTGTTGTTACCGGCTGCTTAGGGAATGATGTATTTGCGCCGGCTGATGAGCCTGTTTCTGCTCCGCAGCTTGTAAGTGCTGATGTCATTGCGAATGCACATATAAATAATAATGTCTTTTTCATGTTGATCTCTCCCGTAAAAACTATTTTCAGCGTTGATATTTGTTTACCGCTTTCATAAAATACAGTCGGATCTGCAACGCATTTTAAGACATATCCTTTCACGATTTGTATGCTTGCACAATGACAAGAAGATTATTCTGAGAATAAAACAATTATATTTCACAAAACAAAAGGACAGTCAATGGGAATGACTGTCCTTTTTAAACATATTTTAAAAAACTGAAGAATGATACGTTAGCTGATTATGATCTTGTGTAGATCTGACCGCCCTGAAGCTGCTTGCCGTTTGCTGCAAACATTTCAGAAACTGTTACAACCTCCCAGCCGTTCTGCTTGAGCCAAGGAAGAACTGTCTCCATAGCCTGAGCTGTTGAAGCATAGTTCTCGTGGCAGAGAACGATCTGGTTCTGGAGTGAACCGTTCTGTGCTGCGGACTTAATTGTATTTACGATCTGGTCAGCTGAAGCGCCATCCCAGTCCTTAGTGTCAACACCACAGCTGATGAGCGGAACATCATAAAGTGCCTGCTTAACCTGTCCGCCGCCATCGAGATATGGAAGTCTCATGATGTGTGAAGGTTCTGCACCGATGATGCTTCTGAGCTTGCTGTTGCACTGCTCCCACTCACTGCGGATCTCGTTTGCGCCGAGGCTGCCGAGTGACTTATGTGACTTTGTATGGTTAGCAACTTCCATACCATTCTGGTATGCGAACTGAACCTGCTCATTTGTCTTGATCCAATCGCCTACATAGAAGAATGTAGCGTGGAAATTATTCTTGATAAGAGCGTCCATGATTCTGTATGCAGGATCCTGTCTGCTCTGTGCGCTTGCGCCATCGTCAAATGAGATAGCTACCAGCTTCTTGCCTGCAAGGTTCTGAGCCTGGTTAACCTGAACGTTTGTCTGAGTCTGAGTCTGTGCAGGCTGATTCCAGCCGTTGTTATTCCAGCCGTTGTTCTGCTGCTCCTGTGGCTGAGTCCATGACTGCTGCTGATTCTGCTGCTGTGGCTGACCGCCGCCTTCGCCGATAGTGAGCTTAGTTACGTTAGCCTTACCGCTGCTCTCCCAACCTTCAACGTTGAGTGCAACTTCTGTCAGGTTACCGATGTTCCAGCCTGCGTTCTCCCAAGCCTTGAAGTGATCTGATACAGTAATAGTACCGGATGTTCTCTTCTGCTTACGAACGCTGAAGTACTGCTTGAATGTACGTGTATCGCCAAGGATTGTAGGACCTGTATGATCGAGCTGGAAAATATCGTACTGAGCACCGTCGATAGTAACTGTCTTAGCACCGCCGTTAGCGCTCGGGCACCAGTTTACCCAGTCCTCAATGATGTAGTACTCTACAAGAGGATCCTTCATCCAGCCGTATACGCAGAGACGTGAGTTACCCTGTGAGCTTGCTGAGTATTCAGCTGCGTAGTCCATTACGATATTACCGTACTGAGTAGCCTTCTTGGATGCATCGTAGTTTCTGCCACGACGAGCGAGGAAGTTACCACGAGAAACCTGTGCGCTCCAATCTGTGCTGAATGTACCGCCGCTGCCGAGAGTCATAGAACCGCTTCCACCTGTGTTATCAAGCCAGATCTCGTAGCTGTAGCCGTCAACGTTATCAGCCTTGTGCTGATTCATGCCGTTGCCAACGCTGAACTTCTGACCGTTTGCAGCACTTGTCTGCTGCTGTGGCTGATTCCAGTTGTTCTGCTGCTGTGGCTGGTTCCAGTTGTTCTGCTGCTGGTTGTTATTCTGCTGCTGTGGCTGGTTCCAGTTCTGCTGCTGATTCTGCTGCTGGTTGTTGTTATTGTTGTTCCACTGACTCCACTGATCATATGGCTGGAAGCTCTCAGGGAGATTCTGAGTCTGATCGAGGAGGTATCTCTGGATAGCGTTAGCATCCTGGCCTGTTACACCTGAACCTGCCTGATATACGTCAGAATTCCAACGTGACTGATCGTTCATCTGGTACTGGCCGGGGTTGGAGATAGACTGCTGGATGTATACTGAGTCAGCGATATCTACCTTACCGTTGTTGTTAGCATCGCCCCATGTAGAAACCTGTGAGTTCCAGCTGTTATTCTCGCTCCAGTTGTTCCATGTGTTCCAGCCGTTGTTGTTCCAGTCATAGTTGTTCCAGTTGAAGTTATTCCAGTTGTTCCACCACTCCTGCTGCTGGTTCTGCTGCTGCTGTGGCTGATTCCAGTTCTGCTGCTGGTTGTTGTTCTGCTGCTGTGGCTGATTCCAGTTCTGCTGCTGTGGCTGGTTCCAGTTCTGCTGCTGATTGTTGTTCTGATTCTGCTGCTGAGTATTATTGTTCTGATTTGTAGGAGTTGATGTGCTGCCTGCAAGTGCAACTACCTTGTCGTAAGCAGGCTTTGGCTTGTAGCCCTGTGAGAAGAGAAGCGGATTCTGTGAAGATCTCCAGCTTACGTTATCCTGTGTACCCCAGATGGTTACTGCAGGGATCTTAGCTGAGTTCTCCATAGCGAGCTTGAAGATGCTCTCATAGAGGCTTGCCTGTGCTGAGAAGTCTGAGCAAGTGATATCGAGCTCAGTGATCTGAACTTCGAGACCTGTGCTGAGGAACTTCTTGAGTGCTGTCTCGTATGTCTTTGCATCAGGATACTTTGTATCGAGGTGAGACTGCATACCGATACCGTCGATAACGCCGAGCTCCTTGAGCTTCATAGCCATGTTGTAGATATCGTTTGTCTTAGCCGGGATGTACTCGTTATAATCGTTGATGTAGAGCTTGCAGTTTGCAGGAGCATACTTTCTTGCATACTGGAATGCCTTGATTACGAAGCTGTCATCACCGTAAACTCTTACCCAGTTAGAGTTGTTTGCAGGTCTTAATCCGCCGCCGTCGTTAACGAAGAGCTCGTTACAAACGTCGTAAGAATAGATATCAAGCTTTGGATACTGAGTCTTGAGTGCGTCAAATGTGTTCTTGATGAAGCTTTCAAGACGCTGATCCATGATCTGTGGTGATACGTATGCACCGTTCTGTGAGAAGTTCTCACGGAAGAACCAGTCAGGAGTCTGGCTGTACCAAACGAATGTATGACCACGGAGTGAGATGCCGTTATCCTCACAGAACTTCAGAGTCTGAGCTGCTCTGCTGAGGTTAACCTGTGTATTAACGTTATTGCCTCTCTGCTGGCAAGCCTGCTGATCGAGGATTGAATCAGGCTTCAGTTCGTTCTCAGGAGTGATAGAGTTGTAGTTCTCCTTGAGGAATGAAGCACCTGAGTTCAGCTCGTGTGGGCTTACTGAAGTACCGATCTTGAACCAAGGAGCGAACTTGCCCTTGAGACCTGTACCCTGAGAAGCTGTATTGTTGTTAGTCTGCTGCTGAGGCTGGTTCCAGTTGTTCTGCTGCTGATTGTTATTCTGCTGCTGTGGCTGGTTCCAGTTCTGCTGCTGGTTGTTGTTCTGAGCAGTTGTACCTCCGCTTACAGAAACGCTCTTGCCCTTTACGCCGCCGAAAGCACTGTCAACATAGAAATCAGTGAGGCTGTCGGGAGCTTCGATGTAAAGAAGAAGATTTGATGCGCCTGATGGGATTGTGTAGCTTGGGTTGCCGAGAGCTGTCCACTTGCCGTTTGAAGCGGTAGCTGTTGCAACTTCGTCATACTGCTCTGTGCCTGAAGCGTCTGTGTACTGGAGAGTCATCTTCATTGAAGTTGAAGATTCAGACTTCTGCATTACAGCAGCTCCGAAGCTGTATGTCTGGCCTGCGCCGAATGCGGAAGGATCAAGCTCGATAGCAGCACCGTTCCAGTTATCTGTTCTGCCGCTTACAAAGATAGAGCCGTTGCCCTCTGCGTAGTTTGAAGAATCCTTTGCAACTGTAGCTGCACCTCTGCCGGTCCAGCCGTCAACGCCTGAATTGAATGAAGAGTTGAAGTAATAGCCGTTTGCATCAGCCTGCTTTGTAGGAGTTGAAGCAGTATTTGACTGGTTGTTGTTCCAACCGTTGTTCTGCTGCTGTGGCTGATTCCATCCGTTGTTATTATTCTGCTGCTGGTTGTTTCCACCGCCGCCGCTTGTACCGATTGTGAGCTTTGTAACATTAGCACGTCCGCTGCTCTCCCAACCTTCAACATTGAGGGCAACTTCTGTCAGGTTACCGATCTGCATTCCTGCGTTAGCCCATGCCTTGAAGTGATCGGAAACTGTGATAGTACCGGAAGTTCTCTTCTGCTTACGAACGCTGAAGTACTGCTGGAATGTACGTGTATCACCAAGGATCGTAGGACCTGTATGAGGAGTCTGGAAAATATCATACTGAGCGCCGTCGATTGTAACGGTCTTTCCGCTGCCTGAAGGGCACCAGTTTACCCAGTCTTCGATGATGTAATACTCTACCAGCGGATCCTTGAACCAGCCGTAAACGCAGAGACGGGAATTACCCTTTGCGCTTGCTGAGTACTGAGCTGCATAGTCCATTACGATCGGGCCGTAATCTGTAGCCTTCTTGGATGCATCGTAGTTTCTGCCTCGGCGAGCCAGGAAGTTACCCTGTGATACTTCAGCGCTCCACTGTGCATCAAATGAACCGCCGCTGCCGAGTGTCATTGAGCCGCTGCCGCCTGTACGGTCGAGCCATATCTCATAGCTGTAGCCGTCAACATTGTCTCCCTTGTGCTGTGTCTGGCCGCCGCCGACACTGAGTTTCTGTCCTGCGCTTGCAGCATATGCTGTGCTGTAAACAGCAGTCGGGATTGCCGGAACGCTGAGCGCACACATAAGGCTTGCGAGAGCGCCTGCAACGGACCTCCTTACAGATTTGTTTTTCATTTCTTCATTTCCTCCTTTTTGTCATAGATAAATACGTAAAGGATAAAGTTGTTTGAATCCCCCATAAATCTTTATCTATGGCACCATTATATTACACTTAGGATAAAACGACAAGTATATTATTGCGATTTATTCTTTTAACTTGCCAAAAATTGCTGAAATTATTACAAAATATCCAAAGAGTTGAATCGATAATATGCAAATTATACTAATAATATAAAATTGAAGTTTTCTTACACGCATCCTTTAAGTAATGCTACTGCTCATTTTACTTTTGTAACAGTTTGTTCATATATAGCCGTAATGTGAACGATAAAAATGTATTCATTTATATAGATAAAAAAACAGCCGGAGTACGTTAAAATACTCCGGTTGTTTGATCAAATCTTATCCTTTAAGTATCTTCTTTCTCAGCAGCACAAGATCAAAAACATCGCCTGATTTGTCTTTGTTTATATCAGCAAGTTTGAACTGGGCCTGAGTGAAGCTCTCTCTGCCGTGGAGATATCTGCTCATCAGAAGCAGATCGGCAACGTCTGTTTTGCCGTCCATGTTGATATCTCCGCTTTCATATTCCACTTTTTCAAAAACGCACATCAGCGAAACCGCTTTGTCAGCGGTAACTGTGATCGTCTCCGAATCAGACACCACAGAACCGCTCCAGCCTGCAAATTTATAGCCGTCATTCGCCTTTGCTGTAAGAGTCACAGTTTTGCCGTTTTCAAAGCTGCCTGTCCAGACATTGCCCGAAAATGCGGTGTTGACTGAATCAACAGAGAGCATACCGCCGCCCTGCCGTGTTACTGTTATAGTTGCGGGATTTTTCGGCAATCCCAGATAGTTCTGCATATCCTCGATGGCATATTCAGCACGTTTACTGAAGAAAGTGCGCATTTTCTCCATCTCATTATGATAGTAGGCCTTCTGCTGTGAACAGTAGGTGTTGAAATCGGAATTCGGCTGACCATTGTTCCAGCGCCAGCCTGTCATTGTAAGGTAGTCCATGTACCTGTTTTCCTCATCATCAAGCTCTGCGGTCATCTTCGAGGGCTCGAATACTGAGTACGCATATGAATAGAATTTATCTGCAAACTGCTGTCTGAACCCTTCATTTTTCAGCATCCCGGTGAAGATCGCTGTAGGCATATCTTCCTTTTCACCGTCCATCTTACGGAAGCTGTCGTACTGATATCCCTCAACGCCGCCGAAACTCTGATATGTAAGTCCCACGGAATAGTCAAAGTCAAATGAGCCGAAACGCCATTTCCCGTCGCTGTAAGGATTGCCGTCGATAGCCGCACCGTTGTTTCTCCACATAAGATAATTATGGTTAGGCCAGTCCCATGTGCCGAGGTAAAGACCTGCGCAATAACAGTCGATAAGACTTTCCACGTCAACCTTTGATGCGACATAGTCATAATTCGACTGCACCGAAAGATCGTGGACAAGGCAGTAATCACAGAGTGCCTCAAGATCATCATAGTCTGCTTCAGCACCTGTTTCCAGTTCACCGTTCTTCACCATAGCCACATTTTCAGAAGGAACGCCGTAATTTGACTGTATGAAGTAATCCGAGGATTTTTCGATGATCTCATACATTCCCCACAGTTCCCCGTCGATGAAAAGCATACATCTGTCGCTGTCATATGTCGCAAGTGCAGGCAGATCACGAAGTGACGAATGTACCACACGTTCTCTCAGCCTGTCCACCCACGAGACCGATCTCAGGCTGAACGAATCGTAGCGCTTGATCTTATCGCCGTCAACTGCGGAATAATTATCATCGATCAGTTTGTAGTCAAGCTTAGAGTCGCCGTATTGGCTTCTGGCATACACATTGAAGCTCTTGGTCTGGCTGTTCCTTGTGGATGCGCCTTTTATGCGGATGCCCATATTCTGAGAGAAGCCTATTTCTCCTCCGTCAAAATATGTTATCGTAGCTTCACGCTCCCAATCCTTTCCCTTTGAGAAGAAGTTTGCGACATTATCCGTATCCCATTCGCTTTTTCTCGGATTATACTGCGGACTTTTCTTCCAGTCAACGTACTGCTGACCTGCCACGTAAATGCCCTTGTCCTTGTCGAACAGATTATCGGGATCGGTAACAAGTGACACTACGGGAATGTTTTTATAATAAGCCAGCTTGTCGTCGCTCATTACAAAATATGTCTTAGTCGCCACTTTGCTGAACGTTCCATCAGTTGAGCGTGAAGCCGCTCTGACAACGGTAGCCTTGTCGAATTTAGCAGGATTCGCACTGAATCTGCTCTGCAGCGTAATGGAATAGGGACTGTTTTCCTCATGCTGATACTTGCTGTAAACATTATCATCAATACTTCTGTCGTACATAGGGATCGCTCCGCTGTAGACCTGCGCTGTGTCAGAAGTCGTCGGGTCGGAGCCGTCAAGGGTGTAATACACTGTATCTGATGAGCTTATGGTCAGTTCCTTCACATCATTGACACTGTAGAATCCCGATTCCAGCGAGAATACAGGCTCAGCGGCTGATACAGCATTTGCTTCCGAAGGAGTAGGCCTCATAACAGCATAGCCGCCGTCCCGAGTACGGCCGAATGTCTCGTCTTCACCCATTGCAGGTACATCAAGGCTCTGTATCGTTTCTCCCACAGGCGATGTGAGTACCACAGTCTCTCCCGATTTGCTCAGACTGAATCCCGTATTCAGTTCATCAGCTGCGGCAGTGTCTTTGTTGGCGATCACTGTAAGATACTCCCCCTTCCGGATAACAGTCCCGCCCGGAAACGAAAACTTCATCGGAGCAGCCGCATCATCTGAAAGTCCGAATCCGTCCAGAGAAATGTCCGAATCTCCGCCGTTGTACAGCTCGATCCAGTCAGATGCTCTTCCGAGACTGTCGGCATAGCAGTTTTTGTTCTGAGTACAGACCTCATTGATGCAAAGTCCGTCAGCTGACTGTGCCGCCACAGCAGGCAGAACCCCGCAGTGCATAGACGAGGCCATCAGAACAGCTGATGCTATACCTCCAATACGTTTAATAAATTTCATAAAAAAACCCCTCTCTTGTTTTTTAAGATAATTTTATTATAGCATAGCTTACATCATTATTCAATAATTTTTGTACAATTTACACAGTTGAAATTTGAGAGGATTTTTTGTCAATGATGTATAACGCCGATATTCCTTTAAGCTAATTAAAGCACTCATAAATTAACTGAACGTTAATAAGTAATATTATTTTTGGCTTTCGCATAAAAAAAGCGGATACGCTGAGCGTATCCGCTTGATTTTATTCTGCCCAGTAAACATAATTCTCTTTTCTCGGTGAAGGCGAAACAGCCTCGCAGTCAGCATAGCCGAGGATACAATTTCCGATTCCCTCATAGTTTCCTTCTATGCCGAGGCTTCTGAGTATCTCCCTGCCCTCCTCGGACTCGAACTCCTCTTTAGCACGATGTATCCAGCAGCTTGAAATGCCGTAAGCGTGTGCAGCATTCATGAGATTACCCATAACAAGGCTTCCGTCATAAACATATGTCGGCATAGTGTCCTTATTGGCAAGCACTATAAGTACAACAGGCGCATTGTAGAAAGGATCAGTGTTTGCGCCCATTATCTTCGCATTCATCGCAGACAGACGGTCACGGAGCTCCTTATTTGTAATTGCTATGATTATAGGAGACTGCTTGTTCATTCCTGTAGCCGCATATGTTCCTGCTTCGACTATCTTTTCTATAATATCCTTCGGCACCATATCAGACTTGTATTTTCTTATGCTTCTTCTCGTCATTAAGTTTTCGATTGCGTCCATTGTTTGACCTCCTTGATATTGCATTTTATATTTATATTATCAACCATTAGTTCAGCGAAAGTCAATAGTTTCAAGAAACTTCATATGCCTGCACAATTATTAACTGTACTATTTGGCTATTTTGCTTCTATTTTTACCATGAGTTGTAAAACGTTACTATTTGTGCTATAATTGATATGCTATTATAATGTATACCGACGGGAGGTGGAGAAGATGAATGATAAGCTTTACTATATGTTCAACAAGCCGCAGAACTGCGTGACTGCCAAAAGAGATGCGGTACACAGAACTGTCATGGATTACTTCCCTGCTGATCTTTCAGAAAGGCTTCATCCGGTCGGACGGCTTGACAAGGACACCTGCGGACTTCTCCTCCTCACCGATGACGGCGATCTTGATTTCAGAATAATGCAGCCTGACAGGCACGTCAGCAAGACTTACTTCTTTTACGCCATAGGAACAATGGATGACGAGAAGATACGTTCACTTGAAAAAGGAATCTCTATGGTTGGATTCACTGCCCGTCCGGCATCATTCCGGCTTATCAGGAAATACAGGATCAGTCAGCTTGAAAAGTTCTTCCCCTCAGAAAGACGTGAACGCTATCTGAAAAATCCCGATGGTCCGGCATTTGCTGCTGAACTCACCATCCATGAGGGCAAAAAGCACGAAGTAAAGCGGATGCTTGAAGCTGTTCACTGCAAAATCTTCTACCTGAAACGTATCAGTATAGGCGGTCTCAGCCTTGATGATTCGCTTGCAGAAGGTCAATACCGTCCGCTGTACGATTACGAACTCCAACTCCTTGAGAAGTATTGATAATCCGCACGATTTGTGATATAATTAGATTACCATTTTTAAGGAGGTATCTGAATGAAAGTTCTTATCATCAACGGAAGCCCAAGACCCAGCGGAAACACATCCATCGCTGTAAACGAAATGGTGAAGGTGTTCGAGGCTGAGGGCATTGAAACAAAAGTCTGTCAGATCGGCAGCAAGGATATCCGTGGATGCATCGCCTGCGGAAAATGCGGAGAGACAGGCAAATGTGTATTCAACGATGCTGTAAACGAACTTGCACCCGAATTTGAAGAAGCAGACGGACTTGTTGTCGCTTCACCTGTTTATTACGCTTCCGCAAACGCTACACTTATCGCTTTTCTCGACAGATTGTTCTTCAGCACTCACTTCAACAAGACCATGAAAGTCGGCGCAAGTGTTGTTGTGGCAAGACGTGGAGGATGTACTGCGACTTTCGACGAACTGAACAAGTACTTCACCATCAGCGGTATGCCTGTTGCTTCAAGCCAGTACTGGAACTGTGTTCACGGCAGAGAAGCCGGTGATGCTGCACTTGATGCGGAGGGACTCCAGACCATGAGAGGACTTGCAGAAAATATGTCATTCCTTATGAAGTCCATCGCCCTTGGAAAGGAAAAGTTCGGCATTCCCGAAAAGGAACCATGGCAGCCTACTCATTTTATCAGAGACGATCTGAAAAGATGAGGATATCAGCTGTTGACACTGCTGAACGTCTGTGATATAATAGTAAAGTTGGCTGTGTTCAACTTCATCAGATAAAACTATGCTGGATAAAGCACGGGATCAGCTCCCGTTGTTTTGTCCGGCTTTTTTATGGAGGTATACAATGAAAGACAATAACTTTACCGAAGGGCCCATACTGCCTAAGCTGCTGAAGTTTATGCTGCCCGTTATGTTCGCAATGTTCTTACAGGCTATGTACGGTGCAGTCGATCTGCTGGTAGTCGGAAGATTCGGTTCGACTGCCGATGTTTCTGCGGTATCAACAGGCTCACAGATCATCATGACGCTCACAAATATCCTCGTCAGCTTTTCCATGGGCATAACCGTCGGTGTCGGACAGCGAATAGGACAGAAAAAGCCCGACGAAGCCGCTAAGATAATCGGTACAGGTCTGATGATATTCGCAATGACAGGAGCTGTTCTCACTGTTTTATGCGTCATCGGAGCAAACGCTCTCGCCTCGACCATGCAGGCGCCGCAAGAAGCATTTGACCTTACCGCAAAGTATATCAGGATATGCGGCGGAGGATTTCTCATCATCACCGCATACAATCTGCTGGGAAGTATCTTCCGAGGTCTCGGAGACTCAAAAACTCCGCTTATAGCTGTAGGCATATCATGTGCCTGCAATATAGCCGGCGATCTGCTGTTCGTAGCTGTTTTCGGTCTCGGTTCATCAGGAGCCGCACTTGCTACGGTAATTTCCCAGACAATAAGTGTTATCATATCTTTCCTCATAATCAGGAAAACTCCGCTTCCTTTTGATTTTAAAATGACAATGCTCAAGCTGAAGAAAAAGTACGCATTGACCATAATCAGGATCGGTACTCCTATCGCTCTCCAGGATCTGCTTGTGGGTATCTCATTCCTTGTCATGCTTGCTATCGTCAACCGCCTCGGAGTCACAGCTTCCGCAGGCGTGGGAGTAGCCGAGAAAGTCTGCGTATTCATCATGCTTGTCCCCATAGCTTTCATGCAGTCAATGTCTGCATTCGTTGCGCAGAATATGGGTGCCGGACTGCCCGACCGTGCAAAGAAAGCACTCACAAGCGGCATTGCCGTTTCCTTTGCCTTCGGCGTGGCAATGTTCCTGATTACTTTCTTCCATGGCGATCTGCTGGCTGGGATATTCGCAAACAACGCAGATACCGTCAGGGATGCATGGGACTACCTCAGAGCATATGCCATAGACTGTCTGCTCACCTGCTTTCTTTTCTGCTTTATCGGCTACTACAACGGTCTCGAGAAGACAGGCTTCGTAATGATACAGGGAATATGCGGCGCTTTCCTTGTGAGGATACCTGTTGCTTTCCTCATGCAGCACTTCGGCAACGGTTCACTTTTCCTCATAGGACTTGCAACGCCTTGCTCCACTATATTGCAGATAACCATGTGCTTTATCGCATATTTCCTCATGAACCGCAAAAAACTTAATTCGATTTCTGCTGATTGATTATATAAAGCGTTTTTTCATCCTCAATTCCCATGCAGTATTTATCCAGCACTTGCTGAAATATGGCATTATCGGGAGCGACCTGCCTGAAAAGCGTCATGCACGATCTCAGCTTGAATGCATCAGTCATTCCCATTACGCTTATCGGATCGTCGGTATCCAGCTTCAGAAGCTCCGATGCTATCTCTTCAAGCCGTGACCTGAGCACAGGATGAGCATAATAATCCTCGGCCTCCTGAATATCCTTGATGGAGAAATATGCAGTCAGACCGCTTTTTCCCAGTCCCTGTACCTGCGGAAGCACATACCATATCCAATGGCTTTCCTTGTAGCCGTTTTTTATCTCTTCCAGTGCCACAGCATATGTCTCTCCGAAATCGTAGCCTTTCTCCTGGGCATCCACGTATTTCTGCAATCCTGTCAGACGAAGTTCAATACCGACAACTCCGTATTCCGCCTGTTCTTCCTTTGAATAGAACTGCTCCATATCCTCGGGCGAAGCCGTATCATCAGCCGAATATCCCAGTTTTTCCTTTGGAAAAGCCTCGTATAGCTCGCTGAAACTTCCGAATCTGTGCAGAGCCGTAACTCTTGTCACTATCTTTATGTCAGGATCATCATAAAGTGAAAACTCAATGAGATCACCGGTTTTTATCATTCTGCGCTTTTCATCGTAGAGCCTCATCTCTACGTTTTTCATTCCTTTCGCCATCTGCTCAAAAGGCTTTTTTCTCAGCTTCATCTGATGAAGCATGACCATCTCTCCTTTCTTGTTTCAGGCAGCACCGCACAATGCTTGCGGTGCTGCTTTTATTTCTTATCATATGCGGTCTTTTCAAATCCCGCAAGGCTTCGGCGTTTAAGGGCTGCTCCGAGAAGTTCGGGCAGTTTTTCGGGAGGGCAGGCAAAACAAGGTATATCCAGCGAAGCCGCTTTCTCAGCCAGTCCCGATTCAAAGCAGGGCTTACCGCTGTCGGATATCGCAAGCAGGATTATGAGGTTTACACCCGAATCCTTCAGTTCCTCCAGACGGCGCAGAAGCTGTGCACGGTTTCCGCCCTCGTAAAGGTCGGTAACTATGAACATAGTTGTCTTTTCAGGTTCGGTAACAAGCTCCTGACAGTAGGCAACGGAGTTGTTTATGTCCGTTCCGCCGCCCAGCTGAATGCCGTACAGCAGCTCTACGGGATCACTGCAAAGATCGGTAAGATCATGAACCGCCGTATCAAAAGCAACAATGTGAGTTCTGACTGAACTGATACTCGCAAGAATGCTTCCCATGATCGATGAATAGATAGCTGATTCACCCATTGAGCCGCTCTGATCGATATCAAGTATGACCGTCCTTGAAGCTGACTTTGAAGCACGTTCATAAAAATAGAACTTCTCGGGAAGAAGCACTTTCCTCTCCCTGTCGTAGTTTTTCAGATTGCGGCGAATCGTCATTTTATAGTCCAGCGCAGCCGCTGACGGAATAGGTGAATGTTCACGTCTGTTCAGTGCAGCTGTGACCGATCTTCTCAGATCATCAGCCAGCCGCCTGTTGATATCCTCGACTATTCTGGCTATATACAGCCTTGCATTCGCCTTTGACTTTTCAGGTATCTGATCCTTCAGCATCAGCAGCAGCGAAGCCGTAGATACATCAGGTTCCAGTTCCTCAAGCATCTCAGGTTCAAGAAGGAGCTGTCTGAGGCCTTTTCTTTCGATGGCGTCCTTCTGTATCACTTTTATCTCCATCGGAGAAAACAGCGTCCTCAGATCGCCAAGCCATTTAGTCAGCATAGGAGATGAACCGCCTCTGCCGCCCAGCTTACCGCCCTGCTGACCTCCGCCGTATATCTGAGAAAGCGCCGTATCCATAAGGATATCCTCCTCGGAAAGTCCGCCGCATCCCAGTGAATTCAGCTGTTCCTGAGACTCAGCTCCCAGTATGAGCCGCCAGCGCTTTAGTATCTGCTTTTCATCCATATCATATATCTCCAAAATCAAAATCGTCCAGTTCGTCGATGGCCGCCTGTTCCTCAGCCGTAACTGCCGCTGTGATCACTTCGGCCGCCTGCTGAGTAGAAATCCCCATGATCTCGCCGATATTTTCAGCAATATCATTCTTCTCGGCAGCTGTGAAATCCGCAAAAGTCCGTCTCAAAGCCACAAGCACAGGCTTAAACTCCTCATCATCAAGCCCCTCGATGAAACTGCAAAGCTTCTCCCACAGTGTAAGCCTTCCGATGAGACTTCTTCTGTTCCGCCTTGCAAGGCCCTCAAACCACGCAGCACCTTCCGCAGGAGGCGTACCTCGTGACAGACGGCGTGACACAAGCTCCGAAAGCTTTTCGGGAGCTATCTCCCCTTTTTCGGTGAGAAGTGCACAGGCATAACCCGATAACAGCGGATTTACCACATCGCTGTCTGCAATATCAGCCAGTATTTTTCTGAAACGCTCTCTGTCGAGAAATTCATGTGCAAGACAGGCTTCGTACACCGATGTCAGTGCTGCGATCATTTCCTCAGCTGCATTCGCATCACATATGCACGCCTGATATGCCTGAAGACAATATTTCAGGAACAGCTGACTGATGATGCCTGTCAGTGGTCCGGGATCAAGCTTTCTTATGCTGCCGAAGCGGACTATTGCAGAAAGAGTACCGATAGTACGTCCTTCTTCAACAGGTGACGCACAGTCAGAAGCCATTCTCTGTACAGCTGACGAAGCCGTTTTTACGCATTCGGGAAGTCCACAGAGAAGCGCCTTATATAATGTACCTGCCGTGTCGCTCAGAGACTGTGAATCCAGCAGTTCCATATTCAGTGATGTTTTGGCCGAATCCTCCACTGTTTCACCGTTAAGGGATGCCTCTACTATTTCTATCTCAGTTTCGGGAGTCCAGCTTACCGTCCATTTTTCGGCCCATGTTGCATTTTCCTGATTTGTGCTGAGCTGAGTTCCGAAATGCACTCCCGCCTGTATAAGTCTGTGCATGAAGAATGAGCGGTGCAGATCAAGAAATGCCGATTTTTCTGATTTCACTCTCAGATTCTCACGCAGATCAAGGTCAAGCTGCTGAGCGGAAGCGGTACGGAATCGCTCCAGTTTCAGATCTTTCAGCTGATGCATGAAGTCCTCCTGCACCGATGTACAAACCGTTCCCTCGGGTAATTCGCCTATTCTTGCGCCTATCTCCACATCTGCACAGGCAAGTGATATCTCACCGAAGCTTCCGTGACCGAGGCAGGTGACTGCTGCATCACGCAGATCAGACATAGACGGACGTTTTCCGCCTCGAATTGCAGCAAGAGTTTCCGCAAGCCTCAGCGCTTCTATGACCTCCGCCGAGGATGCAGCAAAGCCGTTCTTTCGCTGATACTCCGCAAGCCGTGAAAGATATTCCGCAGGCGTATTATCGGGAACTCCCCTGCACTTGTTTTTATACAGTATCTCATAGTAGCCGGGGGCCTTGCTGCCTGCTCCATATCCCGAACGTGAAGACAGACGATAGTATGAATAAGGCATGAGGGTAGCCTTCGACGGAACAGTTTTAAGCTTGTCTGTAAGCTTTTTGTCCTTCTCCGTGTAAGGTATATTCTTTATGCCGCTTGTGTGGAAAGCACCTGTAATAACAGCTGCTTTACCGTATTTTTCTTCGGATTCGGCTATTCTGCGGCGCATATATGCTTCACGAAGTTCATTGTGCTCATCAGATACAGAGAATTCACGTATGGACTTGCCGTATTCCTCAACAGCGGCTATGAAGTCCTCATAGCTGTCGGAATGCTCAAAGCGGTACTCCCAGAATGTATCGTTATCCAGTCCCGTAGCCTTTTCAAGTTTCCGGTATACGCTTTCACCCTGAGGTATCTCCTCGTCCTCTGTCTCCTCAACAAGCAGACATCCCGACGGAAGATCGCAGAATTCCACGGGTTTATTGTGCTTTGCCGCCCACTGCATCGCATTCAGCTCAGGCGAGAAAAATGCAAGCGGATACATTACAGTCCGCACAGGTGCTTCTGTCGTATAGGCAAGTATTGCCGCAGGGAAACGGACACGGCTGTCCATCAGCCCGTCTATAAGTCCGCTCAGGTCGGAGGGACCTTCTATCAGCACTATATCAGGATCGGCACGGTCAAGGAATTCATGTACGTAAAGCGAGCAGGACGGTGATAAATGCCTTACGCCGTAATACTCAGCCATTATGCGTTACGCTCCCTGCATTCCGCATAGAGTGAGGCATAATCCGCACCTTTTTTTCTCATGATATTCTCAAGGTATTCTTCCCATGCAGCCTTGTCCTTGTCATCATCCTTTACCACAGCGCCCTGTAGTGCGGCGGCAAGTTCGGAATCCGTCACCTTGCCGTTTCCGAAACTGCCTGCAAGAGCCATGCTGTTGACCATTAGTGAGATAGCCTCAGCCGATGAAAGAACTCCGCTTGTAGGCTTTATCTTCAGCTGTCCGTCAAGAGTTTTTCCCTCACGCAGTTCACGGAATACAGTAACTATCTTCTCGAAATCGCTGTCTGTCGGCATTTCCGCATTCAGCTCCATATCCTTAGACATCTGTGCCACACGGGTCTTGACGATGTTTATTTCAGTGTTCATGTCAGACGGCGGAGGAAGGATGACGATGTTGAATCTTCTTTTCAGCGCCGATGACATTTCGTTTACGCCCTTGTCACGGGTGTTTGCCGTAGCGATTATGGAGAATCCCTTCTTTGCGGCAACCTCCTCGGAAAGTTCGGGAATGGATATGCGCTTTTCGGAAAGGATGGATATGAGAGCATCCTGTACTTCGCTTGCACATCTTGATATCTCCTCAAATCTTGCGATAGTGCCTGTCTCCATAGCGTTGTATATGGGACTTTTGACCAGTGACTCAAATGACGGGCCTTTTGCCAGGAGCATTGCGTAATTCCACGAATAGCGTATCTGCTCCTCGGTAGTACCTGCTGTGCCCTGTATCACCTGCGATGAATTGCCGTTGATAGCAGCTGTGAGATGCTCCGAAAGCCATGATTTAGCAGTACCCGGCTCACCGATGAGAAGCAGCGCACGGTCGGTGACAAGAGTTGCTATGCATATCTCCACAACTCTCCTGTCGCCCATATATTTAGGCGTTATGACAGTATCGCCGACTTTTCCTCCTAAGATATAGGTAAGCACAGACTTTGGCGACATCTGCCATCCTTTTGGAATGGGAGCGGCCTCGTTTGCGATAAGTGCGTCTATTTCGTTTTTGTAAAGCTGTTCTGCCGACAGCCTGAGAATTTCCTGTGCCATTGTTATTACTCCTTTACTCCGTGATTTTTAAGGATATTACTGATAATGCCTAAATATGATTCACCTACGGTATCTCCACGCTTTATTAAATCCTCTCTCAGTCTTTTAAGATCGCCTATGAGCGTTTCTTCGGGGATGCCGCAATGCTCGATCAGATAGCGCCAGTATGCATCATGGATCTTTGTATATTTCACGAACTTTATATAATTGTAAATTGCCCCATCCATCGGCCCGGAAGCGACCTTAGGAAGAAGCTCCAGCGCATCACTGCTGGGATAATTCCTTATCATGGACCATGCGAATTTTTCTGCTGCCGCTCTTACCCTTTCACGATCCTCAGCATTTGCAATACGCAGAAGATGATGGAAAAGCTTACATCTCTGATCCATATTCTCCTTTGCAATGGCACATTCCTGACCTGTTTTAAGAATTCCCATCATATCCTCGTAGTTGTATATTACCATCGGATCAGTCATGAAGTCAAGGATATCATCGGGGATATTTCTGAACAGCTTGACATTCACATAGTTTTCGCTGTCAGAACCAATGTCCTTTCTTATCCTGTACCATCCGTCAGGAGTCGAGAAAATCCTTCTCAGAACATACATTACATCTCTGTCGTATACTCTGTGGTCTGTGCATATTTTTTTGCAGGCTGTTTCAGGTTCTTCCATAAGTCCGAGAAACAGTGCGGATAGCGAGAAATACACAGGTTCTTTGCCGTACAGATACCTTATCATGTCACGGTATTCTTTGTCATCGTGCTCCAGAATATTGCTGATAAGGGGAGCGTTTATTGATGTAAACGAAGGCTCAGGAGCATAAGGTACTCTGTCCTCAGTCTGATTGTAATGCTCGATGTACATTTCATATACTTCAAGTGACTGCTTTTTATTTGCGAGCAGATCAAGAAAATGTAATATGAAAGGATGCTCGGGATCATCAAACTTAACGGTATTATTCAGTGCATATTCATTTTCTCTCTTTGCATAATCATATGCTGCTTTACCTCCTGATGCAGCTAAAAATTCCAGATTTGCTTTTTTGGGCTTTTCAGCCATTTTCCGGATCGGATCTTCAGCGGCAGGTGAGTTCAGCTTTGCAAGTGCAAGAAGTGCCGCATTTTTCACTTTGCCCTTCGATGTCTTGTACAGCACCGTCAGGCGCTCATCATTGTCGGCTGAATATGCCATTGCTTCTATTGCGGCGATACGTATGCCCTGCGGAACCTTTTCGTCCTCGGCATATCTTATGTAGTCTTCGTTGTATTTATCACGGTAAGTGTCAGCGATATATCTCAGCTGATTTCCGTTTGCCTTTTCGTCGGCATGGTCAAGCATATCAAAATATACCTGAACGATATCTTCACCGTAAACTGCACCCAGCATAATAAGAAGGTCAGCTGTTCCTCCGCCGTTTTTGCCTGATATTTCGAGGAATGAGGACATAAGTCTCGGGTCTGCGATGTGCTTGTAAAAGTCAGCTCCGAAGTCCTGTTCAGCGTATGGAGTTTTTCTTATCCTCTCCTTGTATTCCTCCAATGCGGCAATTGTCATATGTGAAGGAGCGAGCATTTTCATCGGCTTTGCAGGTTTGGTTTCGGAGCTGTCAGCGAATGTTCCCTGTGTTACCGCAAGGGCATCAGCAAGAGCGATACAGTCAATGATATCCGCAGGCTTATTCTCCGAAACGAGTAAAGCATTGCACATAGCATACAGCTTTCCGAAAACCTTATTCGCCTCTGACATGGGCTGAAATGCCTCGATAGCACGTTTCAGACGGAAATCCTCTGCAATAAGGGAGCATCCTGCTGCGGCAGAGGCATAAAGACGGTTTCTGAGTTCATAAAAGGGATTTGTTTTAACTTCCATATTTTCCTCCTTACAGCCTTATGATGTCATTTTCTGTGACAACTGAAAACGGACTAAAAGTAAAGCGATGCTCGTCGGGATCATAAAAAAGTCCGCCGAAAACTGCTCCGCCGCTCAGATTGCCTGCGATAAGCCTGAGAGTTTTGCAGGCATCGGGATATTCACCATAATCCCTGAGAGCAATAGTTTCCTCACCGCACTTCATCACACCGTGTCCGTCAGCAGCATATCCGATGGAATCAAATCTGATAAGGACAGCCGCATAAGGACGTGAGAGGGTATTTTTCAGCTCATTCTTTGCTTTCTTCACTGCTGCTGAAATGGAAGTATCAGCCTTGGAAAGTGCCTGTGCATAATCTTTGGCTTCGGCAGTAAATGACTCAGCCTCCTCCCAGCGGACACGCCTGTTCATACCACCAGGGTAGAGATACAGTTCCTTTGCCACATAAAGATCGAATTTAGCGTCTTCGGTCCTGATGTACTTCATAGCCTTGTACGGGCGTATGTTGTCAGTGCGGAAAATATCACCTGTATCAAGATCTATCCAGTATCCCTCGTCTACGAAAGTCTTACGGGATACTTCATCTATCTGTGCGAATGAAAGCTGAAGGAGTGCCGTATTCTCACGGTAAAGTCCAAGTTCTTTCAGCTGTGAAAGCTTCCACACACCGCCCATTTCCTCGTAAAGGATATTATCCTCGGGCAGTACTTCCCCGCTCTCCAGCTTTGAGTCGATATAGTCACGGCTTTTCTTTACAGCCGAACCAAGCCTTACGCAGAGTGCAATGATCCTGTTGGTCTCCTTGTCGTCGGGATCGCTTGAAAGGCTGCGTACAGCCGTTATAATATCATTCATTATTGCCTGAGGTTCGGGGAGATAGTAGTCACCAAGCTGCTTTGCAAGTTCTGCATACTGATCGCAGGCAGCCTTATTGACAGAACCAATGCCGTTTCCGAGTATCTCACGAGCGAACTGCCCTGCAAGATCAAGCCCCTCACGCTGCTTCTTCAGCTTCTTTGCAGCTGCCGATTTATTGGGCTTGGCAGGTGCTTTTTCTGTATCTGCTGAAGCTGCTTTTTCAGCACGCTTCTCTATTTTTTCACGCTTTCTTGCTACATCTTCCGGAACTTCTTCCACAGTGAATGACTTGTTAGCGATCCAGTCATACATAAGTGCGAGACAGTGCTTGCACGGTATCTGCCTGCTCGGGCACGAACAGCGGAATACCGGTGTTTCGCCCGAAAAGTCAACGGAAGCATTATATGGCTTGCTTCCGCTTCCGTAACAGTCACCGAAAATAAGTGTGTCATCGGCGGATTTGCAGAGCTTCCTGAAACCGCCTGATTTTGAGATCTTTTTTGCGTTTGAAATAGAAGATGGATTTACCGCAGAGGAGCTGATAAATTCTTCGGTTATAGATTTTATGTCAGCCATAATGACCTCCTTGTAAAGAAAATATACATATATTATAACATCTTCTTCAAATAATTTCAATAAAAATGTACAAAAAATTCATATTACCACAAAAACGCCAGCATTTAACCTCGGTACTCTTACAGAAGTTTTTACACGAGTCTATTGAGGAAAACCCTTTTGAAAAAGGGTTCTTCCTCAAACTCCTTTCCTAAAACTTTCAGTATTAATTTTTCCCCTGAGAGGGCGCTCCC
>Ga0129307_1001705_pt1 | contig 21483 bp, 13 predicted proteins | sample P1105metagenome_FD_94437 | JGI IMG/M metagenome (GOLD analysis project Ga0129307, IMG submission 94437) | Capybara group fecal microbial communities from Wisconsin, USA - P1105 metagenome | ecosystem: Host-associated > Mammals > Digestive system > Large intestine > Fecal | place: USA: Wisconsin... | reverse complement strand
GCGGGAAGAGCGAGATTCGAACTCGCGATAGGATTAAGTCCTATACGTCCTTAGCAGGGACGCGCCTTCGGCCAGCTCGGCCATCTTCCCATCTTGGGGACACTAATTTTAACAAAATTTCAGAAAAATTTCAAGGGGTAACTGGCAAAAACATTAATTTTCCATGAAAAAAGCTCCATTTTTATGCGAAATCGCGCTTCCTGCAAGACACCCCGCCAAAACTTTTGTATCTTGTAAGTCGTTAATAGTCAACACTTTACAAAGAAAATGAACAAGTTCGTTAAAATCATTGTAGCCATTATTCTTGTAGCCTTAATTTGCTGCATCCCCTTTTATATCGTCGTATTCAAGATTCTCCCGGAACGCGATCCGGACAACCAATTCAACCGCGCCAACATTTTGCAGGTTCTTTCGGGCGAAACCCGCGTGTTCTATGAAGACGGCGAAAGCTTGCTAGGCGCATTCTTCGATGCGAACCACCGCGTTTACGTGCCTTACGGCGACATTCCGGTCAATTTGGTCAACGCCCTTATCGCCGCCGAAGACTCGCGCTACTGGACGCACAACGGCTACGACCTCAAGGGGTTCATGCGCGCCATGGTCAACAACGTGAAGTCCGGGCGCATCACCCAGGGCGGCTCCTCGCTAACGCAGCAGACGGTCAAGAACATTTTCGGTCGCGAAGAACGCAGCATCAAGGAAAAGCTCAAGGAATTCCTGAACGCGCTGCGCATGGAGAAGCATTTCTCCAAGGAAGACATTCTGGAATTTTACCTGAACCAGTTCCACGTTTCGGGCACGGGCAAGGGAGTTGCCATCGCGGCACAGTATTTCTTTAACAAGGAACTCAAGGACTTGACGCTTGCCGAATGCGCGTTTATCGCAGGCTCCGTCAAAGGGCCGTTCAACTACGACCCGTTCATCCAGCGTACCGAAGAACGCAGGCAAATGGCTATCGCACGTGGCGAAGATAGACTCCGGTACGTGCTCGGGCGCATGGTCGAAGAAGGCTACATCGAACAGGCCGACATGAACAAGGCCACCGAAAAGCCGCTGGAATTCAACCACGGTAACTTCCGCTTCACGATGAGCACGACGCTCGAACGCTTGGAAGAACGCCTCGACAGCGACTACTTCCACGAACTGTTCAAGGAAGAAGGCATCGAAGACTGGCGCAAGGCCCAGCTCGAAATCACGACAACGTTGAACGCAAAGTCCCAAGACGCCGCCAAGCGCGCATTGCAGACAAACATCAGCAACTTGCAGCTGCAACTGGGCGGTTTCGTGCTCCCCAAGGCTCAATTTGCGAACAGGGCACGCACCGCACGCAAAGGCGATTACTTGTACGGCGCCGTCGATAGCGTATTTTTCGATACGACCGGAAGACTGCAATCGCTCAAGCTGAACTTCGGACAACTGAAAGGCATCGTCACGGAGCAGGCGGTCAACGACTTCGCGAAACTCGCCGGCGGCGATGTGAACAAGATTCTCGCGACCCAGCTCAAGCCCGGCGCAATCCTCCTCGTGAGCATTATCGACGAAACCCCGATTGACGGTTACGCCCCGTGCAAAATCGAAACGGAACCCGTACTGCAAGGCGCCCTCATCGCCATCCGGAACGGCAAGGTTCTTGCAAGCCAGGGCGGGTTCCACAACACGGGATTTGACCGCAGCTTCAAAGCACTCCGCCAGCTCGGTTCTAGCTGGAAGCCGCTCCTTTACGCACTCGCATTGAAATACCATTGGAACTACCTCGACAACCTCGAAAACGAATTCAACGCATTCCAGTACGGCAACCAGTTCTATTTCCCGCGCCCCGACCACAAGAACAAGGGCGACGTGGTGAGCATCGCGTGGGCGGCGACTCGTTCCGAAAACATCGCCAGCGTTTGGCTGCTGGAACATCTTTTGGACAAGCTATCCGACAAGGAATTCGAAGATGTCGCCCGCGAAAACGGATTTGCACGCGAACCGGGCGAAGAACGCATACGCTTCGTCGAACGCTTACGCGACAAGTTTGGCCTCATGATAAAAGAAGAAGTCAAGCGTGAAATTGAATTCACAAAGGCCCGCGACGCCCTTGTCGAGCGCTACATGAACGACGGCAAAGTATTGCAAGCCCGCGCCGTGCAAAATCTGCGTTACGGGACGTTCAACGACATCGGCTTAAAACAAGCTAAACGCGACGCCAAGATGACGAAGTACGTCAACCACAACTTCAAGCGTTACTCCGAAATTTGGCGAGCCCGCGAAATCCAGGAACTCGATCCGGATGAATCAGCAAACTTGTTGCCGCTCGATTCCGTGAAACTCGCAGACAACTTCTCTCTTGCAGATTTCAAGCGTTTGAACGCGATGATTGAACCCGTCGATAGCGACGCGGATTACTATAGCATGGAGCACCTGCGTTATTGGCCGGATTACCGTCGAGCCCTTTCCATGTCGGAATACGCACGTTTCGCACACGAAATCGGCATCCACCAGAAATTGCAGAAAGTGTTCAGCATGCCGCTCGGTGTAAACGACATTACGCTTGCCGAAATCAGCACTGCCTACCAGACGATTCTCACCGGAAAAGTTTTCAAATGCAAGGATGCCGACTGGTCGGACCCCTGCTTTATCAAGGAAATCAGGAACCGCGATGGACGCGTCATCTTCAGAAACAAGATGGAAACCAAGACGGTGCTCGACGATACTGTAACGACCCAGATGGGTGTCATGTTGCGTTCCGTGTTCACAAACGGTACAGCCCACAGCCAGCTTTCAGCGCTTAGCGTCAAGAATCCCGAAGGTTCGAACAAGCTCCGCTTCCCGGTGATGGGCAAGACGGGTACGACAAACGATTACAGGAACGTGGCATTCTTGGGAGCGCTCCCGACGTACGTGAAAGAAAAGAACGGAATCGCGCTGGATAGCGTTGTCGCTATCGGAAGCTACGTTGGCTTTGACGACAACAAGCCCTTGAAATCGGGACGTACGCGTATTGCAGGCGCTTCGGGCGGCCTCCCGCAATGGGCCGAATTCGCCAAGGAAGAAATTGAAATTCTCGGAATTCCAAGGCAGATTGACTTCCTCGATATTTCGATGATTGCAACAGGCGAAGTGCCGCTGATGCTGACAAACGAACGCGGCGAATTGACAGTTGACCCGCTGACCGGCGAAGCTTTACTCCGCGGCGAAAAAGGGCGCCCGCTGCCGTGGCTCGACGTGCCGGGATTCACGCCGCCGCAAGTGCAGAAGATTGCCGCAGAAACGATTGCGAAATCGGGCATTGTCGTAAGCTTGCCGATGCCGCAGACCGCAACACCGGATACCGGAGCACAAACAAACGCACCGGGTTCCGCGCCGCAGGCAGGAACAGCTCCGCAAACGACGCAAGCGCAGGCGATTCCGGCTGATGCAAGGCCCGTTTCCGAAGTGATGAAGGCCGATTCCGCAAAACGTGCCGCCGAAGCCGCGAAGAACGTCACCGGAACGCAGCCCGCCGCTGGAACCGCACCGCAGCAGGGAACAGCCTCGTCGGCAACACCCGCAGCAGCACAGGCCGCAACAGCACCGCAAACCGCAAAGCCCGTCGTTCAGCCGCCAAAACCGCAAGCCGCCATGCCCAAGGACGACGACTGGGATCTGCCAGAAAACTTCAACAGCCAGAACGCATTCGTGCCTATCGAAGCAGACGCAGATTAGACGAAATATTTTTTATTGTCACCCCGGCCACTGTGCCGGGGTCAGTTTTTATGAGAACTCACTTTTATCGTTTACTATAGAACTAGGGATAAAACACCGCATTGTCATGCCCGCCTTACTTCGACACAGCTCAGCACAGGTCGCGGAATGACAGTAAAAAGTTCCGTGTAAGTCGGCCCCGGAATGAATCCGGGGTGACATCCTGGCGGCAAAGCCGCATTTTTTCCTACCCTCTACAACATATAACCTAATTTGCCGGGGTGACATATGAGAATATGAGGGGAGTAGCATCCTCTTTTTTGGAATATTGTTTTGTGGATAATATGCAATTTTTTCCTTATACCAAAGTATATTACAGAGGATAAGGAGAAAATTATATGGCTACTAGTAAAAATATCATTTTAGTCTTTTTATTGGTATGCGCACTGTTCGGCAATGCATTAGCACAAAGAATGTCACCATGGCATGAAACATGGCACATTACAAAGCACAACGAAACAAGCATAAACAACACCAATATGGAAATAGACAGTGTCGAATTTTACGAAAAATTGATAGAGAAATACAATGAAGACGCTTCATACTCACAAAATGTCGTCGGCATAATAATTGGAGCGCCCTTATCTTTCATAGGCTCCCTTTTTTTTATCACAGGATTATATCAAGCAAATACATCGAACGGGTTAAAAGGAGTCGGTGGAGTAATTGCTGTTATCGGATCGATCCCATTACTTCTTATAGGTGTTCCTGTCTATATATATAACAGGAGTAAATACAGTGAACATAAAAGAAATGCAGAAATACGCGATGATTACCAAAATGCGTTGAACAAGTACAAACAAAAAAAGAAATCGGCCCAACTCATAATTGCCCCTGCCGTAAATTTACTTAGCGCCGGTGGCGGCATCAATGCGGTACTCCAATTCTAGCCGCCATCGCAGGCGACAAGATTTCGCTTACGCTCCCCGCAAAATCCATCACCGCGATAATCGCAACGTCTGAAAAGCCGAAAGTTGTCGATTCCACGAATTCGATTAAGTATAGGCGTTCGATGGGCAGCGTCAAAAATATTCAAACAAATTACAGCATTGCAACGCAAGGCAGAAACATTACTGTGAACAGGATTGCAAATTCGTCAGGAAATTCGAAAAACAATTACACGCTCGTCAATGCGATTGGGCAGGTTATCAAAAGCGGAATGTGGAACTTCAATGCAGGCTCTTTAAACATTGCAGTGCCGCATTCGGGCAAGTTCATTCTCCGCGTCGGTAAGGAACATTATCACATACAAGTGATGCAGTAGGGCTAGGTTTTTGTAAAGATAAATGTCTTAGATCCTCGATCAGGTCGAGGATAACGAAGAAGGGAATCCTATCGCTGCACTACGTTCCGCTCCAGAATAACATAGGTGAAGTCCTTGATTAATCTCTCTTAGCATTGCAAATGTGCAAGATATTGCGCATTTATTGAATGAAAATGCAAAAAACGTTTTTTTTACAAAATACGTAACATTTTATTTACTCATAGTATATATTTACAAAAAATAAGGAGAAAATTTTATGGCAAATTGCAGAAATATCTTTTTCGCCATTTTACTGTGTGGTTCGTTTTTCTGCAACGTATTCGCTACAGAGAGTCAAGCAAATCTAATAGAAAACAATGAACCAGCGTTTATTGACTTGAACAAACTCACTTCACAAAAGCAAAAAAACATTGTCAAACCCAACACACAACAGAATAACACAATAAACATTGCCGCAATCGACAGCACCATTCTTTACTACGAAGATTTAATTACTCAAGAAAATAAAAAAGCAAACTATAAACCAAATGTTACCGGAATCGCTGTTGGAGGTAGCGTAACTGGTGTAGGTATAGCTTTTCTCATTTGGGGAATAACATATAACCCAAGCAAAAAAGAATCTTCATCATCCAAAAAAAACAATTCAATCAAAGATAATGCGAATGCTTTTGGTGAAGCCATGGGAAACGCATTAGCGGCTGCTATGTTGGTTGTTACAGGTGTTGTTTGCACTCTTACCGGATTTGCTGTTTTAGGATATAATGTTAATAAATACAAAGAACATAAAAAGCATGCCGTTAAGCGGGACGAATATAAAGAGGCTTTGGAACAATACAAATTGCAAAAACAATCTGTACAAATTACAATCATCCCCACAGTGAATTTGGCAAGTGCCGGCGGCGGCATCAACGCGGTATTGCAGTTCTAAGAATAAGAAGAATCATTAAATCCTCGATCAAGTCGAGGATGACAACGCCCCAACCACTGTTTACTAACCACTAGCCACTAAAAAATTATTATCTTTCACTCCGGTAATTAAGGATTTTTCGGAGCGTTTCATGTCAAAATCAACTGTTCTTGTCCAGGCTACAACATTTGCCGCAGCATTTTCGCTCACTGCGTGCATCGCCTATCAATGTCCTTCACCAGACACTGCCCCCGCAGAAAAAACGCAAACGCCTATCATTTTAGGGCAAGACACGGTCCAAGCCGCAGAAACGCAAATCGGCAACCACACCGAAATGCAAGTTGTCACGGGCGACAGCGCAACGCAAATTCTCGACCAGTTCAAATTGACAACGCCCGACCAACCCCAGGATGTAACGCCGACGGTTCTCGTACAAACTAGAGTCGATACGGTCTTGATGATGTTGCCGCCTTGCGACAAGACGCATTTTTCGCATTGCACGCTCGAAACGACGATGGACCCGTACAAGGCATTCCCGGCACTCGCCAATTACGTGTTCAGCTATGCCGATACGCTCAACAGAGCGGGCCAAAGCGATTCCGCTTCTGTTATCCTGAACAGTTTTTCTTCAATGGCTCCGATGTGGCAACAATGGCAGGCCCAATCGGACACGCTTCGTGACGCATTCGGAAAACGCCGCGAAGAAAAAGCGAAAGAGTTCGAATCAATGGCTCTCCAGATTCAGAACATGAACCGCGTACAGTCTTCGTACAGCATGGTCGCCGAAACGGCAGACAGCTTGATTGCACAGCTCGCACCGGGCGATTCGCTTGCCAACTGGGCCAAAGGCCAAAAGCAAATTGCTTATACGAACACGCTAAAGAAAGCGACAAAAGAATTTGACGGAATCAAGGCTCTCGCCGATGAAAAATCTCAATTCGCCGAAGCCCGCAAGCAAACCGAAGAATTCCGCATCCGCTACCGCGATTTCGAAGACACGCTTCACGTACAGGCGTTCATCGACCACATTGCAGAACTCGAAAAAGCCGTCGATTCCGAAACCGCTAAAATGTGGGAAAAGAACGACCCCGAACAAGCTCTCGCCAAAGCCGATACGCTTATCGCCACCGAGAAATTCGACAAGGCAAAAGATTTGCTGAACAAGCTCAAGTCGAGCAAACTCCGCAAAGAAGCAAACGAAAAGTACATCGTCCTCGCCGACGCTTACTGTAACAAGCAACGCAAAGCGACATCGCAATTCTTTGCAAAATCGCAAAAGCAAACAGACGAAGCCAAGAAAAAGAAATTGCTGAACGACGCCATCGCAGCGCTTGACAAGTGCCTTGCGGAATACCCGGAAACAACGCAAAAAGAAAAAGTCGAAAGCAACAAGAAGTTCATCGAAAAGGAACTCGGCAAGTGACAGACTGGTGGAATTACGCCCAATATCCTGCATTCTTTATATTGGGCGGAGTCGTAAGCCTCATCAACAGCATTGCCGGAGGCGGCTCCACACTTAGCCTCCCCATCATGATTTTCCTCGGGCTCCCTGCAACTGTCGCAAACGGCACGAACCGCATCGGGCTTATCATCGGGAATTTCAGCAGTGCATCGAACCTCGCTCGGCACGGTTATTTGAACAAAAAATTATTCTTGCAACTCCTTGTGCCGACATTTTTGGGAGCACTTATCGGTGCGTGTTTTTTAGTCCGCATCGGAGACAAGCTCTTCCAGGCGATTCTCGCGGTCGTCATTTGCCTTGTGGTTGTCATGAGCAATTTACGCAAAGACATTCTCGGCAAGCCTCCCGAAGTTCCGCCCGCAAAGCTCACGATTAAAGGCGCCCTCGGTTTTTTCGCCATCGCTATTTACGGTTGCATCGTGCAAGTCGGTGTCGGCTTTGTACAAATTTTTGGACTCACGCGTTACACCGGTCTTGACCCCATCCACGTGAACGCCCTCAAGAACGCGCTTACCAACGTGTTTTTGCTCGTAAGCACTATCGCTCTTGGCATTGCAGGGAAAATCGACTGGCCCATCGCCCTCATCATGGCAGCAGGAGCGTGGCTCGGCGGCTATCTCGGCAGTTTTACGCAACGCAAAAAAGGCAACAAGTTCATTCAGCGATTCATCAGCATTTGCAGCATCGGCATGGCAATCGCCCTCGTCATAGACTTGATTGCAAAATAAAACCTAGCTCACAATGTTCCGGTGGCGTTCGACGAGTTGCCTTAAACTGATAGAGTCTCTTTTTTCTTGTTCCGTTTTCAAGTCGGCCATAATTTGTGCAAAATAATTTGCTTTTTCCGCCTTGCCGGCCAAGAACATTTCTTCGTAACTTCTCTGGGCAACCGTAACCACTTCGGGACAAAAGCTCGACGAGAATCCGTATTTTTTACAAGTTTCGGCCATATCTTCGTCAGTGACGCTCTTGTAGTCAAAATCAGCCCTGTTGACAAGTGCAATCATATCATCAACAATATCGCACAGCACATCGTGGGATGACGAAAAACGGGCACGCAAAAAACTGCAATACACCGCTTCTTTATACATTTTTTTATTGATAAAATAATCCTTCAAGAAGCGGAAGCAATGGACTAAATCATTGGACCGGTACGCACATTTCATGGCAGAAATCGTCTCTTGCAGCAACTCATCCCAATGACCTTCTGCACTGCTTAGCATTGCAAACAAAATTCTGCATTTTGCCGATGTCGGGTTCCACTTGATCGCTTCGTTCACCGCATTTCGGGCACCATCATAGTCCCCTAAATCCAGAGAAGTCAAAGCGTATTGACGGTAAATCCAATCCGCAGGACAAACAGCACTGATATTTTTTATCTGTTGATTTGAAGAAGTCTGGTAGTAGTGCAGATAAAGCGCCCATTCCATCCTGTCAGAAATTGAAACAAACGTAATCGCATCGTTCGATACGAACGGATGATTCTTCAGGACCTCCATCAAAGGAGCGATAATTTTCAGCGATTTCTGATAGTCTTTTCGTTTATAAGCGTCAAGAGACAAATCCAATATTTCCATCACGCCGTTTCGGCCGCCAACATCTTCGAGCTTTTGACGCATGATGGCGGCTTTAATCTGAAACAAATCTTCCAAGTTTTTTGCGGCTTCAATGGACAGCATAATCGACGTTCAAAAAGATTCAGTAATAAAATACTCATTTTTTGAGCTGTAGAAAACACCGGAGCCGATTATGCACCGAGCTGAGCCATAAAAATTATTTTTTCTGGCGGCGAATTCTTTTAGGACGTTTTTTTAGGGGTTCTCCGAGGCCTGCAATCAGTTCTGATGTCAACGCATCGTCACCCGCAGCGAGAAGTTCTTTTTGCGAGCGTTTCAGCTTTTTGATGCGGGCTTCCAAGCGGAGGGCTTCTTCGCGGGAATCCAGCGAAAACGTGTGCAGCACACATTCCGGCGGAAACGCCTTCGTGAACTTCGCCCCCCGGCCACTGCAATGCTCTTCATAACGGGCCTGCACGTCAACGGCGTAACCCGTGTAAATACGATTGCCTTTGCAACGGAGCATATAGACGAAATGGGACATATGAGGTATGGGGACGGCTCTTCGAGCCTTTGAGGTATGAGGTCGGTGCTACGCACCTTTGAGGAATGAGCAAGTAAACAGTGGTTAGTGATTTGAGTCTGTCACCCCGCACTTGTTGCGGGGTCAGTTATTGCTTAGTTTGCAAGCCGATCCCGGAACAGAGTCCGGGATGACATTTCCTGTTTACTAGCCACTGTTTACTAACCACTTTTATAAATCCTAACCCCTATAACCTAATACCTATTCCTTCTTCTTCGACACGATGCTCATGTAGATGGTGCCGAGGATCGCTGCACTGAAGCTTCCGAGGAGGATGCCAAGCTTTGCGGAATCCTTGTTCGAACCGTCTTCAAAGGCAAGGCCTGCAACAAAGAGAGCCATCGTAAACCCGATACCGGCAAGCATGCCGCCGCCCCAAAGCACTTTCCAAGAATAGCTCGGCTTTTTGGAAACGCCAATCTTCACGGACAAAAGGCTGAAAAGGAAAATGCCAATCGGCTTGCCGAACACAAGAGCAAGAGCAACGGCACTAAGCACCGGAACGTCAAGACCGCCAAGCTTGATTTCTACGCCGGCATTCGAGAGAGCAAAGATAGGCATGATCGCAAAATTCACCCACGGCACAAGGGGCTTGTACAAACGTTCCTGCATCGAGACACTTTCGCGGGCGCCACGTTGGAGCAAGTTGAACACGCGGTACTTTTCTTCGCCAGAAACTTTCGCATCGCCAGAAAGCACGTTGCCTACGCTATTTGCAAAGTTCGCCACCACGCCATTTGCAACGACCGGCTTTGCAGGAACAGAAAGGCCAAGCAGCACGCCCGCAATCGTCGGGTGCACGCCGGACTTGACAAAGAACGCCCAGATGGCAACGCCAATCACGCCATGCAAAAGCAAATTACGCACGCCAATGCGGAACAATACGTTAATCAAAACGAGGAGCGCAAAAGCAGTTCCAAGAGCTACAAAATTGATGCCGTCACCGCTCGGGTATCCAATCGCAATCACAAGAATCGCGCCGATATCGTCCGCAATCGCCAAGGTCAAAATCATCACGCGGAGCGCATGCGGCACCTTCTTGCCCAAAATCGCCATGCAGCCGACCACGAACGCGATATCCGTCGCCGTCGGGATTCCCCAGCCGTGCGACGTTCCCGGAGGGCAAAGCGCCAAATAAATCAACGCAGGGAACAGCATACCGCCCGCAGCCGCGATAATCGGGAGGCTCGCCGCCTTCGGGTCGTGGAGTTCGCCATACGTCATTTCGCCCTTGACTTCGAGCCCGATGTTGAAGAAGAATATCGTCATCAAGGCGTCATTGATGAACCAGTGCAAATCGCCCGTGCCCACCCAGCTGCCAATCGTCACCACGAACGGCAAATGCCAAAAGTGCTCGTACGATTCAGGACTGAGGTTCGCCCAGACGAGAGCCGCAAGCGTCATAATGATAAGCACTATGCCGCCAGTCGTCTCCACCTTCATGAGGCGTTCTATCGGGGTGATAATCTTACGTACCGGGGTTTCCGGAAACATGTCTTCAATTTTATCGCTGCTAGTTACTCGTGCTGACATGCAAAACAATATAGATAAGTTTTTCAAAAAATTTTTCGTACCCTTCATTTTTTAAGCAATATTACAAGAACTTCGAAAGCACGTCTTTCAGCTTTTCAATGCTGACCGGCTTTGCGATATGCTCGTTCATGCCCGCCTCGAAAGAAGCCTTGCGGTCTTCGTCAAAGGCGTTTGCGGTCATGGCGACAATCGGAATTTCGGCCACATCCTTGTTCTCGAAAGCTCGGATGCACTTTGTCGCTTCGTAGCCGTCCATCACAGGCATGCGCACGTCCATCAGCACAAGGTCAAACGGCCTCGCGGTCGCCTTCGCAAGCATCTTCACGGCAATGTCGCCATCTTCCACGGCGGTTACGATAAAGCCGTTGTCCTGCAAAAGCTCCATCGTGATTTCGCGGTTGAGGATGTTGTCTTCAACCAAAAGGATTTTCTTGCCGGCAAAGCTTGATTTTTCCACTTCAACCAACTTGGCCTCGTTCTTTTTCGATTGCACCAGCTTGAATTCAAACGTCATGGTAACTTCGGTACCGACGTTCAAGCGGCTAGCAATTTCAATTTGGCCGCCCATGATTTCAACGGAATTCTTCGTAATGGCAAGACCAAGCCCCATGCCCCCAATATCTCTCGACACAGAAGATTCTCTTGCAAACGGCTCATAGACCGTCTTGAGGAATTCGTCGCTCATGCCGATACCGTTATCGCGAATCCGGAACTCATATCCCGCATAGCTCGACTTCGAAAGCGGAGTTTCCTTGACGCTCATCGAGATGGAACCGCCTTCCTTCGTAAACTTGATTGAATTCGAAAGAATCCTGAGCAACGCCTGGAGCAAGCGTTCCCGGTCACATACAACCTCTTCATCCGTAAGGCCGGAATAATCTATTTCAAATTTCAAATCCTTCGATTGCAAATCGGCACGAACATTGCGTTCCACATCATGAATGATTTCAAACAAGTGCGTCGGGCTTTCATTGAGGTCGAACTTGCCCGACTCAATGCGGCTCATGTCGAGAATGTCATTGATGATGTAGAGCAGCCGATCTGAACTTTGATCTATTTTAACCAGACAATCCTTGACACGCTCTTTATCGTCCATGTGACTCAGAGCGATAGACGTAAGGCCGACTACAGCCGTCAACGGGGTACGGATTTCGTGGCTCATGCTGTTGAGGAATTCCTTCTTCGCACTGTTTGCCGCCTGAGCCGCCGAAAGCGCTTGCTTCAAGGCTACCGCCTGCGTTTCAAGCTGTTCCTTCTGTTCCAGCTGCAAGCGGGTCGATTCATCGACGCTGATAAACCCGGCAACAATCTGTTCACGTTCATCGGGCGCCTTCCCCACTATCACAAACTTCAGCTGCCAATATTCAACAACCCCGTTAATAATCATTCTGAAATTGACGTAATATGCACTCTTTTTCGAAAGCATATCCCTAACAACATCGCGTTTCGTCATTTCCATGAACTTCTGGTGGTCGTCAGGATGCACAAGCGTATTGGCAATCAACTTCAGGCGATCTTCAAAATTCCCGACTTTTTTCCAGTTCGGGTTATCGGCCCAGTCATTTTTCTTGACGTAATAAAGGTGGTCTTCCTTCGTCGCAGGGTTGATAAAGCTCACCAGCGAAAAGTCTTCCGAAAGTCCGTTGATAACAGACAACCTTTCTCTTTCCGCCTCGACAGCCACCTTCTCGTCGTTCACGTCCTCGACACCGATAATCACGTAGCCCTGACCCTTGGCATCAGCAAAGCCAATCAGCGTATGGCGGATCCAAACCCAGTTGCCGTTGATAAAGCAACGCATATCCACAATCCGCCTCGATTCGGACTTGCTCATGATATCAAGGAAAGCTTCTTTATTGAACACGCTATGGCAAAGCTCCAAATCGTCCTTGTGGATTTTCGTCAGCTCGTCATCGTTCATGATGTCGTAAATCGAAGCATTCAAGTCAAAACGGCTCGTTATCTCTCTGTACAAATCATTTTTAGAATTGGAATACGCAACGTACGATCCCGATTCCGGATTCACATAATAAATATTGGTAAAGTTCTTCGAAAGAAGCCCCAGCAATCTCATTTGCATGTACCGAACCTTGCCCACATCGTCAAGTGCAGAACGTTCCGCTTCTTCGGCAATGCACCGTACCGCCACGCGCCGCAACAAGATAAAGTAAGCGACAAAGAATATAAGGACGCCAATCCCAAAGCAGAGGAAAATAAACCTAATCTTGCGGATATCGCCCATCGCATACTCCGCCGGGGACGAAACCACAATACTCCAGTTTCCTATTTCCATCGGACGGAAATAAATGCAATTGGAACTTTCCCAATAATTTTCAATGCACGCATGTCCTTCCTTCCCGGCAAGGACGCTATCGACTATGGCAGAGAACAAGCCACTTTCATTGTCCTTTTCGTTTTTGTAATCAAAAATGCTCTTCAACGAATCATGTTCCGTGTCCGCCACGTACCTGCCGTCTTCACGGTTTACGACAGCGACGAACATCTTGCGGTCATAGCCCTTGTCCGCACGCAAGTACTGATGAATAAGCCCTAAACTATAATTCCAAAAAATCATGGCAACCGTTTGCCCCTGTTTTTTTACCGGAACAAAATGGTACAAGAATTTTTCATTCTGGTTTTCACCTTCAAGGCGAACCGACACATGCGCTTCCGCCGATTTTTCCTTGTCGTAAGAAAGCCCCAATGCAGAAGCCTGGGCTATAGCGCCATTCGGCAAAATCACCGTATCCCCCGGCAAGAGGATATTGATTTTTTGGTCCTTTAAAAAAGGCCGCATGTCCTTGAGCCACGACTGTACACTATCGACCGAATATTCCGAGCGGTCTTCCAAAGATGTCGCTATAAACTGTAGCGTACCACCATAATGCAAGTTGTTAATGATAAATTCATGTGATACGACCTTCGCATATTCTTGAAGCCTATCAAAACAACTATCCTCGACAATCTTCAAAATCTTCTGGCACGAAAACAAGAAAGCCAAAGTAGCAACAACAACAAGACCAATAGCGAAAATAAAGTGATCGCGACGCATCACCTTTTCACTGTGAACATCTTCAATATTTCTATTCATTCACTTATCACTTTTTAAGGAACCTTGCCAAAATATACTTCATTTTTTCAAGGTCTATCGGCTTTGCGATATGCTCATTCATCCCAGCGTCAAAAGCAGCACGGCGGTCTTCTTCAAAAGCGTTTGCGGTCATGGCGATAATCGGAATATCCGCCTTGAACTTTTCTTTGAGCAAGCGGATTTGATGCGTTGCCGTAAAGCCGTCCATTACAGGCATCTGCACATCCATAAGAATAAGGTCGTACTGCCCAGGCTTGGAGTTTTTCATCATATCAACCGCTTCACGGCCATTTTCTGCCGTAAAGACTTTAAGTCCGTAATCCGCCAAAACATCACATGCAATCTGCCGATTCATTTCGTTATCTTCGACAAGCAAAATTTTCTTGCCTGCAAAGTTGAAGTTGAACGACAACGGCTTTTTATCTACATGATTCCTATCGTGCAACTTAAATTCAATACTAATAACGACCTCGGTTCCCTTGTCCTCTTCACTAGAAATATCAATGGAGCCGCCCATCATCTCGACGATGTTCTTTGTGATGGACATGCCAAGACCCGTCCCTTGGATGCCGCTTACCGTCGAAGAATTCGCCCGCGTAAACGGTTCGTAAATCTTCTTCAAAAACTCGTCATTCATCCCCATGCCGTTATCGCGGACACGGAATTCAAAACGAGAAGTTCCCAGCTTTGTTGACTTCACTTCGTCAATCAAGAACATGACAGAACCACCGTCATGCGTGTATTTAATCGCATTGGACAGTACATTGAGCAGCACCTGATTCAAGCGCAACTTGTCGCACATGATTCCGGCATTGGTCACATTCATTTGTACATCAAAAGTCAGCTTTTTCGCATGGACATCCGCTTGGACAATGTCCTTGAGGGCATCGATAATGTCCTTGAGATTTTCGGGATTTTCCGCAAGCACCATCTTGCCCGATTCAATGCGGCTCATGTCAAGCACATCGTTGATAAGCGATAGCAGATGATTTGAGCTTTGCGCGAGCTTTTTCAAATAATCCAGAACAAGTTCTTTTTCGTCAATATGGGCAATCGCAAGCCCGGTAAAGCCGACAATGGCATTCATCGGTGTGCGGATATCATGGCTCATGTTCGAGAGGAACGCCGTCTTTGCACGGTCAGACGACTGTGCCATCGAAAGCGCCTTCTGCAACATGATCTGCTGTTTTTCAAGCAAGTCGTTCTGCTCGGCAATCTTTGCATCCAGTTCGTTTTTCTCAATCTGGTCATCGCTCAAAAGCATAAAAGAAAGCACGAACGATACGACCTCGTTGTCGTCATTGCGTTCAATGGTCGTAAACTTCGCCCGCAGCCATTCGCCACTTTCAATCTTGAATTCCAGTTCACGCTGGTCGGCGTTCTTCAAAAAATTTTGCACATAGAACAAGTTCGACAGCTTACGCCAATCCTGTTCATACTCCGCTTGCACAATTTCGCTTATTTTCTTGACTTCGTAAGAATAAGTGCTATACGCGGGCCGCTTATCCACCAATGAAAGGTTAGAAGATTTGATGGTGCGGAACGAATTGTCTTCGACATTCACAAAGTAAATGGACACGTAGTCATCGTAAAGAATATCGTTCACAAAATCCTTGAGGATTAAATCATCCTTTTCGGCAAGGCACAAAGCAACTGCTTTCGGGCTATCAAATTCATTGCCGACTTTCACGAACTTCATTTCGCAATAATGCGGTCTCCCTCCGACATTGCCGCGATACGTTGTAATAAACGTTTTTTGCAACGCAAGCTCTTTCTTGATATTTTCAAGAGCACCCGCATTGCGTACCATCTGGCGGTCACGTTCCCAGACCACGTTTTCGACAAATTCGTTAAACACATTGGAATATGAAATACCCGTACGGAAACTGCTCCCGAACAGCGATTCCGATTCCTTGTTCATCGAATAGGGCGTAATGGAATCCTTCTCCAAGTCGATGTAATAAACCGACGAATATTCCGACGCAAGAACATCGATAATTTCCAAATCCTGTTCGATCTTTTTCTGGTGCATGCGGACCGTGCGGATTTGTTCATCCTTGTCGGCAAAGCCAATCACAAAAGCTTTCTGCTTCTTGTTAACACCAACGACTTTGCATTCGCAAAACCTGTCTGCATAGTTCAAGTATTCAAAACTCGTGATGCCCGTCTTTTGGAGAATCGGCTTTATGCTCTTCAACGAAAGCTTTCTTGCGACAACATCCGCATTTTCAGGAGAGACCACTTTACTCACAATAAAGTCAATCGCCCCGCTATAAGTCATTTCACTGAGGGAGTTGCCCAACAGCTTTTGGATGTTGGCATTCAGCTTGTGCGGAGTCACTTGGTCCGCTTCGAGGTCGCAATAGAAAATGCACGAATAATCCGATGCCAAAAGCGAGGTCACGGCGGCATCTTCGTCCATGCGTTTTCTGCGGTTGATTTCGTTTTCCGCAAACCCCGCCACGAACTTGAGCAACGTAAAGCTCTTCAGCGATTCTTTCGGATTGTCCAGCACGACAAAGCCATAACGCCGTTCACTGGACACAATCGTCGATACGCTGATGCTCTTTACATCCTGCACCGGCAAAACGCTATACAGTTTTTCCCAAACGCCGGATTCGTCATTTTGCGAATCGAGATAGACCGCATCCCTGTCGCCAACAGTCTTTATCCACGGAAGGAAAATATCAAACGGAAGCCGCTGAAGAATCGCCTTGTTGGGCTTCACCCCTTTCCGGCACCATTCATACGTGCTGTTGAGATTCAACCTCTCCTTGTCGCATTCCAGAATATAAGCCCTGTCCGCCTTGTAAAAAGAGGCAAGCGTCGAAAGCACATCTTCAATGGCATCCTTGGAGCGTTTTTCCTTATAAAGAACATCTATACAGTCCCGGATGGCCGCATCTTGCTTCTGTTGTTCCGAAACATTGTACGCGACCATCATCGACTGGTACTCGTTCGAAATCTCGTTCTTCGACACGTAGCAGACAAAGCGGCTGTAATGCCAACCGATATGCGGCGAATAGAACCTGCAAGTGTACTCCGGGATGGAATCGCCCTTCTGGAACTGCTCGATAAGCGATTTCGCCGAAAGATGCTGGACAAACGCATCACGGTATTCCCTATCGACAAGCTGATTTGCAATCCGCTCCACTACGGCACTGTAAGACGGGAAATCAGACCCAAAGAAACCGCTCACATCTTCGGACTTTCCCTCGACAATCTGGACGAACGGCTTATAGACCTTGTCCTCGGACAGGTTCACCTTGAAGTGACTGTAAGCCTTGTCGAGAATCGCCTTGCCGTACAATTTTTCATTGAGGGTCCTCAAGAAGCTTTCGCGTTTTGCGTCCAAGTCCATCGCCTTGATTTCATCACGCAATTCTTCTTCGGTCGTCTTTTGAATCAAGGCAAGTTCAGTAATATCCCGATGCCAGCCTTCGAGCCGGACCCCCTTTTTATAATCAAAATTACGGGACCCGCCGCAACGAACAAAACGGACGTGGCCGTCAGGCGCATGCCACGGATACTGAATTTCGGCCTTCTCGCCCGCACTCATTTTATCGACATACGCCTTGACTTCTGCAAAATGCTCCGGATCGATATTGTCGAACCAAGCATGGAAAATATCCTCGCTCGAATGTCCCGCATCAAGCTCAAGCAGTTTGAGCATGGTCTTATCGGCGAACATGCGGGGGGCCTGGCCATCGTCAATTTCGACAGCCCAAAGTCCAATGCCCACACCCTCCAGGATATCAACAGTCAACGGTATCGATTTTTCTTCAGTCATAGGAATCCCAATTATCACCTTATAAAAATAATACCATTTATCATTAAAATTCCAAACCAGTGAAATTTTTACCCTTTTCCCCTAAAAAAGAAATCCCGGACGTTGCCGCCCGGGACTCTTTTCCATATACAACAAATTTTAGAAGAATGCAGGCGGCCAACGCGGGTTCTTGGAGGACATATCGATCTTGTAGAAGTCCTTCTGGAAACGTCCGTCGTCCATGCCGTACATCTGCATCACGTGGCGTGCAATCCACTTGCCGAGCTTGAGCACGGTGAGCTTTTTGCGGAGGCGGCCCTGGCAGTCGCGGTTCATGATGTCCGGGAGCGTGGAGGTCGTGAGAATTTCATCGATGGCCGGGCTGTTGAGCTTTTCGCGGGCTTCGGCACTCGTGTGGAAGTGCGTCACGCCAAAGCACACGCGGTTGGGGTTCCCCTTCTTGATATGTTCGCAGCACTGCACAATCGTCGTACCCGTGCGGACCATGTCGTCGAACACGATTACGTCCTTGCCTTCGATTTCTTCGATGCTGATATCGGAAAGTTCCGGGTTGAAGGTCATAGAAATTTCGCGTTCGCCCGTGCGGACCTTGTCCATAACGACACGCTTGCATTCCGGCAACTGGAGAGCGTCGAACACGGCGTTCATGAACGGGCGTGCGCCCTTGTCCGGGGAGACAATCACGAGGTTGTTGCCGTCCTTGCCGGTCTGCACGAAGTTGCTGTTCTTGATGTAGTGGGCATAGACATCCGTCGGAATCAAGTTGTGGAAGTTGCCTTCGAAAATTTCGTTGAAGAGGTTCTGCACCTTGATGCTGTGGTTGTGGCAAGTGACAACGGCATCGACACCGGCGGTCTTCAAAAGCTGGGCGTAAAGGAGGCTCGTGAAAGCCTGGCCGTCGAACTTCTTGAGGTCGATGTCCGGGCGGTCCTTTTCAAGTTCGCCGACGCGGTGCGGGCCGCGGTCCTGGGCGCTGTAGAAGAGGTCCGGTTCAACCAACACGACCTGTTCGGCACCGTTATCCTTGGCGGCGCGAGCGAGGATGCAGTTGCGCATAGCGTAGTCGTTGCGGCTGCGTTCGTGGTTCGAAACCGAGCAAATCAAGACAATCTTGCCTTCGAGGCGATTGCCGATATGTTCCATGTCGGCAACATCCAGCATATAGCGGGGGCAGAATTCGGAGTTGGCGAAAGTCTTCAGGGAGACCACGTCGGAGATATCTTCACGGAGGCCGATGTACTGAGCCATGTCGATGGCAAACGGATCATCGGTAAAGTTACCGGTCACGATAAAACGATCTGACATATTTTTGCCTTGATTGAAGGGTTATTTTTGTTTAATCCCAAATATAGTTAAAACATGCGGGGTTTCAAGTTTCGACCTTCCAAAAACGTAAAAACAGAATGAGTGGAAGGGAACATTAATTTTATCGTTTTTGAATAAAGTAAATATTCGTTATACAAAGAAGCCGTCCCAATAGGAACGGCTTCTCTTTTGCAATTTCAGCAACTAACTTTAGCGATGGATTCTATCGGAGCTTCGCCCCTCCAGAATGACACCGCTACAGCGACACTCGCCTTACTTGGCAGCCTTTTTGCAGGCCTTCTTGCAAGCAGCTTTCTTGGCCGGAGCCTTGGCAGACTTACGCGGGTCGCCAGCATAGACAGCAGCCTTGCCGAGTTCTTCTTCGATGCGGAGGAGGCGGTTGTACTTGCAGACGCGGTCCGTACGAGAGAGGGAACCAGTCTTGATCTGGCCAGCGGCAGTACCGACAGCGAGGTCAGCAATGAAGGTGTCTTCGGTTTCGCCAGAACGGTGAGAAACGATCGGAGCATAGCCTTCGACCTGAGCGCGCTTGATAGCAGCGAGGGTTTCAGAAACAGAACCGACCTGGTTCACCTTGATAAGGATAGCGTTAGCGATGCCAGCCTTGATGCCTTCGTCGAAGATGGTCGGGTTGGTCACGAACAGGTCGTCACCCACGAGGTTGATCTTGCCACCGAGCTTGTCGGTAAGAACCTTCCAACCTGCCCAGTCAGCTTCATCGAGACCGTCTTCAATGGAGAAGATGGAGTACTTGTCGATGAGCTTTTCATAGAGCTTGACCATTTCAGCAGACTTGAGGGTCTTCTTGGTGCTCTTCTTGAACGTGTAGGTAACAGCCTTGGAGCCTTCCTTTTCAGAATCCTTGTCGCAGAATTCAGAAGAAGCAACGTCAAGAGCGATCTTGATGTCCTTGCCGAAAACGTAACCAGCGTTTTCAGTAGCGGTCTTCAAAGCAGCGAGAGCCTTTTCGAGGGTCATCACGTCCTTGATTTCGTAACCAAACTTGTTCTTAGCCGGCTTGATAGCAACGCCAGGAGCAAAGCCACCTTCGTCACCAACCGTCGTATCGAAACCACCCTTCTTGAGGACAGCCTTAAGAGCGTGGAAGATTTCGGTCACCATCTGGAGACCCTTGGAGAACGTCTTAGCGCCAACCGGAGCGATCATGAATTCCTGGAAGTCGATCGGAGCGGAGGAGTGAGCACCACCGTTAATCACGTTGCACATCGGGCACGGGAGGGTGAGCTTTTCAGTGCCATGGAGCTTGGCGATGTACTGATAAAGCGGAAGGCCAGCATCCTTAGCAGCAGCGCAGCAAACAGCCATGGAAACGCCGAGGATAGCGTTTGCACCGAGGGTGTTCTTGAGCATGCGGTTGCCGTCGAGTTCGATCATAGCGTCGTCAACTGCGGTCTGTTCAGCCGGATCCATGCCAACGATCTTCTTAGCAATCTTGGTGTTGACGTTCTTCACGGCAGTCTGAGTGCCCTTGCCGAGATAGGTCTTCTTGTCACCGTCGCGGAGTTCGCAAGCTTCGCGTTCACCAGTGGATGCACCACTCGGAACTGCTGCGTGACCAACGATACCGTTGTCAAGAGTGACATCGACTTCGAGAGACGGATTGCCACGAGAATCCAGGATCTGACGAGCCCAAACTTTAGCGATTTTAGCCATTTTATTTAACCTTCTGTTAAAGTGAAAATTTTTTGTGTTCTAAATATAAAAAAGTAGGAAGTAGGAAGTAGACAGTAGGAAGAAAAAATGTGAAGATTTAGTTATTAGTTGTTTGTTGATGTTCCCCATCATCCTGAGCCATGCAAAGGATTTACTTGGACGATCCAAACAAGCCCAGCTGTACAAAAGCTCCAAAACGGAAATGGCGATTTGTAATTCTTACATGACCGCCCAAATCAATATAATATCCACCTTCCTTATAACTACCGGAATAAACGATCCTAACACCAGCGGCCTGAGACCAGCCTAGTTCCCAGCCTTCGGAATAAACTAAATTACTAATCCCATAATCAACAAAATGATGTGATTCAAAGAGCCCAATTCTAGATTTTTCAGACAGAGCCCAATAAGTATTGCCAATTATTATGTATTCCACCCATTCTGAAACCATCTCACGTTTTTCTCTGTTAATAGTAGGATCATTGGGATTTCCATAAATCGACACAGATAAAACAAAAGCCCACAACATTTCATCCGAAATTCTTACCCCATCTGGCCGAATATCTACATC
>Ga0129307_1001704_pt1 | contig 21504 bp, 27 predicted proteins | sample P1105metagenome_FD_94437 | JGI IMG/M metagenome (GOLD analysis project Ga0129307, IMG submission 94437) | Capybara group fecal microbial communities from Wisconsin, USA - P1105 metagenome | ecosystem: Host-associated > Mammals > Digestive system > Large intestine > Fecal | place: USA: Wisconsin... | reverse complement strand
TGCCCATACTTATGGTACCTCCTGTTATTTTTTTTGTTTTGTGGTTAAAACATCTTAACATGATGTACCTTTGTATGGGTATTTCTTTTCTTGCTATTTCAAGTTCATTTTACAATCTTCCAATTCGTGCACAAAATTTTTACAGTGCCAATTCTTGGCACTCTTGCACTTTATAATAGGAACCGTAAAGCTGAAGAGGCCGCTTCCGCACTCATAAAAGAATGCAGTGCCCCCACCCACCGGCGGCCTTCTTCAGCTAATTTTGGAGGTTCACATGTTTAAGATTTTTTGGATTGCGACAATTATTTACACAATCGTTTTCAGCGTAGCAGCAAGAGTAAACGTTCCAACCTGCAGACTCACAAGAGCCCAGTTTAGCAGAGTCTGCAACCGCTTCAAGTTTTTCTCGGCCCTGCCCTTCTTCTTCAGCTCAGCTGTATTTATCATCTGCATTTTTATAATGAAATCAAACAGCACAAGCGAGAACTTTGACCGTTTGATTTATTCCTTCTGCTTCTGGTGGATTACACTGGCCACAACACCAATCTGCCTTGTAAATGCGAATGCTTATCTTTTGAGACTTGAACAGTTGAAAAAATTGATTTAGTGGAGATGATCGGACTTGAACCGACTACCCTTTTTGATGGTTAGTTTATAAAATAACAGTCCACCGGACTATTATTTTATAAACTATCGATAAATGGATTCTAACGCTCGATCCAGGTGAGCTACATCCCCAAAACATGGATTTATTATACACGAAAAATTAAAGAACGTCTTTAATGACAAAACTTTTTTCTGATGATATATTAAACTCACAAGCGTTGAAACGACGCAAAAGTTGGCTTGTGCCGGTTGATGGCGGGTTTATAATCGAAGATTATAACCCGACAAACGGCTGAGTCAAGGCCTTGAGCGAAAGCGTGCCTTGACCAGACGTATTTCACGAAGGAGTTAGATGAACGCTATGAACAGTTATTATTCAAATCTTCATTGTCTCAACCATAGTGGAAATCATTCCTGGTCGGAATGTAATTTCTCTGAACATTCGTGGTGTGAAAATCATGAAAGCTGTTGCGAACACAGTTCGTCGAACTGTAAGTCAATTTTTGTAAACGGAGTTTTGGCGTAGTCCTTCCTTAAGGCGTTGAAGCTCCGGTATTAAAGGAGTAATCAACGTGAAAACTACATATCTTAAACCTGTACTGGACTTAGCTGCCACAGGTGCAAAAATCAAAACAGTAATGAAAGATAAGGGCATTACCGCCCGCGAGCTCCAGATCATCATGGACTTCCCATACGTCCAGACCATCTACAACTGGTTCGCCGGCAAAAACATGCCCACCATCGACAACCTCGTAGTCCTCGCCAAAATCCTCGCCGTCCCAATGGACGACCTCGTCGTCACCAGTCTCGTAGAAACAGTAATCGACGATGAAGACGAGGAAGAACTCAGCGCGTGACAAAACATGGAGTTACTAGTGTAACGGTAACACTCCTGCCCGTGGAGCAGGCATTCTGAGTTCGAGTCTCAGGTAATTCCCTATTCCCATTGATTTTTTCAAACTTATCTTCATAATAGTGCGATATGAAACTTAAAGGCTTTTACTCTTCTTTGTTTACGATTGCAATTCCAATTTCTCTCCAGGCTCTCTTGCAGAACTTTGTTAACATGCTCGACACTGTTATGATCGGGCGGCTTGGTAGTGTTGAGATTGCAGCGGTCGGTCTTGGAAATCAGATTTTCTTTATCCTCAATATGATTCTTTTTGGAATCACTTCTGGCGGCGGAGTTTTCATCGCTCAGTTCTGGGGTAAAAAAGATTTAGGCGGAATCAGAAGGTCTTTAGGTTTGATGACTTTGATTGCAGCTTTTGTGGCTGTGGTTTTCACTGTGCTCGGACTTTTTATTCCTCATCAGCTGATAAGAATTTATTCTCCGGATCCTGAGGTTGTTCGCGTTGGCGGAGAATATCTTCGTCTTGCCTGTCTGAGTTATATTCCTACAGCAATAAGTTTTTCTATAACTCTTGCCCTTCGAAGTACCGAACGGGTAAAGCTTCCGCTGGTCTGTACATCAGTTTCGCTTCTTACAAATGCCGGTGCAAATTATCTTTTGATTTTTGTTGCGGGCCTTGGAGTAAAGGGTGCCGCCATTGCAACTGTTTTTTCTCGCCTTGTTGAGCTTGCCATTCTTTTGAGCTGGTCTTATTCTCACGGTTATGAAATCTGCGGAAAGCTTCGCGACCTGCTTGGCTTTGACTGGTCTTTTGTTTTTAAATATCTGAAGATTGCATTCCCGGTTATTATCAACGAAACCTTCTGGGGGCTTGGAACTTCTGTTTATAACGGAATCTATGCTCATGCGGGAACTGATTCTTTTACGGCCTATAGCATTACCGGAACCATCAGCCAGCTTACCTGGGTATTCTGTATGGGCTTTGGAAACGGTATTGGAGTTTTGATTGGAAAGCGTATTGGCGAAAAGAAGCTTGACCAAGCCCGCGGTTATGCCCTGCGTTCCATGTGGTTTATGCCTTTAGTGGGAGCTGTGGTCGGTGTACTGCTCTTGCCACTTTCTAAGCTCCTCCCCTTCCTCTTCAACGTTGAACCCGAAATCATCAAGATGGCAACTCAGATTCTTATGATTTTGATTCTGCTGTATCCGTTTAATTCCTTCTGTATGGACTGGATTGTCGGTGTCTGCAGAGCCGGCGGAGATACAGTATTTTCTGCAGCGGGCGAACTGATTGTTCTGTGGGGTGTCGCAATTCCTCTGGGATATGTTGCAGCCTTCGTACTCCATCTCCCAGCCCCAATGATTTTCCTATTCCTCTCAAGCGAATCGATTGTAAAAGCGGTTATCGGAGTGATAAGAATCCTGAGCGGAAAGTGGCTGCATGAGGTTACCTGAACTAACAGATTTTCTTCCGTATTTTCAACTTTCCGTTGAGCCATTTCCAAAAATAAATTGTTAGGATTTTCCCCTGACTTCTGCTAATATACAATTACCGCGCGGAATTAAAGACCGGCAACTTTCAATCCTGTCACCCTGAACTTGTTTCAGGGTCTCATAAATCAAGCTTGCCGGAACACAAGGAGACACGATTAAAATGAAAAACTCAATTGGTTCAAACATCAAATACTACAGAAAGCAGCTGGGGCTCACACAGGAAGAACTTGCGGGACAGCTCTTTGTAACTTCTCAGGCGGTGAGCAAATGGGAAAGCGACGCAGGTCTGCCGGATACTGCGCAGATTGTTCCGCTTGCAAAGGTGCTTAATATTTCTACTGATGCGCTTTTTGGTCTTGAACAGGGAAATTATGATGCAGTTACAGCAGCAAAGGTTCATGTAAAATTCCGCGAACTGCGTAGTCAGATTGATAAGAAGAAGGGCGCACTTGAGGCCTGCGAATATCTTCTTTCTGAATGCGAGGCAAATCCGCTGAACTTTGAAATCTATATGTATTTTGTTCAGAGCGTTGCCAACTTAAGTCGAAATGTCGAGCCCTTCGGCGAATATAAGAAAGGCATGAATGAAACCTACGACAAATATTTTGACGAGGCTTTGAAAAAATCTGTTCAGGTTATCCGCTACTGCAAGGAAGAAGATTTTGTTGAAAAAACTCACTTTGCCCTTTCCTGGCTTTACATTCACTGCAAGGAATACGAAAAGGCTCGCGAACATATTGCCAAGCTCCCGAGCATAAAATCTAACATGCTCAAGGAAAGTATTCTTGCAAAACTTGAAGGCTTTGAAAATGGAGTTGAAGCACAGCTTAAAGCTCAACACAATAATTCGCAGCTCATGTGCCTGCCCTTCAACAAGGAGTTTGTATATTCCGCAGAAACTTATTTCTGGAATAAACCGGAGTTGACGGCCGATTATTGCGAGTGGGCTTTGAACATAATTTTTGCAATCTGCAAGGACCCGACTATGAAGCCATTCTGCCAGGGCTTTGTAAAAGATTTGTACGCCTTTAAGATTTGCGGCGAGTTGAAATCCGGACGTGAAGAAGATATCAAATCTGCCCGCGAAGATTGTGCTGCACTCAAAAAACTGATTTATGATTATGTTGATTTCTGCGCAGCCGAGCTTGAGCGTAAAGACCTTCTGAATGCTTATGATGAAAAGGGGATTTTGAATATGAAGCTTTACACAAAAGAAGACGGCGACCGTCGAGTAAAAGAACTTGAAGAAAAAATCAAGAACTGGTGCGGCGAGGATGCTTTAAAGAAAGTGATGTAATACAACAGATCCGGGCTGTCACGAGGCAGCTCGGGTCACCCCATATAATTCATTGCATAATCAATTAGTTAAATAAATCTTAAGGCAGTTTTTGTAAAAATCAAGTTTCTAATTGATTCCGTTACACCTTACAGTAATCGCACTCCAGTCCTTTTACGTCTACTTTGCATGTAAAGAGACAGCCGTCGAGTTCTCCGCTTTGGCTGGTGGCTGCGGTTGTGATGAAAAGGGTGTCGAGATTATCTCCCATGAAACAACAGGATGTTACGTTTTTTGCATCCACATTTATAGTCGCGAGAAGTGAACCGTCTTTTGTGCTTCTCTGTTCAATGCGGCTACCACCCCAGAATGCTACCCAGAGATTATCTTCTGCATCGATGCACATTCCGTCTGTAAGGCCACGGCCTTCTTCCGGCTTGAACAAAACCTTGCGGTTGGAAATCTCGCCGCTTTCCAGATCATAATCATATTCAAAAACCGCGTACTGCAAAGTATCTGAAAAATAAAACTTTTTGCGGTCCGAGCTCCAGGCAAGTCCGTTAGAGATTTTAGTATCAGCCTGCTTAACAGTTACTTCGCCATTTTCCAGACAAAAGAGATTTCCGCTCGCTTCGTGAATATCATCATCAACAGAAGAGCCAAACCAGATACGACCTTTAGGGTCAGCCTTCACGTCATTTGAACGCTGCCAGGCCTTGTAATATTCAGAAAGATTTTTGATAAGTAGAGGCTTTGTGCCATCAGCATTTTCGAGATAAAGACCATCAGTTCCGGCAATAAGGTAAGTGCCAGGTTTTTCAGCTGGAACCGCAGAGCCGATTTTCTGACCGTAAGAAAAAGTACGCTTGTTTCCATCAGGGCCAAGGGTAAAGAATTTTCCTTCTGTAATATCAACCCAGGAAAGAGTTTTCGTGCGGGCATCATAAAATGGAGACTCGCCGAGAGTATGTTTTTCTTTTAAGAAGAGTTCTGCCGTGTAAGTTTTGATAGCCTTATTCTCGCTCATTTTTTACACCTCAAAATCAAGGCAGGAACGGCTTGCTGTGTAAGGGCGAACCTTACTGTCTGCCACAGCCACATGCTCCGGATGCTTTGAATATCCTTTGAGGGCTTCTGCGTTTTCAAAAGTTGAATCCAGCATGAGGTCTGCAGTTGAAGATGCCAGGCGGCCTTCTGTATTTACCTTGATATCGATAAGGCCAGGGATTTTTCCCTTAAGACCTTCGAGCCCATCTTTGATTCCTTTTTTTACAGATTCCTTTTCAGAATCGCTCATTTCTTTTAATGTCCATAAAATTATATGCTTAACCATGAGAACATTTTATCACGAATCGACGCATAATTCATCGCTTAGAATATAGTTTTCTGTTATAATTTTGGTAATGAATATTTACGTTGATTTTGATGATTGCCTCTGCGAAACAGCCCGCCACTTTTCTGGGCTCGTAAAAGAAATGTTTAATCTGGATATTCCATACGAACAGATTCACTATTTTAATCTGCAGAAATCTTTTGACTTAACTGATGAGCAGTATGATGAAATGATGATCAAAGCACACCAGCCAGAAATCCTTTTATCTTATGACGAAACTCCAGGAGCGAGCAAAACCATCAACAGCTGGCTTGCAAAAGGCCACGACGTAAAAATCATTACCGGCCGCCCTGTCAGTGCTTACGACGCATCTCGCGAATGGCTGAATCAGCATGGCTTAGAAAAAGTTGATTTGTACTGCCTGAACAAATACGGCCGCGACAACTTCATAAAAGGCAGCAGCTTCAATCTGGAACTGGATGATTATTACAAGATGCATTTTGATTTAGCAGTCGAAGATTCACCTTCAGCCTTCAAGTTTTTCGACCATCTGCCAGACTTAAAAGTAATGGTCTTCGACCGCCCCTGGAATCAAGACTGCACCTTCCCTAGCCCGAACTTCAAAAGATGCACTGGCTGGGAGATGATAAAAAAGTTGATAAAAGAAATGTAACGCTTATGAATCACGAAGAACTCTTACTTAATTTGAAAGATAACGAATGGCCGCTTACTACAATTGATCATGACAGGCTGATTGCCCGGGCAATAGTTGTAGATGATGAAGAGAATTTTTATTTTGTCAGGGCAAACAGAGAGATTCCTGTTTTAAAGAGAGCAAAGATTCTGCTGGATGGGCTGAATAATTAACTGCCCACCTTGGGTCAGACTATCAGCCTATCCCCTTGCCTTCCATGCCGGATACCACTTTACAAACCATCCGGTAAAAAGTCCCATTGCAAGAGGCACCAGATTATTCACTACAATAAGAATATTTCCAAAGCCCGCTCTTCTTAAGAAGAAAGTCCAGATCGCAGTAAGAATATAAAGACATCCCCAGCAGGCAGCCAGAATATAATTTGCATTCATAAAAAGCGGATTCCTTTCGGCCTTGCTTCCCCCATAGCTGTACTTTACATAAGACGCACAAAGAGGCTCTTTTGTAAAACAGGATGCAAGCCAGAAAAGTCCAAAAATCAGATAGCCTGCATTTGTTGCCACTTCACCTTTGCCAGTAAAATGTGCAGCCGCAGATAAAAGTGCAACTGCCGCAATCGAAAGCTGATCCCAGATAATCAGCTTATGCTTTCTCATGATAAATGGAACAAGCGCGCAAAGAGCCATCGCCACGATTGAACCGATTACAGGATTTATTGCAACTGCTACCCAGAAGGAAATCCATGGAAGCAGCATGCTTGTCATCGAAGGATTTTTCAGGCCTGCTTTTCCTGCACCAGCGCCATCATCATTATACTCTTCCCCGCTTCCAACTGCATCGCTGCCAAATATTTTATCCCAGTCCATCATCAAAGAAAAATCACCTGTCACGGAATAAAGCTTTTTTCCCAGTGCTTCAGCTCCTTCCATTTCTCCACGGGAAATTGCAGCCCATACTTCAAAAGGAGTTTCAACTCTTGTTGTTGCCTTTAAGCTTCCGTCTGTAAAAAGCTGGCTGCCTTCTTTTGTAAGAAGAATCTGATAGGTGTGACCTGTATCGGTATAACATATTTCAAGAACCCGGTTTTTACCCTTAAATGAATTCTTGTTATAAAGGGCTGCCATCTGACGGGTAAAGGTAAGGTCCTGAGACTCTTTTTCACCGGTCTCTTTATTGATTCCCCAGTCTGCATCTGCAAGCTTTTCAAAAACCTCTTTAGGATAAAGCAGAGTTTTAAGCTGATTAGAAACCTGGTCAGAGATTTTTCCATCTGCATATTCAGAGCCGGCCTTTTTAACAATTTCCAGATATTGATTAATTCTGTCAGAAAGTTCATCTACTCTAAAGAGTTCTCCCTGACCACAGAAAATTGTTTCATAATTTCCCTTGCCCAAAAAATGGTCGAACATATTTGTTACAGAATCATAGTTTCCTTTTGCCGAATAAAAGCCGCAGGTAGAAATCAAAACATGACGGATATTTTTCATATCATATCTGGCATCGTGCCCACCACTTCCTGTTTCATTTGTATTTTCACTCATAAAAGGCAGGCTCATTGGCAGCTGACGGTCTATAAGATTTTTCAAAATGCCTGGAACATTAAAATAATAAAGAGGAAAACTCCATACAACTAAATCAGCTTCAATTTCTTTTTCAATGATTGCAGCCATATCATCTTTAATGCAGCAGTGGCCGGGAGTATTTTTCCAGCAGGCAAAGCAGCCGTGGCAGGCAGAGATTTTTAATGAAGCAACTTCAACTTCATCTACAGTTACCAGGTCTCCCCTTCCTTCGGCCTTTGACTTTACGCCTTCAACAAAGCTTGCTGCCAGTCTGAGAGAATTACTCTTCTTGCCTTTTGGACTTCCGTTTATCAAAAGAATTTTCATATCAGCCATCTCCTTTTCTGCTGCATTTATTTTATGCTTTCATATTAAGGGCAGATGATTCTGAGCACAAGAGGGCTTTTGGTAAGATGCATTTTTGAAAGGGTAAGATTGATTAATGAAGAGGTGAAATTTGTAGTCGACTTGCTTCTGCCTAGTCCTGACGTTTCATTATAAAGTTACCTTTCAACATTTTGGTCTGCAGAATATTTACGAAGGCAGATGGGTCTGTTTTTTTGATGGAACGCATAAGCTTGTCTTCTTCATCAGAGGAAACTACGGTATAGAGCATATTGCGTTCTGCCCCCTGATAACAGCCCTTACCAGTAAAAAGAGTTGCATCATGCCCGGTAACATCGCGGATTACATGAATTAGTTCATTGGTCTTATCAGAGATAATGAATAAAGTGGATTTTTGATAACGCTTGTAAAGATTATTGAGAATCTGAGTGCTTACAAACTGAAATATGATTGAATAAAGTGCTCTGTTCCAGCCAAACAAAAGGCCAAAAATCGCAAGAACAAGTACATTGAAAAACAAAATATAATTCCAAATACTACGACCAGTTTTTTCTGAAACATAAATTGAAATGAAATCGGTTCCACCACTGGTAGCTCCAGCTAATAAACAGAAACTGATTGCAATTCCGTTAATAATTCCACCAAAAATACAGCAGAGCAATACATCATTTGTAACATCAAGACCTGGAATTAAATCTGTAAAAAGACCAGATGCAACAATTGCCCAAAGTGAAAGAAGGGTAAATCGCTTCCCCACATAACGGAAACAGATGAGGGCTGGCACAAGATTCAGCCCCCAATAAAAAAGTACGAATGGAATCTTTATATTCAGGTATTTTGCAAAAACTTCTTGAATTAACAAAGTAATTCCTGTAAAACCACCCGGCAAAAGTCCCGCTGCATGCACAAAAGTATTAAGATTTACTGCCATTATTAATGCTCCGGCAGTAACCAGAAGAAATCGTAATAAAAGTCGTACCTTATCTTTCATGCAAACAGTTTAACACACTTTAATAAAACATGTATCATTAATCTATAAGAACAATTAAATCTTTTTTAATGGAATTATTATTTCCGTATTTTCATTTACAGAAAATTTATGTTTTTTGAATTTTCCTGGAATTCCTTTGCCATCATAATTACTTAAACCAACTGGTTCCTTTGGCATTCTAATAAAGGTTGTATCTAACTTTCCATTATTGTTGATGTCATGAACCAGCATTACAAGATATTCACCATCAGGAAGATTTGTTTCAAAAATAACTGTATCAATTTCCGGCTTAAGCTTAACTTCCTGAAAAGCTATTCTCTTATCATAATTTTCTGATGAATTATAAATTGCCAGAATAATCTGGCCTTCCTCTGATGTAACATTTGTAATCTGAACTGTGAGTTTTTTTTCTTCTGCTGTTTCTTCTGCAAACAAAAATATACCGCAGACAATCTGAATTAAAAGCAGCAAGACTATTTTCTTAAAATCAAGAATCTTTTTCACTTTCTATTTCTCCATTTTTCCAAACTTCTTAAACGCAATTACTGCAATCACAGCTGTAAAACATACTGCACTATAAGTACTGAATCTTTCAACAATTCCAAAAAATGCTCTTGGAACAGCCGCACTGCCTGCTGCACCCAAAAACATCAGAAGGAATGCCACAACTGCGCACCATGCCAGAACTTTATTTCCGCTCTTAAATCCGCCCACAGCAATCAAAATCAAAGATACAATTGAAAGCAGAACTACAAGAACCGTAATTACATAAACATGTACAAAAGACTGAAAACTTCCGTCATAACCACTGCCGGTCAGTGTGAAAAGACTGTAACCTATAGCAGAAATCCAGTGCATTGCTACAAAAAGATATAGACCCAGACGAAGGATTTTTTCCGAAGCTTCCTTCCACAAAACCTTTGCAGAAATGCAGATTAATGTACATGCTACACAAGAAAAAAATCCGTGGATTTTTGTAAGTTCTGAAGCTATTAAACGTGAAGGCGCATCTGTAGCGGTCAAATCACTCACCGCCTGAGCCATCCAGTTATAACCCGGATAAAATCTTGCACCAATGCAGTCATGAAGCAAATAAAAAACTGCATTCAAAATACCACAAATTAATAACCAGTATTTTATACTTTCATTTTTATTTCTTTCCATTTGTTTTCACTCCTTTTACTCCATAGAGCCTGCAGAACTCGCTGATGAAGTTTTTCATCATATTTTTATCAATGCCTTTTCCGGCATCGTTATTAGCATTTTTAAGCTGATTAAGATCACATTCCAGATCAATTATTGAATGAACCGACATAGCAAAAGAAAGAGCTGCAGCATCTGCATCTGGAAAATCTGCAAGGCCTTTTACCTGAAGCGCATAAAATAATTTCTTAGTTGCATCTATCATAGCTTTGGTTTCCATTACCATGATTTCGGTTGCGGCAACATCGATTGTTCTCTGAGACATTATGATTTTATAGAACTGGAACATTTCAGGATTTGTACAGATATTTCTATATGCATTTACCATTTGTGTCAGGATTTTTTCAAGAGAAACTTTATCAGAAAGCATATCCAGATTCATTTCGCCGGCTGCGATACTCTGCTTAGCCTGTTCGCGTAAAAATGAATACATTGTTTTTATGATTTCTTCACGAGATTCAAAATGCTTATATAAGGCTGGTTTTGAGATTCCCAGTTTTTCCGCAATCTGATTCATCGAAACTGCAGCCAGTCCGTATTCAGATGCAAGTTCTAGAGTTGCTTTAATTATTTCAGATTTTCTATCCATATCTTTAGGTTACCTTTCGGTAACTATATTAATACCGTTCGGTAACCTATGTCAATATGTTTTCTATAGTTTTGTTTTGCAATGATGGAGCTCTTACTCTTTCCACGCCAAACGCATTTTAAGAAAGTCCTTCATGTCCTTGTAAAAATCCATTGGCGGCGGAGTAATGTTGATCTGCTTGAGAGCTTCCTGGACAAGAGGATTTTTGTAGCAGCAGACTGCATTTGATGAAGCATAAAATAAAACATCCAGCTGGACTTTATAGGCAGCATCCTGACTGATGCTCAGCATCTGGGCAAGTCTGTCACGGAAGGCATAGGCCAGGTCATAATATTTCTTTTTGAAAATGGCAAGGCGTTCAACCGTAACATTTGTTTCTATAATCGGATTAAGATAAGAAACATAGCGCATATAATCCTGATTAGCATTTACAATCCCGGCCCATACTTCAGTAATAACATCTGGGGTAAAATTGTTTCCTTCCGGAAAAGCCGAAAGCAGGGAGTTATAGTAGGCTGCCATTTTTTCTGCAGAGATTTCCAGAAAGATTTCTTCTTTGGTCGTAACGTATTTATATAGGTTTGCTCGTGACCAGCCTAATTTTTCTGCAATCGTGGTAAGGGTAATTTCAGAATAAGGGCATGTTGCAAAGAGTTCTGCAGTTGCCTCTTTTATTTGAGAAAGTCTTTCTTCTTTGTGTTCGTCGCTTCTTGCGCGGATATATTCTGCCATACCTAGAGAATAACACAGTAAACAATTTTTTGCAATAAGCAACTATTTGTCACTAAAATCGCATTTTAGTGTTGACAAGTCACCGATTATGCCATACACTTAAGATAAGTGACACAACGTTACTAAAAACACAAGGAGAATATTATGAATCCAAATCTTGCAAAAATAGACAGAACAAATGAACATTACACTTTTGAATTGGCCCATGGAGTAAAACGAACAACCGTAACCTTCCGCAATCATTTTGGGATTGAACTGGCAGGAGACCTCTACAGCCCAGAGAATGCAGCATCTGCAGGAAATGCGGCCCTCGCAATCTCAGGACCTTTTGGAGCAGTAAAGGAACAGTCTTCCGGCTTTTATGCAAATCAGATGGCTTCCCGCGGTTACATAGCACTGGCCTTTGATCCAAGCTACACAGGAGAATCTGGCGGAGAGCCCCGCTACATGAACAGTCCCGACATCAACACCGAAGATTTTATGGCAGCAGTAGATTTTCTTTCAACCCGCGACAACATTGACCCAGAAAAAATCGGCATCATAGGAATCTGTGGCTGGGGTGGAATGGCAATTAATACAGCGGCAATCGACACACGAATTAAGGCAACCGTTGCAAGCACAATGTACGATATGAGCCGTGTTACCGCCAACGGATATTTTGACAACGCAAATAATGCAGAAGCCAGACACGAAGCCCGCAAGGCTCTTATGGCTCAGCGCATCGAAGATTTTAAGGCAGTCCAAGCTGGCGGTACTTATAAGCTTGGTGGTGGAGTTGTAGATCCTCTTCCGGAAGATGCCCCCTATTTTGTAAAGGATTATTACGACTACTACAAAACTCCACGCGGCTATCACGAGAGAAGTCTCAATTCAAATGGCGGCTGGAATGTAACTGCTTCAACTTCCCTTTTGAACACAAAACTTCTTGCCTATGCCGAAGAAATCCAGAGTGCCGTTATGGTTCTTCATGGCGAAAAAGCCCACTCTCGTTATTTTGGTGAAGATGCCTTTAAGCGGCTCACAGGCAGCAACAAGGAGCTTGTAATTATTCCCGGCGCAAGTCACACCGATTTGTACGACGGTGGAAAAAACAATGCAATTCCTTTTGATAAGCTTGCGGATTTTTTTGCAAAATATTTGAAGTAGAGGGTTGCTGATGAAAAAAATATTTATAGTTTTAATGTCAATTTTTCTTCTTGCTTCTACGGCCTGCGCTAATGGCAGCAGGGGAATAAAATCATCTGACAAAGGAGAACTTTCTGATATGAAAATCTCAATTCAAATTACAAGCGACAGTGGCAGCCACTCGCTCGCCGCCACACTGGCCGACAATTCTTCTGCCATGGCGTTTTACGAGTTGCTGGAAAAAGGCCCTGTCACAATCAAAATGACCGACTACGGAAACTTTGAAAAAGTTGGCCCGCTTGGAACAAAGCTTCCACGCAACGACACCCAGATTACCACACAAGCCGGCGACATCATTTTGTATCAGGGAAATCAGATTACAATTTACTATGACACTAACAGCTGGAACTTTACCCGGCTTGGAAAAGTGGACGGAGTGTCACAAGCCGAGCTCAAAAAGATTCTGGGTAAAGGTGATGTGACAGCAGTTTTTGAGATATTGGAATAAACAGGAGGAACTTTATGAAAAAACTTATTCTTACACTTTTAATCGGAGGCTTTATCATGACAGGACTTTCAGCAAAGACAGCTTTTGTTTACTTCAGTGCGACAGGAACAACAGAACGCATGGCAAAAAATGCCGCTAAAGAAATGGGAGCTGATATTTTTGAAATCCAGCCGGTGCACAAATATACTGACGCTGACTTAGACTGGCATGACAAAAAATCACTTTCTTCGATTGAATGCAACGACCCAAAAAGCCGTCCTGCAATTGCAAATAAACTCGATATCTCAGGCTACGACACAGTTGTGGTTTGTTACCCTATCTGGTGGGCTTATGCGCCAAAAATCGTCTACACCTTTGTAGAAAGCCAGAACTGGGCCGGCAAAAAAATGATTACTCTTTGTACCAGCGGTGGCAGCGGTCTTGGTCGCAGCGGCACAGATTTGTCTAAGTTTGCAAAGGGCGTAGACTTCAAAGGCGGAAAAGATTTTACCCGTGGCAATGGAAGCGACATCAAAAAATATATTGAAGGTTTGTTGAAATAGGAGCAGAATAATGACAAGACCCCAGCGCTTAAGAATGACTATCGACATTACAATGACAATTCTTTCCATCATACTCATGGGCGGAAACTATTTATTCCCGGCAGACATCGTGCACGAAATCTTAGGCGTGGGGCTTTTTGTCTTATGGGCTCTTCACATTATTTTGAACCGCCGCTGGTACGGAGCTATCTTCAAAGGAAAATACAATCCCTATCGCGTAATGCAGACAGTTATAAACTGCTGCATTTTGATTTGCACAATATTCCTGATGATTAGCGGAATTATACTTTCAAATCATATCTTCACATTTTTGAACATTCAGGGTGGTCTTGGCTTTGCCCGCATTGCGCATTTGCTTGCCAGCCACTGGTATTATCTTTTTATGTCCCTGCATATCGGACTGCATGTTGGACGCCTCTTTCAGAATATTACGGCAAAAATCATTCCGCGTATTATTCTTGCCCTGATCTGCGCTTACGGCATTTACGCCTTCATTGCCCGCGGAGTCTGGAAATATCTTATCCTACAGCAACAATTTTTCTTCTTTGATCTGGACCGCGGCTACATTCTTTTTGCTATTGATTATATTTCCATTATCATTTTGTTTGCCACACTCTCGCACCTTTTGGCAAAGAGTTTGAAAAAAGGTAAACTGTAATTCAGAGGTATTTTTGTGATTATCGAAAATCAGACTTTTGACGAAGAGAGAGCTTTGTACGGTCTTAAGGACCTTACTGTAAAAAACTGCCGCTTTGATGGTCCTGCTGACGGTGAATCTGCTTTTAAGGAATGCCGTAACATCGACGTGGCCGGCTGTTTTATGAATCTTCGCTATCCCTTCTGGCATGTTGAAAAAGCAAAAATCACCGATACAAACTTTACAGAAAACTGCCGGGCTGCCCTCTGGTATGATAAAGATATTTTGATTGAAAACAGCAGGCTCGGGGGAATTAAAGCGATTCGTGAATGTGAAAATATTTCCCTTAAAAACTGCAGCGTTAATTCTCCAGAGTTTGCCTGGAAAAGTCAAAAGCTGACAATTGAAAATGTCACAATCGAAGAATCTGAATATCCTTTTTTTGAAATTCGTGATGCAAAAATCACCAGCTTAAAAATGAAGGGAAAATATTCTTTTCAGTATGATGAAAACATCGAAATTACAGATTCAGAGCTGAATACAAAAGATGCCTTCTGGCACACAAAAAATGTCACCGTTAAAAACAGCATTGTTAAAAGCGAATACCTGGGCTGGTATTCAGAAAATCTCACTCTTATAAACTGCCGCATTATTGGAACTCAGCCTTTCTGCTACTGCAAAAATCTCGTGCTCAAAAACTGTACAATGGAAGAGTGCGATCTTTCTTTCGAACGCAGCACCATAGATGTAGAAGTCAGCGGAAAAATCGACAGCATAAAAAATCCTCTTGCAGGAAAAATCACGGCAGACTCTATCGGACAGATAATTATGGAAGAAGAAATCTGCGATAAATCAAAAACTCAGATTATCTGCAAAGAATAAAATATCAGGAGGACAAGAATGGCAATTACAGTAAATCTTCGTTATACAGGAAAAAAAGGAGCAGCTCAGGCCTTTGCCCGTGAAATGATTTCCAGCGGAACCGTTGAAAAAATTCGTGCAGAGAAGGGAAATCTTCGCTATGAATATTATCTGCCCTTTGGAGAAGAAGCAGATGGAGAAGACAACAGTGAAACCATTCTCTTAATCGACTCCTGGGAAAATCAGGAAGCAATTGATTTGCACCACGCAACACCAATGATGAAAACAATTGCTGAGCTTCGCGAAAAATACGACCTGCATATGACAATCGAACGTTTTGTTTCAGACGATAAAATCCCTGAGCAGGATAAAGCTTTTATAAGAGGTTGATATTGCAATCTGCCTTGTGGGATTGTATTTTATTAATAAGAAATAGGAGTACGCAAATGTTCAGACCAATGAGAAGATTCAAGCAGCAGATTTCGGATAGCGAATGCAAAGAGATTTTGAAAAATGAAAAACGTGGAGTTCTTTCCCTGCTGGGTGATGACGGCTATCCTTACGGACTTCCTCTTTCTCATCTTTACAGCGAAGAAGACAATAAGATTTATTTTCACGGGGCAAAAGAAGGCCACAAAATCGATGCCATAAAAAATTATGACAAGGCAAGTTTCTGCGTTTATGACCAGGGCTACCGCAAAGAAGGTGAATGGGCTCTAAATATCAACAGTGTAATCGTCTTTGGAAAAATCCGCCTTGTGACTGACCCGGACCTTACCCGCAAAATCTGTACAAAGCTGGTTCAGAAATTCACAGATGACCAGGAATATCTTGAAAAAGAACTCAAAAACGCCCTGCCCCGTGTTCAGTGCCTTGAGCTTGAAATTGAGCACATGACAGGAAAGTTGGTGAATGAGTCGTAAAATAAAACCTACGCTTTCTTCTGTTCCTGAATTATTTCTTCAACTACTTCAACTGCTGCCGCAACCATTTTTGGGCAGAAGTCAGTGAAGAGTTTATTATCAATGCAAAATTGATGCCCCTCTTCTGAAGTAATATCGCAACCTAATAAATCATTACAGATATAAGAGCCGCATTTTTCTTTGAAGCGGTCCATCATTAAATCATTTACTTTATTCGAAAGCTGGCGGCCTTCTATGTCACCGGCAGATTTCTGGCCATACAATAATCCTAATACCATCAGGGCTCCAGTTACAGCTCCACACACTTCACCTTTTCGCATGCCACCACCAAAACAACTGCCAAGCTTAATGGCCTCTTCTTCTGTAATTCCGCATTCTTCTGCAAAAGCCGCTAAAACAGCCTGAGAACAATGTAGTTTTTGCGAAAAATAATTTACCGCTTTTTCTTTGTGATTCATTTTTTCTACCCCAGATACTTTTTAACTTCTGCTACACTTAAAACCTTTCCGGCCGAAACAATCTTATCGTTCACTGCGAGGGCAGGCAGCCCCATTACTCCGCTTTCCATAATTTTCTGCATGTCTGTAATGTATTGAACGTCAGCCGCAATATTCATTTCAGCCAGAGCGTCAATCACATTCTGATGTAAAGTTTGGCATCCCTTGCAGCCGCTGCCGTAAACTTTAATTGTAAGATTTTCCATACCATTCTCCTTTCCAATTTATAAAAATATTGCTTCAAAAAAATTAAAAAAATATCCCACAAGAATTATTCCGGCTACACAGATTGAAACAAATGTTACCAGAAGTTTTGTTTTTATCGCCTTTTTAAGCATAATCAGCGAAGGCAAACTCAAAGTCGTTACTGCCATCATAAAGCTCAAAACCACTCCCAAGAGCGCACCCTTCATTAAGAGGCTTTCAGAAATTGAAATACAGCCAAAAATATCTGCATACATGGGAATGCCCGCAAAAACAGCAAGAATTACACCAAGCGGATTTTTCCTACCAAGCAGGCTGACAATCCAGTCCTCAGGAATCCAGTTATGAATTATCGCCCCCACTGCCACACTCAAAAGAATATAAGGAAAAACTTTTTTTAAAGTACTGCCAACAGACTGTAGTGCAGAAATGAGCCTCTGTTTCTGCGATAGCTTTTCTTCTGCAAGACTAACGCTTTTTCCATTACGAATAAAATCAGCAACCTGATCTTCCATCTTGAGATGCTCTATTATTGTTCCCCCGACCACTGCAATAACAAGCCCCAGCACAACATAGGCAATCGCAATCTTCCAGCCAAAAATACTGGTCAGCAAAATGAGCGATGCAAAATCAACCATAGGTGAAGAAATCAAAAAACTAAAGGTAACCCCAAGCGGCAGCCCTGCAGTTGTAAATCCCATAAAAAGAGGAATTGAAGAACAGGAACAAAAGGATGTAACTGTGCCTAGAAGTGCAGCAATTATGCGGGCAGAAACCCCCTTGCAATGCGACAAAATTTTTTTACTTCTTTCAGGTGGAAAATATGACTGAATGTATGAAATCAAAAAAATCAACACAAAAAGAAGGATTGTAATTTTAATTACATCATAAAAGAAAAAGTGAAGGCTTCCACCAAAGCGGCTTTCGATATCCAGTCCGGCAGCAGAAAGTATTTTTCCGATAAGAGTCTTAAGCCACTGCATCCCAAGAATCTGATTTTGAATAAAACTTCCCATAATCATTAACCCTTACAGCAGCACGTGCCGTTTGATTTTTTCGCAGTTGGAGTTTTACAAGTAAACTCAGATACAGCGCTTTTAAACTCCGAGAACTTTTCGCAATTTATTGAATAATATGTCCACTTACCTTCTTTTCGTGAATAAACAAGATTACATTCTGTAAGAATCTTCATGTGATGAGAAAGAGTAGGCTGTGTGATATTAAAGGCGTCAAGAATTTTACAGGCACATAATTCTCCGCCTGTCAGCATTTTAATAATCTGGACGCGGTTTTCATCTCCCAGAGCCTTGCAGATAAGGGCAATTTCTGTTTCATTCATAGACAACCTCACATTGATAAGTATCTATATGTTGCACTATAAATGATACATAGATGATTGTCAATATGAGAAAAATCATTTTATCAGTTGTTTTTTTGCAAAAAGCGAGTTCAAGCCAAACTTTGAGGCTAAGTGTAACCATCATGGTGAGAACCACAATTAGATAATCATCTTTCATAACAAATGGAAATATTTGTATAGATTTATTCTTTTTTTTAAACTGTTTTAATATTACCATTATATCATGGTTGATTTTTTTAAATTATCTGCCGTTTCAAAAAAACGACATCTCGAATTAGTTGAAGAAAAATCTGATATTTATGATTTCCCTGAAGTCTACGGTTTGAACTATCAGGAAAAGATTCTCGGAGGAAACGGCTCATCAGCTTCTCCTTATAAAATTGAAGTAAGCATTCAAAATACCAGCAGAATTGATTTCGAAGGAATCATGCGCCTTGAACTCGAGGCAGCTAGCGAAGCAGACAGTAAAGCTGATTTTTATCTTCCGGGTTTTATGTATGGTTCAAACAGAGGAGACAAACCCTGGAAGGTAGACTGTAAATTTCCTCGGCTTAATTCTGCTTTCACAAATCCTTCAGATTCTGATTGTCCGCTTTCTTCATTTTATATGGTAAGGGGAGACAGACTTTCTCACCCATGTGCCTTGATGTACATAAATGGAAACTCTCCAAAGATTCGTGGCTTTCACACTTCTCCGTATTATTGCGAAAAAGATTTTGTACAGTATGGCGGCTTTACCTGTAATTCCAAAAGGCAAACTGTCGGCTATACCTTCGGTTATGAAAATGCACCCTGGCTTTTTATTCAGTCACATACAATTCTTCCAAGACAAACTTCGAAAAACTATTTTACTTTGCAGGCAAATCAAAAAATTACACAAATCTTTTATGTTTATGATTTTGATGCAGCTTCGGTAACAGATATTCACAAGGTTATCAGAAATGTTTATGAAGCCTATCACGAAGCTCCACGCCAATCGGCATCTCTGGAAGAAGCAATAAAAGATTTATCACTGGCGGTCTGCGATTATGCTTGGCTTCCCTCTCAAAAATGTTATTCGGGTTTTGTAAGAGAAGCAGGATTTGATCAGAAGGGCAAGGAAAGTTTTTCTTATAATGTAATTCCTTCCATTTCCTGGACAAATGGAATTGTTGTTGCCTACCCACAGCTTGTTGCCTCTGCTCGTCTAAATAATCAGAAAATGAGGGAACAGGCTCTTGTCTGCATTCAAAATATAGTTGATAACTCCCTGAACAAAGCATCGTCACTTCCGTATGAAACTTTCGACGGACAAAACTGGACCTGTCATGGCTGGTGGTATGGCGGAATGCACAGCGGTGGACATTCAGCTTATCTCGACGGGCAGTTTATTTATTATCTTTTGAAGGCTTATCAATTTGAAAAAGAAAATGGAAGGATTCACGATGACTGGCTCACCTTCTCTAAGACTGTAGTTCATGCTCTTGAACGAGAGATTAACCGTGTGGGTGAATATCCTTTTGTTTACTCAGAAGCTGATGGAACTGGTATTGAATATGATTCTCTTGGAAGCTCATGGGCACTAGCCGCAAGCATTCTCTTTGCCTTGATTACAAATGAAACAAAGAATCTTCCTATCTTTAAAAAATCACTGACCCATTATTACGAATCTTTTATTGCAAAGCTTGAATGCTATGGAAGTCCGCTTGATACAGACAAGGCTCCGGATAACGAAGGCGTGCTTGCTTTTATAAGGGCAGCAAAACTTTTACATCAGCTTACAGAAAATCAACTTTATCTTGATTATATGGAAACAGCCTTGTACCAGGAGTTCTCTTACAAGTTCTGTTATAACGGGCGTATCGAAGTTCCGCCTCTAAGTAAACTCAAATGGAGTTCCTGTGGTGGCAGCATTACTTCAGTCTGTAACCCTCATATACATCCTATGTCTTCATCAATTGTTGGTGAGATGGCTTACTTTATTCAACATGCAAAAAAAGATTCCCGCACAATTGAATACATCAAAAATCGCATGCAGGATACAATTTTATGGGGCTGCCAGACATATAATCATTTTGATGGAGAATTTGATTACGGCAAAAAAGGCTGGATGTCGGAACGCTTTTGTTACAGTCAGGGCCTCGTTGTCGAAAAATATAAAGACGGAAATCCTTCTTCAACCTGGTTTGCTTTAATGCCATGGGCAAGCAGCAGCGTACTGGAAGGGTTACTGTATAAGCAGCTTTAGCAGTTGAAAGGCTCTTTCTCTTATTTTTTCACGCTGTCATCAAGATTGAGTTTATTTTCTGCATTTAGCGTATCCCTTCATCCCTTTTTCCAGCAGTGTCGTCGCAAGCTCAATCATTTCTTCCATAGGAATCTTACGTCCGTCGGCAACCCATTGTCGGTAAAGCAGAACTACGCAGTTATTAAAAGTCAAAAGAATGTTGCGCACACTCTGGTCCAGACCTTTAAGCGGACGAGATTCCGCAGCCTGTTTTGTAACCCGGTTCTGCATTCTTTCGCGGATATAGTCAAAACGGCTGTCACAGGTAACACGCTTGAAAAAATCATCCTGAGCTTCCATGTATTCAAAAAAGGCCCGCACAAGTTTTCCGGTTTCCTTGAGTTGATCAATCCCCGAAACAATCGCGCTGTATTCGCTGGAATGCTTTGCCTGAATTTCTGCAAGCACATCATCCACACAATTATAATGAAGATAAAAAGTATTGCGGTTGATTCTGGCCGCCTGGGTAATTGCCTTTACCGTAATTTTTTCATAAGGCATCTCGCAGACCATTTTTTTGAAAACACTTTGAATTGCTTCCTTTGTGCGGATAATGCGTGGGTCGAGTTTCTCTTCAGCCATTTTTCCTCCGGAAAAGCCTGTTTAATAGGCATATTTGCAACATCTGTCGTTTAAACGACATTATACCATAACCTGTTCTTAATAAAAAGACATGTGTCGCTTATAATTAAGATGTAAACAGGAGGAAGTAAAGATGAAACTAAAAACAGTTTTTACAATACTGGCTGCAACACTATGCATGACAGGTTCACTATCCGCACAAAACAAAACTTCAAACTCAAAGGAGACTAAAATGGAAAAATCACTGGTAGTTTATTTTTCGCTCGCAGGCGATCAGTATAACGTTGGAATTATAAAAGAAGGAAACACTTCAATCATCGCAAAGTTCATTGCAGAAGAAACAGGCTCAGAGCTTTTTGA
>Ga0129307_1001702_pt1 | contig 21536 bp, 29 predicted proteins | sample P1105metagenome_FD_94437 | JGI IMG/M metagenome (GOLD analysis project Ga0129307, IMG submission 94437) | Capybara group fecal microbial communities from Wisconsin, USA - P1105 metagenome | ecosystem: Host-associated > Mammals > Digestive system > Large intestine > Fecal | place: USA: Wisconsin... | reverse complement strand
TTTCTTGGAGATCCATTAATAATCAAATATTTCATTTAAACACCCAATTGCCCTTCTTGAATCTTTTTTTCCTTATATTCAAATTTTCTGTCGAATTCTTCAACATCGTTTTCATCCACGTCAAACACGTCCGGATTTTGAAACGTTGCTTTTGTGAAATCAGGTTCAACATCATTGAATATTTTTATCATGAAAAATTCGCATTCTTCGCTTTCATCCGTTCCTTCTAGAAATATGCTGTATCTTGATGCGCTTTCAAATCCGAATCTGTGATAGTAGTTCTCATCACCTATTACAAATACATAGGGAATTTCCTTTTCGCTGATTAATTTTAGTGTATATTCAATTAGTTCAGATCCATATCCCTGATTTTGATAATTTTCATCAATTGCTATTGGTCCTAAAACCCATGCATCGATGCCGTTTCCATCATCACAAATAATCTTGCCCTTCGAATAATTGATATGGCCTATAATCTTATTGTCCTTTTCAATCACATATGCCAAATCCTTAACGAACCTTTCATCATCTCTTAAATTGTGCACTATAAAATGTTCAAAAGCTCCAGGTCGATATATATTCCAGAAGGAATTTCTAACCATGTTTTCAACGTCAAAATAATCATTTTCAGTTTCTAGTCTTATATTCATTTAATCACTCAATTTTCACAGAATCATAAATCAGATTCATGTGCTTTTGGGACTTTATGGCCAAATCATTTAGAAATTTTTCATCATCTTCAGGATAATTAATTATGAAATGTTCAATCAACAAGAACAATCCGAAATAATAGAATGACTCTGCTAGTTGTCGAGTATCGCAATCCCTTTTAATCAATCTTTTTTCTTTCATTAATTCAAATATATCCGTCCAACCGTCGATAGCATTTTCGATGATTTGTTTTTTTACATAACTTTTTATCTTTTCATTGTGATACGATTCAATTAAAAAGATCCTTGTTATTTTCATCATTTTTGCTTCGCTTAACTTAGAGATATATAAATCCAGGCCAACCTTGTAGAAATAATCAAAACTAATGTCAAGATTTTTGCCCACATTAACAAGAGGAATCTCATCTTTTGTCATTTCAAATATATAATAATCCAGTATTTCATCCAGAATGGATTCCTTGCTTTTGAAATGATTGTATATTGAACTTTCTTTGATTCCAACTTCAGAAGCAATTCGACGAATAGATACATTATCATATCCAAACTCAGAAAACAGATTTACCGAAGCATTAAAAATTTTATCCTTGGTCATTATAATCAACTAACATTTGTTAGTTATAATAAAGTTTTAGGACAATATAAAATTAACTATCGGATTCATCTTTAATCAATTTCACAAATGAAACCAGACCTACCAATGCAGTAAAAAGCTCAATTACTGAAGAGGAAATGTCATAGATTGCAATGAAATAGATGATATAGAATACTTCATTGACAATGAAACTCAATTTAATCCATTTAATTGATTTTAAGCAATAATTGCAAATCGTAATCTGAACTATTGCAATGATAGGCAACAAACCAATAAAACCCATTGTATTTACCATCAAACCAATGACAACAGATAAAATAATGAAAAATACAGTCCAGTTAAATGTTAATCTATCCTTATATACAAAAGCATTTCTTGTTGCTGCTATTGCCATTGTAGTAACGCCGGTCCAGGATAAAAAGAAAATGGATGATATCATCAAAACGAAAGCATTCAAAAACTGATGTTTATATGCTCTTTTCTCATCATTGACCCACATGCTCAATATGAGAAAAATACCGGCTATTAGGGATATTACATTTCCAATTATGATGTTTAACGGCAAATTCATTATTAATTTATATGAATTTAAACATTTAAATAGTTAAAGTTAATTAAATTAGAATAATGGATATTACAGCTAGTGAAATGAAAGAATCAATAGAAAGAATTTACAAAAGACTTGATAAAGTCTCTCCAGTAGATTTTGATTGCGGGAAACTTTGCGGTGAAGTCTGTTGCGTATTCGACAGTGAGGAATATCCAAATGATGAGCTTGCGCTTTTCCTTCTTCCCGGCGAAGAGTTGATGTATGAGGATTCGGATGATTTTGAACTATACTATATAGATGCAAGGGAACTTGAATTTCCGCATTCATGGAAAGGCGATGTTTGCCTTGTGAAATGCAAAAATCCACCAAGATGCGACAGATCAATAAGGCCCATACAATGCAGGACATTTCCATTAGTTCCACATATCACCAAAAAAGGTGAATTCCATCTGGTCTTGGATGACTCCGAATTTCCATATAAATGCCCAATCATCGAAGAAAATATTGCCTTTAGAGACGATTTTTTAATTGAAACATATAACATCTGGAGGATTTTAATTGAAAATCCATTGGTTTATGATTTTGTTGACTATGATTCCAGAAAGCGAGAAAACAGAAAAGTTGAGTTTGAAATCGTCATCTAGAAAACTGCAAAATAATTAATTATTCAATGAATTAAATGACATGTCTTTACAATGAATGTTAATTTGATAATATCTAATTTTAAAATTATCCATATGATAATAAATTTCTAAAAAAGTAATCCTCAATATGTAGATAGTCTTACAGTTTCCAATCAATCTCTTCCAAGTTGTTTTCCTTAAGATATTCATTGGCCAGTTTGAAATGATTGCAGCCAAAAAAACCTCGTCTTGCAGAAAACGGAGAAGGATGGGAAGTTATTAAAACCAGATGCTTTGGATTGTCTATCAGTTCTTTTTTCTTTTCAGCTTGTTTTCCCCAAAGCAGATAAACGATAGGCTGGTCCTGTTTGTTTAGTATTCTGATAATATTATCAGTGAATGTTTGCCATCCGCATTTGCTGTGTGAGTTTGCATTTCCCTCTTCAACAGTCAAAACAGTATTGAGCAGAAACACGCCTTCACGAGCCCACTTTTCAAGACATCCTGATTCTGGAATTGAGTATGAGAACTCTTCATTGATTTCCTTGAAGATGTTTTTAAGTGATCTTGGTATCGGTCTTCCGTCAGGTGTTGAGAATGCAAGTCCATGGGCCTGTCCTGGTTCATGATATGGGTCCTGGCCCAAAACAACAACTTTAACACTGCTTAATGGAGTCAACTTAAATGCATTGAAAATGTCTTCATAGGGAGGATAGACAGTTTTTGTTCTATATTCCCCCTCTACAAATTCATTTATTTTTAAAAAATAATCCTTTTTAAATTCTTCCTTAAGCGCCAAATCCCAATCATTGCCTATCATAATAATCTTAATTGTTCAATTCCTTTAAACGTTTGATTAGCTCATTTTTATCCTTGCTATTGCTGATATTACTAATGCCAGATTTTAAAATGTCGATTTCACTGCCCTTATCATTCTGCAGGCTGTAAATATCAGCAAGCCCAATATATGCTTCGCTGGATTCTGGCATGATGACTATTGCCTTTTTAAATAAAGGTATGGCCTCGTCGAATTTCTCAGACATCATCAGATTCTGGGCTTTATCAATTAGCACGGACACTTCTTTTGTTTTGTCCATCTCTTTTTTTAGATACTCGGGAGTGTCCCTTTTCTTTTTTGCTTTCACATTGTCCAAAGCGTCAAAAATTCTATCTGCTTCAGACTTGTCAAAATTATCTCCCACTTCTCTTTTGGACTTTTCATCTTCTTTTTTAAATATCTTGTCAGTTAATCCCATAATACTAATATGATTTTTAAAATAAAAAAAGTTAAGTGTATTGGCTGATGAACTTGATTATTTCATCGACACATTGCTGCTGTTGACTTTCAGCAGAAATGCTGGCCTGCCCGTCACCGGATTGAGGGCCGTAGTATCCAAACTGGGCATGGTTGCCCCCTTCAATTATGAATTCGGTGAAATTACCTTGAATTAAAGATTCTGTCTTGTTGTAATTTTCCATATTCAGAACTGTATCGTTTGAGCCATATATTGATAATGTAGGTACAGTGACATTGTTGCTCGGATATGCTGCAAACAATATCAGCCCATCAGTTGAATTGGAGTGTGCAGCATAATCGGCAGCCATAACCCCTCCCAAGGAATGGCCTGAAACGAAATAATGTTCATAAGTGGAATTGTTAATTATTGAATCCGCACTGTCCTTGCCGAGAAATGCCAAATTGAATGGCATTTCAACTATATAGCAATCCACTCCCTGGCTGGCAAGCTGCGTAAACATTGGCAAATAGGAAGTGTATTCCACTTTAGCTCCAGGATAGAAAATTAATGCAGTATCATTTCCATATCCATCCAATAGTAAACCATTGGACGTTTTAACGACACTGACATTGTCTGTTCCATTCAAGTAATCAGTAGCAGTCGGCTCTGCATGCTGATAATCAGATAGATATATTCCAATAGCTATTGTTAGTATGATTAGAATTATAATAGATATTTTTAGTTTTTTACCCATAAAATCACTATAAAGCAAACAATGCAAAACATATGAACAAAATGAAAATACAAAGACAGCATGCAACTTTGCTTGATCTGTCATTGTTATTATTGGCCATGTTTGGATTATTGAAAGAAGTTGTCTGGATTCTATACATCTCTTCATTCTTATATACATCAATCAACTTCACTGCGACCCAAACAGACCGGATAATGCCTATGAACATGATTAGCATTGCAAGAAGTGAATAAAATCCAGTTATATTTGAAATAAATACGTTTCCATATAATCTATCGGCAATTAGATATATAAACCATGGCAGCTCATAAAGTACGCCTTCCAAAATCCAATTCTTATTATTGTACTTTGTACCGATGTAGATGAATCCAACTCCATTTATATACATTATAATGGAGAAGATTACCCACCATGATTTTTTAATCTTATCAAAAGCATTCATATTATTCAATCAAATTTTTATTATTTGTTTCTATTTTGTCGACAACTTTCTGACCTTCATCAGCCATATCAGAGAACATGTTGATTGTTTCTTTCATCTTAGGAAGTGCTTGTTGCTTATATGTGCTTACATCTTCAATTGCCTGAATAGCTTCAGCAAATGAAGCTTTCAAGACATCCGGGGAAATCATGGTTTCTGCACTGTGCTTTTGGATTTCACTTCCCTGTTCCTTAAGCATGTGCGAAGTTGTCTCTATGATGTTTTCAGTGGTTTCGTTCAGGATATTTATTTTATCCATAACTATTTTTTGGTCATACAATGCACTTGCAACCATTACACCTGTTCTTAAAGCTGAAACAGTTACGTTCTTTGCCCTGTTAACTCCACGAATAAGTTCCTTGTTGTTTCTTCTAATTACATTAAGGGAAACTATTCCCTGTTGGTTTACAACAATCATCTGTTGCATATCCATGATTCTTTGCCTTAAAGGGAACAAAATCTCTTCACGTACAATGGCTATCTTATTTTCATCGACACCATTAATCTCAGCTTCCTGAATTTGAGCTTCGATTGATTCATCCATCTGTTTACCGAGTTCAATATCGGCCATCAGCTTATTTGTAACTTCCCTTAAGTAGTTCTCTTCACTTAAAAGAGTGGTGTTGTCATTCTGCAAGACTTTGCTGCTGTTGTCAAGTGATTGGATGATATTGGAAATGGCCACTTCCGCCTTTTCATATTTTTCGAAGTATTTCCTGACAGGATGTAAAAGATTGCCCAATACTCCTTTTTTGGCAAAGTCGACCTTGCTTGGATCCAAATCTTTCATTTGTCTGTCCAGTTCGGATAATTTCTCCCCAATATTGTCAGCGTCTTTTCCGCCTTTGGACAAATCAACAAATCTTGTTGCCAGCATCTCATTTCTGGAAGCGGATTTGGACATGTCAGTCATGCCAAAGTTTTCTATTGGCTTCAGGATATTTTCCCTTTCCTGAGGGTTGTCTAAATCAGCTTCAAAAATGGCAACAGCATTTTCGCTTGCCTGATTTTTTATATTGGAGTTTTCTAATTTCTTTTCTTCCTCTTTCATAGAGGTTTCCACATCACTTTTGATTTCATCTATATCTAAAGAGAATTCTGCCATCGTATCACCTTAATTTAAAAAATCAATACTACTTTGATCTATTGTTGAATTAAACTTTTCTACTACTTCACCATCTTTAATTATTTCCACAACTACATAATCGGGATTTGGCATTATATAAGTTGTATAATGACCAAAACTAAGCGCATAATCACTATCATAATAAATGTCTTTTAATGTTTCTATTTCATGACCTATTTCACTACCATTCCTATCGTAATATGTTGTTTTAACATTATATCCGCTTAAATCGGAGGGAACCTTGTTAAAAATTGCTTTAGTATAGAGAGTATATGAATTTCTACTATAACTATCACTATCCCAACCACCAACCCCCGTAATTGTCAAATCGACAACATGTTCAACTGTATTGCCGGAATTATCATTTCCATCTCCACCCAATCCAAAACTAAGCAGAATAACGGCACCAACAATAATGATAACAACAATTAAAATCAAAAAAATCTTTCCGTTTGTAAATATACTGTCTTTATTTTTAATATTGGTAGGTTTGGAGTTATCTGTTTGGAAAAAGTCATGTCCGCATTCAAGACAGAAATGCGCTTCATCAGGCAATTCCTTTCCACAGTCAGGACAATATTTAGTCATCTTAAACACCTAATATTCCTTTACAGATTCAATTAAGTTTTCCATATCATCTAATAAAATCTCAACATCATCTTCAGATTGGCTTTCGGAACTGATGTTGATTACCAGTTCGTTTGTCAATTCCTCAATCTGGTCAATGATGGTTTTCATGTTCCCAATTTTATTTTCTATTTCTTCTTGAATTCTTGGCGTATCTTCAACTGCCAAATCAATAATGGTTGTAGCCGCATCGACCTGCTTGTAAAACAATTTATGGCAGCTATCGACCATTGTAATAAACCTGTCATAGGTTATTTGTGGCGGTTCGAATCGTTTTTTGATTAGATCCCTAACAACACCTTCCTTAACATCATACAATACTTTCAGATTATTGATTTCAGTTTCATATCTTTTCAATGAAGGAATTCCCTTACTTGCTTCCGCTTGTTGGGAGACAGTAACTTTCGGCTGTTTGGATTGCTTAGAAACGTCAGGCTTAGGTGGAGGACTAGTCTTTTTAGATTTTTTCTCATAGCTTTTCAAATTGAATATGTAATATGCGTAAGCTAATGGCAATATAAACAATACCAGAAGTATTATTAGAAATACAGTATGTTTAGCAACGATTACGGGACCTGCCAAACTAATCAAGATTAAGTAATATAATGCAAAAATCCATGGAATGGATTCATGTACATACAGCACATCCTCCATGTTTCCAAATCCCCTTTTCAATCTAATTCTAGCTGCCGCTTTAGATTCCGGAGCATATTGGATTATTTCATCATCACTTAAAATACCTTCTCTTGGTTCAATAACGAAATTCACTTTCGATAGGGTTTCAACACAGTTTATTGACTGCCCTTCGCTGTCATAAGCTTTGGAATTTAAAAACTTCAATGGTGTCGTAAGTCTTTTAATCTCCTGAGCCTTTTGATTCTCACTAGCCATTTGCCAAGTCTCCAAGAATTTTGTATTAATATATATTAAATTATTGCTTTTTATAATTTTGTATTTATCTTGTTACTAACTTTCAAATTCCTTTTCAAGCAGTATCGTAACCGGCCCATTGTTTAACAAATCAACTTTCATGAAGGCTCCAAAAACTCCTGTTTCAACACCGACATGTTCTCTGCACTTATCGGCGAAGTAACCAAACAATTCTTCGGCCTTATCTGGTGCTAATGCCTTATGAAATGATGGCCTGTTCTTTTTTGTATGGGCATACAATGTGAATTGGGGAACCAACAGCAATTTGGCTCCAATGTCTATGGTGGATTTGTTCATCCTGCCGTTTTCATCTTCAAATATTCTCAGCTTAGCCAGTTTTCGAGCCAGGTAATCGGCTTCCCTTGTCGTATCGTTCTGGCCAAATCCAACCAGAACCATTAATCCTTGCTCTATCTCGCCAGTGATTCTGCCTTCGACTTCAACGCTTGCATGGGAAACCCTTTGAACAACAAGTTTCATCTGTTTACTCCTTATAGTTAAGACTTTCTAGAACTTCATCCGTGGTTTCTCTGACAACACCTGCAGCTTCCCTAAACTCCTGACGCTCAAAATCATTCATATGGATTGGAACAATCATCGCTACGCCCTTTTTGGATAAGACAACTGGAACACCCAAAGATACTCCATTTACATCAGCTATCTCACCATCCAGATAACATGAAACTGTCAAAATCTTATGTGTATCAGTAATTATTGTCGAGATAAGGTTCGAAATAGCAAAAGACGGTCCGTATTCCGTTGCTCCTTTTTTAGAGATTATGGTGTTTCCCGCATTCTTAAGCCGGTTTACAAGTCTCACCACATCTATTTCAACCTCTTTCATGAAATATTTTAAGGGAATACCACCAATTGTTGTTGAACTTAAAAGAGGGACCATATGATCTCCATGCTCCCCTACAACACGTGTGTGCACCTCTGAACTGTTGATTCCCAAGAATGTTGAAAAATAAGTCTTCAGTCTTAATGAATCCAAATGGTTGCCTATTCCAATAACTTTTCTTTTATCGAAACCTGAAGCCTTCAGAGCAACTGTTGTCATTACATCAACCGGATTTGTCGCCACCAATATAATCGAATCAGGTGCATGAACGGCTATCTCTTTTGCATACTTTTCCACGATTTTAGCATTCGGCAATGCCAAATCACGTCTGTTCATTCCCTCTTCACGTGGAGTTCCAGCCGTAATCAATACTATTGCTGAGTTTGTCAAGTCATTATAATCAGATGATGGATTTAACTTGCAGTCAATATCTTCAGCGGCAAGCGCATCATACATGTCAAATGTCTCACCTCTAGCCTTTTCAACGCTTTCAGCCCTTGCAAACATTACAATCTCATCGACTGTATCTGCTCTTGCTAGAGTAAACGCAACATTTTTACCGATAATACCTGTTGAACCCATTATACTAACTTTAACCATAAGATTATATTAGTTTTTATTATAAAAATAACTTACTATATGAAAAAATGACTAAAAACAATAATTAAATATTTAACATTAATTAAACAAAAATAAGATTAAATATAAATTTTAATAAAAACTGTTAAATCAAAGATTAATAATGCCAATTGATTGAGTTGATTGCATGGCCAATGAAGAATTAAAAATGGAAACAAAATGCTTTGATGCTAATGAATATGGATACCTCTACGGATTGAATAAGAAAATACCCGATGAGGAGTTTGAAAAAGTAAAGCCCTACTTTAGAAAATTCAAAAGAATGGATTTTATTGAGGGAAACGTCCAGGTAACCGGAAGGCCTGAAGGATATAGGTGCCTTGAAAAAGACGTTTCCAAAGTGGAAGAGATTTTGGGAATTACAAATACATTGGAAAAAAGACAGAACAAAGTTAACGAAGCATTTGCCGATCCTATCAAAAAGGCAAATCTCAAAAACAAGTCCTATGAATGGCTTACAATGCTGTTTCAAAGAACAGGGACAAGACCAAAGCAGGATCTTTCAAGATTGGTTATCCATTCAACAAAGATATATGACCCACAGGACAGCTTTAAGAACGGGGCGAAAGACGGGGAGGGAGAGCTATTCATATATACTCCTCATGGAATGTGGTATGTGATAAATAATAGCGGCGAATATGCCGATTTGAGTTTGAATAATTTAAAGACAAAAGATGGCGGAGCAATTGGCTACAGGTTGATGTATGAAGACCTAATAGACAGGTTAATAAGAATCTATACTGAAGAAAATGAGTACACCGGTGAAAAACTATATTAATTTCTCTCTGACAGCCATCTGATGAACAACCCAATAGCATAAGCGGGAAGGGCGAATATGGCTCCAAAAGCAACAGCTGCTAAAAATAATACCAATGCAGAATAACCTGCACCACCCATGGAAACGCCTACTGAAAACATCACGAAAAATATTATAATACTAATTACTTTCGTTTTTGCAACTGTCAGTTCACCTGTGAACTTGTTTCCTTTAAAAAACAATATTGCAACGATTGAATTGGTTTTAATAATTGGCGTTTTAATTTGCGGCGTGACTGGAGGGGATTGCTTTACTGTTGTTATATTTTTTTGAGGGGGTCGAGATACAGGATTTACATTTCCCTTAAATCTTAAGCCACAATTACGACAAAACAAAGCCTCATCAAGTGTTTCACAACCGCATTCAGGACAATATTTCATAGTTACATATTTGTGTCAATAATGATAAAAGTTTTCCGAAATTCATTAAATTTTTTATATTTGAAGATTATAAAGTATTTATGTACTAAAAGGTGGTTTAATTATATGCAAAAATTAATAAATGCACATTGTCACATATATCCGGAAAAGATTGCAGAAAAAGCTGTGCTTGGAATAAGGGATTTTTATGATTTGGATATGTCCCTGAACGGCAAATTAGATGATTTAATAAGGGACGGCAATAAGGTAGGCGTAACACATTATCTTGTACATTCAGTTGCCACAACTCCAAAGCAAGTAAAATCAATAAATGAATTCATTGCCGAAGCCGTTAACACCCATCCAGATATATTCACCGGTTTTGGAACACTGCATCCTGACAGTGAAGACATACAAGGAGATATTGATTACCTAATCGAATTGGGATTGAAAGGCGTTAAGCTGCATCCCGACTTCCAGCAGTTTGCAATGAATGAGGAACGTGCATTTAAAATAGGAGAAGCTGTTAGTGAAGTTGATGTGCCAATGCAAGTTCACTGCGGTGATTTCAGATACAACTATTCAAATCCAGAACAGATTAAACCATTTTTGGATGAATTTCCAGACATAACCTTCATCGGAGCCCATTTTGCAGGATGGAGCATGTGGGAAGAGGCAACCGAAAAATTGGCAGGAACCTCTAACCTTTACGTTGATTTAAGTTCTAGCCTATATGCGCTTACTCCAGAAACCGCACTGGACTTGATTCATGCCTACGGTGCCGACAGAGTATTGTGGGGAACAGATTATCCGATGTGGGAATCAGATAGTGAAATGGAATACTTCAATAAAATTGATTTAACAAAAAAAGAGAAATCTCAAATTTTTTATGATAATGCCGCTAAAATATTAAAAATTTAAAAAAATTATTGATTTAAAAAAGCTTCAACAGCAGGCGGTGTTAATAGACCTTTGGAAATCATCTCTTCAATTTCATCAAAGGAAAACCAGCCGTAATCATCATGCTCTTCACTGATTGTGACCTCATCTGATGTGCATGTTACCTTCATAATAAGTTGAATAGACTTTACATCTTCATTTGTTTTGCATGCAGTATAATCTCGTCTGACTACATTCAAAAGTGAATCCACATCTATATCAAGGCCTGTTTCCTCAAGGTATTCTCTTTTAAGAGCATTGTCAAAATATTCGCATTTTTTGACCTTTCCACCGGGAATTTCCCATCTGCCCGCATCGTGGGAAGATCTTGACCTTATTTTTAAAAGTAAATATTTGCCATTGAATTCGCAGATTCCACGAACAGCCAAACCCCACATTGTAGCCATGTTAATACACCAAAAAATAAGTAAAAAGGGAATTAATCCCTATTTCATAGCTTTTTCAACCGCTACAGCCACAGCAACTGAAGCTCCAACCATCGGGTTGTTTCCCATACCAATCAATCCCATCATTTCCACATGAGCTGGAACGGATGATGATCCTGCAAATTGGGCATCTGAATGCATTCTTCCCAATGTATCTGTCATACCATAGGAAGCCGGTCCTGCAGCCATGTTGTCAGGGTGCAATGTTCTTCCTGTTCCTCCGCCTGATGCAACTGAGAAGTATTTCTTGCCTTGCAGGATGCATTCTTTCTTATATGTTCCTGCCACAGGATGCTGGAAACGTGTAGGGTTAGTTGAATTACCGGTTATGGATACGTCAACACCTTCCAGATGCATGATTGCAACGCCTTCACGCACGTCATCAGCACCGTAACACCGTACCTTTGCCCTTTCACCGTCAGAATATGCCTTTTCCTTGACGACTTTAACTTCTCCTGTGAAGTAGTCAAATTCGGTTTCAACATGTGTGAATCCGTTGATTCTTGAGATGATTAATGCCGCATCCTTTCCAAGGCCATTCAAAATTACTCTTAGCGGTTTTTCCCTCACTTCATTTGCAGAGTTTGCAATTCCTATTGCTCCTTCAGCGGCCGCAAAGCTTTCATGACCTGCAAGAAATGCAAAACATTCGCTTTCATCACTTAAAAGCATTGATGCAAGGTTTCCATGTCCAAGACCTACCTTTCTATCATCTGCCACACTTCCTGGAATGCAAAATGCCTGAATACCTTCGCCAATGGCTTTTGCTGCATCTGATGCTTTAGTGCATCCTTGTTTTATGGCTATCGCAGCTCCAAGGGTATATGCCCAGCATGCATTTTCAAAACAAATCGGCTGAACTCCCTTTACAATTTCAGCAGGGTCAAATCCTTTATCAAGACAGATTTGCTTTGCTTCTTCGAGGTCTTTAATATCATATTTTTCAAGTACTGGAGTGATTTGGTCTATCCTTCTTTCATAACTTTCAAATAAGCTCATTTTATTCACTCCTTGGATCTATTTTTTTAGCTGCATCATCGAATCTTCCGTATTGGCCTGTTGCCTTTTCGATGGCTTCAAGAGGGTCGGCACCATCTTTGATTAAGTCCAGCATTACTCCTAAGTTAATGTATTTGTATCCGATGATTTCATTGTCTTCATCAAGCCCTATTTCAGTGATGTATCCTTCTGTGAGTTCCAGGTATCTTGGACCCTTTTCTTTTGTAGAATAGATTGTTCCGACTTGGCTTCTGTGACCTTTCCCCAAATCTTCAAGTCCAGCGCCAATCTGAAGACCGCCCTCTGAAAAAGCGGATTGTGTTCTTCCGTAAACAATCTGTAAGAATAATTCGCGCATTGCAGTGTTGATTGCATCACAGACTAAATCTGTATTCAATGCTTCCAGGATTGTCTTTCCGACCAGAATCTCACCAGCCATTGCAGCTGAGTGGGTCATACCTGAACAACCCAGTGTCTCAACCAATGCCTCTTCAATAATACCCTCTTTAACATTCAATGTTAATTTGCAGCATCCTTGTTGCGGTGCGCACCAGCCTATACCATGGGTAAAACCGGAAATATCTCCAATTTGCTTTGCCTTTACCCATTTTCCCTCTTCAGGAATTGGAGCCGGGTCATGATTTGCACCTTTGCGAACAAGACACATATTTTCAATTTCTGTTGAATATATCATTGTTTTTCTCCAAAAGTTTTTGCTACTTTACTATATCTGTTTTTTAATTAAAGTATTTTTTTAAATATTACCTTACATTCAAAATTAAAATAGAATATCTTTAATAATATGAAATTAATAATATTTTTAAGAAATACTAGGTGAGTAGTTATGGATTTTGTTTTAGTTTTAGCAAAAGTTGAACCTAAAGAAGGTTGTCAGGACAGCATTATTGAAGTTGCAGACGATTTGATATATGAATCATTACTTGAAGAGGGCAACATTGATTATCAATTACTGAAACCTATTGAGGGAAATACATTAACATTTGTTGAAAAATGGGAGTCACCTGATGCTCTCAAAAAACATATGGCTTCACCACACTTTTTAAACTTCGGAGAAGAGAGTGATGAATTCATTGAGAATATGACTATTCAAGTTATAGGTGCCGACGAACTCGACCTATAATTCTATTTTTTTATTTTTTAATGTAGATTTCACGATTTAAGATTCTTGTTTTTCACTACTACTTATATAATTTTAAATATATGCTAAATTAAAATGTAGTACAATATATTTTCTATTAAAATTCTTAACTCTTCCATTAATTATTTGGATAGAAAATATTTTATTAAATATTAGATAGATTACTATTATGAAAGCATACATCAATGCCGACGATACAAGGAAACTTGCCCAAGATACAAAAGAAAAATTACTTGAAGCTTCAAAAGAACTTGAAATTGAAATTGCAGATAACACTAATAATGCAGACATCATAATCTCCATAGGAGGGGACGGCACATTTCTCAAATCTGCAAGATTATCATTGGGAAAACCTATATTGGGCATCAACACAGGAACATTGGGTTTTCTAACTGAAGTTTCGCCTGAAAACATCACAAAAGCGCTCAAAGACATTTCAGATGGAAATTATAAAATAGAAGAGAGAATGATGCTTGAAGGTGAAATCATCAAAACAAACGGCGAGACAATTGAAATACCTGAAAGCCTTAACGAAATAGCAATATCTAAAAATACTTTTGGCGTTGTTAGATTTGACGTGACAGTCAACGGAAAACTAATCAATTCATATACTGCAGACGGCATGCTGGTATGCACTCCAACAGGCTCAACCGCATACAACCTATCATGTGGCGGCCCAATAGTGGATCCCACCGCCCAAATCATCACATTGACTCCAATAGCTCCACATACAATACTTAACAGAAGCGTTATTCTATCTGACAATTCGACAGTCGATATTAAAATAACTGAACTGAGAGAAGATACATCATCTTATGTGTTATATGATGGCCTTCCAATAGAAGTATATAGTGGCGATAATGTACGGATTAAAAAATCAGATAACATTACAAAAATAATCAAATTAGAGGACCGAAGCTTCATCGACAATGTCCGCGAAAACATCAATTAACTGTAATGCAGTCATTAGGACAAATTGCCATGCATACCTTACAGCTTTTGCAGACTTTAGGGTCTCGAACTGTAGATACGTCATCCACAATAATTAGAACATTGTTAGGACATGCTATAGAACACTTTTCACATCCTCCGCAATCGTCAGTGTTGATGACAATGTGAGAGTCTTCAACAACTTCCTGCTTTTTGTCCTTTTTGTCTCTTTTAAATAATGAACCCAATCCCATGAAAATCAATTCTTGAAAAAAAAATAAGAGATTAAGGTTTAAAATTTTAAACCTAATTCGTAAGCTTCTTTTAGTTTATCTGGTTGTTCTTCAGCCACAATTCCTGCAGGACCTGCGCTGCCAGCATCAACATGGCCCAACACTTCATATCCCATGAATGTGAATGGTGAGAACTTTGTAAGTTCTATGTAACTTTCATAGGTTCCTTCAGGTTGGTTTTCTGTGAAAATCAATGCTGCCTTACCGGAAAGGCTCTTGTCAGGGTTTTGACCGATTGCATAGAATCTGTCAATGATCAGTTTGCCTTGTGCTGACATTTGACCGTAGTAAATAGGTGTTGCAAATATTACTCCATCTGCAGCAACGAGCTCGTCAATGATTTTGTTTCCATCATCCGCCCTTATGCATTCAGGGTTTTCAGCGCAGTGCATACATGCCTTACATGGTGCAATTTCGCATTTTTCCAAGTAGAATTTTTCTACTTCACCACCGTTCTCCTCGATTCCCTTAATCATCTCATCCATCAATACATCACAGTTTCCGCCTTTTCTAGGACTTGCTTGAAGTGCTACAATTTTCATTTAACTACTCTCCAATCGTTTAGTTATATAATATTATTTTTGATTAATTATATAAATCTATTATACAAAAATAGTACTATGAAATTATCCAAATCAAAAGTAAACACATATCTCAAATGTCCACGTGAATTCAAATTTCAGTATATTGATGAAATTGAAGTGGAACCCAATAAGTACATGGCATTGGGAAGTGATGTCCATCTGATTGCCGAGAAATTCACAGACAAGTTTGAAGACGATTTAGATGATGTTGATATTCAAAATGAATTGATAAAAGTGGCTGGCGATTTGGATATAGGATATGGTCTTGAAGGCCATATTGACAATTTAGGATTGTTCTTTAAGGAAGTCTTTGTTGACAATGACTACAAACTGTTTTCTAATGAGGAATACTTAATTGACAAAAAACACCGCTTTTCAGGCATATGCGACATCATTCTTGAAGATGAAAATGGTTATTTGGTTGTAATTGACTATAAAACAAGTGATTCCAGTTCTTTTTCTAAATATCGTCTGGAGTTGTGCTACTATAAACTGCTTGTTGAAAACGTGTATCACAGGCCGGTTTCTCAAGTTGGCGTGTTCTTTACAAAAAATGGCCGTTTACGTTTGCTGGATGTTTCCAGTGAAGAGAACAAGCGCAAGTACCTAAGCCATTCGGAGATTGATGAAGCCATCGATACGATGCATGATGTTCGTGATAAAATAAATAGAAAAGAGTTTCCTCGCCAAAGACAATTTTTATGCAGGTATTGCACTTATAAACACCTTTGTGAAGATGAATTTTACTTTTTCAGATGACTATAATCGTTCTAAATTATTTTTGAGCAACAATTGTCGTCCATTCCAAGAACCTGTCAGAAAATGACGCTTTACTGTAATCATCATCCACTCTAGATTGGCTCCCGTCCATTTTTTTAATTATCTCCTGTTTGTTTTTACCGTCTCTTAAAAAGATTGTAATGTCTGAATAGTCATTGTTTTTGAGAAATCCCTTGATTTCATTATCTTTATACATTGTCATGTCTATGAAATGATTCCAAAATCTCATGATTAAATTATCTGATCCATTGGTTTCCATACCTATTAAAAATTTTCCTCCAGGTTTAAGGACTCTTTTTACCTCACCAAAGCATTTTTCAATATCCTGCCAGAAATAGACTGTTTCAAATGCTGTTACAACATCAAATGTATTATCTTCAAACGGCAAATTGGCAACATTGCCCTCTAAAACTTCTACTTTTCCCTCTTCGATTTCCTGCTTGTTGACTTCACATGACAGCTTAACACTTTCAATGCTGTAATCAACTCCATAGACCTTTTTTGCTTTTTTGGCCATTCTGTTGATGTTCATTCCACCGCCGCAACCAATATCCAATATCACATCTTCATTGTTAATATCAAGATGTTTCAAACCCCATAGTGAAACTGGAGTGTGTTCCTTATTCATTGATTTCAATTGAATGTTGCCTAATTTTCCTTTTGGTTTTCGCATATTGTCAAAAAATCCCATCAAATCACCTTTGGAATGAACCTATTAACCTTTTTTGAATATATTATATATTCATCACCATATAGATCAATTAACCATTTATCCTCTGTTTTTTTCATTACCAAAGATAAAAATGCCCAGAAAATCACCGGCAATATAAGTAGGATGATATTTTGTGAAATTAATATCAATCCTACTGAAATATAGAGAAATGTTGCATATATTGGATGCCTTACATGAGCATATATTCCGGTTGTGACAAGTTCATTATTTTCAATTCTCTTATCTATTCTTGAGTTGAATATTGCCAATAACCAGAAAACAGCTCCAATAACAATCATTACTACTCCCAATGATATGAGAACCATATTTAATTCTTTTATAGTTATAACGGGTATTAAATGATAGTATGTCAATATTATGGAGGTTATTGTTGAAATCCCCATTATCAAAACCAAATATGGTCCCACACCAAAGAACGGCAAATGATTTTCATCCATGTTTATACTAAGATTCTCATCATATATAAAATTTAGGTATACCTAAATTTAATCGAATTAATTAAATAGAAAAAAAAAGAATCGAAAACAATTCTAGAATTGATATTCATAAAAAATAGTTCCTTTTTAATAAATAAAATAAGAGAATTTCATAAAAAACTCCAAAAATCTGTTTAAATTTTAGTTAGTTTTCATTCCAGCCAATTTAAAAAGATTTGATATTAAAAAAAGGAAATAATCGAATGTAAAATAATTTTTACATCAGAAACTATAAAAAATAAAAAAGTTGAAGTTTATGAGGAGGCCTCATCAACTTCTTCAAAGTCAACCTTTTCACCCAGCAGCCGCAGACCGACAAACAATACTACAATACCGATTGGAATTGTAATGTACCATGCCACTCCTAAACCTGCAGGGATGTAACCTATAAATATTGCTACAAATGCTACAAATATAGCATAGTAGATTTGTGTCTGAACGTGGTCAATGTGGTTACAGCTTGTTCCCATCGATGACAGGATTGTTGTATCCGAAATCGGTGAACAGTGATCCCCAAAAATAGCTCCGGTCAACACACCACTTGTACATACAATTGTAAAGTTCATGTCACCTGAACTGATTGACCATGCAAGAGGGATTGCAAGAGGCATTAATATACCCATTGTACCGTAGGATGTACCTGTTGCAAATGAAATGACTGCACCCAACAAGAAAATCAATGTAGGCACAATAAATGCAGGTATTGTGTCTGTTAAAACACTTACCAGATAATCTGCAGTTCCAACTTCACCTATAACAGTACCTAGAGACCATGCTAGAAGCAGGATTACACCAGTGATGACAATGGTTTTCATACCACCGACCCATTCGGTAATAGCTTCTTCGAGTTTGAGTATCTTTTGTCCAACGGCCATTACAATGGCAACGATGGATGCAAGAAGTGCTGCCTGGAATAAAGCTATGGATGCATCTGATTGGGACAACGCTTGGAAAATACCATCGAATGATAATGGTGAAGTTTGCATTAAAGTAATGAGAGCTTGGTCTTCTCCACCAAGGATGGTGGTGTATCCGCTCCAGTAAAATGCGATTAGCGCACCGATAATCAATGTTCCAATAGGGATGATTGCATTCCATACTGATAATTTAATTCCTTCCACTGGTTTGACTTCATCAAAACCAGGTGCTTCAGGTACAACGATTTCTTCGTCCTCTTTTCTAGCACGTGCTTTTTGTTCTGCCTTTTTCATTGGACCGAATTCGTATAATGTTAAAGCGGAAATCACAATGAAAATCAAAATGAAAATGTTGTAGAATCTGTAAGGAATTGTCTGTAAGAAGATACCGAATCCAGTTACATTTGTAACGCCAATTGACTCGAAACCAGCAGCAATTAAACTTATTTCCAAACCAATCCAGGTGGATATAATTGCAATACCAGCAACAGGAGCTGCAGTTGCGTCTACAACAAATGCTAATTTTTCTCTTGACACTTTGAGTTTGTCCATAACCGGCCTCATGATAGGACCGACAATTAAAGAGTTTGCGTAATCGTCAAAGAATACACATAATCCTAAAATCCAAGTAAATAGCTGAGCTTTTCTTGGAGTGTCAGCTCTTTTTGCAAATGCATCAGCAAGAGCCTTCGCTCCTCCCATCTTGGTTACCAATTGTATGATACCTCCAATAAGCAAACATTGAAGAATGATACCGGCATTCCAAGGATCAGCCATACATCCAATTATATGTGAACCCATTTGTAAAAAAGCATTGATAGCAGTGCTAATAATGTTCATGTCACTAACACATAGCATGAATTCCCCAACAAATACTCCGATGAACAGTGATACAAGTGTTTCTTTTGTAATAAATGCTAGGCCGATTGCCACGAGAGGTGGTAAAAGTGTCAGTATTCCAAATCTAACAGAATTATCTGCATCGGCTGGTGTTTGAGAAATCCATAAAGATAATATGAAAAGAGCTATTATTGAAATAGCTGCTATTAAACCAAATTTCACATTGTCATTCATTTATTATCACACCATTTTCCTAAAAAATTATAATTCATTAGTATAATTCTCTATTTCCTTTAACAATATTTTTATAAGTAATAATTTTATAATAAATATTATTAAAACCATAATTAATAGAATTATATTAATAATTTAGTTCTTTTTAATATAAATAGTATAATTATTTAATTTCGAAAAAACAGTTAATTTTAAGGTCCAAATCAATGAAAAAAAATAATTATTAAATAGTTAAAATTCAATATTAATAAATAAGGTGAAAAGACAATGAAGAAACTTTATGCATTACTAGTATTTTTAATCATTTTATACATCGGCATCAATGTTGGTGCAAATAATATAAACCTGCTCGGCTCTCAAACTGCTGTGGATGATGCCGACAATGCTTCTGCGGGAAACACCAGCATTCCAACATTGGAAAACTTCACAAGCACTCAAGTCGATGCAAATACGACAAGTTACTTTGATGCAAATTACAACATGACCATTAATTTAACTCTGATTGACAATAGTCAGAACGTATCGGACATTGCAAATAAATTAATAGATTCCGAATCATACACATCAAATCAGGTCATCGATCAAAATGCTGTGACCGCTTACTTCCTATACCAGGAAGGCGTGGATACATACAATGCAGACATCTACTTCAACAAAAACGATCAGAACTATCTAATCAGCGGAAAAGGAATATCCTATGAGAACAGTGACTACTTCATCAATCACTGCAAACTCATAATCGATTCGATTGGCTCATCCCAAGATTCAGGTTTAAGCAGATGGTAGGATAATTTTTATTATCATTATTTTTTTTCTTTTTTTAAAATTTATTGAGGTATTTAAATGAATATTTTAGTTATCGGTTCTGGAGCAGTTGGAATTGGTCTTGCAGCGTCAATGCTGAGTCAGGATGCAAACATATCAATTTATGCAAGGGGTGAAACCGCAAAAGCCATCAAGGAAAATGGCATCAAGAGAACTGGATTGTTTGCCCACTATTCCTTTGGAAGTGATGGGGTGAATGTATATGAAAATTACGAGGAAATACCTGAAAACACATTCGATTACGTGTTTATAACCTCAAAGACAACAGCAAATGACGACATATCAAGAAAGCTAAATGAATATAGGGACATCCTGAAAAACAAATTCAAGATAATCATATTCCAAAACGGATTTGGAAACGATGAGGCATATCTGCGATTTTTTGGCAAAGATGAGGTTTTCTCAGCGCGTGTAATCACAGGATTCACCCGCCCCGAAAGGCACATCAGCGAAGTGACAGTATACACAGAACCTATTCTAATAGGATCCCTTCAAAAGCAGGACCCAAGCGATTTGCAGACAATAGCAGACATGATCACATCATCAGGCATCAACTGTGAAATTACATATGAAATCGACAAATACCTCTGGGCAAAGATGCTTTACAACTGTGCACTCAATCCGCTAGGGGCAATACTTGATGTAAATTACGGGAAGCTTACCGAAAACGAATACTCAAAGGAAATAATGGACAGCATCATAGAGGAAATATTCAACGTGATTGACGCAAGCGAATATGAAACCCTTTGGAGCTCATCAGATGAATATAAAGACATATTCTACTCAAAGCTCGTTCCTGACACCTATGAACACTACTCCTCAACCCACCAAGACATTCAAAGAAAAATAAGAACAGAGATTGACTCTCTAAATGGCAAGGTAATTGAACTGGGCGAGATAAATAATGTTGATGTGAGCACAAATAAAATTATCTACAACCTAATAAAATCTATTGAAAGTGATTTTTAATTACTGAATGGATACTAAAACTTTATATATGTGGAAATTTAAAATAGTATTGTTCATATTGTTATATACTATTTTTTTATAATATGAACAATGGTGATGGTTGAAATGAGCATTCGTTTGTATTCCTTTAGTGGTGTTTAGGAAGAGAATGTTCATTTGTTTTT
>Ga0129307_1001700_pt1 | contig 21551 bp, 23 predicted proteins | sample P1105metagenome_FD_94437 | JGI IMG/M metagenome (GOLD analysis project Ga0129307, IMG submission 94437) | Capybara group fecal microbial communities from Wisconsin, USA - P1105 metagenome | ecosystem: Host-associated > Mammals > Digestive system > Large intestine > Fecal | place: USA: Wisconsin... | reverse complement strand
TGCTCCCTGACCGCCTTGCTGCTGGCAGTCTTGCCGTCCTCTCGCGGTTCCGGCTTCATCCTTTCGGATAGGGCTACTCTGTCTCGCTCCGTTTCCTCATGGCAGTTGCCCGCCACTTTGTGATCGATAGGCGCTATTGATGGCACAATAGGTTCCCTCAACTTCTCGGGGAACATTCAACCGTGCGACTTCGTGTCACACGTAGTGGTAGAGGTCGGCGTTTATGTAATAGAGGCTCTCGACCTTGGTGAGGGGCACGGAGGCATAGAGGTTATCCACATAGAACGTGTGCTCCGGGAGGGTGAGACCGCTTTCGCGCAGCAGCGCCGTGCGATAAGTCATTGCGTGCATGAGCAGGTTTTCCCACTTGCGGAAACGCCCCACATCGTCCCATGTAAGCACACGCTCCTCTGGGAGAGCGCTGCGGTAGCGGATAGCCCGATGTCGTTTTTTCCCCGCCTTGTCGTAGATGTAATTGCTCACGACCAGATCGACCGGCAGTTCTGTCTGGACAAACTTGCGCAGACAGGCGAGCAGTCTGCTGAGAGCTGCCTCGTCCACCCAGTCGTCGCTGTCCACGACACGGAAGTATTGTCCCGTTGCATTATGAAGCCCTGCCATGACCGCACCGCCATGCCCCTTGTTTTCCTGATGGATCGCGCGCACAACATTGGGATGCTCCGCGCATAGCCGCTCCGCGATCGCCGCCGTCTGATCCGTCGAACCGTCGTTCACGATTAGGATCTCCATGTCCGCGCCCCCGCTGAGCAGGGTCTCGATGCAATGCTCCATGTAATTCTGCGAATTGTAGCAGGGCACCGCGACGCTCAATAGCTTCATGGTTCTCTCAGCCTCTTTCTCTGCTTGATTTTGCACCGGGGTGCGGCGAAACGGTTTAGGCATTCCACCGTACGGGCGTAGGTTCCCCTGACCACGTCCTTCTCCGCGAACCGATAGCACAGCTCCGCGAGGGCGACGCCCGCAAGCACGTCCACGATGACGTGCTGCTTCGTCGTCAGCGTGGAAATGCAGATTGCAGCCGCTGCCAGCAGCGCCGCAGCCTTTGCTCCCACGCTGCTTTTTGGTATATCGCGCACGCCCAGACAGCACAGCCATGCCAGCAGGCAGTGGATAGAGGGAAACAGATTGGTTGGCGCGTCCAGTTGATAGAGGATGCGCGTCAAAAACGCCCACAGGCTGTCTCCCACAACAACAGGCCGGATGTTTGTGGTCGGGAGAAACAGGAAGCATGGCGAGCAGACAGCTTTTGCCAGCATATCCGCCGCAAAGAAGCGATAGGCAAGCGTTTTTTCCTGCCGTGCCATCAGTAGAAATACGACTGGAAAATAAAGAAAGCTGAGCCAGTAGATCGATACCGTAAACGGGATAAACGGCGTCATTGCATCAAACGCCGAGGTGAAGTCGTGATGCGGTTTTGCGTCGGCAAACAGCCTCGAACCGTTGTATACGGCCTGATTCCATAGAAAAGCGACGGCGGGCGGCAGATACCAGCCGCCCGGCGCGCCGCGAAATCGGCGGAGGAACTCCTTCATGCGCCGCCTCCCGTTCCGCCGAGGCACATTCCCTGCGTGACGCGGAACTCGCGCCCCTCCGAAAGATGCTGCCGGATATGTCCCGCCAGCGCGATCCTGCCCTTTTGGAACAGCAGCACGATGGTAGACCCCGCCAGCTCGAAGTGGCCCATCTCCTCACCCTTTCGGAACGGCGCGTTTTCGCGCTCGTTCACGATGCCTCCCACAACGAACGCGCCGATCTCGGTTTGCACCACCGAACCGAAGCGCTCGGTTTCCAGCAGCGTCCAGCAGCGCCGGTTGAGCGTATAGACCGGGTAGCGCTCGCAGGCGGCGCTTTGGACGCTGTGCAGCTCACCGGAAATGAAGTGGTTTTCGCCCTGATAGCCGTCATCGATGTAGCAGTAGTGGTGATAATCCGCGGGCGTCAGCCGAATGACGAGACAGTCCCCGCCGTGAAATTGCTTCGCCAGACAGTCGTCCTTGAGCAGGTCGCAGAGCCGGTAGCGTGAGCCCTTGATGAGAAAGCTGCTGTCCTCGTCGATGGGATAGGCGCTGAGCCAGCCGTCGCAGGGGCTGATGAGATGCTCCGGCGTGATGTCGATGCCCACGCCCTGTCTGGCTCGGGCGAAGAAGTCGCGGAACGTGGCGTAGGACTGTCCCTGCTCCATCCTGACGCCGTGCCGCTTTGCGTAACCGCGGATGATCGGTTTCGACGCGGCGGAGCGCAGGAACCATACCGCGAGGCGATCCGCGCGGGTGCGCAGCAGGCCCTTCAAAAGCACGCGCCCCGGCGCCGTGCCATACAGAAAGCGCACTGCTTTGCTCTCACTGCTCATACGACCGACCTCGTGACCAGCAGCGCGAATTCCGCCGCGCCGGCGAGCAGCATGACCGCCTTGCCCGGAAACTGCGGCTTGCGGAGCTTGAAGGGCGTCAAAAACGCCGTCGCCATCACCAGCAGCGCCAGCGGCGCGAGCGCAACGCCGTTCCGTCCGCCCAGTTCGATCAGCACAGGCAGGATCAGCGCAGCCGTCGTCACGGGAAGACCGTAGTAGACTCTGCGTGAGCCGCTTTCGTGCTCCTGCCGTTCCTCCTCATCCACGTTGAACCACGCAAGGCGGATCAAAGCGCAGAGAAGATACGCTCCCGCCGCAAAAAGGGTCATCCTGCTCTGCCCCAAAGCGGCACGTACCGTGACGGCGGGCAATACGCCAAAGCAGACGAGGTCGCTCAAAGAGTCGATCTGCACGCCAAAACGCTTTTCCTGATTTGTGCGTTTCATTGTCGAGGCTATTGCGCCGTCGAACATATCGCACACGCCCGCGACCATCAGGCACACGAGTGCGCCGTGGATGTCGCCGTTCATGGCGTGCAGGATACCGGCGAAGCCGGTCAGCATCCCAATGTAGGTCAAAATGACTGTGTAGTTGTAAATTCCGAGCATAACGTTTTCCCTTCCTTTTATAAAAACTGCGCGAAGAAAATGCTGTAAAACAGAATGCACCACGGCTTTGCGGCGAGGATGATGGTCACGAATTTCTTCGCATCCATCTCGCCAAGACCGGAGTAATAACAAAGAAAATCATCCGGCGCCAGCGGAAGCAAAATCGCAAGGAACAAAACCAGTGTGTAGCTCTTTTTTGTACGCACCCACGCTATGAGCTTATCGTATTTCTCCATAGGCATAAGGCTCTGCACCAGCGCGACGCCATAGCGGCGCGCGAGAAAATACGCGGCGATCGAGCCTGCGCTGATGCCGATGTAGTTGCACCAGAATCCGCCCGCGGAGCCGAACAGCGCCGCGCCGACGATACAGCCCAGCCAGCCTGGCAGCACGGGCAGCACCACCTGTATCGCCTGAATGAGCGTCAGGACGATGGGGGCAAGAGCGCCGTAGGATGTGATATAGCGCCGCAGCGCCTCGGCAGAAGAAAAGCCGCCGCTTGTCCAGCCGCGCAGCACGAACACCGCGCAAAGCAGCAACAGCGCGAGCATGGCGGCGTAGAGCACCTTTTCCACCGTCGACTTGGACGACCCTGTATATTCCACGGAAAACACTCCCTTCTCAGTCTGGCGGCAAGAATAACACGCGATTCTGAAGATTCGCCTATAGAGAACCTTAAGAAATCTGAATTTTTCCGCTTCCGCCTGTCCAAACGCGCAGGGATGCTGTATAATTCGGGCAGATTATCTTGGAGGGCTGTGCGCATGGATGAGAAAACGATCCTGTTTGCCGATGACGACCACGAGATTCGTGAAGTACTGCGCCTGCTGCTCAGCGGCGAAGGGTATCGGACGGTGGAGGCGGCGAACGGCGCAGAAGTGCTGGAAAAGCTGGACGATACCGTCGATCTGGTTATTCTGGACGTGATGATGCCCGGCATGAGCGGCTACGCCGTCTGTTCCGAAATACGCAGGCACTCGGCGGTGCCGGTGCTGTTCCTCACCGCGAAGTCGCAGGACACGGACAAGGCGGTGGGGTTTTCCGCCGGGGGAGACGACTATCTGGTCAAGCCATTTTCCTACACGGAGCTGGTCTCCCGCGTCAAGGCGATGCTGCGGCGCTATTGCGTGTACGGCGCGAAATCCGCCGAGGCAAACAGCGGCGTCATCCGCTGCTGCGGCAATATCGAGATCAACACCGCGCAAAACACCGTGCGCCGCGACGGCAGGGAGGTGTCGCTGACCGACACCGAATACCGCATCCTCCTGCTGCTCGCCTCGCACCGGAAGACGGTCTTTTCGGTGCAGAGCATCTACGAGAGCATCTGGAACGAGCCGTACTTCTACACCTCCAACAACACCGTCATGGTGCATATCCGCAACCTCCGCCGCAAGCTCGGCGACGACCCGCAGAACAGCCGTACCATCCGCACCGTCTGGGGAAAGGGGTATCGCATTGAGTAGAATGACCCGTCGGCGTTCACTGAGCGTTCAGCTTCTGATCGCCGTACTGCTCTCGCTTTTAGCGGCGGCAGCGGCGTTTTGCGCCGTGTTCCTGCTCGGCAATTTCGTGCTGGACAAGACCGTTTACGGCCAGCCGTTCATGAGCAAAATGTCGGAGCGGCAGTTCAAGCTGTTGCAGGAATATGTGGAGAGCGAGCAGATCGACGAAAAAAGGCTGCGCCAGCTCAATGTCTGGTGCAGCCGCGGGGACAAAGTGTATCTGCTCTTGTTTCGGGGAGAGGACGTGATCTACGAGTCCACGCCGTCGAACCAGCAGGGGTTCTCGGACGAGGACTTGTATTATGAGGACGCCGCGCGAGACGACACGCTGACGCTCAGCGACGGCACGACCGTCGGCGCGCGCCTGTATTATTACGCGGGCGACGCTTACTATTATTGGAGCATCGTGCTGTCCGCGCTGGCGGCGTTTGTTGTCTATTTCCTCTTTATGCTGTTCTTTGTGCAAAAAAAGCTGCGCTACATTCAAAGGCTCAAGTCGGAATTGGACATTCTTGCGGGCGGAGACTTGCGCTATCGGGTCACGGTGAAGGGTGAGGACGAGCTGGGCGAGCTTGCCTCGGGCATCGACCATATGCGACGCTCCATCCTCGAGCATCAGGAGGCGGAGGACGCGATGCGCTCCGCCAACTCCCAGCTCGTCACCGCGATGTCCCACGACCTGCGCACGCCGCTGACCTCTCTGCTGGGCTATTTGGAGCTGATGGAGCGCGGGAAGTACGAGAATGAGGAACAGCTCCGGCACTTTATCGCCCGCAGTCTGGAAAAGGCGCTGCGCATCAAGGAGATGGCGGACAAGCTGTTTGAATACTTTCTCGTTTATTCCTCCGAGTGGGAACACCCTGACATGGAAGCGGCGAACGCCGACGATGTGCTGCGGCACTTCTGGAGCGAATACGCCTTTTCGCTGGAGAGCCGCGGTTTCGCTGTGCATACGGACTTCGGCGCGCTGGACGGCGAGGTACGGGTCAACCTTGACCTGCTTCGTCGCGCCTTCGACAATGTGTACGCGAATCTGCTGAAATATGCCGATCCCGCGCAGACCATTGAAATTGTCTGCAAGCGGATGAAGGACGATGCCGTGTTGAGCGTGTCCAATCGCGTTTCGGCGCAGCGGGAAACGAAGGAGAGCACCAACATCGGGCTGAACACCTGCCGTCGCATTCTGCAATACCACGGCGGCACGTTTTCCGCCGAGGAGTCGGACGGGACGTATCGCGTGCGCCTTTCGCTGCCGCTGGCGTAACGCGCGCAAAAACAAAAAATCGCACCTGCCCGCGCTGTAAGTGCGGGCAGCTGTGTAAAGGATAGAATTTGATGGATTCTGATATGTTCGCACAGCTTCCACCGACGAAGCTGTTTTTTCGCTGCGCCGCGCCCGCTGTGGTTACGTCGGTGTTCGGCGCGCTCTATTCCGTGGTTGACGGGTTATTCGTCGGACGATTTCTCGGTGAGGACGCTCTTGCGGCGGTCAACCTTATCATGCCGGTCATCATGATCGTTGAGTCGCTGTCAAACATGATCGCCACCGGCGCAAGCGTCAACATCTCCATACTGCTCGGCGAACGCCGACGGGAAGATGCGTCGCGGGTCTTCTCCTTTTCGGTGGCGTTTATCTTGCTGCTTTCCTGTGCGCTCGGCGTGATGGGATATATCTTTGCCAGACCGTTCATCACACTCCTTGCTCCCGGTGCGAGCGAGAACGCGGTGACTTTCAGCGTCGAGTATCTACGCATTTACGCGATGTTCGCGCCGTTGGTTCCCATCTACTTTGCCACCGACAACTATCTGCGTGTGTGCGGAAAGCAGACGCCGAGCATGTGGATTGGCATTTTAACGCAGGGGCTCAACGTCGTGCTGGACTTTGTCCTCATCGCTGTGCTGCATCTGGGCGTGCGGGCGGCTGCGGTTGCAAGCTGCGGTTCCATCGCGTTCGGCTCGGTCGTGACACTGCTGCTGTTTGCGGGGAAACGCATGGATCTCTACTACACGCGCGAAGGCATCCCCGCGGTGCAATTCTTTCGCATCGTCGCCAACGGGTCAAGCGAGTTTTTCAGCAGCATCGCCATGTCCGTCATGAGCGTCGTTCTCAACCTGTTCCTGCTGAAATACGGCGGTACGACCGCGGTGGCGGCATTTTCCATCGTCATGTATGCGGACAGCATCATCGGCATGATGAACTTTGGCATCTGCGATTCGCTACAGCCCGCAATCAGCTACTGCTACGGCGCAGGAATGCTTGAACGGATGAAGGCAATCTTTCGGCGCGTCCTTGCCGCAGCAGGCGCCACAGCGGTTGCGGCATTCCTGTTCATGCTGCTTGCCGGGCCGTCCGTCGCATCGGTGTTTATCAAACCGGGAGACACGGAACTTGCTGCCGTCTGCAAAACTGCAATCCGCATTTTTTCATTCTCATACCTCGCAGGCTGGATCGACATGTGCTTCTCCTCGTACTTCACCGCGCTGGATCGTCCGGCGCGCTCTCTGCTGGTTTCCCTTTTTGGAACGCTGGTCTTTCCCATTGCCTTTCTCTTCGTTTTCAGTGCTCTCTGGGGCTTAAACGGCGTCTGGTTCATGGCAACGGCGGCTTCGGTCGCAAGCGGGGGCTTGTCGCTTATTCTGGCGGCGACACTGCAACCAGAACCAAGGCGGAAAGAATCGCCGTCCGCGCCGGCGACCTTTGCGGCAAACACGGCGAGCACCTCTGTCCAATCCGCCGTTTCGCCCTCCGCGGTAATGTCGTCGTAGCTGTCCGCGCCTTGCAGCTCCTCCAGCTGTTCGCTGAAGTTTCGGTTAACCTGCGCCACAGCGGCGGCAAGCGGCACGGCGTCCGCTGACGCGCTTTCGTTGGCAAAGAGGATGCCGAAGGGCGAGGCGGCGACGGCGGCAATCAACGCAGCGAACACCGTCAGCACCACCAGCACCGCGCCGCCGAAGGTGGGGATGGCGCTGACCGCCGACTTGGCCGACCGGGCGACGAACTGCGCCGCGCGAGCGGTCGCCTTTGCCGTGCGCGTTGTTGTGGTTTGAACGGATTGCATCGCTCTCCGAGCCGTCTGCTGCCGATGTTTTTGCCCGATCATGCGGTTCACCCGCGCTGTCGGTGTCGTCATATTTGCCGCCCGCTGTGTTGCGGCGCTCCGCTCCTTCAGCGCGAACGTCGGCTTCACGGGCACTGGCTTTTTCGCCGCTTCTGTTGCTCGGACAATCTGTTGACGCCGCTGCTCCTGTGGGCGCGGAGCAGTTGGCGTCACACCTGCCACATCGTTATAGCGTGCTTTCGGCGTCTGCGTTGACGGATGCGCGGCATGATGCAACGTCTCTGCTTGCGCGGATTCCTGCGCCGGAGGCGCGTTTTCTTTATTCGGCTCGGCGGTCCTCTCGTGTTCCCTGCGGTTTGCCTGACGCAATGCGCGGCGTGTGCCGCCTGCGGCCAGCAGCGCGCCGCGATTCCCAATCGTCTCCACCTTGTCGGTGGCATACTGCACCGCGCTTCTCTCCTTTGGTCGGCGTTTCTCCCGCTGTTCCGCATAGTGGCTCTCCAATATGGCTGCTACGTCCTTTGGCACAGCGTTCGTCGGTCTTGCCTTCGGCGCGTCCATCCTGGGCTTTATTTTAATATCGGGCATATTCTTCTCCTTATCGAAAAAGCGGGCGGGACAAGCGCCCCGCCCGCAGATTCAGCCCTCACCGGGCTTGGTCGTCATCAGCCTGTATAAGCTGGTATCTTTCGGAAAATCGTTTCGGAACGGCACAATAGCGCCGCCTACCTTGATAAGACCTTGACCGGGCGGCGCGTTGCTGACAAAATCCATCTGCGCCTTGGACATGCCGAGCAGCACGGATAAATCGTCACGGTCGGTCGGCGCTTGGTTGAACATCATCAGAAACTCGCTGTTGGCAAACATCATGCGCGCCGTGTCAGAGTGCAGGCATTCCTCCACATTCTGCGTGATGCCGGTCAGCGTTGCGTAATACTTCCGAAAGCGTTTCCAGCACTTATAGAGAAATTCGCCGCTGTAGTCGCTACCCCTGTTCACGCTGCCGCTGACGCCCTGCTGGGTAAAGAACAGGTAGATTTCGTCGATATAGACGTGGGTGTACCGTCCCGCGGCGCGGTTGCGTATGACGCGGTTCAGGATGGCGTCGAGCATGACGAGCAGGCCGATGGGCTTGAGCGTTTCGCCCAAGTCCTGAATATCTTACAGCTCCATTCTCTTTTCAAACCGAACCGCACCGTGTTCGGTTTTTCTTCACGTCAGTGCCGGCCGTAGACAACGATCCCTGCCAAAGCCGACAACCCGATCAGTCCGATGGGGGAAAGCCCGTTTTTGCGTACCTTTCTCGATCCGAAGTAGACCGCACCGAGCGCGAGCGTCAAAAGCGCCGCCGTCGTGTCCGGCGAGAACGTGCCGAGGCTTCCGACGCAGTTCCGCAGGATCATAAAGACGCCGGTGGCGAGGATGACGCCGATGATGCAGGGCTTCAATCCCTGCAGAATCGCCTGTACATACGGGCTTTTGAGCAGCTTTTTCAGCAGCGCCATGATGAGCAGGATGATGACAAAGGACGGCAGCACCACCGCCGTCGTCGCAATCAGCGCGCCCCAAAGCCCCGCCTGCGAGCTGCCCGCATAGGTCGCCAGATTCACCATGATCGGCCCCGGCGTGGACTCGGCGATCACCGTGACGCTCATCATCTCGTCGTGCGTGATCCACCGCTTCCGCTCCACACAGATGTTTTCAATCAGAGCGATCATGGCGTACCCGCCGCCGAAGGTGAACAGGCCGATCCTGGCGAAGGTCAGAAAGAGATCAAGCAGCAGGTTCGTGGCTCAATTCCCGTGACAGTGGTGATCGGCGCAGTGGTCATGCCCACAGTCGCCGCCGTGATGATGCTCGTGGTGGTCGCAGCGCGCGTCGGGATCGTAGGCAAGCTGCCCCTCGGCGAGCGCCTTCGCCGCCTCGTCCGCGCTGCCCTGCACGCCGCCGTACAACTTGATGCCCGCGTCGGCAAGCGCCATCTGCGCGCCCATGCCGATGCCGCCGCAGATCAGCGCGTCCACCTTAGCCGCCTGCAAGAAGCCCGCCAGCGCGCCGTGCCCGCTGCCGTTGGTGTCAACGATCTGCTCGTTCGTGATCGTCCCGTCCTCCACGTCGTAGAGCTTGAACTGCTCCGTGTGTCCGAAGTGCTGGAAGATGCTTCCGTTTTCGTAAGTGACCGCGATTCTCATGGTTGTGGTTCCTTTCTCCATAATGGTTTGCTTGAGCTCGACCGGCGCAAAGGCGCAGCAGCCGCCCGTGATGAGCAGCCGCTTCCCGCGCACGAGCGCGTCCGCGACCTTACGCCGCGCGCTGTCGTAGATCGCCGTGACCGTGGTGCGGGCGACGTTCATGCGCGCGGCGCAGGCCTCCTGCGTCAGCCCCTCGTCGTCCAGCAGCCGCAGGGCTTCAAACTCGTCCACCGTCATGCGCACGCTTTCGGCGACTTCGGCATCGTCGGGCGAAAAGCTGCGGTAGACCGGCAGCCGCTCGATCCGTCGGCATCTGGTTGGTCTGGGCATGGGCAAGCTCCTTTCTGACATTTGTCGATTATAAGGATAGCTTATTTTGCGACATATGTCAAGAACGTGCCCCAAAAACACGTTCGGCATCCGAAGCCGCCGCTTCGATCCGGTTCGCGCTGCATGTTAAAAAAACACTTGACCCTACAAGAAAGGATCGCGGCGCGGGGCTGAAGTCCGACCATTGACGGGAAGATTATTGCGAAAAGCAGGCGTTTTGCGAAACAGCAGTCAAACAGCAGTCACAGTCCCCTCGCATCTGATGCAAATATGCCGCGGCAAGTCAGAGCCGGTTCATTCGATAGCCGATCCCAATGTGCGTCTGAAAGATTTTGGGCTGCGCGGGGTCGGTTTCGATCTTCTTGCGCAGCGACGCCATAAAGACGCGCAGGGTAGCGACGTCCGTCTCAAAGCTGTTGCCCCAGATCTTGTCCGTGATATAGGTATGCGTCAAAACCTTGCCGACATTTTTCGCAAACAGGCACAGGAGCTTATATTCTCCCGGCGTCAGGGAAACCTCCGCCCCGGCGACGCGAACGACGCCGGCCTCGTAGTCGATCTCCAGCGGACCGTTGGCAAAGGCAGGCGCGTTCTCCGCGGCGGAGCGCGCAAGGCGGCGCTGCACCACGCGCAATCGGGCAAGCAGCTCATCCACGGAAAAGGGCTTTGTCAGGTAATCGTCCGCTCCCGCGTCGAGCGCCGTGATCTTGTCGGCGTCCTCGCCCCGCGCGCTGATCACGATGATCGGCACCTCGCTCCATGTGCGCACCTTTTTGATGATCTCCACACCGTCGATGTCCGGCAGGCCGAGATCGAGCATGATCACGTCCGGATTGCGGGACGTGACCTCCAGGATCGCCTGCTCGCCGTTCTCCGCGGTAAGGTATCCGTACCGGTGTGCGCGCAGCGTCGTCATGATCAGGTTGCGGACGGAGGCGTCGTCCTCCACGACAAGGACCGTCGGATTATTCATGCAGCTTCACCTCGCTCAGCGGCAGGGAAAACGTGAAAACCGCGCCATGCGGCTCGTTGTCCCGCAGGATGATCGTTCCCTCGTGGGCAAGCACGATGGAACGGCAGAGGGCAAGCCCCATGCCGACGCCGCGTCGGCTGTCCGGGCTTCGCTTCGCCCCGCTGTAAAACATATCGAACACCCGCTCCTGTTCCTCCGCCGGGATACCCGGCCCGTCGTCCGAAACGCTGACAAACGCCTTGCCGTTCTTCTTTTCCGTTTTGATCCGGATCGCAGAGCCGGGCGGCGTATACTTGACGGCGTTGTTGACCAGATTGATGATCACCTGCACGATCAGGCGCGCGTCGGCGCGGACAAGCAAAAGCTCCCCGGACGGTTCCGCCGTGACGCTGTGCTCCGCGCCGTGGCGGTCGATGTGGCGCAGCGCCTCGTCGATGATGTCGTCGAGCAGCTCGACCTCCGTCTTGATGCGGACGCCGCCCTCCTCGATCCGGCTGAGCGAAAGCAGATTCTCCACCAGATTCGTCAGCCAGATGGAATCGTCGTAGATGTCCTGATAGAGCTTTTGCCGCGTGTTTCCGTCAAACGCGGGATCGTCGCTGAGCAGATTGCTGGCGTTGCCGGAGATCGCGGTAAGCGGCGTCCGCAGATCGTGAGAGATGGAGCGCAGCAGGTTGGAGCGAAACTGCTCGCTCCGAATACGGGCGGCGGCTTCGGCTTTCTCCCTGCCGATCTTTTCGTTTTCCAGCGTCAGCGCGCACTCGCCGAGGATCGAGGTGATCAGGCTGCTTTCAAAGGCGTCCAGCGATTTTCCCTGCGCCGCCACGCCGACGACGCCGTAGACGGTATCCCGCATACCGACGGGGAACAAGGCGTATCCGCAGGACGGAAACAGCTCCGTGCCCGAACCGGCGCCGCGCCCGTTTTGCAGCACCCATGCCGCCGCCTCCGCCGCTTCGCCCTCCGCCGCAGCAGCCGGAGCGCCGTCCGAAGGATAGCGCGAGCCGCCCTCCGGCGTTCCGTCCTCCGCCGCCGGAAACGCCAGCACGTCCCGTTCGAGCAGCTTTACGAGCTGCTTTGCCGTCGTTTCAAAAATCTGCTCCCGCGTTTCCGCCTGATACAGCATTTGCGAGGTGTCAAACAGCACCTTCGTGCGGAAAGAAGTCCGGGAAAACTGCCGCGCCGTCGATTTCAGCTTTTCGGCCAGATAGCACGCCACAATGGAGACGAGGAACATCACGACAAACGTGACGTGATAATCCTGCTCGCAGGCAAGAAGCGAATACTGGGGCTCCGTAAAGAAAAAATTGAACGTGATCACGCTCAGCAGCGACACAAACGCCCCGCTCATATAGTTTTGCACCAGCACCGCGGTCATGAGGACGCTGAGGATATAGACGCTGATGATCGTGGAGACCGCAAAGCCGAGCGAGCGGAACAGCAGGCCGATCAGCGTGGCGGCGGACATCGTGGCAACGCAGATCAGGATATCCTGGATACCCGGCGTTTTCAGGCTCAGCCTCCGCGCGCGGGGATATGCGGTGGTCTGATTCTTTCGCTCCGGGATGATGTAGATATCCCGCTCCGGGATGAGCGCGGCAAGGCGGTCCGTCACGGACTGCTTTCGGAAAAGCACGGCGCGCAAGCCGCGCGGCGCGCTGTCCCCGATCACGACGCGCGTCACACGGTTCAATCGGACGAACTCGGCGATCTGCTCGGCGATATCCTCTCCGAATACGGTTTCGATCCGCGCCCTCGCGTCCTCCGCAAGCCGGATGTTGTTTTCCAGCTGCGCGCGGTTCTGCTCTTTTGCCATGGACGTCTCCGGCGTCTGCACGTAGAGCGCGGTCAGCACGCCGCCGGAGGCGCGCGCCATTTCCGCCGCGCACGCCACAAGCCGTTCGTTGGACGGCGCGGAGGACAGGCACACAAGGACGTGATCCCGCGTCGGCGTTTCGTGCATCTGCGTTTTCCCCTCTCTATTTCAATATCTTCCGGACATCCCGCTCCCGACCGATCACCAGCAGCGTTTGCTCCCCCTCCAGCGGCGCGTCCGGGTCCACGTCGAGGATCAGGCCGCCCTCCCGCTTGAGCGCAAGCACGTTGATCTGGAAGCGCCTGCGGATGTCCAGCTCGGAAAGGGAACGGCCCTTCCATTTGTCCGGCGTCTCGATCTCATAGATCGCAAATTCGTCGTTGACGGCGATATAGTCCAGTATGGAATCAGAACTATAGCAAATCGCCGTCCATTCCGCAAGCTGACGCTCCGGGTAAACCACCGCGTCCGCTCCGTTGTTGCGCAGGAGCTTTTCCTGAATGCCCTGCGCGGCTCTGGAGACGACGTGCTTTGCCCCCGCGTCCTTGAGCAGCGCGGTCGTCTCCAGCGAGCTTTGAAAATCATCGCCGATTGCCACAATGCAGAGGTCATAGCTCTCCACGCCCAGCGATTTCAAGAAGTCCGGGTTTGTGCTGTCGCCGATCAGGGCATTCGTCACATAGGGCAGCACGGCGTTCACATTTTCCTCCCGCATGTCGATTGCCATGACCTCGTGTCCCAGCTCATGCAGCTTTTCGGCGGCGTGACGCCCGAAGCGGCCAAGCCCGATCAGTAAAACGCTTTTCATGATGCTTCCTCCTTATCCGACGCTCACGGTCTCTTCCGGGAATTTGCCGCGCACCGGCTCCGTGTTCGGCAGCGCGGCAAAGATCAGCGTCAGCCCTCCGACGCGTCCAAAATACATCAGGAATATCAGCAGGCATTTGGAAATCTGTCCGAGCTGCGGCGTCACGCCCAGCGTCAGCCCCACCGTTCCGATGGCGGAGGCCGTTTCAAACATCGCCGTCAAAAGCGCCATGTGCTCCACCCGGCAGATGGCTGCGGAGACGGTCAAAAACAGCGTCAGGTACGCAATCAGGATCGCGGCGGCGGAGTGGACGGTCTCCGCGGGGATCGTCCTTCCGAACACGGCGCCCCAGTCTCTGCGCCGAAAGACCGCGGTTGAGGCGGTCACGAGTACGGCAAGCGTCGTTGTTTTCATGCCGCCCGCCGTCGAGCCGGGGGAGCCGCCCACCAGCATGAGGAGGATCGTCAGCATTTGTCCCGCCTCGCTCATTTCCGCGTAATCCGCCGTGTTGAAGCCCGCCGTTCGCGTTGTTACGGATTGAAACAGCGACGCAAGCGCACGTTCGCCGCCCGCCAGATGCGCAAATTCAAAGCGGTAGAACGCCATGGCGGGGAGCAGGATCAAAACGGCGCTCGTCGCAAGGACCAGCTTGCTTTGGAGCCGATACCTGCTCAGATGACGGCGGTTCGTCCACAGATCGTCCAGCGTTTGAAACCCGATGCCGCCGACGATGATCAGCAGCATGAGTATCACGTTGACCGGCACGCCGGCGCGGTAGGACGTCATGGAGGAGAACCTAGCCTTCTCTCCCATCAGGTCGAAGCCCGCGTTGCAAAATGCCGAAACAGAGTGAAAAACCGAGAGCGCGAGCCCCTTTGCCGCGCCGTATTCTCCGGCAAAAACCGTGAACAGCAGCACCGCGCCCGCCGCCTCTGTTACGAATGTCACGATCATGATCCATCTCAAATACTGAATGATCCCGCCGAGCTGCGGCGCGGCGACGGACTCCCGCAGCACGCTTCGCTGCTGCAAGCCGATTTTTTTGCCCGCCAATCTGGTAATGATCGTCGCAAGCGTCACCACGCCGAGCCCGCCGATCTGGATCAGAAGCAGGAACACGACTTTTCCGAACACGGACCAATAAGTCGCTGTGTCGCGCACCACAAGTCCTGTCACGCAGATCGCGGAGGTCGCCGTAAACAGCGCGTCCAGAAACGGCGTACTCTGCCCGCTTTTTCCGGCAATCGGCAGCGCAAGCAGGATCGCGCCGATCAGAATGACCAGCAAAAAGCCGAGCAGGATGGTCTGAAAGGACGTCAAACGGCGTATGTTCAAAGCTGACATTTCACTCAACTCCACGGTTATATGGTAAGCGGAGTCGGATAAAAATGGGATAAACGATTTCCGGCTGGTATAAAGATTGCATAAAGGCGGGACACGAGAAACAGAGAAATGCACCGTCCGTTCACATACTCTGCCACAAAAATACTATCTCAAAATCCAGTATAGTCGGAAAACAATGATGGGTTTATGAAGCATTTATGCAGAAAGCCCGTCTCACCTGTAGGACTACAGTGAGGCGGGTTTTCTGCAAACCTTGAATTTGCTGTCGAATGCAAATCTGAAATACCGATATGGGAACAGGCACTTTTGGGCGAGAGGGTACTATGTGGATACAGTGGGTCGGAATAAAGAGGCGATAAAGAGAAACATACAGAACCAGCTAAAAGAGGATGAAATGCTGGAGCAGATGACAATAAAGGAATACTACGACCCATTTACAGGCGAAGAGTACCCGAAACACAAGAGCGATAAAATCAATCCGTTTACGGATCGCAAGAAAACACAATGTAACACCGCGCAGATCGAGTTCAAATCTTTCCGTCCCTGCCACGAAAACGCCTGAAAACGCTCTGAAGAGGTTTTGCCTCTGGTGGCGCGGTTTTGCGCACCATCACAGCTCGAACCCCTCGGCGATCCCGCCTAGCCGCGCGCTGAAAAAATCAGCGGTTTGCCTGTAACCTTTTCCGCGTTTTTTCGTCTATAGGGGTGAAAAGCTTTTCATGGGAGGTGGCGGCATGACCGACGAGCAGATCGTCACGCTGTTTTGGGATCGGGACGAGCAGGCGCTGCGCGAGAGCGAGGCGGCATACGGCGGCTATTGCCGCGCGCTGGCGGAGCGATTCGTTTCCACCGAGGATGCGCAGGAATGCTGGAGCGACGCGATGCTGCGCGCATGGGACGCGATCCCACCGGAGCGCCCGGCGTACCTGCGGGCGTTCCTGGCCAAGCTGACGCGCAACGCCGCGCTCGACCGCATTCGGATCGACAGCGCCGCAAAACGCGGCGGCGGGGAAGGGAACGCGGCGCTTGCGGAGCTCGCCGAGGTGCTCGGCGGGCGCGAGACTGCGGAAACCTCTGTCGCGGCGAAAGAGCTGGGCGAGGCGGTCAACCGCTTCGTGCGTTCCCTTCCGCGACGCGAGGGCGACGTGCTGATCCGTCGCTGCTTCTTCGCCGACACGACGGCGGAGATCGCAAAGCGCTGTGGCATGAGCGAGGGCGGCGTCAAGGTCATGCTCTCAAGAACAAGAAAAAAGCTGAAAACCTATCTGGAAAGCGAGGGATTTCTATGAACAGCGAGCAGTTGTTGAATGCGTTTTCCTGTCTGGACGACGATCTGATCGAGCGGAGCGAGATGGCAAATCCGCGCGCCGGATGGCGGAAATGGTCCGGCATGGCTGCGTGCGCCGCCGTCCTTGCGGTCACGCTACTTGCGACCCGTGGGATATGGCAGAGACCCAACGCGCAAATCCGGAGCACGGCGCAGTTTGCGTCCGACTATACGCCCGCGCCGGGGGAAACGGATGTTGTGACCGAGCCGGCGGAGCAGGACGAGGGCAATGCCGAACGCGAAGTCAGCGGGGCGGCGCTGATGCTGCCGGACTCGGTTGGCGAGAAAATCGTCGAGGTCACACCGATGATCGAGTCTTACAAAACGGACGCCGACGCATGTTACGTCGCGCCGCTAAACGGAGAGGTCAATCGATCCCTTCCGCTGCGCGGCGCGATGGAGGAATACGGCGACGGCGTGCGCTATCGCGTGGTGGTCGACCTGTTTCGTGACGAGCAGCCCCTCGCGGCGGACAGCGCCGAGGCGGAGCGGGAGCGGGAGCGCCTCGCGGCGTTGGGCTATACCGTCGCCTATGAGCAGGTATTTGACCACGGACAGCCGGAGAGCGCATACTTCACCCTCCACGCCACCTGTGACGAGCTGAACGCTCTGCCTGCCGGTGCGTACGGCTATATGCTGTTTCTCTACGGTGAGTGCGTACCAAACACCGCGCAGAACGTGCCGGAAGTCGTCCTCAACGGCGCGAATGTACCCGTGACCGGCACAGAGGTTGCGGTCAGCCCGCGCGACACATCCGAGAGCTTGACGGCTGCCGAGGCGCGGGGCGATGCGGCGTTCGGCGCGTATCTCTGCCACGCGCCCGCGGGCTTTGACGAGCAGGAGTTCCTGCGCACGCCGGAGCAGCTGCGCGCCTCATATCGCCGCGGCTACGAGTATGTGGATTGGAGCGTCCGGGCGTACGGGGAAGCGGACAGGGAACGGCTTGTCACCGTCGTCGCGGAGACGGAGCAATACGACGTTTCGCTCTATACCATCCCCTATGCCGACAGTGTCCCCGCGGAGCGTCGCATCGTCTTCTACGATCCGATCTTCCGCATCGAGGATTTGACGCTCGAGCTTGTCAGGGCACGCGCCTACCGGATCGACGACGCGGGGGACAGCGACGGCTGGCGCATGTCGTTCTCGGTGCTCTACGGAGAAGTGCTCGTCCGTGTCAGCACCAAGGGCGTCAGCCCGGAATGGCTGTATCAGGAACTCACCTCGCTGGGATAGGCGATTGCGCGGTATCATCAAAAAAGCATTGCGAGGGCGCGAAGGACAGATTTTATATGCCTGTGATCAGACTGTTTTCTCCGCTTTAACGCAAAATACGAGGTCAGGAGCCCTTTTTTGGGCTCCTGACCTCGTATTTTTCCGGTAGACTATTTTTTGCCGGCAGACCCTTTTTCTGCGTGGGATACACTCCGTTTATATGCCCGCGTCGACGCCGTCCTGTCGGCGCTCCGACTCGAGCGGCTGGTTGTAGTCGTGATGGCCGGCATAGATGTTCTCGTGGACGAATTCGTTCAGCCGGCTCTTGAAATGCCTGTAGGCGTCGTCGGGCGCGCTCTCGGGGTTCGTGCCCGCGTCGGCAAGGCCGGGAGCGTGTTTTTGGCTTGTATCACGCACCGGATTTGTCAAAAGAGCGACAGGTGCGTCAGCTCGTACATAATCTTCGCCCGGATGAGGCACAGCGCCGCCGCGACGGCGGCAAGGGCTCCCAGACCCGCGGCTTTGACCCTGCTTTTCACAAAAATCATCTCCACAAAAAACGATTTCATCTTGACTTTTACCACACTTGTATATTATTCTTTCTTCGAGAAAAAACAATGGTCATTCGATCCGCGCACGCGGAAAAATACCACAGATCTGTCGAATTCTGCGGCAAATACCTCGCGAAACGCAGAAAATGTCGAGCTGTCGGGAGGGCGTCCTCATGGAAACAAAAAAGCAGGACAGGCGCGTCGTCAAGACAAAGCGGGCGATCCACATGGCGTTCGCGAAACTGCTGTCCGAAAAGGAGCTGAACGATATCACCGTACGGGATATCGCGGATCTGGCGGACATCAACCGCAAAACCTTTTACAACTATTACGCCGGCGTCTACGCCGTCCTCGACGAGATCGAGAACGAGGTCGTCGGCACGCTGGAGAACGCCCTGCGCGGCACGGACTTTCGGGAAGCGATGCGCCGGCCGTATCTGGTGTTTGAAAAGCTGACGGCGATCATCAACACGGATCTGGACTTCTACGGTCATCTGCTGTCCATGCAGGGCAACGTCAGTCTGATCACCAAGACGGTGAAGCTGCTGAAGCAGAAAACGCGGGATGCCGTTCTTCTGCAGCTTCCCATCAGGGAGGAGGAGCTCGATATCGTGTTGGATTACACGTTTTCCGGGATGCTCACCGTTTACCAGCAGTGGTTCCATTCCGGCCGGAGCCGGTCCATCGAGGAGATCTCGGAGATCCTGAGCAGGCTTTGCTTCAACGGGCTGAACGGAGTCCTCGCCCTTTCGGCGGACTAGGCTCCGGGGCGTATAAGGGGGTTGTATCCGTATGTACAGGCTTGGAGAACGTCGTCCCGTCCTGTTTGAATTTGTTCTGGTCGCGATCGCGTTTCTGGCGGCGGCTTTTTTGTCGGTCGTGGCGAACGCGGTCTGTTATGATTTCGAGCTGAGCGCTTCGGCGGCGCGGATCGTGACGGGCGCGGCGCTGCTTGTGCTGTACCGCAGAGCGCTCCGGGGCGGCAGGCCCCTTGCGAATCTTCGCATCGTCGTGCCCGCGCTGTTGTTTGCCGCGTGGAACCTGTTCTACAACTTCAGCTCCGGCATGGCGCTCGGAGACGCGGCGTGCCTGACGAGAGCGGCCGTCACGGCGCTGGCTCCCGCCGTGTTCGAGGAGGCCCTGTTTCGGGTCGTCTTCCTCTATAATCTCCAGAGGGGCGGCGCGGGGGACAGAAAGTGCCTGCTGATCTCGGCGGCTGTCTTTGCGGCGATCCACCTGACCAATATCGTCGGCATGGACGGGGCAAGCGTTGCCTTGCAGGCGGCGTATGCTCTGGTCGTGGGCCTGGTCTTCGGCGCGGTGTATCTCAAAAACGGCAGCGCGCTGCAAATCGTCTTTGCCCACTTTCTGACGGACTTCACAAACAGGATCTATGCCGGACACGCGGCGTCCGCGACCGCCGTGCAGCTGATCCTTTTCGGAGTGCTGCTGGCGGCGGAGGCTGTCTTCACCGTGCGGCTGATCGGCGCGCCCGCGCCGACGGACGAAGGGACGTCTTGAGCGCATGGCCGGGTCATGGTTTCCTTTGCGGAACCAGAACAGCGGGTGAACGCCTGACGCAGCAGCTCGTGGTTTTGAAATTTATGACCGATGCTGCCTTCCGCACAGGAATAGTTAAGTTCCTCAAAAAATACACAACAGAATTGTCGCGGAACGGTTGCTTTTTCGCGATGAAGCGACATAGTATATATGGAAATCTATACGGTTCATGTATGTCGCCTGTTCATGCGATGCGGTTCGCATGAAAACGGCCATCGGATTTTTGAAAGGAGCGGATGCACGCACATAAAGAACCTCAAAAAACTGACGATTTTGCACTCGAACGACCTCCACGGCGATTTTCTCGCGGAGGAAGTGGATCAGAAGCTCGTCGGCGGCGTTTCCCGCCTGTCCGGCTATGTCAACAAGGTCCGCAACGAGGAAAAGAACGTGATCTACACCATCTCCGGCGATATGTTCCGCGGTTCGCTGATCGACAGCGAGTTCCAGGGCATCTCCACCATCGAGATCATGAACCTGCTCGCGCCCGACGTCGTGACGCTGGGTAACCACGAGGTGGACTACGGTCTGGCGCATCTGCTGTTTCTGGAAAAGTGTGCGACGTTCCCGATCATCAACGCCAATATGTACTTAAAGCTCAACGGCGTGCGCCTGTTCCGCTCGCACGTCATCCTGAAGGTCGACGGCATGAACGTCCTGTTCATCGGCATTCTGACCTCGGACGTGCTGGCGAAGACCAAGAACGAGGCCCTGATCGGCACCATGGTCGACATCGAGGACGCGGCGCAGGAGGTCGGCAAGATCTGCGACGCCTATCGCAACGTGGACATCGACTTCACCGTGCTGCTGACGCACATCGGCTTCGAGGAGGACAAGAAGCTGGCGGCGGCGCTCGACCCCGCGTGGGGCGTGGACGTCATCATCGGCGGACACAGCCACACCTACCTCACGGAGCCCTGCGAGGTCGCGGGCATCCCCATCGTGCAGGCCGCCATCGGCACCGACCAGATCGGCCGGTTCGACATCATGGTGGACACCGACACCAACGCCATCGACACCTACACCTGGCAGTGCATCCCCATCACGGCGGAAAACTGCCCGCGCGATCTGGCGCTGGAGGAGGTCATGGCAAAGTACACCTCCATCACCGACAAGAAGTACGGCCGCATCCTCACCCGTTTTCCGCGCGCCTACTCCCACCCGCAGCGCAACCGCGAGACGGAGCTCGGCGACCTGATCGCCGAGTGCATCCGCGACCAGCTCGGCTTCGATCTGGTGTTCATCGCCTCCGGCAGCATCCGCAAGCCAAGTCTGGGGCCTATCGTTACCCTGGGCGATTTTATGGAGGTTTACCCCTTCGGCGATCCCCTCATCAGCTTCCGGATCACGGGCAGCCAGCTGCGCCGCGCCCTCCGGTTCATGCTGCGGGAGGAAGCGTTCACAGACGGCGATCACTGCGAGTGGTACCAGATCTCCCGCGGCTTGTGCTGCGAGTATGACCGGCCGACGCACACGATCCTCTCGCTCAAGATGAACGGCAAAGAGGTTGACGATGACGAGGTCTTCAACGCCGCGATGGAACGCTATCACTATCTGAGCATCGAAAAGTTCCTCGGCATCACGCACGAGGAGCTGGAGCAGAACGGCAAGTCCAGAGAGGTGGCCTCGCGCTCCTCCAACGTGCTGGAGGAGTACTTCACCCGGCACGAGCTGCTCAAGCTGGACGGCGAGCCGCGCCTCATCATCCACGAATAAGCAAGCCTGCCGATACGAAAAAACAAGCGGCGCCGCCCGTCGGGGCGGCGCCGCTCGCTTTGGCTCTTTAGAGACAAGCAACCACCAGCTTGGCTGGTGGTCATAAAAAGCTTATAGCAATAAAAGACCTCCCATGATAGGATAGCGCTGGTCTGCCAACCGCACTATGAAATCAAGGGAGG
>Ga0129307_1001698_pt1 | contig 21596 bp, 13 predicted proteins | sample P1105metagenome_FD_94437 | JGI IMG/M metagenome (GOLD analysis project Ga0129307, IMG submission 94437) | Capybara group fecal microbial communities from Wisconsin, USA - P1105 metagenome | ecosystem: Host-associated > Mammals > Digestive system > Large intestine > Fecal | place: USA: Wisconsin... | reverse complement strand
GAGGTTCTGAGCTTCGATACCCTTACCATAATAGACGGCCGGAATCTGACCAGCCTTACGCAAACGGGCGTTTTCGCGGTTTGCACCTAGCACTCTCGAGGTAACTTTGAGCGTTGTGAGTTCCATTGTATTATCTCCATTAGATAAAAAAAATTCATTGGGGTAGCTGGACTCGAACCAACGAATAACGGAATCAAAATCCGTTGTCTTACCACTTGACGATACCCCAATGGTGCGACAAAGATAGTAAAAAGATGGAGAATTTCAAAGACAAGCGAGCAAAAAAAGGTAAAAAAGTTTGGAAGTAGGCAGTAGGAAGTAGACAGTAGGCAGTGGTTAGTAAACAGTGGTTAGTAAACAGTAGGCAGTTGGGATCGTCATCCTGGAGGCGTCAGCCGATAGGATCCATGCAGAAGCCGTCATCCTGACCCGTAGGGGAAGGATCCAGTAAAGTCTTGTGATTAGGGATTTGTAAACAGTAGGCGGTAGGAAGTAGACTGTAGGCAGTGGTTAGTGATTAGTAAACAGTAGGAAGCGTCATTCCGGCCTTGAGCCGGAATCTTTCGTATCATCACCGATGCCAGAACTGCGTTACGGTCTGGTAACGGGAAATCGGCTTCAGGGCAGCGGCTGCCTTTTCGGCAAGCTCCCTGGTCTTGAAAATTCCGAAAACGGAAGCACCCGAACCCGACATCAAAGCAACCTTAGCCCCAAGTTCAATGAATTTCTGCTTCATCTCGGCGACAAGCGGATGCGTCGGGAAAACCGAGATTTCGAAAGCATTGAAACACATTTCGGGATTGACAATCTGCTTAAACATTTCCGAAGGCGGTTCAGCAATAGGATCTCCACACAACGGAGGATTCATTTTTGATTCCCACGCCGCTTTGTACTGCTCCCAGCGGTCGGGCCCAGACTTCGGAACACCCGCATAAGCGTCCTTGGTCGGGACCGCATCAAGCGGGGTCGCAATGAGGAGAGCTGCCCCTTCCGGAAGGTCCAGCGGTTCCACGAACGTCAAACGCTCGCCAATGCCTTCAGCAAAAGCAGTTCCACCACGAACGAGGAACGGCACATCGGCACCGAGACGTGCCCCGATGGATTCCAAAGTTTCGAACGGGAGGTTCAAGTTCCACAAGCGATTGAGCAAACGGAGCGTCGCGGCGGCATCGGCACTGCCACCGCCAAGCCCAGCCCCGAGCGGCATCACCTTCGTCAAATGAATGTCCGCACCGAGCGGCGATTTCGCAAATTCCTTGAGAGCTTTTGCCGCCTTGAACACGAGATCCGATTCCAGCGGATAGTTCTGCGGTTCATTGTACGTCAAATGGATTTCGCCATCTTCGCGGAGCGTCGCTTCTACAGTATCGCCCGCATCGACAGTCTGGAAAACAGTCCCCAAATCGTGATAACCGTCTTCACGTTTGCGGATGACATCGAGGAACAAATTGATTTTGGCGGGAGCGTATTCTTTCATAGGTCGTAGGTTGTAGGTTTTAGGTATTAAGAAAATAGAAAAGTTAGCTAGCTTGCTATTCCTAGTTGGAATAAAAAAAATGGCCGCACCTAGAAAAAAATTCACTACTGCATAAAATCAGCACTATATTTATAACATTCAAGGGGAGCATTATGAAGAAAGTGTTTTTTAAATCATTCTTTACTGGTTTGCTATGCTTTTCAGCAACCTTCGCCCAAACTGCAAACGAAATTGCCAAAAAAGTCCACGACTTGCCTAACGGCAAAACATCTTCCAGCATCATTTCTATCACGCTGGTTGACAAAAACGGCAAAAACCGCAACCGCGAAATTGTGTCTTACACCATGAAAGAGGGTACAACAGACAAGACGGTACTCGTTTTCAAGACTCCAAGGGATGTTGCAGGCATCAGTTACCTCTCCTACGACTACCCCGACAAGGCCGACGGCTCTACCGTCGATAGCGACAGCTGGATTTACCTCCCTGCCATGAAAAAGGTACGCCGCATTTCGGGTTCCAGCAAGGATGACGATTTCCAGGGAACCGATTTCACATACGACGATTTGGGAAACCGCAGCCTTTCCAAGGACGATTTCGCCATTCTCGGTTCAGAAAAAGTGAACGGAGTCGATTGTTGGATTCTAGAAGCCAAGGCGAAGGATTCCAAAGCAAAAGTAAGCCGCCGCGTCACTTGGGTTGACAAGAAAACCTACGTCACCTACAAAGGCGAATACTACGACAAGCAGAACCGTCTCCAAAAAACGCTCATTTGCGAAAACATCAAGCAGGTCAAAGGTTACTGGACCACTCAAAAAATGACGATGACAAACGTCCAGTCCAACCACAAAACAATCTACGAAGTCAAGGACCTGAAATACGATGAACCCGTAAACGCAAGTTTCTTTATGGTCAGTTCATTGGAACGTGAACTCGTCAAATAGGATACAAGTATGCAAGTCAGTCGCTTGAATCATTTTTTCGGCAAAATCGGACAAGCACAGATTCGTTTCCGTTGGGCAATACTCGCCGTCTTTATCGTCATCACCTCGATCTGCTGCATGGGTTTAACCCGGTTTTCTTTTTCTCTAGGAGACGAGGGATGGTTTGGCGGTTCAGACGAAATCACGATCAACAAAAAGAAATACGAAGAAGTTTTCGGGAACTTGAACGGGATTGGTGTCCTTGTCATTAAACAGGGCGACGGAGACTTGTTCAGCGAAGACATGCTGAAAGTGATAGACCGCCTCGGCAACCGGCTGCGAGACGAAATTCCGTTTGCAGACCGTTTGACTTCAATTATCGAAGTCGATATTCCAGTCGGAAACGAAGAAGGTTTCGAAGTCAAGAAGCCTTTTAAAGACGGCATACCTTCTGATTCGGCGGAACTCGCCAAGGCGCGCGCACTCGTGATGCGCGGAAGCGAACAGACGAACGCCCTCATCAATTCGCTTGTTAGCGACAACGGCAAAGAATCGTGGATTTTCTTATCGCTGTTACCGTTCGAAGGCAAAACCCTCGATGAACAATTCAACGGCGATAAAGACGAAGTCACCTTGGCCATCGGCTACAAGCTCATGGAAATTATTGAAAGCGAAGAATTCCAAAGTAGCGGTTATAAACTTTACGGAAGCGGAGTTCCTTACGAAGACGCAAAAGAGGAACGCTACGACGTTCCCGAATACGGTAAATGCGTCATGCTCGGTTTTGTCGTGATGCTTATTTTCCTAGCCCTATTCTTGCGCAATATTTTCGGCGTTATCGTGCCAGCCTTTGCTACCCTTGGTGCTATCGCTTCGGTACTCGGGGCAATGTCGTTCTTTGGAGTCAAAGCGGATTCAACCCTCATTTCGCTCCCTATCGTTCTTGGCATGGCCCTTGCAGTCGGCTATTCGGTGCATTACATCAACATGTTCAAGCTGTTTTTCCGCCGCACGGGCAAACGCAAAGAGTCCGTAGTCATGTGTGTCGAGGAATGCGGATGGTCCGTGCTGTTCACCGTCATAACGACCATGGCGTCATTCGTGAGTTTTTTATTCGTCGATATGAAGCCGCTCTCGTGGATGGGCAAAACGGCAGCCCTTATCGTGTTCGCCATTTATATTTATGTATCGGTACTGATTCCGATTTTGCTCTCGTTCGGCAAAGATTCCGCTCCAGATACAGCAAACGAAATGGGAGCAACCAAGCTCGACATGCATTTTTCTCGTTGGGCTGGATTTGTTCAAAAAAAGAGATGGCCCATCATCATTACGTCAATCCTTATCCTAGCCGCATTTATCCCCGGAATATTTAAAATCACCGCACGAGTAGATTACGATGCCGTATCGGGTGAAAAAATGCCTTACGTTCAAAAGCAAAAAGAGATGCTCGCCGCCAAGCTCGGAAACCGCTACAGTTACTCGGTCATGATTCAATTCGACGAAGAAGGCGCCTTTAAAGATCCTAAAAATATGCAGGCGTTAATGGATTTTGAAAAATTTTTAGGTACGCTCTCGCTCACCAAATGGTCCGGCGGGAAAGCCCGAGTCTCTTCGGTCACGAACATTTTGAAAGAAATGAACAGCGCCCTGAACGAAGGAAAAGAGGAATTCTATAAAGTCCCCGATGAGGAATATGTTCTAGCACAGCTTATGGAGCTTTCGTCCATTGAAATGCGCGAAGACTTCAATGATTTCATGGACGAAGATTTCAAGATTACGACCGTTAACGTAGACATGAGCCGCTATGCCACCGAAGAAGCCCGCGATAACGTAGCCGCCATACAAACAAAGTTATCGGAGCTTTTCCCCAAAGCCCATAGCAGCTTACTTGGCGACATGATCCAATACGCCGAGATGAGCAACCGAACAGTCTTTGGCGGTATCAAGTCCATCGGATTTTCAATCATCATTATCGCCTTCATGCTTATCGCGGCATTCGCAAGCATACGAACAGGGCTCATCAGCATGATTCCAAACATCGCCCCGGTCATCCTTGTTGGCGGAGTCATGGGATACATGGATTACGCTCTTGACTTTGGTACCGTGACTGTAATGCCAATGATTCTAGGCATCGCCGTTGACGACACCATCCACCTGACGACGCACCTTAAAATGGGGCTTGAGAAGTACGGAACTTACAGTGCAGCGATGGAATCTTGTTTCCGTGAAATCGGCAAGTCCATGTTCCTTACAACATTGATTCTTTGTGCCATGTTCACTGTTTACCTGTTTAGTCCCATGCGCTTCTTGTTCATCGTTGGAGTTTTAGTCATTTTCGGCCTTGCCGGTGCCCTACTTGCGGATTACACCATTTCCCCGGCATTATTAAATGTGGTCAAGCCATTCGGTAAAGAAAAGGAGAAAGTATGAATTTACGTACACTCATCTTAGGGAGCATCGCTTTTGGTGCAGCCTCCGCATTACCCACATTCGCACAAGACATCAATATTTCCGGTAGCCTCACTTCTCAAGCGGGGATTGGCTTACCGCACACGCACGAAAACAAGGGCGACTTTTTGCTAGGCCAGACCATTTTTGACGGCACCATAAAATCTTATCTTGACGAAGCTTCTGTTGTCGTGAACGCACAAATCATTCACGATGCTCTGGGGAGCCAATCGGCAAACGGTTTTTCCGCTTTGGTCTCTGATGACGGTTCATTTGCACTCAAGCTGAAAGAAGCCTACATTGACTGGAAAGGCGAAATGCTCGCGTTAAGAGTCGGTCGTCAAATCGTCTCGTGGGGCAAGGCAGACGATATTCAAATTACAGATGTCATTTGTCCAAAAGACGAAGCCAGCTTTGTCGCAAGCGATTACAATGAATCCAGGCTCGGAATCGACGCCGTACGTCTTTCGCTTTTGACAGAAAAAATTCAAGCGGACGTGTATTATATTCCGTTCTTCATGCCTAGCATTCTGCCGCTTGCAAAAGGCAACCCGCTCAAAGCAAAAGTTTTCCCCGCAAACGTAGAAGGCATCAGAATTAACGCACCGGAGGACTACCGCGATTTAGAACATCCAAGCAAACATGTTTCCAACAGCGAATATGCATTCAGGGCGAGTGCCTACACCACTTTTGCAGACGTGTCGCTGTATTACTTTTACGGCTGGGACGATACTCCATTCTTCAAATACAGACCCAACATGGTCATATACAATTCTGCGGATGCCAAAGACAACTCAAGTATTTACGATGACATCTTTGAAATTGATATTTCCGGCAAGTACAAACGCATGATGATGATTGGCCTCGATGCCGCCATTCCCGTAGGCGAATTCGTCATCCGTCTTGAAGAAGCGTACTTCCCGAAACGGCATTTTCAAACGACGGCGGAATATCAAATGCAACACCAATTCAGCGGAAAAAACGTGAAATCCAGTTTGCAAAAACACCAGCTCATAAGCTTAGCGGGGCTAGACTGGACTCCAAGCGGCTGGACTATAACCGCTCAATATGTTGCAGACATTGTATTCGACCACGACAATGCGATTGACCGCAAAAACTTTGAACACCAGGCAACATTGAGTGTCGAAAAAACGCTCTTGAACGAAACGTTAACGCTCATGGCTTCGGGCGCACTTGATTTGCGTGCATTTTCTAGCGCAGCAGAACTCGAAATCGATTACAAGCTAAACGACGCCATTACTTTAAGTGCTATAGGCGACTTATACTATGGAGGTATTGACCACAAGAAAGGATTGTTCGGCGAGTACCGCAACTTCAGCAGCATTACGTTCAAAGGAAAAATTTCATTCTAAAAACGGATTCCAAAGTATTTTACGGAGGTTTTTATGAAAAAGAAATTTATACTCATCTTTATTGCACTTAGCAGCACGCTCTTTGCAGAAGAAAACTCCGCTTTAGAAAAAACATCCCTGGAAAAGTCGCCATGGGAGCTTTCAGCGACTACATCGGCGGCATATTATCCCAAAACAGACCACAAATCGGGTTCTAGCCATTTTTCAGGAGTGAGCGGGGCTTATAACGGTGTAGAAGGAATCGTTGAATTCGACGCCGCCTACACGCTCCCCTTTTTACGCGGTTCCGATGAATTCACTGCAGAAAACCATGTGACATTCAACATCGGTTTAGAAATTTCACCTGTGACGATAGCACCAGTCGCCTCAGTGACACTCTCCCCCATTGCATTTTTAGAGTTCGCCATTGGCGGTACGGCAGGTACAGGCTGGAACATCGGTAACTTATTCCAAGGAATGGCGGAGTTCAACGAATCCAAACCCGCTTACAGAGACTTGACTCCATTTGCGCACTGGTACTTGTACGGTTGGGCAAGCGCATGCCTTATGTTTGACTTGGCGGCTCTTTGGGAAGGCGACTGGCACCATGTCGTCGCCACCGCCACTTTCAAAGCGGGATACCAAAACATAACAGGAACCGATAAAGAGGTCTGGCTTTGGCAGGCATCCAAAGGTCTTGCGAGCGGCTGGGTCTATGAGCAGGAATATCTTTTAGGATACCAAATGCCACTGAAGCTCTCGATGATTGGCGTTGGAGCTACGCTTTGGGGCAATTTCCAATCCAGTGATTTCGGCGACTATTCGTCAAACTACAAAGGTGACTTTATGACCATAGACATCTGGCCGATGGCAGAAGTCACCCTGTCGAAAACAGACCAACTATACATTCTCGCAGATTTTCGGTCGCGCCGCAGTTTTCGCGAGAAATACAAAGACGAAAAACACGAACCCCTAATGACCTATAGCGGCAGGGAATGGTTTTTCTACGCCCTCGGATTGCAGTGGAAACACGTGTTCTAATCTACTTTGATGACCATCATCGTAAGGTCATCAAAGGGATCTGTTCCTTCAGAAAAGACTTTTACGTCATCTGCGATTTGTCTTAAGAAAGCTTCTCCGCCACGTGTTTCAAGAGTGTTTAATTTTTCCAATAGGCGGTCTTCACCATAAAGTTCTGAAGAAGCATTGTGAGCTTCGGTGAGTCCATCGGTATAAAGGAAAAGGCAATCTCCGCTTTCGAACTGAATTTCAGCTAAAAATCATGGCGTAATGGCCGAAGGTTTCTGGCAGAACATGTGCAAAATCATAATTCTTCAAAATACCCTTCACCTTCAGAAAGTTTTCCTGCCAAAAATTGGTGTAACGTTGCAGACAATCATCAAAGTTTTTTGATATAAAATGCTCCGCCCCCTCCTGGCAGGAATAGTTTAAGGAACCACCGTAAGTATCTTCAAGGTTATTGATGTCTTCATAATACTTTGTATGAACCACAACATAGGAAAATTTTATTCCCTGAATCCCTAAAGTCTTATGGGGGCTATAAATGTAAATCAAATTTTCTTGTACACCCAAAGCCCTAGAAAGTTCCATACCATTTACGCAAAGGGATTCATCTAGAACAACCATTTTTCCTGCATCAAGGAGTTTTTGAATTCCCTTTATAACGTGATCCTTAAAATAAATACTGCAGCCGTTTATCGGAGATGTAAACCAGAAAGCAGTACAATCAGACTGCAAGAGAGCATCTGCGTCAAAAGTGCTGTTTATGTTTTCCATATAATCGCTAAAGAGGCGATAAGGTACGGCGAAGTCATCAAAACAATCTTGTGCAGAATAATAAATCGGCTCTATAATTCCCACCTTTTGGTCGTATTTCTTTAGGAATATGGCAACCGTTACGATCGAAAGGGTACTTTGAGAAACCGGAGCAAAAAAAGATTTCTCGTAAGCATCGTCTGAAAAACCAAGTTTATGGGCAATGTCCTTTTTTATGCTGTCCGGGAAAAAATACTGATAGTCAAACAAATCAGACTTTCCACAAAGCTTTACCGTTGCAGCAAGTTTTTCCTTATAGTCCGAGCCGGAATTCCAGTAGGAAAGACATGTCGGTTGTCGGTCTTTGGGAAATGACTTTAAAATAGCTTCCAGCTCATTCTCAATTTCGTAATAAGTCATACATTTCCTCACATTCTCACGGCAAAAAATAATAAAGAAGAACGCCCTAAAAGCAATTAGCCCACAAAAAAGTCAATTTTTTTTTACAAGAAAAAAAACGCCTCGCCACACATAGCGAAGCGTGATTTTACTCTAAGGTACTTTAACAACACCTATTTAACGACCTATAATTATCCAAACCGTCCAGAGCGTTCAAGCTGCATAAGGCCATCCATATCGACGAGCATGGCTCGCGGCTTGGAGTTGCCCTTGCTCGGGCCGCACACGCCTAAGCCATAAAGCTGATCGACAATCTTCCCCGCTCGGCTGTAGCCCACACTAAAGTGGCGCTGCACCGCCGAGGTCGAAAGGCCGTTCACGCTAATCGCCCATTGCGCGACTTCGAACAAAAGCTTATCGAGTTTTTCGTTCTTGAGCGAGCCGCCGCCTTCGTCATCGTCTCCGTCTTCGCCGCCCGAAACGTCGAACGATTCCACCTGCGGGTAGAACACGTTCTGGTCACTGCAAGCGTCGGCCAAACGTTCGGCTTCTTCGTCACTGAGGAATGCACCATGAACGCGCACCGGATCCGGGTCGTTCACTGCCTTGTACAGCATGTCGCCACGGCCAAGGAGTTTTTCGGCACCGGCATGGTCCATTACAGTGCGAGCGTCAATCTGCGATGCCACCTTGAAGCTGATACGAGTCGGCAAGTTCGCCTTGATGATGCCCGTAATGACCTTCACAGATGGGCGCTGCGTAGCAAGCACCAAGTGGATGCCCACGGCACGGGCCTTAGCAGCCAAGCGGGCCACGGACTTTTCGATTTCCTTGCCTGCAACCATCATGAGGTCTGCCATTTCGTCGATAATCACGACGATAAACGCCATGCGGTGGCCGCGGTCTTCTTCAGGAACATCTTCGGGGAGTTCGCCCGCTTCGAACTTTGCGTTAAATCCGCCGATGTTACGCACCTTCGCCGTCGCAAGCACTTCAGTCCTGCGATCCATTTCATAGCATAGCCACTGCAACGCCTGGATTGCAATTTCAGGCTTCGTGATGACAGGCGCCAACAGGTGCGGAATGTTTTCGTACATCTTGAGTTCCACAGCCTTCGGGTCCACAAGAATCATGCGGAGTTCGTCCGGAGTCTTGCTAAAGAGCATCGACGCCATGAGCGCGTTAATGCAAACGGACTTACCGGAACCCGTCTGACCAGCAATGAGCAAGTGCGGAGCTTTCGCCAAATCCATCGTGAACGATTCGCCAGTGATGTCCTTACCGAGCGCCACGAGAATCTTGTCGGGAGCAGGCTTGAACTTATCGCTCATGAACACATCGCGGCAGAACACCGTCTGGAACTTGCGATTCGGGATTTCCACGCCCACCGCAGCCTTGCCGGGAATCGGCGCCAAAATGCGGATGGACGAGACCTTCAGCGGGAGCGCCAAGTCTTCTTGCAATGCCGAGAAGCGGCTCACCTTTACGCCCGGGCCCGGTTCCACTTCAAAGCGCGTAATCATCGGGCCCGTTTCGCAACCGATGACGCGGCCTTTCACCTTGAAGTTTTCGAGCTTTTCTTCGAGCATCTTGCCGATGGCATTCAGTTCTTCTTCGGTGTAGTCCGCCGTCTGCGTTTCGTGCGTATCGAGAATCTTCGCGATTTCAGGAACTTTGTACTTATCAAAAGAAGCTGCCGGAGCCGAAGGAATCGGAGCAGAATGGGAAGCCGCCGGTTTTGCGACAGGCTTAGCAGATGCACGACCGCCAGCCCCGCGAGAACTCGGAACCGGTTCGTCAAATTCAGGATCCTCGCCCACTTCGTCCGCAGTTACGACCACAGGAGCAAACGTTTCGTCATCATCAACCGCAGGGCTTCCCGGGAAATCTTCCACGTAGGCACCATCGCCACCCAAAAGTTCTTCGGCATGAATCGCCGCACGTTCTTCGACAGAATCCGAAAGCGTTGCCGGCCCACGCAAAGTAGCCTCATCCGCACGCATAGTTGCATCAAACGAATTTGCACCACCGCGCACAGGAACCGTATCCAGAAGTTCGCCATCGGCGTTATTTGCATCATTCGCCGAAGCTTTCTTCGCCGCAGCCGACGCTTTTTTCGCAGACTTCGGCATGGGCGTTTGTTCGACAACAGTTCTCTCAGACATGAGGCGTGTAGCCAAACCAGCAGCTCCTGCCGCATCCACCGTTTCAGAACCCGCAGTACGGCGCACATCGCCTTTCACCTGCATTCGACCACGATGACCTTTTTCCCAGTCAATCAAGTCGCGGGCACGGCGAAGCGCGCTAATGCGTTCCTTGATTTCCAGAATCTGGAGCGCATTCATGTGGCGTTCGTTCAAGCGGAGTTCTTCTTCCAAACGCAAAATTTCCGGATCCTCATAAACGCCATCGCCCAACGTCGCATCGTTCATCGTCCGCTGCATATCACGCGGGTCCGCAACAGGAGCATTCGGCAACTGCGGAAGCCCTGCAGCCGCATTCCCTTGCACCCCGACAGCGTCCATTCCAGCACCGTTATACGGCCTGCCCGCTAGCGTACCATTCCCTACTCGCGTCTGCATATCCGAGCGGCTGACATCGAGTTCGTCCGTCAACCAGTTATGGCGACCATTGAACGGCTCCACCTTCCCACGCCTGCGAGTTTTTACATCATCGGGAACGAAAATCATCGTCTCGTCTTCCATCACGACACCGCGGCGGAGCTGCTTTTTCTCCGTTGCCTTTTTCTCAGGCTTCACTTCCGGAAATTCAACAGTCTCCACTTCAATCGGAGCCATCGAACGACGCTGGCCAAAAACTCCGCTCACATAACGCATCGTCTGCGCCACGAACCGGAAATGCCTCGGACGCACGCCAAACGAAAGCACGAGAATCAAACCGAGAGTCCCCACCAACAAAATCAGCGGAGCCACGCACGAAACGCGCCCGAACACGGGAATCGCCAAATTCTGCAAAAAGAACTCGCCCAAAACGCCGCCGCTCATCGAAAGCGCATCGTTCGAAACACTCTTCATGCCAAAATTCTTGAGCGACAAGAGGAACGACAAATTAACAGCCAACAAGCTCAGTCCAATCGCAAAACGCAAGAGCTTAGTCCGTAAAGACGCCACAGCAATAAAAAGCCCCCAAAGGATAAGCGAAGCCGTAAACACGACCACCGCCACACGCCCGAACAAGAACGTCATAAAGCTCGGGAATGCACCACCCAAGCCCGGTCCAAGCCAGTTTTCTTTTTCGCCCACAATCGAAATCGTTATGCATCCGAGCAAAAGGACTATTCCGGCAAGCAACACCAAATACCCCACCAACATCGTTATAAAATACGAATCCGGTTGCTGGATTTCCTGTTTCGGTTCAACTTTGGGCTTTTTCGTTTTCTTTACAGTTTTTTTCTTTTGAACAGCCAAAAACACGCTCCTATAATTACAAATCTAAATATAGCTTTTACAGCCCTGAATTTTAGCATAAAAAATGACACTCTTTCCTCAATTATTATTTTTTTCAATCATGGCTCAAAAAAGTTCAAAAAATCTGAAAAAACTGATCATTGCATTATCGCTTTCGGTGATTGCCGTCACACTCATTCTTATTTTCGGCAATTCCCAAATTAAATCGGACGATAATCAAAAAAATTTGACCGCCGCAGAATCAATGGAAAACATTTTCTACGACCAATTCTTTAAAAGAATTACCGAAGTCGTAGATACGACCGGCGTAAAAGATGGTGTCGTCATGGAAATGGAGCAATACAATGATCCGAACATTATCATTGCCGATATCGACGAAAAATCGCTAGAAAGACTTGGAAACTATTACGAATGGGACCGTTCCATCCACGCCAAAGTCATCGAAAATCTAAGCGAAGGTGGGGCAGCCGCTATAGCGTTCGATATTCTCTTCAAGAACGCGGACTTCGGAAAGCGAAAGGCAGACCAATGCAATACTATTCTTTCGGAACTTTACCCGGATACAAGCAAGACAGACTCCATTACCACCGATCATTTCTCACAAATTCGCTCTTACTACAATTACGATTCCATGCTCGTCGCGGCGACGAAGAAATCCAACATTTGTATCGTCAGCTATCTAATGAGCGACTCCACGAGCTACAAGCACAAAAGTGACTGGTATCCGTTAAGCACTTGGGAACGTGCCAAGGAAATCGGTTTTACATCGACTTTCCAAATAAGTCAAGCAGATAAACCGCAAGACATCGAATACCGCCAACTGCTCGACAACGTCTTCCCGGAACTCGCTCATGCAGGGGCTCGACTCGGAGCGGTAAACGCCTACCCGGACAAAGACGGTGTCATTCGCCGTATCTTCATGTTGTACAAATTCCCGGTTGTCCATGACGACAAGCCAGCCCCTCATCAAATTTATTCGTCAATTTCGCTCATGACCATTTTGCACTTGTTCCACAAGGATCCCAAAGAAGTAAAAATCAAAATGGGTGAATACATTGATATCGGAAAACCGTTCGGTATCTACCGTGATTCCTCTGGAGACTACCACACCACTTATCCCAATTTTACCTACCCCATGTTTGTCGCCTTACGTGACAAGATGAAAAGCATCAAGGCAACCGGTAAAAAAGCAAGCCAAGTCGAAACTTCATCTAAAATATCCGTAAGTCGAAACAACGACGGAGACATTGTCTTCGATTATCTCCTTGACGAAGACCAGCACCTGGACGCCGAACTTTCAAACCTACTACGAAAAACATCGGATAGCATTTTCTACAAACTTGAAGACGAAGAAAAAATCAAATTGGGAGAGAGTTTCTCCCTCAGCAAAAGCGAAGATGACGAGGGCGTCTATATCATCACCGACGAAAATGATGAAGAAATTTCCATCACACCCAACATACTCAGCACTATTCACTTTTTTGAAAATTCATACAAAGACATCAAAAAGGGAGAACACAAGTACATATCGCGCTACTTGGATATCAGCTACAACCTTGAAAAGGACAAATGGAGCGCTTCCATCCAGTTTTTTACAGATCCAATCCTAAAAGATGTTCTTAAGGCAACGGACAAGCAAATCAGCAGTTTGGAACCAGGTCAAGAGTTGCGTTTCGGCCCATATAAGAGAATTCCCATTGACCCAAAAGGACAGTTTCTTATTAAATACAAAGGAAGATTCAATTTCACTACGCCAGAGACGAAGGCGTTCAAACATGTTTCTTATTACGACATATACAAGGATTCCACCAACCTCGACCAATACGCTGGTAAAACAATTATTCTCGGTTCTTCCGTGGCAGCACTTTTCGATATCGTGAACGGTCCGCACGAAGAAAACATCCCCGCAATTCTCGTCCATGCAAGCATTATCAAAAATATTCTCGATGACGACTACATGAAAATTCTCGACGAAAAATACCAGAGAATCATAGTCATTTTACTCGCTCTGCTTTTCACGTTCATTGGACTTTATTCAAAAAGTTTTTGGTCATTTTTCTTCATGCTTATCGCCGCAGCAGGCTATATCATTGTAGCCTACACCTATTTCGAGCACAACCTTTACATAGGTGTATTCAAGCAGTTGCTCGCCATTGTCCTCACGAACATTTTGGCAATGGTTGTGCAAGCCTACTTCGAAAACAAAGAAAAACGATTCATTACAAGTTCTTTCAAACAATACATTTCTCCAGAATTGATTGACGAATTGGTGGCCGATGGAATCACGCCGCAGCTCGGTGGCGAAGAATCCGTGATTACCGCTTACTTTACCGACATTCAAGGATTCTCTACATTCTCCGAAAAGATTGGAAGCGCAAGCAAGCTCGTCGAACTTTTGAACGAATACCTCTCTGCCATGACCGACGTTCTCACGACCAAGAACAAAGGAACGCTCGACAAGTACGAAGGTGACGCCATCATCGCATTCTTCGGCGCGCCGATGAAATTCGATGACCACGCCCGACGTGCTTGCAACTCCGCACTGGACATGCAAAGTGAACTTTTGAGACTCCGCAAAAAATGGCTATCCGAAGGCAATAAATGGCCCAAGGTCGTCCATGACATGCACATGAGAATCGGCATCAACACCGGCCACATCGTTACCGGAAACATGGGTTCGACCATGCGTAAGAACTACACCATGATGGGTGACGAAGTGAACCTCGCAGCACGTCTTGAAAGTGCGGCCAAGCAATACGGCGCATACATTCACGTTTGCAAGAACACCATTGACCAGCTTGTGGCACAAGGCATCAGCGACCAGTACATTTACCGTTCGCTCGACATTATCCGCGTCGTCGGTAAAGAAGAACCTGTAGAAACGTTCGAGTTCCTCGCTTACGCGAACGACGAAAATGCCGAAACGTTGAACAAGCTCACAGCACTTTGGTCACAAGCTAGAGCCGCCTACCTCAATATGGAATGGGACAAGGCCATCGACTTCTTCGAAAAATGCAAGGAATTCGAGCCGCACCTGCCCGAACGCGACCCCGGAAGCAAGACCTGCCCGAGCATGGTCTATATCAAGCGCTGCCTAGCCTACAAACAAAATCCGCCTGTCGCAGCAGGCGAAAAGTGGGACGGCATCTTCACCGCAACGGAGAAGTAGCCCGCGTCAAAGCTGCGAAGTGGCTAGTGATTAGACGAAAGACGAAAGACGATAGACGACAAATGCGTAAGGCGAGCGAAGCGGGACAACTTGTGGAACCATTTCCGAGCCTAGCATTTGGGACTTGAGCGAAGCGAAAGGCCAAAGGCCAAAGACAAAAGAGAATGTCATTCTGGAGCGTAACGTAGTGCAGCGATAGAATCCATAAAAATAATGGACTCATTCCCTATCGCTACGCACTTAGAATCTAGAGATTAGAGACTAGTGTACTCTTCGTCATTCTCGCGAAGGCGAGAATCTTAGAGCATCACCCCCTACGCAATTCATAAAACACTAAAGCCTAAAACCTAACACCTGAAACCTAACTCCTAGTTCAGCTCAATATTGTCAATGAGTCTCGTCTTGCCAAAGAATGCTGCGACCAGAATCACGAACTTGTCATCGGGGCCAAGAGCTCCGGTGCACTTTTGCAAAGTCTTCTGGCTTGCGACTTCGACGTACTGCACCACGCCGCGTGCAGCCACAATCGACTTCACGACGACATCGCGAATCTTCATCACGCTGCGTTCGCCCGCTTCAAAAGTCGCCTTCGCCGCTTTCAAGCCTTCGTAAATGCCAAGAGCCTGGGCGCGTTCTTCATCCGTCAAATATTCGTTACGGCTAGAACGAGCAAGCCCGCTTTCTTCGCGAACAATCTTCACGCGGTGAATCTTGATATTAAAATTCAAGTCCTTCACCATCTTTTCAATCAAGAACACCTGCTGGTAATCCTTTTCGCCAAAGTAAGCGTCATTCGCGCCAGAAATCAAGAACAACTTAGAAACGACAGTCAACACGCCACGGAAATGCCCCGGACGGTAAGCCCCGCAGTACATGGATTCGAGCTGTTCATCACGAACAAGCGTCATCGGATCGCCATCAGGGTACATTTCAGCAACGGACGGAGCAAAAACGTAATCTGCGCCAATCGTTTCCGCAAGTTTCGCATCCGCTTCCAAACGTTTCGGATACTTATCCAAATCCTCATTCTTACCGAATTGGATAGGGTTCAAAAACACACTAACAACAGTCACATCGCACTCGCTCACGGATGCCTTGATCAAAGCACCGTGCCCTTCATGGAGAGCACCCATCGTAGGAACGAGACCGATTCTTTTCCCTTCTTTCGCAAGAGGAGCAAGCGTTTGACGTAGGGAATCGATAGACTTAATTATCTGCATGATTAATTACCTTCTGGAACAAAGTATGTCGTTTGACTTGGGCAAGACGCAACAGCATCTAGCACCAATTGCAAATGGTTTTCGTTATGGACAAAATCAATATTATCCGTATTGATGATAAGCACAGGCGCGTCGGAGTAATGCCAAAAATGATGGTCGTAACGCTCTTGCAAATCGCTCAAGTAGTTACCATCAATCGTCTTTTCCATCGCACGACCACGCCCCTTGATTCGCTTTAAAAGCGTAGGCACGCTCGCCTGCAAATAGACAATGTAATCAGGCCTACGAATGTCATGATTCAATGCGTTAGACACCTGATCATACATTGTAAGTTCATTTTCAGTGAGGTTCAGCGATGCAAAAATGCGGTCCTTGTCAAAAGTGTAATCGCTCACCAACAAACTGTGGAACAAGTCGCTTTGCAACGCGGAATTCTGGAGTTGCTTAAAGCGATCCAACAAAAAGAACAACTGCGTCTGGAACGCATACGCCGAGCGGTTTTCGTAGAACTTCGGGAGGAACGGATTTTCAGCAAAGTTCTCTTCGATGAACATCGCATTCCACCGTTTACAAATGGCTTGAGCAAGCGAAGTTTTTCCTACGCCAATGGTTCCTTCAATAGCCATAAAATGAATGTTCTTATCGGCAAGCATCAGGGTTCCTCCCCTTGTATGACGCGGAATGGAATCTTTTCTTCTTTAGAGAGCAATTCAGAAAGCAACTCGGATACCAGCTTTTTCGTCTTCGGATCCACCCAATCCGGGGCAATGTCGTTTAGCGGCACAAGCACGAACTGGCGATTGTAAATCTGCGGATGCGGAATCGTCGGGCGGCCAGAACAAACTTCCTGCCCAAAGAACAGCAAATCCAAATCCACTTCTCTTGAATTCCAATGTCCGCGATCTTTACGCCCAAGAATGAGTTCAGTCCCCTTTAAATAGTAAAGCAACTTTACCGGGTCTCCGTCGTACCAAAAACTCACGACCTGGTTAAAATAAGGCCCTTGTCCCGCCGGTCCAACTGGAGGCGTCTCATAAACAGGGCTCTCCATCCATCCCCCCGCACTGACACGGCGCAGCATTTCCCTGCCGGCCTTCAGATGGGTTGATCGGTCTGGAAGATTACTTCCGAGTGCAATATATACTCTATTTAAATAATCCACATATTAAATATAGTTATTTCGCAAAACTCTGTGCATGCCTATAATGATTCTCGTTACATTCAAAAGGAGTGAGATATACCCATCTTTAAATTTTTTCAAAAAATTTTGCATTTTTTTAACATTTCTTAAAAATTTTATGTATCTTTTATTCCGTTCCGCAATTTCGGGACATAATATTAATCATCCAATAAAATTTATGGGGCGTGTAGCCCGCATTATCCTTACACTACATCGTTCATTTCATTTTTTGAAATATTCATCTATAGGACGCAATCGTGCCCAGAACACCTAAAAATCAAAATTCAAAACAAAATAGTCAAGAAAAATCTTTGACCGATATCGTTTACCCAGAAAGCACAGGCATCCCGGTTCCTGAATACTTGGGCACGCCAGACAAGCTTCCCGACAACACGAACGAAATGCCTCAACCCAAACGCCGTGGCAGGAAACCGGGGCTCAAAAATAAAGTCCATAAAGATGTCGTTGAAAGTGCACCGCAAGATTTAGAAATAGATTTTCAAGAAAGAAGAGAACCTGTCGATGGAATCGCCGCCGCTGAAAAACGTCTTGCAGAACAGTACGGCGTTGCAAACATTGATGCAATTCCAGAAGCGATTTTTACAAGAGAACCGACTTATACCATCAAACCAGATTTAGAAGCGTCCTTTACAAGCGAAAACAGCGGAGAAGCAATTCTGCAAGCAGGCGATGCGGGTTCTCAAGTCGCAGAATCCGTAGCTCCATACAACATCCAAGAAGGTCAAAGCGACGTTCAAGCCGACCCGAACGCTCAACAGCAGGGCGATAACGCTCAAGCTCAAGGCGATGCCCAGGCTCAGAACGGCGAAGGTCAAGACGACCGCAAGTTCAACAACCAGAACGGCAAATTCAACAAGTTCAACAAGAACAACAAATTCAACAAGAACAATCGCAACCGCAATTTCCAGCAGCAAGAAGAATTTGTCGATGATTCTGCAACGCTCCCGGCACCAGGTTCCGAAGCTATTTTAAAGGCCAAGGAAAACTGGCTCAAGTTCCGCAAGCTCTCCATGAGCGAACTCCAGGAACTCGCCGTGCAAAAGGAAGTGGACTTCCGCAGAATGCGCAAGCAGTCCCTCAACTACATTTTGCAGAGCCTCGAAAACGAAGGCAATATCATTTATACGGAAGGCGTTCTCGAAGTCACGCCGCAGGGTCACGGGTTCCTCCGCATGCCGGATCAGAACTACCAGACCAGCACCGACGACGTCTATGTGAGCCAGAACCTTATTCGTAAATTCAACCTCAAGATCGGCGATACGATTGAAGGCCTTGTGCGCACGCCTCGCGAACAAGATAAGTACTTCTCCATGCGCCGCATTGACCGCGTGAATTTTGAAGAACCGGACAAGATGCGCCGTCGCGTGGCATTCGAATACTTGACTCCGATTCACCCGGAAGAAAAGATCCACCTCGAATGGAACGAAACGGAATACAGCACCCGCATCATGGACTTGTTCTCCCCGATCGGTAAGGGCCAGCGCAGTATCATTCTCGCACCTCCGCGTACCGGTAAGACCGTTCTTTTGCAGAACGTGACACGCGCTATCGCAAAGAACCATCCTGAAATTATCCTTATCACGCTCCTCATCGACGAACGTCCGGAAGAAGTCACCGAAATGCGCGACATCATCACGGACATCAAGGAAAAGGCTGCTGAAAAGGGAATCGAAATCAAGGCCGAAGTCGTCGCTTCGACATTCGATGAACCGCCTGAACACCACACCCGCGTCGCGAACATGGTTCTCGAAAAGGCAAAGCGCCTTGTCGAAAGCCAGAAGGACGTCGTGATTTTGCTCGACTCCATCACGCGTTTCGCCCGTGCGAACAACGTTGTGATTCCGCACTCCGGCAAGATTCTCTCCGGCGGTGTGGATGCCAACGCAATGCAATTCCCGAAGAAGTTCTTCGGTGCCGCCCGTAAGATTCAAGACAAGATTCGCTCTGTCAAGAACGAAGACGGTTCCGTCACGGAAGAAGTCCAGAAGAATGGTTCTCTCACCATCATCGGCACGGCTTTGATTGAAACCGGCAGCCGCATGGACGAAGTGATCTTCGAAGAATTCAAGGGAACCGGCAACATGGAACTCGTGCTCGACCGCCGTATCGCAGAAAAGCGCATTTGGCCAGCCATTGACGTGTTCAAGTCCGGCACCCGCAAGGAAGAACGTTTGCTTTCGCTCCTTGAACAGAATGCCGCCTGGAACTTCCGCAGAGGCAGCCAGAACGAAACGGAAACGGGCATCATGGAGAACCTGCTCAAGCTCATGAGTAAGCTCAAGACGAACGCAGAACTCCTCGCCGTGCTCTCGAAACCGAAAGTCTAAAAAAGAATTTAGCGGAACGCCCACAAAAGCGTTCCGTTTTTTTTGTATAGAGTTTTGTATTACGATGTCATCCTGAGCAGTCATTCTCGACCGCAGGGAGGGAATCCATTATTTCTCGAATTGCATTTGGAGGGAATCCATACAGTTCCAGCCGAAGAATCTCAGGGTCTCCTTTTATTTGCTAAATTACAAATGAAACTGTCACCCTGGAGCAAGGCCGAAATAACAAGAGAGGCCGCAGTGATAGGGTCCATAATTTTTATGGATTCTATCGCCTCAAAGAGGCTCCAGAATGACATTAAAAAGATTTACACATAGAGACACACTGAGTTTAAAATAAAGGACAAAAAATGAACACTACGATTTTCTTTGCCGGTACTGGCAACATGGGCGGAGCCATTCTCCGCGGTCTTTTGAACGCAGGCACCGACGCCAAGAACATTTTCTTCTTTGACCCGAGCGACAAGGCTGCCGAAGCCGTGAGCGCCCTCGGTTGCGTGCGCGTTGCAAGCTTTGCCGAAGGTATCGAAAAAGCTAACGTCACCTTCCTTTGTGTCAAGCCGCAGATTTTCAAGCTCGTCGCCGCCGAATGGAAGGCAGCCGCAGCAACGCTTAAGAGCGAAAAGACGTTCATCAGCATCATGGCTGGCGTTGTCCGCAAGAGCCTCCTCGAAGTCCTTGGCGAAAAGAACCAGGTACTCCGCGTGATGCCGAACTTGCCGCTCACCGTCGGCAAGGGTTCTGTCGGTCTTGCAACTGACGGCGTTTCCGAAGCAACGCTCAAGATTGCAGAAGAAATTTTCGGTAACATCGGCGTGACCTGCCGCGTCGCCGAATCCCTCATGGACGCCGTCACCGGACTTTCCGGCAGCGCTCCGGCATACGTCTTTGAATTCATCGAAGGCCTTACCCGCGGTGGCGTAAAGGCAGGCCTCACCCGCGATGTCGCCTTGAAGCTCGCCCTCGGCACCATCGAAGGCAGCGTTGAACTCGTAAAGCAGTCCGGCAAGAGCCCAAGCGACCTCTGCGCCATGGTTTGCTCTCCGGCAGGCACGACAATCGCAGGAATCGACGCCCTCGAAGAAGGCGCTTTCCGCAGCACGCTCATCAAGGCTGTAGTCGCCGGCACGAACCGCAGCAAGGAACTGGGAAAGTAGCGGCAAAGCCGCTGGCATGAGGTCGCACCTTCGGTGCTTTGAGCCATGAGCTCGGGGCAAAGCCCCTCTGAGTAGATTTTCAATCAAATCGCTCTTATCTCATACCTCAAAGGGAGCCAAGGCGACCGACCTCACACCCCAACCCCATACCTCAAAGGAAGCCAAGGCGACCGACCTCACACCCCATACCTCTATGTCCTCCATCGATTTTTTCACAAAAGATACTGCAACGTCCTCGTTCATTCTGGACGTTCTTTCTTCTGTGAACAACACCGTCGATGTACACACTCCCATAAGCGACGATTTGCCCGAAATTGCCGATTCCATCCGCAGCCCCCGTGCGCCCATCGTGATTTGGGACCTTGATTCTTTTGCCGCCCAAAACACTCAACTGCTTTCAAAACTCCGCGAATTCAGTCCGGACTCCATGATTCTCGCCTACGCAGAATCTCCCGAATTGCATTCCAGCGTTTCAAGCAAACTCTACGACACCATCCTTTCGATAGAAGCTCTCCGTCTCCACTTGATGAGCAAGATTGCGAGACTCAAGGAAATCTACAATGCAAAACGCATTTTCAGCGAAAGGATGTCGCATCTCGTCGGCAAAAGCGAGGCGATGAAACGCTTGCGCAAGAACGTAGAACGCGCCATTCTGCACACGGGGCCCGTGCTCATCCTTGGCGAATCCGGAGTCGGTAAAGACCTCATCGCACGAGCAATCG